>Ga0105049_10008049_pt1 | contig 12228 bp, 9 predicted proteins | sample MAT06_FD_78087 | JGI IMG/M metagenome (GOLD analysis project Ga0105049, IMG submission 78087) | Freshwater microbial communities from Lake Fryxell liftoff mats and glacier meltwater in Antarctica - MAT-06 | ecosystem: Environmental > Aquatic > Freshwater > Ice > Liftoff microbial mat | place...
GAGCGCGCCGAGAACCCGGTCGGGCACCGCGGTGAGATCGCCCGCGCCCAGGGTGATGCAGAGGTCACCGGGCCGCAGCGTGAAGCCCAGGTAGGCGACGACGTCATCGAGCGACGGCAGCCAGGCCACCCGCTTCCAGGGGTGGGCATCGAGCACGGCATCCACGAGGAGCTTGCCCGTGACGCCGGGACGAGGAGCCTCGCCCGCCGGGTAGATGTCCGTGACGGCCAGGAGGTCGGCGTCGGCGAAGGAGTCGGCGAAGGAGCGCCACAGCGCCTCCGTGCGACTGAACCGGTGAGGCTGGAAGCAGCACACCACGCGGCTCCACTCCCCGGCCCGGGCCGCCGCGAGCGCCGCGACGACCTCCGTCGGGAGGTGGTCGTAGCTGTCCACGAGCACCACTCCGGCCGCCTCCCCTCGCACCTCGAACCGGCGGGCGACCCCCCGAAAGGCGGTGATGGCTCGAACAGCCGCCGGTAGGTCCACGCCGAGCTGGTGGGCCAACGCCAGTGCGGCCGTGGCGTTGCGGGCGTTGTGCACCCCCGGCGCGGCCGGCACGACGACGTCGAACATGGCGTTGCGGTGGTGCAGCACGAAGCGCACCCCGGTGCCCTCCGTGGCGATGGCGCTGATCTGGTAGTCGCTGGCGGGATCGGTGCCGTAGGTGACGGGACGGGCGGCGACGTCGACGAGTGAGGCCGAACCCGGATCATCGAGGCAGAGCACCGCAGGACCATCGAGCGCCGCGACAAACCGCTCGAAGGCCGCCCGCAGCTCGGAATCGCCGCCCCAGTACTCGAGGTGATCCGGTTCGACGTTGGTGACGATGGCGGAGCGGGCGCCGAGGGCGAGAAACGTGCCATCGCTCTCGTCCGCCTCCACCACGAGCGGACCGGAGCCGCCCCAGGCCGCGCTGCGACCAAGGGCCGTCACGCTGGCCCCCACCATCCAACCCGGCTCGGCACCGGCGTCGGCGAACACGGTGGCGAGGAGCGCTGAGGTGGTGGTCTTGCCATGGGTGCCCGCCACAGCCACGGTGTTCCGTCGGGCGCAGATCGCGGCGAGGGCCACCGAGCGGTGGACCACGGCGATCCCGGCGGCCGCCGCGGCGACCACGTCGGGGTGGTCGCCCGGGGTGGCGGTCGACGTGATGACCACATCCACGCCTTGGATGGCACCTGAGGCCGACCCCGTGCGCACGTCCACAGCCAGGGTGCGCAAGGGCTCGAGAAATGGTGAGTCGGCGGCCGGGTCGTGGCCGCTGACCCGGTGACCCATCTCGGCGAGGAGGGTGGCGACGGAGCTCATGCCCGCCCCACCGATGTTGGTGATGTGCAGACGACGGGGGACGTCGAGATCGAGGGGCTCAGCCACGCCGGTGCTCCGCCGCGAGGGCGGCGATGGCCGCCGCCGCGTGCGGACGGGCCCTGGTCTGAGCCGCCCCGCCCATGGCCGCCCGGCGCTCGTCATCCGCCATCAGGGCGTCGACCTCCGCCACGAGACGGGGGCCGTCCAGGTCCTCGTCGGGCACGAGCACAGCGGCCCCGGCGTCGACCAGGTAGGCCGCGTTGCTGGTCTGCTGGTCGGCCGTGACGTAGGGCGAGGGCACGAGCACAGCCGCCAAACCCGCCGCGGCCAGCTCGAAGCAGGTACTGGAGCCCGATCGACACACCGCTACGTCAGCGGCGGCGAGCGCGGCGGGCATGTCGTCCTCGTACGCCACCGCCCGGTAGTCGACGGCCCCGATGTGCGCGGGCGCCGCCGCCTTGATGGCCGCCCAATCCCGCTGCCCGACGACATGGTGAACCGTGAGGTCGGCGCGATCGTGCCACTGCGCCAGGGCCTCGACCACGGCGTCGTTCACCCGTCGCGCTCCTAGGGAACCGCCGACCACCAGGAGCAGCTGCCGATCCTCGTCCACCCCGAAGGCCCGGCGGGCCGCTCGACGGTCGCGCCCGGGGACGATGGCCGTGATCTCGTCTCGGATGGGATTTCCCGTCACGACGGCCCGCGGGAGCGGGGTGCCCGGGAAGGCCACGGCCGACACCTTGGCGAAGCGAGCCAGCAGCCGGTTGGCCGCGCCCGGGGCCATGTTCTGCTCGGCCACCACCAAGGGGACCCGGCGCAGCACGGCCGCCAGACCCACGGCCACGCTGGCGTACCCACCGACGGCGATGACGACCTTCGGCTGGAGCCGACCCACCAATCGCATCGCCTGCACCCCCGCCACGAGCAAGCCCCCCACCGCGCTGAGGTTGGCGGTGGTGAGCTTGCGCTGGATCCCCCGGCCTGGCAGCAGCGTCATCGGGTAGCCGGTGGGCGGCACGAGACGAGCCTCGATCCCGCGCTCGCTGCCCACGTAGTGGATCGCCGCTCGCGGGTGGCCGGCGGCCATCAGCGCATCAGCGATCGCCAACGCCGGGTTCACGTGACCGGCGGTGCCACCTCCGGTGAGGATGGCGAAGGTGGTGGGGACGGGGTCGGTCACCGCACCGGCGCCGAAACCCGGCGAGGGTCCGGGCGGGACGATGCCGTCGGCGGGGGTCGCTGCGCCTGCCGGGCGACGTTGAGGAGGAGTCCGGCTCCCATCATGCTGAACAACAATGACGACCCGCCGTAGCTGACGAACGGCAGTGGCACCCCCGTGATGGGGAGGATGCCGATGACCGCGCCGATGTTCACGAAGGCCTGCGCCCCGAACCACACGGTGATCCCGGCGGCGAGAAGCATCCCGAACCGGTCGGGGGCCAAAAGCGCGGCGCGGGCACCCAGCAAGCAGAGCCCCACGAACAGCAGGACGACCACCATCGCGCCGATCAGTCCGAGCTCCTCGCCGATGATGGCGAAGATGAAGTCGGTGTGGGCCTCGGGCAGGAAGCCCCACTTGGCGCGGCTCTCCCCCAGGCCCGTGCCGGTGATCCCGCCCGACGCCACGCCGACGAGCGACTGGATGTTCTGATAGCCGGAGCTCTGGTACTCCTTCCATGGATCCAAGAACGCGAGGACGCGAGCACGGCGGTAGGGCGCGGAGAGGGCCATCGCGGTTGCGGCCACGGCCCCCGCGGCCGCGAGGCCGGTGAGGGGCAACAGCGGTGTGCCCGCCACGAACAGCAGCGACAGCACGATCGCGCCCAGCACGAGCGTGGTGCCGAGGTTCGGCTGGAGCATCAACAGCACCGCCACCCCGCCGAACACCACCACGACCGGTCGGAGCGTGAGCTGGAGGTCGTCCATCCACGCCACTCGGCGCGCGAGGAGGTCGGCGATGAACAGCAACATGGCCAGCTTGGCGAGCTCGGAGGGCTGGAGGGAGAACGGGCCGAATGCGAGCCAGCGGGTGGATCCGTTGACGTTGACACCGACGCCGGGAACCAGCACGAGGACGAGGAGCCCGACGCTCGTGGCCAAGGCCGGCACCGCCAGCCGCCGCCAGCGGTGGTAGTCCACGCGGAGGAGGACCCCGCAGGCCGTGGTGCCGACGAGCAGCCACATGGCCTGGCGAGACACGAAATACCAGGAGGAGTCATAGGTGTCGAGGGCGACCACGGACGAAGCCGACAGGACCATCACGAGGCCCAGCAGGTTGAGGGTGACCACGATGGCGAGCAGCCCCACGTACACCTTCGACCGCGGCACCGACGCGACGGGTCGGGCGGTGGGATGGCGCCGGCGCGACGTCCAGACGTCGCCGTCGGCCTCGCGATCTCCTGGGCGCTCGGGACGGGCGGGGCGACGAGTCATCGACCGGCGCGTTCGAGGAGGGCGTGCACGGCGCGTACGAAGTCGTCGCCGCGCTCGCTGTAGGAGCGGTACCAGTCGAACGACGTGCACCCCGGGGAGAGGAGCACTGCATCGCCATCGTGGGCGAGACCAGCGGCGGCGGCCACCGCCTCGTCCATCGACTCTGCCGTGCGCACAGGCCGCAGACCGTCGAAGGCCGCCTCGATGTCGGGGCTGGCCTCTCCGATGGCGACGACGGCACGGATGTGGTGTCGATCCAGGGCCAGCTCGGCGAGGTCGAGACCCTTGTTGCGGCCGCCGGCGATCAGCACCACCGAGGGAAAGCTCCGCACCGCCGCTCGCGTGGCGTGAGGCGCGGTGGCCTTGGAATCGTCGAACCAGCGCACCCCCCCAGCCTCCCCCACCAGCGACACGCGATGAGGGAGCCCCCGGAACGCGATGAGCGCCTCTCGAGCCCCGGCGGTCGTGCCGCCCCCGTGGTGCGCGGACGCCGCGGCCGCGAGGGCGTTGGCGATGTCGTGGGGAAAGGCGCGAACGAGCTCGTCGACCGTGGCCAGAACATCGCCGTCGGGCAGCACCAGGCGGTTGCCGGCGCGGTGGTAGTCCGCCGTGGCATCGAGTCCGAACGTGACCCGCTGGGCCGGTGCGCCCCTCAGGTGGTCGAGCACCACCGGGTCATCGGCGTTGCCGATGGCCACGTCCCCCGGACCTTGGTGCTCCCAGAGACGAGCCTTGGCGGCGGTGTAGGCCTCCATGGTGGCGTGGTTGTCCAGATGATCGGGAGCCAGGTTGAGCCAGGTCCCCACCGCAGGCACGAAGTGCTGCGAGTGGAGCAGGCGAAACGACGATGCCTCGACGACGAACACGTCGATGGTGGGATCGGTGATGGCGGCCACGAGCGGAACCTCGAGGTTGCCGACGGCCACGGCTCGCTTCCCGGACGCCTCCAGCATCAGCCGAGTGAGCTCCGCGACGGTGGTCTTGCCATCGGTCCCGGTGATGGCGACGAGCGGACGCTGATCCCATCGCTGGGCCAGGTCGAACTCCGAGAGCACGGGCACGGCCGCGTCACGGGCCGCCGCGAACAGCGAATGATGATCGGGCACACCAGGGCTGGGGATAACGGCCGCCACCTCACCCACGAGCGCTCGCAGGGCCGCCGGACTTGGCGCCTCGACGAGGCGCACGCCCAGGTCGTCGGCGAGAGCCCGGCCCGCGTCCGTGGGCCGATCGTCCACCGCCACCGCACCCTCACCATGGGCCAGGAGAGCGCGAAGCACGGCCTGACCGGTGATCCCGAGGCCCAGCACGAGGTGCTCGCTCAATCGAGCCCACCGATGCCGATGAAGTCGGCGTAGAAGAGCCCGAGCGCGATCGCGGCGCAGGCGCCCGCGAGCAGCCAGAAGCGGATGATCACCGTGGTCTCGGGCCAGCCGCCGAGCTCGAAGTGGTGGTGGATCGGCGCCATGCGGAAGAGGCGGCGCTTGAAGAGCCGGAAGCTGCCGACCTGCAGGATCACGGACAACGACTCGGTGACGTAGAGCGCGCCCACGATCGGAAGCAGCAGCTGGACGTTCAGCGTGAGGACGAGCGCGGCGACGCCCGCTCCGATCGCCAGGGCGCCTGTGTCGCCCATGAAGATGCGCGCGGGCGCGGCGTTCCACCACAGGAAGCCCGCACACGCCCCCACCATCGCCGCCGCCACTACGGCGAGGTCCAGGGCGTGACTGATCTGGTACTGCTCGGGATGACGGAACGCCCAGAAGCCGATGGCCATGAGGCACGAGAACACGAAGATCGACGAACCGGCGGCCAGACCGTCGAGCCCGTCGGTGAGGTTGACCCCATTCGTGGTGGCGTAGATCAGGAGCACGGCCCATACGCACCAGCCGGTGCCGCCGAGCTCCCATCCCGGGCTGTTGTAGCGGGTGAAGGACAGCGTCGTCTCGACCTCGGTCCATCTCACCGAACCCACCGCGAAGCTGGCCGCCACGACGAGCAGGCCCACGGTCTTGGCCCGCTTGGTGAGCCCGAGGTTGCGCTCGTTGCGCACCTTGATGAGGTCGTCGAGGAGGCCGACGAGGCCGGCGCCGACGATGCAGGCCATCACCAGGAGACCCGTACGGGTGAAGAAGATTCCGCTGCGCACATGGGCCGCGACATACCCGATCGTGGCGGCGCCCACGATGGCCAACCCACCCATGGTGGGCGTACCTGCCTTCACGGTGTGTCCGTCAGGCACGTCCTCGTGGATGGGTTGCCCGAGCTGTCGCGCGGTCAACACGTCGATGAGGAGCTTGGTGCCGAGGATGGCGACGCCACCGGCCAGGCACGCGGCGATGAGGAGGGCTACCACTGCCCCGACCCTCGCAGATCCAGGAGTAATTGGCGTGCCACGACGCGGTCATCGAAGGGGAGCTCCCGATCCCCCACGATCTGCACGGTCTCGTGGCCCTTGCCCGCGATGAGCACCACATCCCCCGGGGTCGCCTCGGCCAGGGCTCGCGCGATGGCGGCCGCCCGGTCGGGCTCGATGATGACGTCCATGGCGGCGGGGATCCCCGAGCGGATGGCATCGATGATGGCGTGGGGATCCTCGCCCCGCGGGTTGTCCGAGGTCAGGAGCACCCGATCAGCCAGACGCGCCGCGACGGCTCCCATCTCCGGTCGTTTGGATGCATCCCGATCGCCGCCGGCGCCGAACACGACCACCACCCGCCCGCCATCGGCGACATCGCGCGCGGCCTCGAGGGCGCCCGCCAACGCCCCCGGCTTGTGCGAGTAGTCGACAAGCACGGCGAAGGGCTGGCCCTCGTCGATCGACTCGAAGCGCCCGGGCACCGGCTGGGCCTGGCTCAGGCCGGTGGCGATCGTGGCGATCGGGATGCCGAGCTGCGCCGCGGCGGCGCCGGCGGCGAGCGCGTTGCTGACGTTGAAGCGCCCGCCGAGCGGAAGGTCCACGGTGACCCCCCTCCATCGGAACGAGCAGCGGTCGGCGCCGACGACCAGCGAGTCGACATCGAGGAGTGAGTAGCCCTCGGTGGGAACCAGGGCGCGCTGGGCCAGCTCGCGTCCGCGCTCGTCATCGAGGTTCACGACCGCCACGTCGCTGTAGTTGGGTGTGAAGAGCTCGGCCTTCGTCTGGAAGTAGTCGTCGAAGTCGCGGTGGAAGTCGAGATGATCGTGCGAGAGGTTGGTGAACACCGCGACCGCAAACCGGGTGGCCCGCACTCGACCCATCGCCAAGGCGTGAGAGGACACCTCCATGGCAATGGCGCGTCGACCGCGATCGCGCTCGGTGGCCAGGAAGGCTTGCAGCTCCGGCGCCTCGGGCGTGGTGCGTGGGCCGCTGAGCGTGCCCAGCACCGCGGTGCCCCACCCGTGCGCATCAAGGACGGCGGCCAGCAGATGCGTGGTGGTGGTCTTGCCACTCGTGCCCGTGACCCCCACCACGGTGAGATCGCGCGACGGATGGCCCCACAGCGCGGCTGCGACTGGTCCCATGGCCTGGCGCACCGATGGCACGAGAACCTGCGGCACCGCCGCCGACAGGGGTCGCTCGACGAGCAGGGCCGCCGCCCCGGCCGCGACCGCGTCCACGGCCAGGTCGTGACCGTCCACCCGAGCGCCCGCCACGCAGCAGAACAGCGCGCCCGGTGTCACGAACCGGGTGTCATGGGTGACGCTGCTGATCTCGAGGTCCCCCGACCCAGACGGGACGAGGGTGGCCGCCACCTCAGGGGCGTCGGCGAGCAGGGCGTCCAGCCGCACCGGTCAACCGCCCGAGCGGGTCGTGGCGGTCGATGCGCTCGGCTGCGTGGTGGAGGTGGCGGCCGTCGCCCGTACCCGCTCCTGCTCGACTGCGTCGACGATTCCCGCCGCATCCGCCGCCGCGGTGTCCGGGGCGGGGCCGGTCTGGTCGACGAGCGGAGGCGGGATCCGGAACAGCCGCAGGCCGTACTGGGCGAGATCGGCGAACACCGGGGCCGCCACGGTCCCGCCGAAGATGTCCCCGGACGGCTCGTCGATGACGACGATGATCGACAGCTCTGGGTTCTCGGCGGGGACGAACCCGACGAAGTTGGCGACGTAGTGGTAGTTGCCGGCCTCGTCCTCGTAGCCCCCGGTGTCCATGGGCTTGCGGGCCGTCCCCGTCTTCCCGGCCACCCGATAGCCGGTGATGCCGCCGCGGGTGCCCGTGCCCTCGGCCACCACGTTGACGAGCATCTCGCGCATCCGGGCCGCCGTGATTCCCGAGACGACGCGACGAGGCTCGCCGGATGTCGCCTCGTGTCGCTCGCCGCGGGCGTCCACCGTCTCGAGGACGAGCCGCGGAGGTACGTACATGCCCCCGTTGGCCAGCACGTTGTAAGCCTCGAGCATCTGCATGGCCGTCACCGCGATGCCCTGACCGATCGGGATCGAGCCCATCGAGGTGCCGTTGTACTTCGCCGGATCGAGCAGGATGCCGGCTGCCTCGTTGGGGAAGTCGAGATCCGTCTTCTCACCGAAGCCGAAGCGACGCAGGTAGGAGTCGACTCGATCCTTGCCCAGCCGCTGGGCCAGCTTGATGGTGCCGATGTTGGACGAGTCCGTGAGGATCCGGGTGACGGAGTAGTCCTCGGTCGGGTGCGGGTCGTGGTCCGTGAAGAGGTGGTCGCTCATCTGGAGGGAGTCGGGCACCGTGAGCATCGTCTCCGGGGTGACGAGGCCCTCCTCGAGGGCGGCCGCCACCGTGATCACCTTGTTCACGGAGCCGGGTTCATAGACGGTGGTGGCGGCCAGGTTGTTCCCGGTGGCGACGAGCTCGCCGGACTCCTCGTTCCGCTCGAAGTTGGCGAGGGCGAGGATCTCCCCCGTGCCCGGTCGGGACACGATGGCGATGCCTCCGCCCGCCCCCTTGGCCTCGATCTGGGCGCGCAGGGCGCGCTCGGTCTCGTACTGCATCGAGCGGTCGATGGTGAGCACGAGATCGTCCCCGCGAGAGGCGGCCTCCAGCTCGTGCTCACCGCCGGGGATGGTGCGCCCGTTCGTGTCGGTCTCGATCACGAGCTGGCCCGGCTCCCCGGTGAGCGTGTCCTCATACTGCATCTCGAGGCCGGACTGACCGAGGTTGTCGATGTCCACCGAGCCAAGAACCGAGTGGGCCAGGTCACCGGCCGGGGTGAACCGCTTCGACTCGTCGAGGAAGCCGATCCCGGGGAGCTCGAGGTCCGTCACGGCGTCGGCAACGGCATCGTCGACCTGCCGCGCAACGTACGCGAACTGGGTATCTGGCGTCACCCCTTCGAGTCGGGCGGCCAGCGCGGCGGTGCCCGCCGCGTCGAGTACGAGCGGGCCGGACAGCGCGCTGGCCGCGGCGAGGGGATCCTCGATCTGCTTCGGGTTGGCCCAGATCGTGCGCTGCGGGAGGCTCACCGCCAGGTCGTTGCCATTGCGATCGAAGATGGAGCCTCGCTCGCCCGGGAGCGTGATCGTCTGCAGCCGCTGCGACGCGCCATAGGCTTCGTACTCGTCGCCACCGAGGGCTTGAACCTGCACGAGCCGCACGCTGATCGCCGCGAAGGCCACCAGCAGGACGAGCAGGGTGCTGACGAGTCGCACCCGCGGACGACCGGCGCGCCACGCCGTACCCCCGCGTGGGTGCCGGCGCTCGCGGGGGGGGCCAACGGGTGTCATGGGGCGGGGGCCGCCAGCAGGGGCTTCATCGTGGACCAAGCGCTATCCGCCGCGGAGGCCTCCGCGTTCGGATCGTCCCCCGGCACATCGACCGGGGCGTCTTCGCCGACCACCGGCGCGTCCGGAGTGGAGGGCTGGAGGTACACGAGCTCGTCCGGGGCCACCATCGCTTGTTCTTGAGCCGCCGCCACGATGCGTCCGGGCGATTCGAGCCCTGCCACGTCCTTGCGCAGCTCCTGGTAGCGAGCCTGCTCGACGGCGAGCTCCGCATCGAGCTGATCGAGGCGCACCTGGCCCTGGACGAGCATCGTCTGGGCGATGGCCACGGCGAAGAGCAGGGCAAAGAGCACCCCGGTCAACACCACACCGGTCACCGGGCTGAGGCGAGCGCGGCGGCGCTCGGTCGGCCGGACCACGCGCAGGTGGTCGGGACGCGATGCCGGTAGCGGTCGGGGCGACGGCGCCCGAACCGGCGCGTGGGCAGGGGCGTGGGCGGTGATAGGGCTCATGCGATGGGTTCCGTGCGGTCTCGGGTGTCGGTAGTGAGCGGAGGTGCAAGCTTTTCGGCGGCCCGCAGCCGAGCGCTGGCGGCGCGGCGGTTGACGGCGGCTTCGTCATCGGTCGGGGTCCACGCCCCGGCCTTCAGCAGACGGATCGTCGGGTGGATGTCGCTCGGCGGCGGCAGGTGCGCCGGGCCCTTCCAACCGCCGGTGGCGGCGTGGCGGAAGCGGGCCTTCACGATCCGGTCCTCGCCCGAGTGGTAGGCGAGCACCGCGCAACGACCGCCCGGCTGCAGCACTGCCAGGCCTGCGTCGAGGGCCCGGGGGAGCACGTCGAGCTCGGCGTTGACGGCGATGCGGATGGCTTGGAACGTGCGCTTGGCCGGGTGGCCCCCCGTGCGCCGCGCCGGGGCGGGAATGGCGTCGCGCACGATCTCCGCCAGCTGACCGGTGGTGGCGACCGGGCGCTCTCGGACGATGGCCTTGGCGATCCGGCCGGCGAAGCGTTCGTCACCAAACGCTCGAAGAAGATCGGCCAGCTCGCGCTCGTCGCTGTGGTTCACGATGTCGGCGGCCGAACGCGGCTGGCGCTGGTCCATGCGCATGTCCAGCGGAGCGTCGTGGCGGTAGCTGAACCCCCGTGCGGCGCGGTCGAGCTGGGGGCTGCTCACCCCGAGGTCGAAGAGCATCCCGCTCACCGGTGTTGTGCCGAGCTGGTTCACGATGTCGTCCAAGGCGTCGAACCGAGTGCGGTGCAGGAGAGCCCGGTCCCCGAAGGGCCGGAGCCGTTCGGTGGCCGCGGCGAGGGCGTCACCGTCCTGGTCGAGCCCCAGCACCTTGAGGTGTGGGTGCCGCTCCAGCAGCGCCGCCGCATGCCCCGCGCCACCGACGGTGGCGTCCACCACCCAGCCGGGCGGCACCGGGGTGAAGAGATCGACGATGCGCTCCAACATGACCGGCTCGTGCCGGAACCCGTCGAACGCTTCGTCCTCGGTGTCGCTCACCTGCAGCCCCCCGGAGGACTCGACGGGAAGCGAGTGGAGAGGGAGCCTTCCATCGCGCGGCCCGGGGGGCTGCAGGGGAGCGACACCGCTCCTCGCACGTCTTCGGTTGTCGTCTTGCTCCTCTCGGTCGGTGGGTGGGTCCAGATCAAAAGCGCAGGGCGGCGAACGCGTCGCCGACGTCCGCGCCGTCGTCGGTGGTCTCGGTCTCGGGATCGACCAGCGCCGCCCAGGCCTCCTTGGCCCAGATCTCGGCCCGGTCGCGACGGCCGTTGACGACCACCTCGCTCCCCAGGCCGGCGTGGTCGCGCAGGACCTGCGGGATGATCACCCGACCCTGGGCGTCCGGCGTCACCTCCGCGGCGAACGCCATGAACTTCCGTAGCACGGCGGACTCCGTGGCGCCCTCGGCGACAGCGGCGGCCAGCCGGTCGGCGATGGCGTCGAACCCGTCGACCGTCCACAGGCCGAGGCACCCGTCGGCCATGGCCACCATGCCGCTCTCTCCGAGCTGGGCGCGGATCTTGGCAGGCAGGACCATGCGGCCCTTGTCGTCCAGTCCGTGCTCATGGTTCCCGACGAATCGGGTCCGCTGCTCTGCCATGGGAATCGCTGCCTTGATGTTCCAGCGGATGCCAACAAGAGCCCTCTCCCGTGCCGCTGCGTGCCAAGATATGCCTCTGCTCCTCCACGGTCAACCACTATCCCCCATTTTCTGGCGTTCACCGGCCGCTGGCGTGCCCTGGCTCTGGGGCCAAGGGCGCGCTGAGGCGGACCTGCGGTGGTCGGTGGCGCCGCGCCTGGTTGCGGTCGTCCGGATCGGCCAGGCCACCGAGTCCCAGCTTGCGGCAGGAACCGACCGAAACGGGCTCGATCTGCCGCACTTCACACCGACGACCCAGCACCGACCTCGGCGCGCCCTGGCCCTGAAGCCAAGCGACCAGTGCGCCGGCGCCAACGAGGCACGCCGGGCCTCACGGGCGCGTTGCTAGGGAAGAGCGGCCAAGAAGGCGACCAGCAGGTCCTCGAGCGGCACCCCGACACCCGCCGCGACCAGCTCCAGCTCTGGCACCGCCGTCGGGGGCAGCCCGAGCGGCCCCACCAGCGCAGATGCATCCCAGCGTCCGAGCGCCGCGCACTGGAAGCGCTCGACCGAGCGGGTGCGCCGCTGCGCCATCCCCACGACCTTCTGCCCCGCCGCGTTCAGCAGCTCCCCCGGTCCGAGGCCGGCGAAGCACACCGCGTCCGACCACGGCGACCTCGTCATGGCCCCGCGATGGACCGTCGTCGCCACACCGAGCGACCGA
>Ga0105049_10008053_pt1 | contig 12225 bp, 6 predicted proteins | sample MAT06_FD_78087 | JGI IMG/M metagenome (GOLD analysis project Ga0105049, IMG submission 78087) | Freshwater microbial communities from Lake Fryxell liftoff mats and glacier meltwater in Antarctica - MAT-06 | ecosystem: Environmental > Aquatic > Freshwater > Ice > Liftoff microbial mat | place...
AAGGCTTCGCAACCACCAGTCTCGGGAAAACAGGCTTTTTCGTGAACACCTCACCCAAAAATGCTACCCGGATATGAACCAGGCCCGGTTTTTCCTCGCGGTTCGTTGCCAATAGCATAGCCGATTCGCCCGGCTCACGACAGAACAATCGACCACGGCACGCACAAGTGCGGAATACTCGGACAGGCTCCTGGGGCTGCCCTGGGCAAATTGGGATCAGGGCGAGAAAGGTATGACTCGCAGACAACTGACCCCCCCGGCAAGCCCTGTCATTTTACATTAGCATTTGTACAAATTTCGGCCCCAAGAATGGCTAGAAATCAAGGGAAAGTCGAATAGGAATCGCCGATGAGACTCGCATTAGAGGGTGCTGTCGGCGTCTCCAATGCCGCCAAGCGATTTTCGACCTTCGTTTTCCCCTCGGAATTCGCTCATCTTGTACAAGTGTCAACGTAAAAAGACAGGCAAGCCGGGGGCTATATGAGAGCGATTTCCATTTAGCCCGGCTTGCCGGGGGCTATTTCGCCCAAGGCCCTAAGTACTCTTTGCTTCGCCGCGATCCTACTTCTGGTAGATCGGGAGATAGTGCGTTGGCACGCTCAGGATGAGCACGGCGATGGCGGTCTGGTAGTTGGGGCCGTAGGCGGCTTCGAGGCGAGGGTCGTACCATTCGCCGGTCTTCTTCTGGTAGCCGTCGGCGAGTAGCTTGTCGCGCATCTTCTTGTAATACTTCTCCCACACCTCGCCGCCGACTTGGTTGAAGGCGTGGGCGGCGTAGTAGTGACCGTACCAGTAGTGGGCGCGGTCTTCGCCGAGTTTCTCAAGGTATTCCACCGACTTCTTGATACTGTCCGCCTCGTACTCCCCGCATAGTTGCAGCACGCAGACGCCGGCGGCGGTGCGGGCGTAGCCGGGGCCGGATGAGTATGGTTGATACTTGTAACCGCCCGTCCGCGCGTCGTAGCACTTGTTGATGTACTTGATGGAGTCGGCCATCACCTTGTCGGGGACTTGCAGACCGGCGTCCTTCGCGCCACGCAGCGCCATGACTTGCATGATGGTGACCGAGATGTCGGCACCCGTCGGCGACGGATCGTAGCGCCAGCCGCCTTCGTTGTTCTGCGTCTTGATGATGAGGTCGATGGCCTTCTTGGTGACCTTCCTCACATCGTCGTCGCCGGACATGCCGTAGACCTGGGTGAGGGCCAGCGCGGCCATGCCGTGGCAGTACATGTTCCCGCCCTGATTGCTGACGAGATAGCCGTCGTCGCGGACCGAGGCGAGCAAGTTCCGAACACCCTTGGCGACGGTCTTCCCGTGGTCACCCTGATTCGGCAGGTGGCCGTTGGACATGAACGCGAGCAGCACGAACCCGGTGATCGCGGTGTTCCCCCACGCACCCTTGTCGTCCTGCTGCTTCGCCAGGTAGACGAGCGCCTGATCGACGGCTTTCTTCGTCTCGGCGTCCATCTTGACCTTATCTTCGACAGGTGCCTTGGCGTCCGGCTTCGGGTCGGGCTTGGCGGGTGGCTGCGCGGTGGAGGCTGGGGGCACGGCGAAGAGTGCCGCGAACACGGTAGCGAGCACAAGACGACGCATGTTGGGAATCTCCGTTGAGTGCGAGGGACAAAGTTGGTGAGCCAAGGGCTATTTGGACACGAAGAAGGCCGGTGAACCGATGCGATCGGCTCACCGGCCTGGGTTTAGCGAGGTCGCCGAGACTTACTTGCCCGCGGGAGCCGGGGTGGTCGGCTTCGCGTTCTTGATGTCTACGTTGTACTGCTTGATCAACTCACGGAACTCGGCGGGGAACTGGGTGTCGGTGCCTTGCTGCACCTTCTCGCGTTCCTTCTTGCGGAGGTTGATGAACGTGCCGTCGCCAGTGGCGACGGTCCCGGTGGACCCGGCGTTCTTGAGCTTATCCGTGCCGTTCATGTCGCCTTCGCTCATCCCCATGTTCATCCCTTGCGTTCCCATCCCCATCCCCATCCCCATTCCCATTCCCATTCCCATTCCCATTCCCATCCCCATGCCTTGGCCCATCCCCATCCCCATCCCCATCCCCATTCCCATTCCCATTCCCATTCCCATTCCGGGCATCATCCCCATACCCATGCCCATACCCATTCCGGGTTGCTGGGCGGCGTTGAGGGCGTCGAGAGCTTGTTGCAGCGCCTGAGCGGCGTTCTGCTGGTTCATTCCGGCTTGGGCGGGTTGTCCTTGTTGGAGTTGGTCGCCAGCCTTCTGCAACTGGTCATTTGCCTTCTGCAACTGGCCCTGGACGGCCATCGGAGCGTTGGCTTGTGCCTGTTGAATGGCGGCCTGAGCGGCGTTATTCGCCTGCTGGGATTGTTGAAGGGCCTTGGTTGCATCAAGAACTTGCTGTTGGGCCTTGGCAAGGTCGCCAGGCATCTTGCCCATTCCCATTCCCATTCCCATCCCCATTCCCATGCCCATCCCCATTCCCATGCCCTTGTCCATCGGCATGCCCATGCCCTTGTCCATCGGCATACCCATGCCCTTGTCCATCGGCATACCCATGCCCTTGTCCATCGGCATACCCATGCCCTTGTCCATTGGCATACCCATGCCCATCGGCATCATGCCCTTGTCCATTGGCATGCCCATAGGCTGCATGGCGGCTTGCTTGAGTTCTTCGAGTGCCTTCTGTTGGTTCTCGATGGCCTTGGGAAGGTCGCCCATCTCGAGCGCTTTGGCGGCCATGTCGGCGGCTTTGGCGGCTTCGGGCAACTTCTGGTCGGCCGCTTGCTTGGCGATCTCTTTCTGAAGGTCGGCGATGTTCGGCATGCCCTTGTTGTCCATCGGCATGGCCTTATCCATTGGCATGCCTTTATCCATCGGCATGCCTGCCATCGGCATACCTTTGTCCATCATGGGCGGTTGAACGGCCATGTTGGCTTCCATTGCTTTATCGGCGGCCATGTTGGCTTGTTCGATGGCTTTCTGAACCTGCTCGGCGGCGTTCATTGGATCGATCTTGTTCGGCTGAAGGGCCGCTTGGTCTTTCGCCTCCATGCCTTTCTTCTGGTCGATTTGAGCTTGAACGTCCTTGGCGGCCATGTCGAGTTTGTCGGCGGCTTCTTTGGCTTTCTCGCCGCCGGCCATCGGCATGTTCATGTCGAGGTCTTTCTTCGCGCCGTCCTGCTTCATGTTGGCGTCGTTGACCTTGGTCGCTGCTTCGTTGAGCTTCTCAGCGGCCTTGGGGTCGGCGGCCTTGGTCATCTCGGCGATGTCTTTGATGTCCTTGCCGACGTCCTTGGTGGGCGGCGTGAGTTCGTCTTGCTTCTTGGCGATGTCGCCGGTCTCGGGCTTCTTCGGGTCGGCGGCGGCCTTATTGGCGTCTTTGGCCACGTCCTTCTCGTTCTTCGCCAGTTCTTCGAGCTTGTTCTTGATGTCTTCGAGCTTGGCGATGTCGGCACGGCGTTGTTCGATGTCGGCGGCTTGCTTGTCGAGCGCGGCCTTGGCTTCCTCGAGGTTTTTGAGGGCTTCCTTCTGGTTCAGCTTGGCGTCGGTTGGGTTCTTGTTGTCGAGGTTCTTGTTAGCCTGCTGCATGGCTTCGGCAGCCTTGTCGAGCGCGGCCTTGGCCTCGGGGTTCGGGGGAACCGGGGCGTTGCGGACTTCGTCGGTGCCCTTGGCAACTTCCTTCTGGGCGACCTTGGCGTCGGCGATCTTGGCCGGGTTGAGTTCGGCCTTCTCGGTCTTGGCGTTGGTGTCCTTCTGGTCCCGGATCAGTTGCTCGACACGTTCGGCGGCCTGTTTGACGGCGGCGAGCGGGTCTTGTTTGGCGAGTTCGGCGGCGGCGATCTGACGATCAAGTTCGGCCTTGGCGGCCTTCAGGTCGTCGAGTGCCTTGTCCTGGGGCATTTTGGCGGCGTCGTTCTGCCCCTTGCGGAGAGCGTCTTCGGCCTTCCACTGGTTGTTCTCAGCCGGCTTGAGGGCGTCGGCGACTTCCGGGGCGGCCTGTTCGGCGGCCTTGCGGGCGTCGCGGGTGGCGAATTCCGCCTTGGTCTGTTGGTTGGCAAGTTCGTTGCCTTTCACGACCTTCGCGTCCTGGCCGTTCTGCTTGGCCTTTTCTTCTTCCTGCTTGGTCGGCTTCTCGGCGCTGTCGTTGTTCACCTTGGTCTGGGCGTCGATGGCCTTGTTGACCTTCGCGGCGGCGTCCTTGAGGGCATCAATGCGGCTGGCGGGCGGCGAACGAAGCGCGGCGGCCAAGTCTTTGAGTTCCTTGGCGTGACGGCGTTGAGGTGCGCCGGCGTCGCTAAAGGCTCCGGTGCGCAGCGTGCGGACGGTCAGTTCGATATCCGTCACGAGGCGTGAACCGCGGGCGAGCACGTCGGCGGCGGCGATACGGTCCTTCTGATCCTGGGTCAGGGACTTCGAGATGATCGGGTCTTTGAAGATTGTCTCGATCTGCTTGAAGACCGAATCGATCTCGGCGCGGAGGTCGCTCTCCTGGATAGCGAGCTCTTCTTTATCCTCAATAAGCCGGCGGCGGCTGGGCAGCGCGGCGAGGGTCAGCGTTTCGGCGTTAATCGTGAGTTGGGTGTCGGCGGCGCGTTCCAGCCGGGCGGCGGCATCGTCGAGATTCTTCACGATGTCCAGTCTGAAGAGCATGCCGCGGAGTTGCTCGATGACCTGCCGTTGCTTGGCGTAGGCTTCCTTCTGGGCGGCGGTGGCCTTCTCGGTGTCCGCGCCGGCGGTGACGGCCGCTTCGAGGTGGGCCAGCACTTCGCGGAGTTGTTCATCACTCAGACCGCGCAGGCCGCCCGCGACATCTTCGAGCATCTTGCGCTCGGTGTTCGGCGAGAGCCGCTGGTACGCCATCGCATCGATCGTGGAGCCAGCCCGGCGGGCAGCTTCCTCGACCTTCGCCTTGAGTTTCTTCTGCGCATCCCGCTGTTTAATGGGATCGAGGTCCTTCGACGCTGCAAGCGGGACGAGCATCCCGATGAACAGGGTCGCGGCAAAGAATCGGCTGAATCGTCCGGCGGTCATGGCGGGCCTCTCTGAGGCGTGCGGTGGGTCGTGGAGAAACGACCCGGTGAGGATTCCACTACTATCGGAGCATTTGCGACGGAATGCAACAGGAATTCTTTAAACTGTTACCGAGAGTTACCAAGATTTGGTTGCTTGACGAAGAAATTTGGCCTCAGCCGTGGCTTTTTCAAGTCCTACTTCAGATAGCCCCCGGCTTGCCGGGGTTTCTTTGGTCCATGCGAGAAAGAAGACACCCGGCAACCCGGGGGCTACATGAAAACTTCTCAGTTCAATAGACGGCGTTCGGGTCGAGCGGCTTGGCCGGGCCGCTGGCCGCCTGAGCGTTGCCGCCGCCGTAGCGGGCGTGCCAGCCTTCGGTCGCGCGCATGCCGTGCAGGTCTTCCATGCTCAGCCCGTACTTGGCGAACCACGGCGTGCCGGTGTTCACGATGGCGTGCGTCTCGGTCACGCGCTTCACGCACTCCGTCTCGGCGAACTTCTGGCGTTCCGCGGGCGTCGTGAAGGTGAAGAATTCTTTCCAGAACGCCCGGCCGCCCAAGATGCCGCTCGCGCCGGCCTTCATCGCCATATCGACTTGCTTCTTGTACTTATCGTAGTCCACGCCGGCCGACAGCAGAACCCACGGCTTCACGCACACGTCGTTGAGTTTCTTGAGGTTGTCCACGAGTTGGGCATCGGTTTCGACGCCGAAGGTGCCGGGGAACTCGGCTTTGTAGATGTCGCAGTAGCGGCTCAGGTATTTCGCGGTGTCGATCACCGTCTTCGCCTTTCGCCCGGCGACCTGGTCCTTCGTCTCCTCGGTGCCATCGGCCTTAATCGGAAAGTGCAAGGGTTCCAGCAGGAACAGGATGTCGTGCTTGATGCACTCGTCGTGAATCTGCATGGTGAACGCGAAGTTCCGTTCGGCCGAATCGGGTTCGTTCGGCTCGAACATCGCGAGAAGCTTGACCGCGTCGGCCCCGCACCGCTTGATCTTTCCGACGCCCCAGCCTGGCTCGACTTCACTGATCGACCCACCGGCGGTATTCTTGCCGGACCCGGACTTCTCAACGCGGATGAGCAAGCCCGTTCCGGGCGGCACGGCGTAAGCGGCAACCGTGCTCCAGTAACCGTAGTAGCCATCGACGAGCAGACCGGAGCAGTGCGGCGCGAGCGCCCGCGAGAGCATCACCTTCGCGTCGGAAATCTCGGCGTAGGTCGGCTCCTTGCCGGTCGCCGCCTTCATCATCGAAATCATCGAGCTGTTTTGGTCGGTCGCAACCATCGTCAGCGTCCCGTTGGGGTTGCTGATGCGCTGCAAACCGCGGAGTTTGCCAGGCGTGAGGCCCAGACCATAAAGGCGTGTGACGGACGTAGACATGCGAAGCCCCGGTTGTTGTGGGTTCGGTTCGCGGATATCTTAGTGGTGAGAATTCAGAAGGACAGATGATAAACGCCGAGAGAATTGCCGGAATTGGCACGCGAGGTGCAAGCTACTATTCTGGCGGGATGAACAACGTGAGTTGAATGGGCGACAACTCACCGCGTTCACCCCGCCTTTTCGTTTTGTGACACCTGAAATGAAGCGAGCGACCAGGTCACCTTGGTCGCTCATGGGCACCACACTTCCGATCCTTTGAGAACCGCACTGCTCAATTCCCGATTACGGCAGTTCCTTGATGTAGATGTTCTTGAACCACAGCGGGTCGCCGTGGAACTGAAGTTCGATGGGGCCTTTCTCGGGCAACGGCTTTCCCTTGTCGAAGTAGTTCGGCAACTTGCCCTTATCAACCACCAACTCACCATTCAGTTTGACGGTTACCTCGTCACCAATCATCGTGATGTGGAAGGTGTTCCACTCGCCGAGGGGCTTATCGGCCTTCTTCAAGGGAATCTTGGCTTTGTCCTTGGCGGGGTTGTTCCACAGACCGCCGGAGCCGGAGTTCTTGTCTTCGCCGCGTGCGCCGGGTGTGTTCTCCGAATCCCAGATTTGCACCTGCGGTTGGCCGCGCAGATACAGCCCGCTGTCGCCGTTCTTCTCAATCTTCCAGTCCACCATCAGCTCGAAGTTGCCGTAATCCTTCGCCGTTTGCAGGCTCACGCCGCCTTTGCTATCCATTTGGATGACGCCATCCTTGACGGCCCAGTGCTTCTTGGCGGTCCCGGTACGTTCCTTCACGAGTTCGTCTTGCTTCTCCTTCGTCAGGGTGGCACGCTGCTTCATGTCGATGTTGCCTTGCCAGCCGGTCAGGTCGGTGCCGTTGAAGAGGGCCGTGAAGCCCTTCGGCGGCTTCGGTTCGTCGGCGCGGGTGGCGGGCGATAAGCCTACCAGAACGGCGAGCGCAGCAAGCGTTAGCGTTGTTCGCACGGAAACTCCGGGTGAGAGGTTGAGCGGGAACCCGTCGAGCGGGTCGGCTCAAGTTTACCGGAGACAGAGCGAGTTGCAAAGTGCTTGATGCGATGTTGTTGGGGTGTTCCACAGGTGACGCAGCCGGCACAGAGCGGAAGCCCTGTGTGCGAGATAACGCAATCCCGAATCCTGCATCAGCCGTGAATCTCAGCAACAGCCAAGTAGAGACGGGCGAGTGCGTGCCAGTTGCTCGCTTCGGGCAGGGCGGCGACGGCGGTGGCCAGCGGAAGCAGGGCTTCGGCGGCTTTGCCCAGGAACAAGAGTGCCATGCCGCGGTTGAACAACACGGCCGGCGTTTCGGCAGCGGCGTTCCAGGCGACGAGGGCTTCTTCGCACTTCCCCTGTTGCCAGAGCAGGGCGGCACGTTCGTTGGCGGCGTCGGCGGGGAGCAGCTTGTCGGCGGTCGCGTAGTCGCCGATTTGGCGAGCGAGGCCGGCGGCGAGTTGCGGTTGAGCCGCGGCGTTCTTCGTGATCCAACCCCGCAAGCCGTGAAGACCGGGGACCGGCGATTGGTCGGTGGTGGGTCGCAACCCGGCCGGCTCAAACTTCGTGAGCAGCGGGTGCAGGTCGCGGACTTGTTGCGGGAAGTTCCCCGCTGCCAGGGGCACCGCGAACGCTCCGTTCGGTTGGGTGACCAAGTTCGACCAATCGGGGGGAAGCTGAACCGGGGCGGCTGCGATGTTTGTCGTGGCGTCGTTCCAAGCCGCCCGCGGGTCAACGCGGAACCCAGCGGCAACTTCGTAAGGTTCGACCTCACCCTCGCTCGACTCGACTGCGGCCATCATGGCTGCGTCTGAGCGGGTAGCGAGGAAGCGGACCATCAGGTCTTCGAGGCTCGGTTGGCCGAACGATTTGGCAGTGTTGCGGGTCATGATTAGGCTCCTCGTGGCCCGGTCACTCCCGCCGGGTTCACCTCTCGAACGGCATTTGTGGAGAGACTTGCGCGGGGAAAAAGCAATCAGCTATCAGCCGTCAGCTAGAAAAAGGCCAGCAATCCGTTTGAGGTTTGGTTACAGTTATCGCTTTCCCAGGGTCGCCGCTTCGGCGCACCCTGGGAAACCTTCCCGGATCACGGCTCCTTCTTCGGCTCCACTTCCTTCGGCTCCATTGGCACGACCTTCGGCGGCACCGCGACCGGGAGTAGCGGCGGGTTGTAGCCCTTGAGGCTGTCCGCGAAGCCCACGGCGTTGAAAGCCAGCATTCCCTTCAAGGTGAGCAACTTGGCCCGCAACCCGAGATCGGGTTCCTTGTCAGCCGACTCGGCGAGAGGATCGATGAGCGTTTTCGGGATGGAGCGACCATTGATCTGGATGTGGCGAATCACCGCGTCGGCGGCCTTGTTCCGCAAGGGAAGCGGTTTGCCGGTGTTCAGGGCCAGGATCAACAGGCTTTGTTGGGCATCGCCCGTACCGAACTTCGACACGGCATCAATGGCTGCGTCCGACAGGTCATCGACCCGCAATGCGTCCCGGATTTCTGTCTCAGCGCTTTTGATGTCGAAGCCGGGGGTTTCGCCAATTGCCATGCGGCGGAACCATTCGATGGCTGCCTTCTGGGAGGCTCGCTTCTCGGCGGGGTCGCGTGGGGCTTGGCCGGGTTCGCCCTGTGCGGCTTGCAGGTCGGCGGCAAGAGACGTGCGGCCAAACGGTTCGGGAATCACCCGCACGCTCGGATAGTTCACCAGCGTTTTCTTGAGGCGGGCTTCCGCCACGGGGTCGCGGAAAGTTTCGATGGGCAAACCCAACTCAACCGGATCGATCTTCGCGTAAATGTCCTCGAATCGCTTCTTCGCGGTGGGCTGTCGGGCAAGGTCGATCTCGAATCGTTCCAGGAGTTTCAGCATGTCGGTGGTCGGAAGCCCCACCCCGTAAAGCGGGCTGGCTGGCTGGGCGTCGAGTTGCTTGCGGAGGCGAATGAGGTGCTGAACTGTTCCCGGCGACGATTCGGGCGAGATGGGATATTCCGCGCCGAGGGCGGAGTAGGCAATCAGTTCGACTCGCAGGGCGAGGAGGAGCTTTTGCGTCGCGGTGAGGTTGAGGCCGGTGGTGTCGATCAGGCGGTTCATGCGGGCCATGCGAACAGGTGCCGTGTTGCGGAACACACCATCGCGTTGTTGCTGAATGTTGTCACGCTGCTTGGCGATTAGCTCCTTGGTTTCGTCAGATTTGGGCACATACGGCGACGGCATCTTCACGATCTCATTCTCGGTGGCCGCGATGAGCGCCGAGAACCGAATGACGAGTTGGTCGAAGGTGGGCACTCGCGGCTTATCAGCGGAGGCGACCACGAACGTCGGGCGGTTCCCGGCCTTGGCGTCGCTTTGGAGTTGCCCGACCACGTCGATAAGTTCGGGGTTCGCAGCGTGGTGATCGATGTAAATCACGTCGAAGTCGGAAGCCCGGGCGACGCGGCGCAGTAAGTCGCGGCCCGAGGTAAAGACCTCGACATCGTACCCGAGAGCGCGGAACAGCACGGCCGAGGCGTCGGCCCGGATTTTGTTCGGGTCGGTGATGAGGGCGGTTCCCTTGGAACTGGACGGCGTTCCGGGGTCGGCCGCTGCGGCGCGACGCAGAATGTCAACGATCTGACCACGCACTGCGGGCGGCACTGGCACAGGCGAGCGGAGCAGGGCGTTGGCGGCGGCAAATTGGACTTGCGGGTCCGGGAAACTCAGCGCCTTGACCAGGAGTGACGGCTTCACGACGGTCCCGGCAGGCGGTGTGGCGGCATCGCGGTCGGCACGGTCGCCCAACACTTGAAGCATTGCCAGCGCGAGGGCTGTTTTCTTCCGATTGAGTGCGCCGTTGAGTAAGTCACCGAGGACAGTTGACGGCGCATCGGAGAGCAGCTTGAAGACCGCCGGTTCGGCCTTGGCCAGACTTCCGAACTTCGCCCGTTCGATAGCCCGCTCCGCCGCGAGCGAGAGAACCAACCCTTGCGCCGGTTCGTAGTCGGACTTCCGTTCCAGAACCCAGCGTGCGTACTTCAACCCGTAGTATTCCTCAGCCTGCCCAAGTGGCACGTCCTCGAACTTGGTGAGCTTTTCGGCCTTCGCCTCCCACTGCCAGAGCGGCACGGTTGTCGGCGACCCGTCGGGGTTCACCTTCGCGCCCGCATACCGGGCGGTGTGGTCGTAGAAGGTGTAACCGAGCGCCGTGAGTTCGGCTTCGGCGAGTTTGGTATCGGCCTTCGCGCCTGGGCGGAGCTTGTTCAGCAACGTCTCGGCGAACGCACGCAATGTAGGGCTTTGCTCACGCGGCTGAAGCAAGATGTGCCAGAGTGCCGGGGCGAGGTCCGATTGCGCCGTGGATTGCAACGTGATGATGTCGGGCCGCGAGGCGATGGCACTGATCACGCCGAATTGCTGTTCGGGCGTGAAGCCATCGAGAGCCGCGACCCACCCGGCGACGGTTTGCGGTTCGAGTTTGGGGATCGCGCCGAGGATGCCCTCGTACAGCGAGTCTTTGGCAGGCGTGGTCCGGAAACGATCCACCATGTAGGGGATGGCGAACTCGCCCGTGCGCCGCAGTTCTTCCTCGGCGAAGATGCGTTCCTCGTAGGTCGCGCCAAGGTTGCGGATGTACTTGTCCACGCGGGCCGGGTCTTGCAGCAACTTCGCGTTGGCGTTCTTCGACCGCGTGACGGCGATTTCGACGTTCGCCCTGGCTTTCTTGTCCGCCACCGCATCATCAGACCATTTCGGAATGGCCCGCAAGCCCGTGAACGTCGTGCTGCCGTATTTCTTTTCGAGGTCGAGGAACTCGGTCTCCGTGGGGTTCGAGTCGAGGAACGCCTGGAGGAAACTCGCGGCGATGTCGAATTTGCCCTCGTTAATGAGGTCGCGGAACTGGCCGTAGATCGTAATGGGCTTGGGAGCCATATCCTTTGGCTGCGCGGACGCAGTTGTGGGGAATGCGACCAATCCCAAGGCGAGAACAACGATTTGGAACAGGACAGTTCTCACCGGGAAGTCCTCCGAAGCTTCGCTTCATATAGCCCCCGGCTTGCCGGGGTTTTTGACCCAAGCCCCCGGCAAGCCGGGGGCTATATGCCAATGAGCTGCCCGCCAAAGAAGGCAACACCCTACATCTTGACGCGCCGCTTCAGGTTAAGCAATCCTCTTCACACGCAACCAAGTCCTTGAACGTCTCTCGGCGGCGGATCAATCGGTGCGTGCGGCCTGTAACGAGGACTTCGGCGGCCCGCGGCCGGCTGTTATAGTTCGATGCCATCGACATGCCGTATGCGCCGGCCGAGAAGACGGCGAGCAAGTCGCCCCGTTTCAACTCGGGCAAGGGGCGATCCTTCGCCAGGAAGTCGCCGGACTCGCACACGGGGCCAACCACGTCTTGCTTGAAGGTGCCGGCCATCAGGGTGAACGGATTTCCCGTATCCGGGTCAGCGCTCATGTCCACGGCGGGTCGCTCAGGCAGTCCGGTGGCGGGCTTCACCGGCCAGATGCGGTGGTGTGAGCCGTAGAGCGTGGGCCGGATGAGGTCGTTCATCGCGGCGTCTTGGATGACGTAATGCTTGCCGCCCGTGGACTTTGTGAACTGCACGCGGCTCACGAGGATGCCGGCGTTTCCCACAATGAAGCGCCCGGGTTCCAGCACGAGTTGGCACTTCGTCTCGACCACGGCAGGAAGAATTACCTCGGCGAAAGCGCTTACCGGAAGGGCTTCATCCTTGCGGTAGTTGATGCCGAAGCCGCCACCCATATTTAGGAATCGGATGTCGTGCCCTTGTGCCCGGAACGCCTTCACGAGCATGACGGCCTTCTCGCAGCCGAGGCGATACGGTTCGGCCTTCAAGATGGG
>Ga0105049_10008054_pt1 | contig 12225 bp, 9 predicted proteins | sample MAT06_FD_78087 | JGI IMG/M metagenome (GOLD analysis project Ga0105049, IMG submission 78087) | Freshwater microbial communities from Lake Fryxell liftoff mats and glacier meltwater in Antarctica - MAT-06 | ecosystem: Environmental > Aquatic > Freshwater > Ice > Liftoff microbial mat | place...
CTCGACCTTTGAGTCCTGGCACCATGGTCGTTGAAATCGCGTTATTGTTCGTCCAATCGAGTTTGCCAGATTGGTACATATTGAAGGCGGCATTCTCGTCGGTGATCACTAAAATGGTCACTTTTGAAATCGACACCCCGTCAGCCTCGTAAAAGTTCGAATTCTTATTTAGAATAATTCGATCATTCACTTTCCATAAAGCCAATTTGTAAGCTCCATTTCCAATGAACTTCGCGGGATCCGTCCAGCCTGGAGAACTTGGATCATACATACTCGGATGCACCACAAAAAACGGGGGCTGAGCGATGAGATACTTAAAATAGCTAATGGGTCGAATCAACTTTACAGAAACCACACCCTCAGTGGCCGTGATTCCTAAATCCTTTTCAGCCTGAGCTCGCTCTAGCGATGAATAGTTCTGCACAAAATTATCAGCGCCCACAATAAAATCGGTAAACCATTTTAAGTACGGAGCCGCTACTTTGGGCTCCATCGCCCGTAACCAAGAGCCTCTGACTTGATCGGCAGTAATCGCGTCGCCATTAGACCATTTGACCCCAGGTCTCATTTTAAAGGTGTAGGTAAGGCCGTCGGCAGAAACACTCCACTCTGAAGCCAAGCCTGGTTTAAGAGTCATAAAATCAGCTTCGCGAGTGATTAAGCCTTCGTAGAGTTGATGAATAATTTGCGCCGAATCATGCGACCAAGTTTTCTGTGGATCGAGCGAGTCTGGCTCGGCCCGACCATTATAAACAAATTCATCTGTCGATGTTTTAGAACTCACGCTTGGGGGGGCGCTCGCTTCTTCGGCCTTTGAAGACGTTGTGCGCGAACAGGCCAGAGACAAACCGAAAACACCAAATAGAGACATCCACCGAACCGATTTTAAAAACTGCTTCATAGAAAAAAAATACGCGAAACGAAGAAAACTTCAAACCGAAGATCATTAAAAGCCCTATAAAACCGAATAAAATCGGTATTATGAGTAGAATCTGATCACGACTCCTGCGTTGGACTCGGCAAGATCGCCGAAACAAGATAGGATGCCTGCGGGTTAAAGGTTTATGTTCAAAAGAGTTTTTGCGAAAAGACTTTATTCGTTAAGTGTCGCAGTTTTTTTTCTGTGCGATGGAATCGCTCTCGCAGAAAACTCTGAAGCCGATACTAGCACCACGCCGCCTTCTAAAGGACTGTGTGAGAAAGATCTTATCGCTGTTGGCCTCAGCCTCACCGAGCCAGCGGCCATTTTCTTTAAAGGAATGCGTATTGAGAAGACTCGCGTTTTGCCTACGGCATTAATGGTGAATCGGGATTGGGTAAATCGAGGGGAGAAGAGCCTTTTCACTTGGAGCGCCGAAAAGAAAAAAGCGCTCGATAATTTAGCCGACCAAGAATTCGACGCTTGGCGAGATGCCGCTTATGCTCGGACCGATCTTCCAATCTTAATTCTAGACGAAGTTCCCAAAGAAATAGGGCCGGCATGGACACCCGACTCCGTTCAGCTGGTCACAATCAAAGGAGACAAGAAAGTATACCGCCCGGTAGCAAAGAAAAATGCACCCGACGCTGAGCCCGACTTGAAAGATTTCTACTGCGCAAAGTCGCAAGCGACCTATTCAAATGGAATGCTTGCAAAGTTTCTTTTTCAAAATACAAATCGAGTACCACGCGCTCAGCTCGTTCGATATAGAGATGAAGTCGGAGTGCTCAGCGATTTTATAAATGGGGATGCCACCGAATCTCCCAACCTTGTTCGAGAAGAACTTAGAAACTTAGATCCGCGAGGATTTGACGATATGACGGACTTCAGCTTCTTAACCAATAACGGAGATCTCTTTTGGGGAAGAGTCGAAATTTCTGGCAAGTTGACCGAGAAGCCCGGCTGGCGCGGCATCTTCTTGGTCGACGGCAAATACACTGTGGTTTTTGATTTCAATATTTCGGCGAAGCCTGGATTCTCGACACATACCGAAGAAAGCTTAATGGGAACTCGCTTGCCCGAAACTCATTCGGCAAGCCTCCTTCAGCAAATGAGTTTACTGAATATGGAGCTCCTCCGATCCTTCGGCTTCACCACTCGTGATTCAAGGTGGATGCTTTTCTACCGCGATATTATTCTAAAAGATCACTTTCTTCGGCATGGCAAATAGTTAAAATTATTGCCTTTATTCGCTCATGGGCCCGGAGCGATTTCTGTGCTACATAAACGCTCTTATGCGGAGACCGCCTTTAGAGATTCGAGATCCCATGCATGGACCGATTCTTATCGCGCCCGAAGAACTTACGATCATTGACTCCGCTTATTTTCAACGATTGCGGGGAATCCGCCAAACGGGCTTCGCCGACATGGCCTTTCCGGGTGCGACTCATACTCGCTACAGTCACTCCTTAGGCGCTTTTCATTTAGCTGGGCGGGCATTTGATCGAGTTTTTGAAGATTTTGATTTTAAGGATTCTGGCGAGAGAATTCGAGCCCGATTTCTTTTAAGAATCTCTGCCCTACTCCACGATGTAGGGCACGGCCCTTTTAGTCATGCCATCGAAGCCGCCATGCCTCCTCGGAAAAATATTACCGGTGGTGAAGGCCAGGCGACCCACGAAGATTATACCTTGGCGATTATTGGAAAATCTTCTTTGACCGAACTCCTCAAGAAGACTTTTGGAAGTGAATTTCCGGAACTGGTCGCCCATATGATCGAAGGCAAAGACCACGCGAGTGAGCATTTTATATTTGGAAAGCGAAAGCTAAATCTTTTTCCTATTCTCTCTTCTTTGATCTCGGGCGAATTAGACGTAGACCGCATGGACTATCTGCCTCGCGATAGTCACTACTGCGGAATCAGTTATGGCAATTACGATCGCGATTGGATTTTCTCGAATCTCCTTTGCCAAGAAGTCGGCAAAGACGTCTTCTTGGCTTTAGATAGCCGCGCCATTTACGCTGTCGAAGATTTTTTGCTCTCTCGTTACCATATGTATTTGCAGGTCTATCTACACCACAAGTCGGTTGTATATGATGAAATGCTCTTTCAGTTTTTAAAAGCTGAAGGCGAAAATACAAAGCTCCCCTCTTCTATCGAAGAGTACTTAATGATCGACGATGCCTGGCTTTGGAACCAACTCCGCTCGACGAAGAATGAATGGGCTAAAAGAATTCTAGAACACCGCCCCTATCGTATGTTGGTAGAGCTTCATTCGGATGAAGCAGAGGACTCAAAAAAGTACGTTGATGAACTTGAATTGAAACTTCGTAAAGAAGGTAAGGCTTACTTTAGAAGCTCCTCCACGGGTCTCTTAAGTAAATATGCCCGCATGGAAAAAACAGCGAGCTTTCCGATTTACGTAATCTATCGCGACCCTCGGTTTACTTCGGCAACTCGACCAGGCACTGAGTTCGAAGCTCTCTCGGACGCAAGCGCACTTTTTCAAAGATTCACGCGCTCTCGAATCATCGACCGAATTTACGCCGATATTTAAGCCTCAATTATTCAATTAAAAGTCGGGCGCGAATAGCTCTTTCATTACCCTTAACGTCATGAACTCGAAGGTAGTCCACCCCTCGAGAAACTAAATTACAAGAAACAATTTGAGTTTCTAGATCTCGATTTTTAGGATCTTGCTTAGAAATTAATTTAAGAAATGATTTTCGAGAGTGCCCCACTAAGATTCGACTTCCTAAAACGCGAAACTCGTTAAGCCGAGACAAAATCTCAATCGACTGATCTGCGGTTTTACCAAAGCCGATACCGGGATCAAAAACCAAACGCTGCCGATCAACTTTCCAACTTTCAAAATACGCAATTCGTTCATGAGCCCATTTCAGTAAGAACTCTACCGGATCTTCTTCAGAAGGAATCACCTGTCGAGGATCCGCCGGCAATCCCAATTGGTGCATGAAAACCACATCCCCCCCATGACTCTTGCAAGTTTCTACCATTTGCGAATTCTCTCCGCCCGAAACGTCGTTTAGCCAAGTAACTCCATATTCGCCTAACTTTGCTGCCGTCTCAGCATACCGAGTATCCACACTCCACTTCACCCAAGGATACTCTGCGGTGAGTCCCTTTTTCACTTCTTTAAGAATCGGTTCTAGCCGACTCCATTCATCCTTAGGACCAATCGAGTGCGCCCCTGGCCTCGTAGATTCTGCGCCAATATCAATGACACTAGCCCCCTCATCAATAAGTTCACGAATACGGCGAAACGCCGAGATCGAATCTTGAAAAAGTCCGCCATCTGAAAATGAATCGGGAGTTACGTTTACAATCCCAACGAGTTCAACTGGCAAAAGACTTATCGGCAAAGCACGTGCAGGAAGAGTCGTCGTTTCTCGAGCCAACTGCTCAATATTTATAATCCCGCTATTCATGACGAGTTCGGAATGAAGCTCTGCCAACGGCGATAACCAAAAAGATCGAAAGAGTAAGCCGGGGTGAGGAATCTGCAAATTGGCCTCTGAAAGCGAAACATTTTTCATCCAAAGAATATCAATATCGATTTCGCGAGGCGACCAACGTTCGTGGTCCCCCCGTCCCAAGTCCTTCTCGATGGATTGAACGGCCGCTAAAAGCGCGCTTGGATCTAAATCTGTGCTCGCGCTAATGACGGCATTTAAAAACTCTTTATTCCAAGAAGCTGGAGCGGTGTTCGGCAACAAAGCATCGCTAGCGTAAAGTCTACTTACCCGTACTGGCTCCGAAATTATTTTTCTCTGCAAAAGCTCTTTGAGTGCCCGCCTCAAAAATCCGACTCGATCACCCAAATTTGAACCAACCCCAATAAGTATCACTCGTGAATTCCTCAGCTTACTTCTTCTATCTCAAAGCTAGTCCCGTCATTGGGAATAGAGATGGGAGGATGAAGCTTTCTCACGGCCACGAACACTCGAGCAAGAGACTTAAGTTGAGGGCGCATATTCTGCAGCGCTTTATAGGCTAAATGCTCGATAAGTTTGTAATCGCCAGCCTGACAAACACTCGCAATAATCTTAGTCAATTCGTCGTAACAAATCGTATCTCGCAAATCATCCGACTCACTAGCAATGGGAAGATTATTCCAAGACATTTCTAGGTTCCACTCAACCGGTTGAGCAATACGACGCTCCTCTTCAGTACATCCAAGCCGAACCATAAGACGTAAGCCGTGTACTTTTAATGTGGAGGTGATTTTTGGAGAAGAAGCCAGTCGCGAACCCATATGTAATATGGGCTATCGCGAATGACAAAAAGATGCAAACTTTAGGCGGCCATAGTCTCCATGCCAGTTTCCCGACAAATGCCCGTTAAAAAGTCCCAAATCTTACGAGAAGCCGTCTCGGCTGCCACCAAAGCCTTAGATCTTTCTTCAGAGCTCAAGGACTCTAAAATCTGAAGAACTTGTTCGCGGTGATAATGGTCGGCCGTGCGATGGACTTCGAAAAACTGCAAGCCTGCAGCTTCTTTTATTCCGTAAAATGTTTTTAGTCCTCGAATCTTAGTCTCAGCTACTTCAGGAATTTGAGATTCATAAGAAAAGAGAGCCCCTAATCCTTCGGCGGTTGAAGATCCTGCCAAATGAAAAAAAGTATCAATCAAATTCTGAATTTCAGGGATCGCTTTAGCGTTTTCAATTTGTTGTCGCGTTGCACCCAAAGCTTCTCCAAAACGAAGCCACAACTCTGGATGATTTTCAGAACCCTTTTCTTCATCGATAAGATTCTCTAAAAGCATTTGCCGAACTTCAATCGATTCGGTCTTCGAGTGCATGGTACTAATGTATCGAGGAAAAACTTTAACGTGTTGAAAATACTGTTCGGCATAAGTTCGAAGGCATTCTTGAGTTAACTTACCTTCATTCCAGCCCACATAAAATGGATGCTGAAGAACGTGATTTTTTTGAACAATAGCTTCGATTTCTTTTCTAAATTCAGTCATTCCCTAAAATAGAGATTGGGCCTGTTCACGGTAAAGGCTTTTTAGGAAAACAAATAAAATTAGATTTTAAACTGTTCTCGCAGCTGGGCGTCCTCTGGAATATCGCCCAGTGCTCTCAATAAGATCTCGCGCTCTCTTTCGCCAAGCTTGGGAACCGCAATCTGCAAATTAACGATTTGGTCACCCCTAGAATCGCTTCGCAGATCCGAAACCCCGCGCCCCCGAAGTTTTAACCTCTGACCACTCGAAGACCCCGCCGGAATTTTTAAATCTACCATTCCAGATATCGTCGGTACCGCTACCGAAGCCCCTTCGAGAGCTTCTTTTAGGCTAATAGGAAGATCTAATTCGATTTGATTTCCGACCCGGCGAAAGAAAGGGTGCAAAGAAACCACCGCCCTCAAAAACAAATCCCCGCCGTTCTCACCCTTGCCCGACACTCTTATTTTTGAGCCAGAATCGACACCGGGAGGGATTCTTACGTCAATGATCGCACCCCCCAACGAAATAGACCTTTGAGCTCCATTCATGGCTTCTAAAAAACTAAGGGGAACTTCGAGTTCGACATTTTTCTTTCGAGCCTGCGGGCGTCTTCCGCCTCCAAAAGCTCCTTTAAAAATATCACCCAAAATATCGTCCATATTAAAGCCGAAATCGTGCATTTGGTTTGGGTCAAAACCCCCACCACGATGGGCTTGGTTCCAAGCTTGTGAAAAATTATCTCCAAATTCCCCACTACCAAATCGATCGTATTTAGCTCGTTTTTCAGTATCGCTTAAAACGGCATAGGCTTCAGATAGTTCTTTAAATTTTTTCTCCGCGGCAGGATTGTTAGGATTCAGATCCGGATGAGACTCCCGCGCTAACTTTTTATAAGCTTTCTTGATTTCTGATTCGGACGCGCTCTTTGATACTCCCAAAACCGCGTAATAGTCCTTTGATGCCATCTTCAGACCTTAATGCTTAGATTCTCTTTGTAAAGAGCGTATAGGCAGGCACAGAACCAGAAGGGCGGCAACAATGAATAGAAAGTTCACCCCAGGACCATAAAATAGCGCCAAGGCCCATTCGGTCTCAAGAGTTTGAGTCTGACCTGGCGTAAACCCAATCCAGTCTAAACAGAATCCCACCGCAAAGAGTGCGCCCGCCCGCACGACTTTCGATGCCAAGCGCCAAAATCCGAAAATAACTCCGGCTTGAGAGTCTTCCCCGCCCTCGTCGACTTGAATGATATCGGCCAGCCAAGCATCTAACAAAACGACACTCCCCGCCAAAACTCCGGCGACCCCCGCAAAAATCAACGGGCCGGTCATATTACCCGGCTGAAACAAAGGATACAAAATCGAGCCTCCGATCCCCATCAAACCTATCCCCAAAGCCAGGGGAATTCGCTTTCCATACCGCTTCGCCACCCAAACCCAAAAAGCTAAACCCAAAATGAGGACAAGCATAAAGACAATAATGATCTGCTGAGTCTGTTCCATTTTTAGGCGCAGCCGATATTCATAATAGAAAAGTGCAACCGCGGTATTAATCGCCAAGCCGATCATGGCGACCGAATAGCAAATCACCAAATAGAAGAACGAACGATTTCGAAACACCACTTTAAAAGAAGAAAACGGATTCAGGGGAATCTTCTTGAGGTCGCCCTGAGAGCGCAAATCACGTCGATCGCTAGTTCCGATTCTAAGAATGAATGCTGAAACAAAAACCATAAGCCCTGTCCAGATTCCTACCCATTGATAGCGCTGCGAGGTCGTCTGCTCCGAGTAAAATAAAGGAATTGCCAAGGCTGCAAACGAACCCAGATTGGCGAACACTAATCGCCACGCGTAAGCCGAAGCTCGTTCATTTGTATCATCAGAAATCTCGCCTCCCATCGCATGATAAGGAATATCAATGATCGTCATCGCCGTGTTCAAAAGCAGATAATTGCCAAATAAAAATAAAAATAAATAAGTTTGAGACTGAGAATTGGGTCCAAAAAATAAAACCGCAATTAATATCGAAACGGTAAGCCCGCCAGGCAGAAAGAATACTCTTCGCTTACCAAGAGCATCCGAAATTCTTCCCATCCAGGGATCCGTAAACGCATCCCAAACAAGGGCTATTGCCGAAGCCGAGCCTGCCCAAAATGGATCAAGACCGAGGTCATCGACGTAAAACTTCAAAAGATAAAGCCGAAGAGCCATATCGACGGCCTGCAATCCAAAATTGCCAAACCCGTAAGCGATTTTTGTTTTGAAGCATAAGCGCTTTTCAGGAGCCGACATCAGAGGACTGATTGTACGTCAAACTCCATCGAGAAAATAGCTGGCTTACATGACGATTTTCAATTGGGGCTCAGCCTCTTCTGAAGTTCTTACCAAGGGCGCCAAGCGTTCTGCCAACTTCATGAAAGCTTTGGCAGCCGGACTCTCTGGAAATTCTTTTACCACCGAGAAACCTTTATCACTGAGCTCGCGAAGTCGCGGATCTAAAGGCAGCTCTCCCATAAACGGAGTTTTTAACTCTTCACAAAGTTTTCGGACTCCGCCTCGACTAAAAATTTCTGATGCCTTGTCGCAATGCGGACAGATAAACTCGCTCATATTCTCGATGATTCCTAAGACAGGAACCTTCACTTGTTCGAACATAGAAAAAGCTTTTCGAACATCAATCAAAGAAAGCTTTTGTGGAAGACTGACCATGACTACTCCGGTCAGAGGCATGGTTTGACTTAAAGAAAGGGGAGCATCGCCAGTCCCGGGGGGCAGGTCGACCAAAAGAATATCGGTTCCGTCCCAATTCACATCATAATAGAACTGATGAATCAGCTTATGAATCATCGGCCCACGCCAAATAAGACCCTGATTCTCTTCAATAAAAAATCCTGCCGACATGAGATGGATTCCACCGGCGTCGATGGGTTGAATCTTGCCATCCAATACAAAGGGCTTAAGCCCCTCTACTCCCATCAGTGTGGGAACACTGGGTCCATAAAGATCACAGTCTAAAATTCCAACTTTGTAGCCTAATTCTTTTAAGGCAAAGGCTAAGTTCACGGTGACAGTAGATTTTCCGACTCCGCCCTTTCCGGATCCAACAGCAATCATCGTCCCAATTTTTGGCTTAGATTTTTCTGCCGAAGCTTTCTTTAGCTGAACAAATTCAACGGCAACTTCTAAACTGCTGTCGGCTTCTTTCATAATTTTTTCGATTTGATACCGAATCGACTTTTCAAAAGTGGGACTCAATTCGGGTAGAGCAATTTCTACGAATAAACTTTTTTCATTTAACTCCAAGCGACTAATTTGCTTGGCCTCCACAATATTTTCACGTTGAGCAGGAATTTTTACCGCGCGGAGAATTTCGAGTACATTTTCAGGAGTCATAAAAGCCTTTTACTGCGAGAAGCGTAGATTGAAAAGAAAAGTGCAGCTCCACTTCTGACAAAGCTGCACCTAGAATTAAACCAACCAAATCAACAACTTATCGCCCCTAGCCCTTGCCCTCGCCAGGCCAAACTTGAATTCGTTGGGCATTTCGCAATTGGTTGAAAACAAAACGATCAACGATCTTAGAGCCGCCCGAAACATCAAAAGTAGATTTCGAAAGTCCTCCGTCGCCATAATTTCCGCGCTTGCGAGCTTCATCTAAAGCCACTTCTCGCTGATCCGAAATATATCGGAGTAGTCCATAAAGAGCGTCATCCATAAGTCCCTCGCTCAATTGCATTCTCACTCCACTTTGATAAGCTTTCGTCAAAATCAAAGCTGTGGGGATACTACTTCTCTCGTAAGTCCAACCATCTTGTTTAGACGCCATCAAAAGCATTCGATCACTTACCGAATGAGTAAGACCGCGATCCTCTAGAATCAAAGCCAGTAAATCGAGGGCATGTCGCCGATCCCCCCGCTCACAAGCATCATCCAATCGAAGCACCAGTTGATTCTTACCTAAATTCGTAGAGAGACCTTGCATGCCCTCTCTCCAATTTGGTCGTTCGGGCATCTGAGTGGTGATCTTCTTGGCCGTCGTTACCAAATCACAGATGTTAACCGCCAAATAGTAAAGTCTCCGGCTCGCATCCCAGCGCGCAGCACTCTCTAAAGAATTGGCGTACTCCAAGCTGTCAAAAACAATGGGCCATTGCTCTCGGCGCATAGTGAAAAGCAATCGACCACGAACGAGCTGACAAGCTGTCATCCATTGATCAAGACTCACTCCTTTGTCAGACCATTTTCTTACCAACTCCCAAACCGCTTCGGCGCTATAGGCGCTGGTGGCCTTCCAAAGTTCATCGGCTTCAGCAGTCGTCCATGCCTCTCCATCTCCGGCCTTTAACTGGAGTTGAGGAGTGCTCGCAATGAGACTCTGACCCTGAACCGCAGAATGAGGAGATTGATTTTCTCGGCTATTCCAAAAACGCAAGAAGGGTCTTTTTAAATAGACTTCATTCTTCTTCCAAGCCGCGGCGAAACTTAAATCTAAAGCTTTCATCAGCAGGCCAAAAGTAAGCGGATCTTCAGTCGCCATAGCCGACTTGGTCAGCGCTTCACAAACTGCGGGACGTTGGGTTCGGTTCTCCAATGCAAAAAGTAGATTTCCCCAGCTTTGTTCTAAACTTCCAACTCGTCGAGCTTCTTTGCCAATGCTAAAAATGAATTCATCTAGTTTGCCTGCAGAAGGCGCAACCTCCAGAGGTTTTTTAGATGGCAAAGGCCGTCGGGCGTCCCCTCTAAAAATCGCCAAAGTGAAAAGCCCCTGAAAAATCGGCAGCCATTGATAACTCTCTCGCAAATCACTTGAGGCTTGATAGCAAGTCATTAAATGAAGAAGAGACGCATCCACTTCATTATTGTATTCCCCAAAGTGATCCAACTCTTGAATAGCCAAAGCCGTAATTTCTCGAATCGTTTTCTTGCGATCCATACAATGAATCAAGTTGGTAAAAAATTCTCGTTCGAAATAGGGATCGATCGCTAAGCGAGTTCTTTCTAAGAACCAATCCTCAGTAACTGAACTTGAAAATCGCTCTGAAGGGGTCGAGGTCTGCAAAATTTCTTTTAGATCATGCGCTTTTAACATTTTGTTCTCCACAGCTACTCAGCCGGTCTACTTTTTCACAATACCGGGCATGGTTAAATTTTTCGAAAAGTATTTCTTCACTTCGTCTTTGTTTAGGTATCCGGCCTCAATCACAGCATCGGTAATACTTTTTTTCTCTGAGATTGCTTTTTTCACTACTTGGGCCGCTTTCTCGTAGCCAACAATGGTGTTCAGCGCAGTGGCCAGGCCCATGCTCTCTGAAAAGTATTTATGGCAACGCTCTTGGTTGGCCGTAATTCCCGAAAAACACTTTTGATTGCAAACATCGAGAGCATTGCGAAGTATCTTCATCGACATCAAAACGTTAAATGAAATGACAGGCATCATCACATTGAGCTGAAGCTGCCCGGCTTGCGCGGACATAGCCACCGTGGTGTCATGGCCGATTACTTCGAAACAAACCATGTTTAGCATTTCCATCATTACCGGATTCACTTTGCCGGGCATAATCGAAGACCCAGGTTGAACTGCCGGCAACATCAACTCGTCAAAGCCCGTCGTTGGACCTGAAACTAAAAGTCGAATGTCGTTGGCAATTTTCGTCAAAGAAAGCGCCAGGTTTCGAAGCGCTCCAGAATAAAAAGAGACATCGGTCATGTTCTGAGAAAGTTCAACCAGATTCTTGCCGGGCTTAAAATCTACGCTGCCTAGCTTCGCCAATTCTTCGGCCATCATCCGAGCATAATCGGCATGTGAATTCATGCCCGTTCCCGCCGCCGTGCCTCCGATATTGAGATATTTTAACTCTTCAACGGCCCATTCCAAGCGTTTCAAATCTTTATCGAGAGTCTCAGCAAAAGCCCCAAACTCTTGTCCTAAACGAATCGGAACCGCATCTTGAAGATGAGTCCGAGCCGAAGTTAAAATGTCATCAAATTCTTTTTCTTTCGCTCTAAATATTTTGATCGTCTCTTTCAGAACCGGAATCAACGTTTTATGTTCTAAGCAAATACTCATCTTCATTGCGGTAGGAAAAGTGTCATTGGTGGACTGAGCCTTGTTCACATCGTCGTTCGGATGAACAAAATCGTATTTACCCTTCGGCTTACCTGAAAGTTCTGCTGCCAAATTCGCTAGAACTTCATTCACGTTCATATTGAAAGAGGTCCCGGCACCCGCCTGGTAAACGTCGATGACAAATTGGTCTAAATACTTTCCATCGACCAATATCTTGTCGGCCGCCTGATCTATTGCTCGAAACTGATCTTCACGCATCATGCCA
>Ga0105049_10008055_pt1 | contig 12224 bp, 9 predicted proteins | sample MAT06_FD_78087 | JGI IMG/M metagenome (GOLD analysis project Ga0105049, IMG submission 78087) | Freshwater microbial communities from Lake Fryxell liftoff mats and glacier meltwater in Antarctica - MAT-06 | ecosystem: Environmental > Aquatic > Freshwater > Ice > Liftoff microbial mat | place...
AGGTTTGGAAGACAAGCGATCCTGAACTCGATCGCCATCTGCGCCAAAGTTTTAACACTGAAATGCCTCAGTTTCAACGTTCTATTCAGATAGAAATTTACGGAGAGATCGGGCAGAACTTAGTGGCGATCGCCCGTGATGAACAAGGAAACATCACCCAATCCGAATCCACTATGCCTTTGATAGAAGCACACCATAAACCTCTCACTTCAGAACGCCTCGAAGAACAATTAGGACGATTAGGAAACACACCTTTTTATCTGGAAAAACTCACGAACTACATTACAGATTCGGTTATGATTCCGGTGAGTGAATTAAACCGTTTACGACGAGAGATTGTGACTGGACTAGAAGAATTGCGATCGCGCCCTAAGCAATGGCAACTGAACCCAAACGCATCGCTTCTCAACCTCTCCCCCAAGCAACCGGAGAACCTGCCGCGATCGCTTCGAGATGCCCACAAGGGTTCGCCTTTCTCTTCTCTGGTGCCATTAGTCCGCAACTTCGAGCAGCTCAAAGCCGTTCTGCAATCTGATATTCCTACGGTCTACTGTGAATTTGAAGATCCTCGGACTTACCAGGATGCCGTAAACTTAGCGCACGTTCATCACCAACAGATTTGGGTTGCGCCGCCTCGGATTACCAAACCTGGAGAAAACTGGATTCTGCAACAAGTGCGTGACTCCGAAGCCGATGGTTATTTGGTACGAAATTATGATCAGCTTCAATTTTTTGCAGGCGCGCGCTGCCTCGGAGACTTTTCCCTTAACGTTGCAAATGGGCTAACTGCCGATTACCTAAAGCAACACTTTAATATAGAGCGACTCACCGCTTCTTACGATCTAAACATTAATCAACTTGAAGATTTGATCACAAGCTGCCCACCCGACTGGTTTGAAATTACTATCCATCAACATATGCCGATGTTTCACATGGAGCATTGCGTATTCTGTGCCTTCATGTCAGATGGCACCGATTATACAAACTGCGGTCGTCCTTGTGAACAGCATGAAGTAAAATTACGCGATCGCACGGGTAAGCAGCACGTTCTTAAAGCCGATGCAGGCTGTCGCAATACCGTATTTAACGCCACGGCTCAAACGGGTGCAGAATACGTTTCACAACTTCAGGATTTAGGAATCCATCATTTCCGCGTTGAATTTGTTGATGAAAGCCCTCAGCAAGTCACACAGATCCTTCACCATTATCGTCAGCTTTTACAAGGAGAGCTGTCAGGTGCCCAGCTTTGGAGAGAGTTGAAAGTGCAGAATCAGCTAGGGGTAACCCGTGGGACGGCATCACGGTAGGTTTTTAAAAAACAGCCAGTCAGCAAAACTTTCATAATATGTCAAAAAAACATATGCCAAAAAAACTTTGGGTCGGCATTGGCTGCCAGCGTCATTCCTCTCGATCCCTGATCGAACTGGCGATCGCCCAAGTCTGTCAAACCCATGACATTCTCGAAACCGCGATCGCCGGAATTGCCACCCTCGATCGCAAAGCCAACGAAGCCGGATTAGTGGAATATTGCCGCGATCGCCATCTTCCCCTGCATACTTTTACCGCTGACCAACTGAGCCAAATTCCAACTGCCACCTCCCCCCGCACCCAAGCCCTTGTGGGTTGCCCCAGCGTTGCCGAAGCTGCTGCGCTCCTCGCTGCATCCCCTGGTGCAAGGCTTTGGGTGCCTAAGCAGATTTTTTGCCATGACGATTATTTGGGTAGCGTGACAGTGGCGATCGCTAAATCCTAACTTTTGTATCTTTAACCCATGTAACCTTCAAATTTGAGTTACCACATCAAGCAGACCCGTAGAGAAACTCAGATCTTCCTGAAAACCCCATTCAACTTAAGTAGAAAGATGTAAAAGAAATAACAAGCCCTAATTTACTACTCGCTGAAGCATTATTTTGATCCTGCGTGAGAAGATGGCGTTAATATTTGGGCAGTGACACCATCCTTGAGTTTCTGCTTCCCGCCAGTTCCCCTGAACCGACCCCACCCCACCCTATCACCGAGCTTAAGCCAGGGATTCAATAGTGACTCTGCAAACCGTCCAAATTCAAGAACTCATTCGGCAAATTGATGAGGCGCTTCGTAAAAGCACCCCTCGTTTCCCTTGGCTACAATCTGGCGAAGCCGACCAGCAGCGCCAAGTGCTGCAACAGACTCGCAGCTATCTTGTTGTACTGCAACAGCAGGCACGAGAAGCAGAACAGCGACCCCTAACTGGCAGCGTTGCCACCGGAGAGATGGCGGGGCATTCAGTCGAAACAGCCCAACAGGTTCTGCAAGCTGTTTTGCAAGAAATGAATTATTTGCGTACCAATATGCTTCAGCCTTTGCGCTCAGATATTGATGCGCTACAACAGCGGCGATCGGCGTTGACGCAAGAAGTTCAGCAGCTTGAAGCACAGCGACAGCAATCCTTACCCCCTTCTAATCAGCAGTTTGTGTCTGAGTTTCTTCAGTCTTCTATGCAGCAGTTGCAAGAAAACTTGACGGGGCAGGTCGCTAATATGTTGGCAAGTTTATCAGCACAATCGCCCGCTGATCAGCCTCTTCTGGGTGACGGTGATGCCCTCAGCCCAGCCCAGCGGCTACAGCATATGCAGCGGCTGCAAGCCCAATCTGACCAGCTCACGATGCGGCTCGATTCAGCCATTCGCATTATTTTTGAATCGATGCACGCCAACATTAATAGCTACGAAGATTCGTTAGAGCAAGGCTTAAATCGAATGCATACCTTGGGGCAACAGGGTGAGGCAATGTTTTCAGCATTGGTCAATCGTTTGGCAGAACATTTAGGGCGCGAAACTTCAACCTATTTACAATCTTCTCTTCAAGTAGATTCATCTGGTGTTTTGGAAGAAAGTTCCTCTTCTACTAATACTGAAATTGATCAGCTCTTAGGCGAACTGAATGCGTTAGACCCGGCAAATCAAGTTCCCGATCTAGAGCCGTTAGATTTCTCGACCGATCCTGCACCCGTCAACTTTTATGATGACGAAGAAATTACCTTACTTCAGCATGATTTAGGCTTGATTGATGAGGATATTACTCAGTTTCAAAATGGTTCAGAACCGTTGTTCCCCATTCCAACTGTGCCCACTAACGTTGGGTCTGAAGATCTATCTTCAGCGATGGACTTGTTGAATCGACTGAATGGTGGCAGGGTCGAGTGGGCAACAGCAACCAACGAATCGACCGATGCTATTGCGGAAATTGCTGACAACACTACTGACGGTGTTACTAACAGCGATGATGAGTTTTATCAAAGTTTGTTTGGAGATGGGGTAGAAACGGAAATCGGGGATGTAGAAGTTCAGACTCCTGCTGCCGAATTCGTTGTCCCGATCGCCGAAACAGTTGCCGAAACAGTTATAGAAACAGTTATAGAAACGCCGATCGCCGAAACCGCTACAGAATCAGCTGATATCAGTGACCTGTTTTTCTCAGGCATGGGTGATCCGGCAGATGAATCTGAAATAGAGAGGGCAGAGCCTCCAGAATTTTCTGATCCTGATTTGTCTCAGTCAGTCGAAACATTTTTACTAAAAATTCCTGACCCTGAGCCAACAGCGATCGCTTCAAGCTATCCGCACGAGGTCGCCAGTGAACCAGAAGCATCTCCCCGCGAAGCGATCGCCTCTCTCTCTGATCTGATTAGCACCCCGACAACTACCCCCTTTCAAGCAGAGGAATTTGAAGAAAACACCTATGAACCGGCGCGCTCTGAGGAAAGCCTACTCATAGACTTAGCTCGCCCGCCGGCAATGCTTGATCTTGATGACATCTCAGATGATGCTCGTCAGTTGCTAGAATCAGACTTATCAAATCTAGAGTTTTCCGATTCTATCTTCGATCTCCCTCAAGTTTCGCCGATTCAAGTCCAAGAAGATATGACGCTGTTTGACGACTCTGATGCCGAGCAGTTCCTTAACTCATTGCAGACTGTTTCTCACGTTGGGTCTGAGCCGATGCCGCCAGAGCCATCTACAGGACTCGACCTTGACGATGAATTTGATCTGTCAGATGCCAATTTGCTCGTGTCAGAATCTGGTTTATCCTTAGAGAACTTTGCCCCCTCAGAATCTTCTATCTCCGCATCTACCCCCGAAACCTCTATGCCTCAGGATGATTTATCTAAGCCAATTGTCCATAAAGCATTCTCGACCGAAAACAATAGCGAATTTAGTGCCTTTTCGTTTGATGGGTTAGACGATGAATTATTTGAGCAATCCCCTGCGTCAAATGTAGACGGGCGATCGCTAGAACCCGATGATCTGCTCAAAAAAAAAAGATCGCGCCCTAAAGAATAACAGCGCCGAGGGTTTGGGTAATAAACCGGGAAGCCCACCCCGCGAGCCAGTATCTAAAGCTTGGCATCTGGGCCTCGATATCGGTACTACTGGCATCTCAGCCGTCTTACTGAACCGCGAAACCCGTCAGCTTTATCCCCTCTATTGGCAAAGCAGTAGCTCACAGCAAGGCAGTAGCTCTAGCCAAAAATTTCGTCTCCCGGCTACTGTGATCCTAGCTGCCACAACCGACACTCCAGAGTTTGTCTTAGAGAGCTTTAAGCCTTACCTCAAGTTAGGCATTCCGCACTATTCCCCTACTCTGTCGAGGTGGGAGCCAATTCTGCAAGGAAGTGACCATCTTCAGTTTCCGTTGAGCTGGGTGCATCAGTCTTTGCAAAGTTTGTTAATTACGCTCAATCCCAGCTTACCGAGTGTTTCTACCCTGCCTTTATCGGGGGCAATGGGTTTAGAGGAACAAGCCTTTCAGCAGGCGATGCGGCAATTGGCAACGGTAGTAGTGGGCTATCCGGCGGGTTGGTCAGATACTTATATCTTTAACTTACGAGAGGCAATTTTGGGCGCGAGGTTGGTGGCGCGGCCTGAGCAAATTTTCTTAGTTGAAGAGACGATCGCCACCCTCCTTTCTGCCATTCGCCCTGCCGATCAAGCAGACATTCAGATTCCGCTGCATCCTGGACAAGACGTGCATTTGCATCATGCCGACTGGCAAGGCGAAACCCTAATTTTTCATGCCGGAGCCACAGTTACAGAAATGGCGATGGTCAATTTACCGGGTCGGCTCCAATTCCTACACCACGAAGACTTTCAGTTTCGTCACTTATCCTATGCTGGCAACAGCATTGACCAAGATATTATCTGTCAACTGATTTTGAATCGGGAGATTGTAGGTGGGGGCGAAGTGGATCTAGAAGTGAAAATTTCTTTAGAAGAGATCTATGTCGATGATTTGATTTTTCCGTCTCCTGGAGAACCCAGTCTAACTCAGCGATATCGGCTGCATCAGCGATTAACTGATTCGGCGGCAGGGCGGCAATTGCTAGAGGCGGTAGAGTACCTCAAGATTCGGCTTCAGCAGCAAAGTAGTTTTACTTTAAAACTGGGAGAGGTTTACAAAACAGTCTTGCGGCAAGACCTTGCCAGCCAAGTTATTCTGCCTTACGTGCAGCGATTAAACCGCGAACTGAACGCGCTGCTGACCCAGACTGGAACGCCCGTGTTGGCGGTTCGGCAAGTGGTTTGCAGTGGCGGAACGGCATCGTTAGGGGCGATCGCCCGCTGGCTGCGGCAAAAGCTACCCAACGCCACCATTATTCAAGATACTTATGATCCACCCACGTTGCCCCAAGAAACCTGCATTCTCAGCTGTAGCCGTGTGGCTTACGGTCTTGCGGTTTTGCCATTACACGCCCAGGTGATCAATCGCTGCCGACAGCAGTATAGCGACTATTATTTGCTGCAAGAACTCCTACGAATTTTCCCGAATCATCCGGTGACGATCGCCGAAATCATGATTCTTTTAGAGCATCAAGGCATTGATACTCAACTCTGCCACGCCCCCATTTTGGCGTTATTAGAAGGACACTTACCTGCTGGCTTTGTTCTCACCGATCCCGATACCCTCTGGCTAACCTCCGAATCGCGCGCTAACCCCGACTATCAATCGGTGCAGCTTGCTCCCCTATTTGCCAAGCAGCCCGATCAAACCTACCGTCCTAATCGCCATCAGTGGAACCATTTGCGGAGCTATTTAGATACGCTATTCACCACAACCCATCAAAAGCTCGCAGAGCCATTAGCCTTACCCCTAGTTGAAGAAGTTTAGCCATGTCCGACCATGACCATGCATTTAAAGAGTTGTTGGGGGAATTCTTTCCAGAGTTCATCGACTTGTTTTTCCCCCAGGTTGCCGCCTATCTCGATCGCCAGTCTTTAGAGTTCCAACCCCAAGAAATCTTTGCCGACCTGACTGAAGGCGACACCTACGAAGCGGATGTGGTTGTCAAAGCTAGGTTTCAACAAGAAGACTCATTTTTTATTGTGCATCTAGAACATCAAGGCGCCTTTGGTAAAAACTTCGATCGCCGCATGTTCAATTACTTTTCTCAACTGCATCGCATTTATCAGTTACCTGTTTATCCGATTGTCATCTTTTCCCATCGCAGTCCCCGTGAAGATGGCGACCGCACCTACAAAGTCGAGTTTTCTGATTGGGAGGTGTTGCGGTTTAACTATCGAGCGATTCGGCTGAATCATTTGAACTGGCAGGAGTACGCTCAACTGCGAAACCCCGTGGCTAGTGCGCTGATGGCAAAAATGAAGATGAAGCGGCAAGAGCGCCCCTTGGTGAAGCTAGAGTGCTTGAAGCAAATGGCTCGACTGCGACTGAATCAGGCTCAGGCGAAGATGATCTCGGGGTTTGTCGATACCTATTTGAGGCTGGAGGGGCAGGAAGAGGAGGTGTTTCAGGCGGAACTTGATAGAATTGAGCCAAGTGAGAAGGAGGTCGTAATGGAAGTTGTGACGAGTTGGATGGAAGAAGGGATTGAGCGAGGCATTGAGCGAGGAGAGCGATCGCTGATTCTTCGTCAACTGCATCGGCGAGTCGGTTCTTTATCACAAGGAATTCAAACCAAAGTGGAGGCACTCTCATTAGAGCGATTGGAAGCACTGGGTGAAGCACTGTTGGATTTTACCAGTTTGGTAGATCTGGAGAACTGGTTAGCGCAGTGAGCAATTTCTTCGAGACATTCGCCCCGCAGAGGCTCGTGCCTTACTTGAGCGGGTTGAGAGCCGCCGGAGCACCCAAGATGCTAGCGCTTCCTGTATCAAACACCCCTGCGACACAGGCAATCATGTAAGTTGCTAACGTGCCGACAAACAGCGCCTTCCAACCGAGTTCTGTAATTTCTTTGCGGCGGGATGGGGCAAGAGCAGTGGTACCGCCAACGAAAATGCCGACTGAAGCCAGGTGGGCGAAACCGGAGAGGGCGTAGCTAATGATCAGAACAGCGCGATCGCTTATGATCCGTTCTGCCGCAGGTAAAGCCACAGCTGCCCCCAAAGCTTGATAGGGCGGAATTGCGGTTTCAAACAATCGTCGTCCAATAATGACCGATGATGCCCACAATTCATTCCACTCTAAAGACACCCCCGTAAGCACTGTCAGCGGTAAGAACAATGCCCCCAAAATATTTTGCAGTGTGACCACTTTGAAAATATCGCCAATGGGGCTGGGCAACGATGCTAAACCCCCAAAGATTTGGTTGATGAGATAGACCATACCCAAAATTAGGATCAGGATAGCGGCGATCGGGACTGCCATTTTTACGCCATCCAAGGCTCCTAGAATGGCGGCATCCATTGGGCTGACGCGCTCGATGGGTTCGCCGCCGACGGTTTCGGTTAGGTCTGAATGATCACTGAGTGATAGTGCCATCATTTCGTCGGGAATGCCGCCTGCGGTTAAGGGCACCTCGGTTTCGGGAACCAGAATTTTAGAAAGAACAAAGCACGCTGGAATTGCCATGATGGACGCCGAAACCAGGTGCCCAAGAATATTGGGAAGCACGGGACGGAGAAAGTTGACATAGATGGCTAAGGTTGAAGATGCCGCTGTGCCAAAACAACAGGAGAGAATGGCGCAGAGTTCGCTGCGGGTCATTTTTGCCAGAAAGGGACGAACCACGATCGCCGCTTCAATGCCGACAAAAATATTGGCAGCCCCGCTTAATGCTTCGGCACCACTCAGCCGCATCACCGTATAGAAAACTTTGGCAAAGGCATTGGTAATGACTTGAATAACGCCCAAGTTATAGAGCAATGCCATCAACCCCGAAAAGAAAATGACTGCGGGTAATGCCCGGAATGCAAAGATATAGCCTAGTTTGATGCCACAAAAACCAGGTATTACTTGCCCTGCCGTGTCGGGTGCGCAGCTTGCGCCTTCAGCCAATGGCGACAGGATGAACGGGTCTTGCCCCGGTAACGGTACAATATTTCGACCAAAGATAAACCTGGCTCCCGCGTCGGCTGCATCAAACACAACGTTGAGTAGGGTGGTAAAGGTTTGCAGCAAGTCTCTTGTACCAGGCACTGCGAAGACGAGGGCGCCCAATACAAGCTGTAGGCCAATCCCCGTAATGACGACTCGCCAAGGAAAATATTTGGGGTTACGGTTTTCGGAGAACAGCCAGGCGATCGCGCATAGCCCAAAAATGCCGATAAAGGAGACGAAATTGAGGATAGGCATGACAGTTGCAGGAAGGGAACCAGAGGAGTTGATCAGGCTTTAGTCTGCCCATCAAAGGCTCAAACTTAGTCGCGCCCTTTTTTGAATTTCCTCCTTAAAAATTTGATACAGGAAGTTTTAAAGCTTACTCGCCATCCTGCCTTTCTCCGAACCTTGTACCATGTAAATGTCCTCACCCCTTGTCGCTATCTATGGAAGCTTTCGCTCCAACTCCTCCTGACTGGACTCAGTCTGCAATTCATGCCCAGTCTTTTTGTTGCCCTAGCTGTCGGGCGGCTTCGATTGAGGCTACTCAGGTGTGGATCAATCGGCGATCGCCTGTTTATACGCCAGAACATCGCCGCAAGTGGCAAGAGTTTTACCAGTGCAAGTGCGAAACGGCGTGGTGGGCATGGAGTAGCGATCGCCCCCCGACTGAACTTAAAAAGCCCGATTTTTTAGAGGCAATCGATCCGTCTTTTGATCCGTTTTGGGGCGATCGCAATCTATTTGAAAATTAGGTTAATCGTTAGGGTTGAAATAGCCCGAGAAATGTTTGCACCAGCAGCCAGCTATTTAATCCCATAATGACGATCGCTACGCCCCAAGCCTTGACACTAGCAACGACAGATTTCTTAAGGAGTTTCGATGATCCGTTTTAATTCAATGCTGGCGATCGCTACCGTTAGCATTTTGGCAATAACAGGTTGCAACACCGAGAAAGTTGCCACCGATGCTGCCGATTCTGTAGTGAAAAACACGACTGGCGTTATCAGCGCGGCTCAAGATAAAGTGACCGGAGCTGTCTCAGGGTTTACTGGCTTAAAAACCGTAGTTGCTAATACCAAAACTGCCGTTGAAGCCGAAGACTTTGCCAAAGCCCAAACAGACATTGCACAATTTGAAGGCTTTTGGGCAACAGTCGAAGATGGCGTCAAAGCCAAATCTTCTGCCACCTATGATGTTATTGAAACTAACGTGAGCGGGGTTGAAGATGCTGTTAATTCGTCCGACAAAGCCAAAGCTATGGGCGCGCTGAATGCCCTAGATGAAGCTGTGTCAACGGCTGCAAAACTCTAGATACGAAAATCGGTAGGATCATAGATGATCTACCGATTTTCTTCCTGTAATCCTTTTCTCCTACCTATCCCTATGAAACGAGCCTTTCGGAAATATCACCGTGCGTTATCAATCATTGTTGCCCTCCCCCTCATCCTCACCACGATCACAGGAATACTAGTGACAATGGTTGCTGAGTGGAAACTTAACCTTGGTATTTCTCGTAGCTTTATCCTGAGCCTGCACACTGGAGAACTGTTTCACCTAGAGGGCATTTACCCCATTTTGAATGGTCTAGGACTCGCTATTATGCTCATTACAGGTTTAAGTATGTCAGGGTTATTTCGCAAAAAGCCACCCCAAACTAATTCTCAGGGTTGACCAGTTTCAAAGAAGCAGAGTTCATGCAATAGCGCTGCCCAGTCGGTTCTGGACCGTCTCCAAACACATGACCTAAATGCGCGTCACAGTTGGCACAAACCACTTCGGTTCTGCGCATAAACAAGGTGCGGTCTTCTATAAGTTCTACGCTGGTCTTGCTAATGGGTGCCCAAAAACTAGGCCAACCCGTCCCAGAACTGTACTTAGTATCAGAGGTAAATAGGTCGTTGCCGCAGCAAACGCATTGGTAAACGCCCTTCTCTTTGCTGTCGTGATGTTCTCCAGTAAACGCACGTTCTGTACCCTTTTGTCGCGTCACTCGATATTGCTCAGGGGTAAGCATTTGCTTCCACTCTGCGTCAGTTTTTTGTACTTTGTTCGTCATTTTTTCGCTCATCTTAAATTCTCTAATTACTTAAACCCGTCTTAGAGGATGTCTGAAAAGCCACAGATGTGACTTCCGAGAGTAAGGACATGGCATTCGGGCGACCATTTTTCGGTGTGTCCGAGAACTTTTTGACCGAATGCCACGCCCCTAAAGATGATTGGCGATACTTTTCAGACATCCTCTTAATAGTCAGCCGCTCCAGAATATAAACTAATGGTGAGGCAATGCTTCAGACTTTGGAAATTTTCACTGTCTCGTTCACGCTCTTTACGCTGCAATACCTTCAGTATAGAAGATTAAGCTGGAGCGAAAAGGGATCATTGCTTGGCTCAAGCAAGTTTAATCATGACAAGTTCGTTAAGAACAGTCTGTCAGCATTTGGTAGGGTTTAAATCAGGTGAGAAAACTTTTAAGAGCCTGCGATGTTAGTGACCCAACAGCCTGTTTTAAAGCGTTTCTGGTATCCCGTCATACCGTTGACAGAATTGGGCGATCGCCCCCAATCGTTTGAATTATTAGGGCAAAAAATAGTTCTTTGGCGAGATGCACAGGGGCACCCTGCTGCTGCTCAAGATCGCTGCTGCCACCGCTCTGCTCAACTCTCTAAAGGCAAAGTGACCGATGGCTGCATTGAGTGCCCGTATCACGGTTGGCGCTACGACGAACAAGGCGCTTGTACCCATGTTCCTCAGCTCACCCACGAAGCGATCTCTCCTAGCTACAAAATAGAGGCTTACCCCTGTATCGATCGCTACGGCTATGCCTGGGTTTGCCTCGGTGAACCGCTGACCGAAATCCCCGCTATTCCAGAGGCGATCGACCCTAATTTTCGGCTGATTCACGAATTCTATGAGCCTTGGAACTGCGCCGGATTGCGAGTGATGGAAAATGAGCTTGATTTAGCGCATCCGACCTTCGTTCACGTCACCACGTTTGGCAGTGCCGAACATCCTGTGCCCGATTCTATGGATATTTGGGAAACTGAATGGGGAATTGCCATGCAAAGCACGTTGGGTGTCACAAATCCTGAATTGCAGCAGCAAAACCTCAAGATGGAGCAAGCTAAAACCCTGCGAACTTTAGATATGACCTGGCACATGCCTTTTACTTGCAGACTCCGAATTGCTTACCCCAATGGTTTGGTTCATGTCATTGTCAATACAGCGGTTCCCATTAGCGATTCGCGATCGCAGATTGTCCAGTTTTGTTTGCGCAATGACACCGAAGCAGAAACCTCGGCAGCCAGTGCGATCGCCTTCGATCGCGCCGTCACGCTAGAAGACAAAGCCATTTTAGAAACGACCGATTACGATGTCCCCCTCGACATTGCCCAAGAGCAGCACATGATGACCGATAAGCCCAGTATATTAATACGGCGACGCATGGCGGCATTGTTAAAGGCGCACGGAGAGGTAGAGCAGACGAGGGAGAAAAAATAATTTGGGAGTATGTCAAATCTTATAGGATGTCTGAAAAGTATCACCAATTATCTGTAGGGGCGTGGCATTTGGCTAAAAAGTTCTCGGACTCACCGAAAAATAATCGTCCGAATGCTGCGCCCTGACCCTCTATCGTCCGAATACCACGCCCTTAGCCTCTGATGTCATATCAACAACTTTTCAGACATCCTTTAACAACACTTCGGACAGCGTTTGAGCAGATTTTGAGCCTCAAACTCCTATCCCACTGTAGGCGGAATCTTTTTTTCAAAGTTAGCTTTACCCCTAACTTTGAAAAAATCGTTCAATCCTTGAACTGTAAGCTCTGAAATCCTTGTAGCATCGTTCTAAAAACTGTCCGAAGTATTGGGTAAAGATATGCGGAAATTTTCCTCAGATCCACC
>Ga0105049_10008059_pt1 | contig 12220 bp, 16 predicted proteins | sample MAT06_FD_78087 | JGI IMG/M metagenome (GOLD analysis project Ga0105049, IMG submission 78087) | Freshwater microbial communities from Lake Fryxell liftoff mats and glacier meltwater in Antarctica - MAT-06 | ecosystem: Environmental > Aquatic > Freshwater > Ice > Liftoff microbial mat | place...
ATCGACGTTATTATCGCGAACGAAAATCTGTACCAGGTTGAACTCTCCTTTGGCCGCCCGCCGCGCCCCTCGAAAGGGAGACGGGCAGACAAATAAAATCTCTATCCGACAGACAGGGTCCGTGGACGAAGGCGGGCTGATACACGTTCGCCCCCCCCGTGTCCAGATCGTCGCGCCTCAATCTGAAGGCTCGAAACGCCCGTCTGACGGGGATATGCTGTCGCCATGACCGATGCGCCACACCTGTCGAACGAGACGCCCGAAGGGGAGGCTCTCAAAGCCGACTGGGGCGACCAGATGGAGCAGTCCGTGCTCGACGCGGCGATCCGCCTGTCGCCCGCGCTGGGCTGGAACAGCCGGATGGTGCGTCAGGCCTGCGCCGGCAACGGCCTGTCGCTGGGCGATGAGGAACTGCTGCTACCCAACGGCGCGCGGGATTTGGCGGCCCTGCTGTCGCGCCGCCACGACGACCGGGCGCTGACGGTTCTGGCCGAGGTCGACGCCAAATCCCTGAAGATGCGCGAGCGAATCGCCCGCGCCGTCTCGGCCCGGATGGAGGCGGGGGCCGCCGATCTGGAGCCCACGCGCCGCTGTGCCGCGTTTCTGGCCCTGCCGATGAACGCCGATCTGGGGCTCAAGCTGGCGTGGGAGAGCGCCGACCACCTGTGGCATTGGGCTGGGGACACGGCCACCGACTGGAACCACTACTCCAAGCGCGCCATCCTGTCGGGCATTCTCATTCCCGCCCTGACGATGCGCTGGTTCGACGGGCGCGAGGCCGCCGAGGCCTTCGTCGCCGCTCGCATTGAGAACGTCATGGCCTTCGAAAAATGGAAGGCCGGCAAGGATTTCGACGCGCCGCTGAAGCGGGTGACGGATCTGCTCAGCCGGATGCGCTACGGGGCGAAGAGCCAATAAACCCGCTCATCCCGGCGAAATCCGGGACCCAGTTCTGTTTGGCTTGGTGCCAGTGTTTCGGGACATGGACTGCGCAGCCAATCAGGAACCGATCACCCAAAGGATCGGGTCCCGGCTTTCGCCGGGATGAGCAGAATTATGGAGGCGGATCGGGAGCATTGTCGCCTTCGCGCAATGGAGACTCTCGCCCTCTCCCAGCCGCCCTTTCGGGGACAGGAATCCGCTACTTCCACCCCTGCAAACGGATGTCTTCGCCACGCAAAGCCGACCTGCGACCGCTTCTGACGCAGGCATGTGCAAACTAGCGAAATGCCCGCCGGGCCTGGTCTTTGACAGCATCCAATACCCAGCCGCCGCCGCTCAAGGCGCGGTAAACCGTCATCAATCCCACCAGCCTGCCGGGCAGAGTCTTCAAGCCGCATTTTTTCATGAAAATACGAGACTCCCTGCCCTCGGACGGCGTTGGATCAGAGCGGCTTCAGCCGGTTCACATGGCCCATCTTGCGTCCGGGACGCGCCTCGGCCTTGCCGTAGAGGTGCAGGCGGGCGTCGACCTTGCCGGACAGTTTCGTCCACTGCTGGACCTCATCGCCCAGCAGATTGGTCATCTCGACGCGGGCGTGCGCCGTCGTCGGACCCAGCGGCCAGCCGGCGATGGCTCGGATATGCTGTTCGAACTGGTCGCAGACGCAGCCGTCCTGGGTCCAGTGACCGGTATTGTGGACGCGCGGCGCGATCTCGTTGACCAGCAGGCGGCCGTCACCCAGATCAAACAGCTCGACGCCAAGGACGCCGACATAGTCGAGGCCTTCGAGGATCGATTTCGCGATGGCACGAGCCCGCTTCTCCGTCTTCGTATCGACGGCGGCGGGGGCCAGCGTGGTCTTCAGGACGCCGTTCTCGTGGATGTTCTCGCCCAGCGGATAGACGGCGATCGCTCCGTCCCGGCCGCGGGCAGCGATGACCGACAGTTCGCGCACAAAGGCCGCCTTTGCTTCGAGAACGGATGGGCGGTGATCAACCGCGTTCCAGGCGTCGGCCGCCATCGAGGCCGAGCGAACCCAGACCTGGCCCTTGCCGTCATAGCCTTCGCGCCGGGTCTTGAGCACGGCTGGTGTTCCGAGCCGGTCCAGCCCGGCGATCAGGTCGTCGAGGCTGTCGACGGCGGTAAAATCAACGGTGGTCGCGCCGACGCCGTTGAGGAAAGTCTTTTCGTCGACCCGGTCCTGAGCCACGGCCAGCGCCTTGGGCCCCGGCGCGACGACCGCACCGCCCTCGGCCAGCCGCTTGACCGAGGTCGCCGGTACATTCTCGAATTCAAAAGTGACGGCCTGACAGGTCTGGCCCAGCACCATCAGGGCCGTAGGGTCGTCATAGGCGGCGACGATCTGGCCCTGCGAGACACGCCCGGCCGGGCTGTTCTCTTCCGGATCGAGGATGACGACGTTGAATCCGAGGCGCGACCCGGCCTGACTGAGCATGCGGCCCAGCTGGCCGCCGCCCAGAATGCCGAGGGTCGATCCGGGAGGCAGGGGCGAGATCACTCAGTCCTCGACCGTTTCGTGGACTGCCTCGGTCTGGGCTTCGCGGAAGGCCGTCACCCGGCCCGCCAGCTCAGGATCAGCGAGAGCCAGGATCTGGGCCGCCAGAATTCCGGCGTTCTTCGCGCCGGCTTCCCCGATCGCCAGGGTCGCCACCGGTACGCCGCCGGGCATCTGAGCGATGGAGAGCAGGCTGTCCAGGCCGTTGAGTGCTTTGGATTCCACCGGCACGCCCAGCACCGGCAGTTCGGTCATGGAGGCGGCCATGCCCGGCAGGTGGGCCGCGCCGCCGGCACCGGCGATGATGACCTTGAATCCCGCGCTCTTGGCACCGGTGGCGAAGTCGAACAGGCGTTGCGGGGTGCGGTGGGCGCTGACAACCTTCGCCTCCCAGGCCACGCCGAGACGATCCAGAGCGTCCGCGGCGTGTTTCATGGTCGGCCAGTCCGAGCGGCTGCCCATGATGATCGCCACGGGAGTCTGGGTCGGCATGGGTGCATGCTCTTTCGCGGGAAAGCGGCGCGATACAGGACTCGCGTTGCGCCCGCAACCGACGGCGTTAGGCTGATCCCCGGCCGGACGTGCTGAGTCGCCGGCAGTGGAGCTCTTTTCGCTCGTGACCGATGCGGCCGTCATCGACCCATATGACGAGATCGAGCGCCTGCGCGCCGAGATCGAAGCCCTGCGCGTCCGGGCCGAGATGGCCGAGGCGGCCGCGGATCACGACGTGCTGACGCCGGTGTTGAACCGGCGCGGCTTCGTCGCGGCAATGAAGAGCGCCATGGCCTTCTGCCAGCGCCACGGTACACCGGCGGTGCTACTTTATCTGGACCTGGACGGCTTCAAGGGCGTCAACGACAGTCTCGGCCATGCGGCGGGCGACGCCGCCCTGGTGCATACCGCCAACCTGCTGGCGGCCAATCTGCGCGAATCGGATGCCGTCGGACGTCTCGGCGGCGATGAGTTCGGTCTTCTGATGCTCAATGCCGGGCTGAACGGCGGTCGCGAGAAAGCCAAGCGACTGGCTGAAGCTCTGGCGTCGGAGGCCTTCGTCTGGAACGGACAACCGACGCCTCTGAGCGGTTCGTTCGGCGTGAGGGCCTTCAATGGGCATGACGACCCGGAGGTCTGGCTGGCCGAAGCCGATGCGGCCATGTGGGTGCGCAAGCGCGGACGCTGAACGCCGGCGCTCAAGCAATGATGTCGGGCAGAATCCGGTCCTCGATCTTTTTGATCTCGTCACGCGCCAAGAGCTTCCTCCGCTTCAAACGCGCGATCATCAGCTGATCGGGCACAGGCATGTGAGCCAAAGCCTCGATCGACGCCTCGAGGTCGGCGTGTTCGAGCTGAAGCAATTTGAGCCGGGCGTGGAACGCCTGCTCTTCCTCGGTCAGAAAGGGTTCATCATCGTTCATGCTGGGGATCCCGGACGCCGGTTATACCTTGCGTCCCATCAGGCAGGAAGGCGGTCCGCGAGCTGGATCAACCCGGCGCGCGGCGTGATCGGTGACCAGACCCTTGCGGCGGCCACCATGGCGGTGAGCAGGGGTCGGGCAGGGCCGCTGGAAGGCGGGGCCAAGGCTTCCAACGCGGCCAGAAGGAAGCGTTCCGCCTCCAGCTCCACGGCCTTGACCTGGACCCGTACGGCCTCTCGCGCCATGTCGTCGAGATCGGGCGCGCGGGGCTTGAGCGCCTGACGGACGGCCCGCAGCGGTGCGATGGCGATCTGCTGCCAAGCGTGGGCGGTGTCGCTGGCGGCTTCAAGAGCATCTTCGTCCAGGGTGCGGCCTTCGGCGGCGCACCAGGCAGCCCAAAGCAGGAGGGGGATGTTCTGGCCGGCGGCGTCCTGCAACTCCAGACAGGCACCGGCCACCCCGTCGCCAGCATAGGCCGTCAACACCCAGTCCCACAGGCTCATTCGGCGCTCGCGCCCTTGAGCCCATCCCATCGGCGCACCGCCGACCAGTCGAGGCCAAACAGGTCGAGCGCCCGTCCCACCGACTGATCGACCATTTCAGCGATGCTGGCGGGCTTGGCATAGAAGGCCGGCAGCGGCGGGGCGATGATCGCGCCCATTTCGGCCAAGGCGGTCATGGTGCGCAGGTGGCCCAGGTGCAGGGGCGTCTCGCGCACCATCAGTACCAGAGGTCGACGTTCCTTCAGTACCACGTCGGCGGCGCGGGTCAGCAGGGTCGAGGTCACGCCTGTGGCGATCTCGCTCATGGTCCGGACCGAACAGGGGGCGATGATCATGCCCATAGTCCGGAACGAGCCCGAGGCGATTGTCGCGCCGACGTCGTTCAAACGGTGCGTCACTTTGGCGCGGCTCATCAGGTCGTCGGCGGAAACATCGGTTTCCTGTGACAAGGTCAGGAGGGCGGCGCGGGTCACGACGAGATGACTTTCGACTCCCAGCTCGCGCAGGGCGTCGAGGACCCGCACGCCGTAAGTGACTCCGGAGGCTCCGGAAATTCCCACGATGAGGCGCTGGGGTGCTGAGCCGGACGGGTTCCGTACGGCTCCGTTCACATCTTCGGCCAAATCGGGCTCCAGGGTGGTCCGTGTCCGGACAGTCGGCAATTCACTCGAATGTGATTCTACAGCCGGGCAGAGCCGGTGCTGACTGTACTGGTCCCTTAGACATGGAGGCGCAAGCCATGACCATCGAAGCTCGTATCCGCGAACTGGGAAACCGTCACCGCAGTCTGGATGAGACGATCCGGCGGGAGATGATCCACCCGGCCACGGACTCGCTTCACGTCAGGGAGCTCAAGCAGCGGAAGCTTCGGCTCAAGGAACAGATCACCAGCCTGGAGGCCCGAACCGGATAAAGCGGCGGCTTCCAGAAAAAGACATCGGCCCCGGAGAGTGATCTCCGGGGCCGTTTTTATATCCTCCCTGTCGCGGAGCGATGGGGCGGAGGGGGATCAGTCCTTGGCACCGAACACCGAGGCCGCCGTGGGTTCGGCCCCGCGGCGCTCGCGAGCCTCGGGGACGAACTCTTCCTCGACCGGTTCCGCGGGTGCGTCGACGGGCTGCAGGGTGGCCCCGCCTTTCTTGGCGTCGTCCTTGGCCTTCTTGTCGGCGGCCTTGCGGACCAGGTCGTCGAGCGCCAGCTGGCCGACCAGACCCAGGGTCACCGGGTCGACCGGCTTGATGTTGGGGCTGTTCCAGTGGGTGCGGTTGCGCACGCTTTCGATAGTCGACTTGGTGGTGCCCAGCATCTTGGCGATCTGGGCGTCGGTCACCTCGGGGTGGTTGCGAACGAACCAGGCGATGGCGTCCGGACGGTCCTGACGACGGGAGACTGGCGTGTATTTCGGGGCCGGCTTGTGGGTCTTCATCAGCTCGGCGTGGCGGCTGACCACGGCCTGCATGCGGTAGGCGTCGTCGTTCTGGGCCTTGTCCAGTTCGCCGCGTGTCAGCTGGCCATTGACCAAGGGATCCGCGCCGCGGATGTCGCGGGCCACGTCGCCGTCGGCGATGCCGCGGACTTCCAGCGGATGCAGGCCGCAGAACTGGGCGATCTGCTCGAAGGTCAGGGAGGTATTGTCGACCAGCCAGACCGCGGTAGCCTTGGGCATGAGGATGTCGGTCATGGACGCAATTCCGGTTGTGGTTCGAGCCCAAAAACCAGGCTCTGGATACGACGGCGCCCGGCCTTTCGACCGGGCGTTGATGATGGCGATATAGGCCTATTCGCGGGAAAAGAAAACGGAAGCCGACAAGGCCGTACAGCCAAGGTTCATCCAGACGGTCGGACATTGGTATCCCAGACGCCTTGTACGTCGGAAAAATCCCTTGGGAGGACGACCATGTTGATCGAAATACTGGCCGCAATGGCGGTCGCTTCGGGCGGAGCCGCGGTGGCGCAAGAACCCGAAGTCGGAACCAGAGTGGCTCCGCGCGGCGACTATCGGGACAGCTGTAGTGGAGAGTATGTGAACCGGGGTCGCCTTTATGCCGACTGCCGCAACGATCGCGGACAGATCCGCGGCACGTCCATCGAGCTGAACCGCTGCTCCGATTATCAGATCCGCAACAACAACGGGCTGCTGGTCTGCGGTCCCAACCGCGGCGAGTTCGAGGATCGCCCCGGTGGCGGAAATGGTAGCGGCTGGCAGGGGGAGGGCGGCGGACGCGGCTCGATCACCGTGTACCGCGACTCGAATTTCCGCGGGGCCGCGTTCCGGTTCGACAATGAAATGCCGAACCTGGTCAACACCGGCTTCAATGACTCGATTTCGTCGATGCGGTTTCGCGGCGAATGGGAGGCGTGCAGCGACGCCTACTTCCGTGGCCAGTGTCAGACCTTCCGCGACGACGTCAACAACCTGCGGAACTGGGGCCTGAACGACCGCATCTCGTCCCTGCGTTCGGTCGGCCGCAGAGGTCGCTGGTAGGTCTCAGGTCGTCAGCACAAACTTGCCGACATGGCCGCCCGCCTCGAGTGCGAGGTGGGCGGCTGAAGCCTGTTCCAGCGGGAAGGTCGCTTCAACGGGTGGCCGGACCGCCCCCGATGCGATCCAAGGCCAGACCGTCGCTTCAACCGCGGCTATCAGCCGGGCTTTCTCGTCGGCGGGCCGGGCGCGCAGGGTCGAGCCGGTCAGGACGATTCGTTTTATCATCAGCTTGGCCAGATCAACTTGCGCGGTCGATCCGGATAGGGTGGCGATCACGACCCAGCGGCCGAACGGCTTCAGGGCCGCCTGGTTGAGCGCGGCGTAGTCGGCACCGACCATGTCCAGCACGACATCCGCACCCCCGAAAGCGATTATCGCCGACTCCATGTCGTCGCGAAGGGCGTCGAGGCTTAGATCGGCACCGAGACGCTTCGCGGCCGCAGTCTTGTCCTGCCCCCGCGATGTGGCGATCACCCTGGCCCCGGCCGCCTTGGCCATCTGGATGGCGGTGGCACCGATGCCGCTGGTAGCCCCATGGATCAGCAGGGTCTCGCCCGCTTTCAGCCCACCCGCTTCGAACACGTTGGCGAAGACCGTACAGACGGCCTCGGGCAGGGCAGCCGCCTGGATCAGGTCTACGCCGTCTGGAACGCGAAGGGCGTGGCGCGCATCGACAACGGCGAAATCGGCATAGCCGCCGCCCCCCAGCAGGGCGCAGACCCTGTCTCCGACAGACCAGCGGGACGCACCCTCACCGACCTGATCGACCTCGCCGGCCACTTCCAGGCCCAGAATGTCGGAAGCGCCAGGCGGAGCGGGATAGCGGCCCAGCCGTTGCAAAAGGTCAGGTCGATTGATCCCGGCGGCCCGCACCCGGATGCGGATCTGACCCGGTCCTACTTCGGGATCGGGCCGTTCCGCGAGGATCAGGGCCTCTGCCGGACCGGTGCCGCCTGTTGTCTCGACTACCCTCATCTTCCTCATCCCGTTCTTGCAATCGTCCGTGTCCGGGCGTTCAGATAGGCGGTTGCGTATCCATTGGCCACGGAGGAGGCGGCGATGTTCGAGGATCTGGAGCCCCGTCCGGCGCGCGGCGCGCCTTTGATCGCGCTGACCCGCGAAGATCTGGACGGCTATTCGGTTGAAGACCTCAAGCAGCGGATCGAAGGGCTGGAGGCCGAGATCGCGCGGTCCCGGGGGGCCATCGACGGCAAGTCGTCGCAACGAAACGCCGCCGACGCGATGTTCAACTTCCGCGCTTGAGGCAGCGTGTTGGCACAACCGTTGCATTCCGTTGATGCGCCGCGCGAAACCGCGCCGGTCGTGATACGGATACGCGTACCCTTATGAGTTTGACTGACTTCATGCCTACCGACGCCGCCATTCCTCCGTCCGCCGGCCGCAACCGCGCCGCCGTGGTCGACGACTTCGCGCGCTCCGAACTGTTCGACCGGACGTTCCGCGAAGGCATGGAGCTGGTCGAGGAAACCGCCGCTTATCTGGACGGGGACGGCCGGCGCGAATCCAAGCTGCTGTCACGGACCACCGCCTTGGCCTACGCCGGCGAGAGCATGAAGCTGACCACGCGCCTGATGCAGATCGCGTCGTGGCTGCTGGTACAACGGGCGGTGCGCGAGGGCGATATGACGGCCCTGGCTGCTTGCGAGCCGCGTTACAGGCTGGCCGACCGCAAGCCCGAGACCGAACCCGGCGACAGTGAACTGCCGATCTCCCTGATCGAATATCTGGTCCGGGCCGAAAAGCTGTACGATCGGGTCCTGCACCTCGACCGTTGCATGTATCTGAACGCGCCCGACGAGGACGCGGTCAATCCGGTCCAGAGCCAGCTGGACCGGCTGACGGAGGCGTTCAGAAACTAGGCGGCCAGGTCGAACTGACATACGGTCCCGGCGTCGCCCGATGGCACTGTTCTGGAAATTCGGAGTGCCAACAGTGCCAATCCAAAAACGCCAGAACGACGTTTAGAATCAGGTCATTGACGAGCCCGACGCCGAGCAATCCAGATCAAAACAGTGCCAGATTATCGGAAATTCCCTCGCCGGACGCCGCTGAAGACGCCACGTCCGTCGTTCGATTTTCAAAGACCCAGGCGAGGCCGACTGACCGCACCACCCCGGGAAATGGGACGAACCCGGCGGCAGTCAAGTCGGTGAAAGGAATAAATTCCTTCTACTGCTCAAACCTGGGCAGCGGAACGCTAAACCTCGATTGGTCCTAAGGACCGACGTCGTTGGCGACGCGGGCACCATCATTCACCGGCTTGGGCAGACTGAGGGCGATGCCCAGGGCTTCGGCGAGTTTGGCGTCGCGGCTGTAGACGTCCTCGCGGAAGGCGACGCGGCCCTGACCGTCGACGAAGGCGGTCCAGTACAGCAATCGCACGCCGATCTCGCGGCCGGTCTGAATGCGCTGGGTTCTGCGGTTGTCCAGGGCGGTGTCGAATTCGGCCAGCTTGGTCGGGTCCGGCGACAGCAGCAGGCGGGCGAATTCGATTGCGCCCTGAACCCGAACACAGCCGTGGCTGCGCTGGCGCATTGCCAGGTTGAACGCTGACTTGGACGGGGTGTCGTGCAGAAAGATCGCGTAGCTGTCGCGTAACTCGAATTTCACATAGCCCAGTGCGGCGGTGGGGCCGGCGCGCTGGATGACCGTACCGCCGCTGGAAATATACATGTTCTGGCTGGCCAGATAGCCAGGGCCGCGCGGCAGGATTTCGGCCCGGGCGATCGATTCGGGGACGTACCAAGGCGGATTCGCAACGACCGAGGCGAACGGCTTTTCGAGGCTGGGTGTCTGGGTCGCCGGAGCCCCGCAGACGACACGGTTCGAGTGAACCGGGCGACCGTCCTTCCAGTAGACCATGATGGCGGCGGCGGTATTCACCTCGATCCGCTCGGGCGCGACTTCGCGCTTCAGCCAGCGACGGCGTTCCAGGTTCAGGGCGATCTGGCGGGCGCGGTCCTCGGCCGAGGCCGAGAGTGAACGCTGGCTGCCGGTGCCGATGCGACCGTCGGCGACAAGACCGTGGCGGGCCTGGAAACCCTGGACAGCCGTCTGAAGCTCGGAATCGTAGACGATACCCTGTTGCGTCAAGCGCGCGCCGTCAGCTGCCGGCAGGTCTCCTTCGGCGACGAGGCGCTGGATGATCACGGGAACACGAACGTCGCTGGTACCCGGCTCGATCGTCGAGCCCTGCCGGAACGCCGGCCAGCCGCCCTCGCGGATCAGGCGGCGGTAGCGCACATATCCAGCGGACAGATTCGAATAGCCGATGTCGGTGGGGGCCAGGCCTTCGAGCCAGTCGACGAGGCTGTTCTCGGCCAAGGCGTTATTCAGCCCAACGGGCAGATCGACGCGGTTCTTCTGCATCTCCCACAGGTCTTCGACGGTCTCGGGTCGGACGCGACCTTCGCCGAGTACACGGGCATAGACCATGGCGGCGGCGGTGGTGCGCATCTCGGCGGCGTCGCGGTCGGCGGCAAGCGTCTGAAAGTTGAAATAGTCGATTTGCGACAGGCCATGACGCTCGGCCCGGCCGGCGGCGGCCTGAAGCGCACGCAGACGCTCGGCGGTCCAGACGGGACGCCAGCCGTTCAGTTCGTAGAAAGCCCTAACGTCGGGCTGTATCTCGGCGGGCAGGCCGGACAACTGTTCGTTGAACCGGTCGTAGAAGGCGACGGCGGTTGGATCCCGGGTCTGGGCCGACGCGGCTTGGCCCATGGCGGACGAAAACGCCGTAATGGCCGCGCCCAATCCGAGTTGCCGTCGATTCATAGCCAGGATCTCTACGCCCATTTCGTTGCGGGACACCGTGTCCACGCCCCCCGAACAAAGCCAACGACGCGATGTTATCGGCGTTCCGGCCAAACAGAAAGGCGCCGGTACCGGGACCGACGCCTTTGTTGTCGTCTTGCCTTGAGGTGTGGCTGGAAAGCCCGCCCCTGCGGCAACCTACTTCTTGATGAAGCCGGCGAACTTGTTGTTGAAACGCGAGACTCGGCCACCGCGGTCCAGCATGTGCTGGTTGCCACCGGTCCAGGCCGGGTGAGTCAGCGGATCGATGTCCAGGTTCAGGACAGCGCCTTCCTTCTGGTAGGTCGAGCGCGTTTGATAGGTCGTACCATCGGTCATCGTCACGGTGATGAAATGGTAGTCGGGATGCGTATCCGCCTTCATTGTCCTGATCCGGTCTCTGCGCGATGACGATGCCGACCGTCGGAGCGCGAAAATGAGAAAACCCGCCGACATCCCTTTCCAAGGGTTGGGCGGCGGGAATGAGCGGCGGCGTTTACACCGGGGGGCGTTCCGGGGCAAGAGGCGCGCGCCATGACAGATGTATCCGCCTCCGCCGACGCCGCTGACATCCGGGGCCGCCCCGGTGCGGGTGCCATCCTGATCGAACAGATGGGCGAGGCGGGCAAGCGCCGCGAGAAGCGCCGCGACATCCGTCCGCTGGCCAGGTTGCTGCCCTACGCAATGCGCCACAAGGGCCATCTGGCGATGGCGGCGGCCTGGTTGATCCTGTCCACGGTGGCGTCGCTGGCGCTGACGGCGTCGGCGCGGGGTGCGATCGACAACGGGTTCGATAATGGCGGATCGCAGCTGAACCTGTGGTTCCTGCTGCTGGGTGCCAATGCCCTGTTTCTCGGTTTCGCGACCGCCGTCCGATTTTATTTCGTCACCAAGACCGGCGAGCGGGTCATCGCGGACCTGCGCAAGGGGTTGTTCGAGCGAATCCTGACGCTGGACCCCGCCTTCTACGCGGCCATGCGAACGGGGGAGGTCCTGTCGCGCCTCACCACGGATATCGCCCTGGTGGAGACGCTGCTGACGACTTCGGTGTCGTTCGCCCTGCGCAACTTCCTGACGCTGATCGGCGGGACGGTGCTGCTGTTCGTGGTCAGTCCCAAGCTGACCGGGATGGTGCTGCTGGTCGTGCCGTTGTTGCTGGGGCCGATCTTCCTGTTCGGTCGCCGGGTGCGCAAGCTGACTGTGGCGTCCCAGGACCGGTTCGCCAACGCCGTCGGCTTCGCCGGCGAGAGCGTGGATGCGATCGAGACCGTTCAGGCCTTCGGACGCGAGGCCAGCGCCATCGACCGGTTCGGCAAGGCGGTCGAGGACGCATTCGCGGTGTCGCTGGTTCGCATGAAGGCGCGGGCCCTGATGACGGCCATGATCATCGTCGTGATGTTCGGCGGCGTGACCCTGGTGCTGTGGCTGGGTGCCCAGGATGTGATCGGCGGACGGATGACGCCCGGCGCGCTGCTACAGTTCGTGTTGCTGTCGGTGTTTGCGGCAGGCGCGGTGGGGGCGCTGGGCGAGAGGTGGGGCGATGTG
>Ga0105049_10008062_pt1 | contig 12218 bp, 9 predicted proteins | sample MAT06_FD_78087 | JGI IMG/M metagenome (GOLD analysis project Ga0105049, IMG submission 78087) | Freshwater microbial communities from Lake Fryxell liftoff mats and glacier meltwater in Antarctica - MAT-06 | ecosystem: Environmental > Aquatic > Freshwater > Ice > Liftoff microbial mat | place...
GCAAGGAGGGGACGGATCATGACGTGAAGACTCTCCGGGCAAAACGGGATCATTTCGGCAAGTTTAGCGCAACTGACCTGGCGATAAAACGCAGTATCGCGGCCCAGGTTCCCTTGCCTGCTGCGCGAGCAGGGTCAGCAGCGCGTTCACATTATCGCGAGAACCACGACGCTCTGCACGAAGCAACAACACTATCGATTAACGCCGGCGCCAACGACAGGCGATGTATGGCGTAGAAACCATAGTCGCCAGCTTCGAGGATAATAGCGGGATTGGGCCCCTGGGTGGCCTGTCTCGCGTCGCAAGCACAAGCTGGCGGTCGCGGTGCATCAGCGCCCGCGAATGGCGCTGACCTCCCGGCCGCCGCCGCACGCCGACTGAAATCGCGCGTTTTGCCGGCGGCGCCGGGCGCTACACCCCGATCCGCGGCATCCCCATGAAGTCGCGCTTGCCCAGCTTGACGCCCTTGTGGCGCAAAATATCGTAGAGCGTCGCTGCATGGAAATAGAAATTCGGCTGGCTGAACGACAGCAGGAAGTTTTCCGCCTTGAACGGCATTTCCATGGCACCAAAAACGAACATCACCGGCTTGCCGACATAGCCATCAAGTTCCGCCGGATCGAGCCCCGCCAGCATCGCGCCAGCATCGGCAACCATCGTCTTCAACGTCGCAAAACTCTGCTCACCGCTCGGCCCCGTCGGCGTATATTTGCCGGCGCGCACGCCAGCGATGGCGCCCGCAGTGTGGCCCGCGACCGAATAGACCTGGAACGGCACTGCTGCCATGTCAGGCGCCAGACAGGCGCTGATCAGATCGGCCGGGGCAAGCCCATGTTCGGCACAATGCGCCTCGGCCTTGACGAGCAAGGCTTCGGCGGCGGCAACGATCTGGCGCGCCGACGGGACAAAGGCTTCGTACAGCGACATCGACATTATCGTGCCTCGCTCAATGCTGGGTTTCGGGCATGTGGAGCACCAGGCCGTCAAGCGCGGCGCTCGCATTAATCTGGCATGCCAGCCGGCTATTGGCCTGGCGTGCATCGGCGAGATCGAGCATCGCTTCTTCCATGTCCGTAATCGCGCCGGTTTTATCCGCCCAACCATCGGCAACATAGAGATGACAGGTGGCGCAGGCGGCATTACCGCCGCAATCGCCATCGATGCCGCGCACGCCGTTCTGCAACGTGCTCTCCATCAAAGACAGGCCATCGGGCACCTCCACATCATGCGCGGTGCCGTTGAACTCGACATAGGTGATCTTGGCCATTGCTGGTCCTGTATTTTCGGGTTGGCGGTGTGACGATCAGGCCGGGATGCGAACCATCATTTTGGTATAGCCCTTGACGAACGACGATGGCACCCGCTCGGGTTCCTCCACCACTTCGATGTTGTCGAAGCGCTTGAGGATTTCTTCCCACAATATCTTTAGCTGCAATTCAGCGAGCCGGTTGCCGACACAGCGGTGGATGCCGAAACCGAATGACATGTGCTGGCGTGAACGCGCCCGGTCGATGATGAAATCATCGGGGTTTTCAATCGCCCGCTCATCGCGATTGCCCGAAACATACCACATGACGACCTTGTCGCCCTTGTGGATATGCTGGCCGCCGAGAATAGTGTCCTCCAGCGCGGTGCGCCGCATGTGCGCCAGCGGCGTCTGGTAGCGGATGGTTTCCGAAACCATCGGCTCGATCAAGGCATGATTGTCGCGCAGCTTTTGATATTCGTCCGGATTCTTGTTGAGGAAATACAGCCCGCCGGTGATCGAATTGCGGGTTGTATCATTGCCGCCAACGATCAGCAGCACGAGATTGCCCATGAATTCCATCGGCGGCATGTCGCGCGTCGCAGGGTTGTGCGCCAGCATCGAGATCAGGTCGCCATTGGGCTCCGGATCATTGACCCGGGCGTTCCACAGCCCCATGAATTCCTGCAACATGCCAAGCAGCACGGCCTGGCGCTCATCCCTGGTCAACGCGCCGGGCAGTTCGGGGTCCTGCGTCGAAATATCGGACCAATAGGTCAGCTTGCGGCGGTGTTCCTGCGGGAAATCGAACAGAGTCGCCAACATGCGGCTGGTCAGTTCGATCGAAACCCGATCGACCCAATCGAACGTCTCGCCGCGCGGCAGGCCATCGAGCACTTCGGCTGTACGTGACCGGATAATTTCCTCGAATGCCGCCAGGTTCGACCCCGAAACAATCGGGTTGACCGCCTTGCGTTGCACATCATGCTTGGGCTGATCCATCGCAATGAACATCGGCATGATGAAATCGGGGTCCATGTCGAAAACCGTGATGCCGCCGAGGTGCGCATCCGATGAAAACACCTGGTGGTTGGTATCGACCGCCATGACATCGGCCCAGCGCGTCACCGACCAGAAACCGCGATGGCGTTCCTTGTTGTGGCTGTTGAAATGCACCGGCGCTTCGTCGCGCAGTCGTTTGAAAAACACCGCCTGGGCGTCATGCTCCCAGTAAATCGGATCGGCAATATCGACATCATCGAGCGGCGCCGTAGCGAGATAGGCCTCGAGCGACGCCTTGCTGATTTCATCAAGGCCCGGGCGCTGGCGCGGCGGCAGCGGCCAGAGCGGCGTAAACTGGTCGCGCGGCACGGTCTGATGCACGGCAGTCTTGATTGCTGTGGCCATGTTCGTTCTCCCACGACGGCCGACTGTTGCCGACTCGATCTATCCCCGATTTCACGTTGCTACACTACGCGCAATTCAAGTGCCACTCATATTTTGCGCAGGACTGGCGTTTCGGACATATATTTGTGATGGTATCGACGCGGTCGCAAAGCGCCTGTGCGGGGAGAGTTTGATGGCCGATCTGGCAATGCTGGTTGCCGAAATCGCAGCGCGCATGCACGCAATGCCCGATCGTGGCCGGGTCGCCGATTATATTCCCGAACTCGCCAAGGTTTCGGCCGGTCATTTCGGCCTCGCCGTTGTTACAGCCGATGGCGCCGAATATGTCGCCGGCGATGCCGACAGCCGTTTTTCAATCCAGTCGATCAGCAAGCTGTTTGCGCTCGTCGAAGCGCTGTCGGCCTGCGGTGACTGTGTCTGGGACCGCGTCGGGCGCGAGCCATCGGGCAGCGCCTTCAACTCGATCGTGCAACTTGAGGCGGAAGGCGGCCGGCCCCGCAACCCCTTCATCAACGCCGGCGCCATCGCTGTCACCGACCTGATCGCGCGCGGCACCCGCGAAGGCATCGGCGACATATTGCGGCTCATCCGTGGCCTGGCCGGCGATGACAGCATCGCCGTTGACGCCGCGGTCGCCTATTCCGAAGCGGCCACCGGCTTTCGCAACGCAGCGCTCGCCAATTACATGAAGGCGTTCGGCACCATCGACGGCCCGGTAGGCACCACGCTCGATGTCTATTTCCACCAATGCGCCATCGCCATGTCGTGCCGGCAACTGGCCCGCGCCGGTCGCTTCCTGGCCCATGGCGGGGTTGATCCCCGTACCGGCCGCACGATTGTTTCGCCCGAACGCGCCCGGCGGTTGAACGCCCTGATGCTGACCTGTGGCCATTATGATGCCTCGGGTGAATTCGCCTTCCAGGTCGGGCTGCCGGCCAAATCGGGTGTCGGCGGCGGTATCCTCGCCATCGCCCCCGGCCGCGCCAGCATCGCCGTCTGGTCCCCCGGCCTGTCGCCGCAGGGCAATTCGCTGCTCGGCACAAAGGCGCTGGAGGAACTGGCACAGGCAATGCGCTGGAGTGTCTTCAACCCGGACGTTCAGGGCCAATTTCAATAACGAAGTGCCGCCCCTCTCCCGCCGGCGGGAGATGCGAGAGACGCGCCAGCGTCCCGGGTGAGGGTGTACGCAAATTCTGAAACAAGAAAACACCTTCACCCGCTGGCCCAAATGGGCAAATCGCCCCTCCCGCCTGCGGGAAAGGCGCGCATCAAAAGATGCCCAATCGATTCCAACGCCCCCCTTACGGTCATCATGACACATTGCGCCCGCCGCCGCGGCGCCTAAACCGCCGCCATGGCTTCTCCTCCCTCCCGCGGCCGCGCCGTGCCGTCCGGCCGGTTGTCGCGCCTCGCCGCCTTTGGCAGCATGGCGGGCGGGGTTGCCGGCAACATGCTCGCCGGCGGTGCCCGGGCGCTGGCACGCGGTGAACGGCCCAGCGTCGCCGGACTGCTGCTCACCCCCGGCAACGCCGCGACCATCACTGGCCAATTGGCGCATCTGCGCGGTGCCGCGATGAAGATGGGGCAATTGCTGTCGATGGGTGGCAGCGATCTGGTGCCCCCAGAATTGTCGGATATCCTCGCCCGCTTGCGCGCCGATGGCCAGCACATGCCGCCGGCGCAGTTGCAAACGGTGCTCGACCGGCAATGGGGCAAGGGCTGGCGCGCCCGCTTTACCCGTTTCGATGTGCGGCCGATCGCGGCGGCATCGATCGGCCAGGTCCACCGCGCCCAGACCAGCGATGGCCGCGACCTGGCGATCAAGATCCAGTACCCCGGCGTGCGCAAGAGCATCGATTCCGATGTCGATAATGTCGCGACACTGGTCCGCCTGACCGGGCTGCTGCCGACCGGGATCGATATCGCGCCACTGCTGTCCGAAGCCAAGCGCCAATTGCACGAGGAAGCCGATTACGCCCGCGAAGCGCAATGCCTCGCTCGTTTTGGCACCCTGCTCGCCGATGCCCGGGATTTTATCGTCCCCGGCCTCCATGCCGATCTGACCACCAGCGATGTCCTCGCCATGGATTTCGTTCCCGGCGTCGCGGTCGAAAGCCTTGATGATGCCCCCCAGGCGACCCGCGACCGCATCATGACGCTGCTGCTCGGGCTGCTGCTGCGCGAATTGTTCGAATTCGAAGTCATGCAGACCGACCCCAATTTTGCCAATTACCGTTATGACAAGGCGCAGGACCGGCTGGTGCTGCTCGATTTCGGTGCAACCCGGCAGTTCGGGCCGCAAGTTGCCGATCGCTATCGCCGCCTGCTCATCGCCGGCATGGCGCCCGATCCGGCCAGTATGCGCGCTGCCACCCGCACCGCAATGATCGACATCGGCTTTTTCGGCGCCGACACGCCCGAGCGCCACCAGCACGGCATCATGACGATGTTCGAACAAGGCATGGTGCCGCTGCGCACCACTGGCATGTTCGATTTTGCCAGTACCGACATGACCGCGCAAATTCGCGACGAAGGCCTTGCCATGGCCAAGGACCGTGATTTCTGGCACCTGCCGCCGGCCGATACCTTGTTCCTGCAACGCAAATTTGCCGGGCTGTTCCTGCTTGGCAACCGGCTGAAGGCGCAAGTCGACATGGGGGCGCTGCTGGCCCGCTACCACTGACAAACGGAACTTGGCAGGGCTTTGCGGGTTATGGGCAAAGCTACCCTGAAAGGAAGTTTTCCCCATGACCCGTCAGCATTTTTTCGCCACCGCCGCCATTTTGCTCTCGCTCGCCACCCCGGCGCTGGCAGGAGAAGCCGATCGCGCCCGAGCTGCCATTGCCGAAGCCCGCGGCAAGATCGAAGCTGGTGACAAGGTCGGTGCCAGCAGCGGCGCGCCGATGTTGCAGACCGACGCCCGCAAGGCGCTCGGCGATGCCGAACTGCTACTGGCGCGCGGCAAGAAAACCGAATCGCTCGCCGCAGCCCGCCGCGCCGGTGAACTTGCCGATATCGCCATCGTGAATGCCGATCGCGACAAGATGGCGGCTTCGCGTGACCGTCGCATCGATGCCGAAGCCGCGGCTTCCAGCGCTCAGGCAGCAGTCGTGAACGCCCAGGCTAGCGCTACTGCTGCCGAAGCCCGCGCCAACGCCGCCGAACGCGCCGCCGATAGTGCCAATGCCCGTGCCGATGCCATGGCGGCGATGCCGATGGCCGCTCCCACCACCACGGTCGACATCGTCGAAAAAACCGTCACCCCGGTTCGGAAGAAGCGTGTGGCACCGCGCAAGAAAGTGGTCGTTCGCCAGCAAAGCCAAACCACGCCGGTGACCTCCAAGGAAACCACAACGACGGTCACGACCCGCCCGAACTGACGCGACGGCGCCCCCTCCCGGTACTGGGGGGGGCCAGCCACCACACCGATTTTCAATCAGAAGGCACGACTGCCAACCCGCAAATCAACAAGCGTCAATGGTGTCGCTTTAGCGGAGCCTTACCTTAAATCTTTTGATTTAATTGCCAAAAATTACCCGACCAGCGCCAGCCGCGGCGGATCTATTACTTCGCTGGTGATGCGTTGCGGCGCGAACGCCCGGCCCAGACGTGCCAGCGTTTCGGCATCAAGCAAATAGTCGCGGCCAAGGCAAAGCCGCGCGACACCGATCGCGGTAATGACTTCAGCGACCAGTTCACCCCGCCCCTTGCCGCGCGCATCGCTTACCAGTTCGGCGAGAGCTTCGGCATCGGCAATCGCGGCGACGGTCACCACCACCCGGCCGCGCGCGCGCTTCGCCATTTCGGCAAGCACGGTGACGCCGCGCACCATGACGCGCGGCACATCTTCACCCTCGCGCCACATCAGTTCGGCCTGGATGAGCACCGACGGCGCATCGCGAGCCAGCGCCTCGATCCGCACCTGGGTTTCTTCATCAAAGCAGCTACCGACAAATTGCCCGCTGCGATCCGAAAAGGTGATGAGCAGATAGCGGGTGCTTGCCCGGCCCGACGCGCCATTCTGCGGGGTGCGCCAGCGCACCTCCTCGATCAGCCCGGCCATGACGACGCCCTTTTTGCCGCCACCGGCCGGCGCCGGCAGCGCCGCGACATCGGCAAAGCTGAGCGCGCCCTGCGCATCGAGCACCGGCCGCCACGCCTCGACGGGATGCCCCGAAAAGTAAAAGCCATAGGCGTCTTTTTCGCGCGACATGGTCTCGGCCATGGTCCAACTGACATCGGGCACCAGCATCGCCAGTCCCTTGTCGGTACTTTCACCAAACAGCGCCGCCTGTGCCGATACCCGCGCCGCTGCCGCCGCCTGCGCCGTGCCCAGGATCGATTCAGCCAGCAGATACACCCCGGCGCGATTGACATCGATGCTGTCGAAACAGCCCGCCGCAATCAGGCTTTCAAGCTGGCGCTTGTTGAGCAGGCGCGGATCAACGCGCTTCGAAAAATCGGGCAGCGCCGCATAGCCGGCATCGCGCCCGGTAACGACATCTTCCATCGCCTTTTCGCCGACATTCTTCAGCGCGGCGAGTGCATAGCGCACGGCGAGCGCATCCCCCACCCGTTCAACGCTGAAATCCGCCGCTGACCGGTTGATGCATGGCGGCAGCACCGCGACCGCCGATCGCCGCGCATCTTCGGTAAACGCCGCAAGCCGGTCGGTATTGGTGATGTCATACGCCATCGAGGCGGCAAAGAATTCGACCGGATGATGCGCCTTCAACCATGCAGTCTGGAAACTGACCAGCGCATAGGCGGCTGCGTGCGATTTGTTGAAGCCGTAAAAGGCAAACTTGAGCACCAGGTCAAAGATCGCGCTGGCGGTCACCTTGTCGATGCCGTTCTTGTCGGCGCCTTCGGCAAAGCGTTCCTTTTGCGCCACCATTTCGGCATGGATCTTCTTGCCCATGGCGCGGCGCAACACATCGGCTTCGCCAAGGCTATAGCCCGCCAGGGTCCGGGCGATCTGCATCACCTGTTCCTGATAGACGATGATGCCATAGGTTTCGCGAAGGATCGGCTCCATCAGCGGGTGAAGCAGCTCAACCGCCTCGCGCTTGTGCTTTCTGTTGGCAAAGGACGGGATATTGTCCATCGGCCCCGGGCGATACAGCGCGCCGAGCGCGATTATATCGCCAAAGCAATCGGGCCGGACCTGCCCGAGCGCGCGGCGCATGCCCTCCGATTCGAACTGGAAGACGCCAACCGTGTCACCCCGCGCCAGAAGTTTGTAAACTTCGGGATCATCGAGTGGCAGCGCCAGCCAATCGACCGTCACGTCGCGGTTGGCGAGCAATTTGGCAGCGCGATCGAGCACCGAAAGCGTTTTCAGCCCGAGAAAATCGAACTTGACCAGCCCGGCCTTTTCGACTGCCTTCATTTCGAACTGGGTCACCGCCATGTCCGAACGCGGATCGCGATACAGCGGCACAAGTTGCGACAACGGCCGGTCACCAATCACCACACCAGCGGCATGGGTGGAAGAATGGCGCGGCAGCCCTTCGAGTTGCAGGGCAATCTCGATCAGCCGCTTGACCTTGGGATCGCGGTCACGTTCCGCAATGAATTCGGGCACCCCTTCATACCGCTTGCCTTCCTTGTCCTTGCCCTGCCCCAGCGTGCGCGCCAGCGTCCAGGGGTCCGTCGGGTGGCTCGGCACCAGCTTGCTCAGCCGGTCGGTCTGGCCATAGGGCATCTGCAGCACGCGGCCGACGTCCTTCAGCACGGCGCGCGCCTTCATCTTCCCAAAGGTGATGATCTGCGCAACCTGGTCGGCACCATAGCGCTGCTGGACATAGCGGATAACCTCACCGCGCCGGGTTTCGCAAAAATCGATATCGAAATCGGGCATCGACACGCGATCGGGGTTGAGAAAGCGTTCGAACAACAACCCGTGCTCGAGCGGATCAAGATCGGTGATCGTCAGGCTCCACGCCACCACCGAGCCAGCACCCGAGCCGCGCCCGGGGCCAACCGGAATGCCCTGCGCCTTCGCCCAGCCGATGAAATCCGCGACGATGAGGAAATAACCGGGAAAACCCATTTCGTTGATGACGTTCAATTCGAACGCCAACCGGTCATGATAAGGTTGCGCCGCATCACCGCTGATGCCCAGCGTTGCCAGCCGTGCCGCCAGCCCGGCCTGGGCCGCCGCAATCAGCGCCGGGTCTTCGCTCATGCCATCGGTTGCCATGCGCGGCAGAATGGGTTTTCGCGACGGCGCCGCAATCGCGCAGCGCTGGGCGATCACCAGCGTATTGGCGATCGCCTCCGGCAAATCGGCAAAGGCCTTTTTCATTTCCGCGGCCGATTTAAGCCGATGCTCGCGGTTCGATTTACGGCGCTCCTCGGCCTCGACATAGGCCGAATCGGCGATGCAAAGCAGCGCATCATGGGCAAGATGGACGCGTTCATCGAGGAACTTGACCGGATTGGTCGCGACAATCGGCAGGTCGCGCGCCGCGGCCAGCCGGAGCAGCCCGGCCTCGCTGCGCTGTTCGACGCTATCATTGGCGCGGCTGATTTCGACATAGAGCCGGCCCGGAAACAGCCGCACCAGCGCATCGGCATAATCAGCGACCGGCTGACCTTCGGCGAGCAGCCGCGCCAGCGCGCCATCGGCACCGCCGGTCAGGCAGATCAGCCCATCGCTGCGCCCCTCGAAATCCGCCAGCCGCACATGCGGATCATCGGCAGGCTCCACCCCCAGGTGCGCCTGGCTGACCAGCGCGATGAGATTGCCATAGCCGGCGACATCCTGCGCAAGCAGCGCCAGCCAGTCATAAACCGGCCGGGTCAGCGCGGTGCGCGATCCGGGACGCTCGACAGCCACCAGCGCACCGATGATCGGCTGCACCCCGGCGTCCTTGGCCGCCGCCGAAAAATCCATCGCGGCGAACATATTGCCCCGATCGACCAGCGCCCCTGCCGGAAAGCCGCCGCGCCGGCAATACTTGGCCAGATCCTCGGGCTGGATCGCGCCTTCGAGCATCGAATAGGCGCTTTGCAGGCGCAGATGGACGAATCCGGCGTGGGCGGCGGTTGAGGGAGCGGAAGTTACGGGGGCGGACGTTGCGGGCATGGCACGATGATGGGGCTTTGCGGCCGCGGTTGAAAGCCCGAAGCACGACTTATCCACGACGAAATCGGCGCAGGCTCAGGGGCGGCGGCGCCGTTTTCGACGGTGAAGGTGGCTCAGATGCAATTTAACCGGTGATCGCCGATCGTAAGGCGATCGGGCGCGCGGATCGCTCAACAGCCGGCGGGCAGGTATCGGGCGGAAAGGCGCGCTGCGCCGGATCAGCGCCCGCCGGGATTTGGTGCTGTCGCTGGCAGGTCTATGCGTCGGAGGAGTTTGCCGGTCCATTCGTAGCCGGTTGAATCGGGGTCTTCGTTGCAGCTGCTGCGCATGCCGGTGAAGCTGCTGCGATCCTGCTTGAAGCGCATGACGAAGCGGCCATAGCTGTGGGTGCCGCCGCGTTCCTGATCGCAGTAGATCGACAGGCCGGCATTCGTGCCGTCCTCGATCCAGTAACCGGTAAGGGTGCTGCCGGTGAATTTAGCGTCGATTTCGCCGCTGGTAATGCCGTAGTGGCCGCGTACGTAAAGCGCCTGAAGCTCGGCGGGTGACTGGCTGGCGATATAGCTGGCACTGACCGGATCGGTGAAGCCGGACAGTGTCAGCGTCGGCTTGATTTCGTAATAATCCGTTGCGTAGACATATGCCTTTTCGGGAGCGGGTGCCGGCTGGGCGTTTGCCGCCAACGGCAGTGCCGCAACCGCCACCAATATCGTGCGTGCCAACATGTTCATCGATCGATACCCCCGGCCGCGCCGGCGAAACGGCAGCCGGCGGTCAGAGCCTAAAACAGGTGATAGCTGATATCAATAACTTGCATATCGGCTGGAAAGCGTGCGCCACGGCTGATCGCCGGGCCGCGCGCGGGCAATCGGCGTATCGGGCCGACAGCCGGCAGGATCCATCGTGGCACCCGGATGCCGGCGGCCCGTCGAAGGCCCGGTTGCCTCGATAATTCACAATTGCGCCGGGTTCTGGTGCCGGGCGATGAAATTTAGCGAGGCGACAGAAATGTCCCTCGTTCCAGACGAAAACGATCGGTCTGAAACCCACCACAACCGACTATCCGCGCCTGCAGATCGTCTCGCCCTAAACCTGTGCCAGACGCCCTTCGTGGAGCGTCACCACCCGGTCCATCTGGCGAGCGAGGGCGATATTGTGCGTGGCGACCAGCGCCGCCGATCCCTGCCCGCGGACGAGGGACAGGAATTCGGCGAGGACGCGGGCAGCGGTGGCTTCATCCAGATTACCGGTCGGTTCATCGGCGAGCACGAGCACCGGTTTGTTGACGAGTGCGCGGGCAACGGCGACGCGTTGCTGTTCGCCGCCCGAAAGCTGCGACGGGCGGTGGGTAAGCCTGTCGCCAAGCCCGAGCGCGGTCAGCAGTTCATCGGCGCGCGCCACCGCCGCCTTTTCGCCATGGCCCGCCACCAGCCCGGCAAGCACGACATTTTCGCGCGCGCTGAAATCGGGCAGCAGATGGTGGAATTGATAGACAAAGCCGAGCCTGTCACGGCGCACCCGCGTCCGCCCGGCGTTGTCGAGCGCCTCGACGCGCTCACCGGCAATGCTGATGCGGCCCTGAAAGCCCCCTTCCAGCAGACCGACGGCTTGCAGCAATTTCGATTTGCCCGAGCCGGAGGGGCCAAGCAACGCGACGATTTCGCCGGCGTTGACCTGGAGATCGACGCCTTTGAGGACGTCGATCGTCGCCGTCCCTTGCGTGAAGCTGCGGCGCAGGTCTTCGACCTGGAGAATCGCCATCTCCCCCGGCCTGGGGGAGGTCGGGCTCAGCCCGTTGGCTGAGCCGGGAGAGGGGCGTTGCCAGGAAGAACCCTCTCCCGGCTCGCTGCGCGAAACCGACCTCCCCCCGGCTGGGGGAGGTATGTCCTTGTCACTCATAGCGTAGCACCTGAACCGGATCGGTACTCGCCGCCTTCCACGCCGGATACAGCGTGGCAAGGAACGACAGCAGCAGCGCCAGCAGGACGATCCCGACAACCTCCCACGGGTCAGTCTTGGCCGGCAATTCGGTCAGATAACGCACCGAAGGATCCCACAAATTGGCACCGGTCAGCCGCCCGACGCCCGCAACAATACCCGCACGGAAATAGAGCAACGAAAAGCCGAGCACACAGCCCAGCGCAATGCCGAGACCGCCGATCAGCGTGCCGACGGTCATGAACACCCGCATGAGGGCGATGCGGCTGGCACCCATGGTCCGCAATATCGCAATGTCGCGGCTTTTGGCGCGAACCAGCATGATCAGCGACGATAATATGTTGAATACCGCAACCAGAATGATGATCGACAGCACCCAGAACATCACGGTACGCTCCACCACCAGCGCCGAAAACAACGCCGAATTGGTCGATTTCCAGTCATTTATCACTGCCTGGCCAATAATCGTCGGTGCGATGGGCGCGAGAATCTCGCCAACCTTGTCGGGATCATCGGTCACCACTTCGACCATGC
>Ga0105049_10008069_pt1 | contig 12212 bp, 8 predicted proteins | sample MAT06_FD_78087 | JGI IMG/M metagenome (GOLD analysis project Ga0105049, IMG submission 78087) | Freshwater microbial communities from Lake Fryxell liftoff mats and glacier meltwater in Antarctica - MAT-06 | ecosystem: Environmental > Aquatic > Freshwater > Ice > Liftoff microbial mat | place...
GGTGTTCATCAATGAAACCAACCGGCGTGCGCAAGTGGTCTGAGTTCAATAGCAACTCGTGAATCAAGAGTGCCGCTTGGGGGCCGGTCCCATAGATGAGGACGCGCTGCTTGTTGGCGGGGTTGGATTGGGCATAATACTCCGCCAACCGCGCGGAAAAGCGTGAGCCAAGGACAAACGCCGACATGAGGAAGAAGTCCATGACCAGCACCGCCCAGCCGCACTGCTCATAATTAAAGACGGCCAGCACCGCCGCCGCCGCCGCGCTCCCCAGCACCATCGAGCGCCCGCCACGCAACAATTCGGGCACACCGGCGTACCGCCACCGCGTGTGATAGAGCCCGGAAATGTGAAACACCACGATCTTCGTTAAGAGCACCGCCGGCAACGTGGTGATCAAGCATTCTTTCGCTGCCCCTTCGAACACGCCTTCAAACCGAAGTTGGTAGGCAAAATAGTAGGCCAGCGACACCAATAAGAGATCACTGGGAATCTGCACCGCCTGAATACCCAAAATCGGAAACCGCGACAACGTGGCAACGGAGCCGTTCCGCAATAACTGCAACTCTTCGTAGTGCAGCTTGCGAACCGCCACGCCCACCGCCAGCGCCACCGCCAACAAAACCAACCCCGTGTTCGCGTTGCGATACGCCGCCATCAACAACGCCGCCCCGCCAAATGCCGCGCATGCGGCATACAAGAAAATCACCGCGTTCCGGTGATACAACCCCAGCCGCATCAACCGGTGATGAATGTGATCACGGTCAGCCTCAAACATCGTTTTCCCGCGCAGAAAGAACAAGCGCAGCCGCCCCTCGTCCGTCGTCTCCATCACATGCAGACCCCGCAAAAATCGGCGCAGCATGGCCAACAACGTGTCCATGATCGGCAACCCGAAGGCCAAAATTGGGATCAACAAGGAAACCGCGACCGTACTCTTGTGCGCGCTCGTGATGCTGAGCACTGCCAGCAGAAATCCCAAAAACAAACTGCCGGAATCACCGAGAAAAATCGAAGCCGGGTGGAAGTTGTACGGCAGAAATCCCAAGAGACAGCCGGCCAGCAACGCGCAGAGCAACGCCAACTCCACATTCTGTCCCAATAACGCGACGCCGAAGAGGGTCAGCGATGCGATCAACGCCACCCCCGCTGCCAACCCATCCAAGCCATCAATCAGGTTGAACGCATTCGTCAACCCCACGATCCACACCAACGTCACCGGCACCGCCCACATCCCCAACTCCACTGTCCGCCCACCGGGCAGGTCCACATGGGTGATGACGTACCCGAAACTGATCGCGACCAGCGCCGCGAGAACTTGCGTCAGGAATTTGACCCGGGCCCCTAGCGGTTTGAGGTCATCCAGAATCCCCAGCGCCACGATGATACCCGCCGCCGCCATGAACCCTTTCGACCAGTGCGCCCCCACATCGGCAAACGGGATCTCGAACAACCGCCACGGTGACAACACCAGCATCACCGTCAGAATGAATGCCAAGAAGATTCCGACACCGCCCAACCGCGGAATCGGCTTAGAATGCACCTTCCGCGCTTCGGGCATATCCAACACCTTGTTGCGAATCGCGACCCATCGCACCAAAGGTGTCAGCAGAAACGATAACCCTGCGCCAGTCACAAACAACAACAAGTACTTTAACATTCTCCCCGCCCCTCCTGCTTCCCTTCACAGGCTTGACCACCGACCCCACGAGAATTCACCGGCACCCTGAATTCGCTCGAAGAGACGTCAACCCGACCAACAGCTAAATCTTGTACTGTGGCGTGAAATTTTGCCACTGAAATCTTTCGATCAAAATGCTCCACGGCTGCGGCACGCCCACGTTGCCCCATCGCCACCAACTCCGCCCGGTGAAGCGCCGCCCACCGAATCGCCTCGCGCAACCCCGCCACATCCCCCGGCTCCACACGCACTCCGCAGCGGAACTGTTCCACAATCGTGGCTACTTCGCTGCCGGCCTCAATGGGTGCGATGAAAGCCCGACCGGCAGCCATGATGCCATACACTTTGCTCGGCACGATCAACCCCGCCAAGCCGCGCTGCAACGGCACCAAATGCACATCCGCCGCACCCAACGAAATCGCCAGCGACTCCTTCGGTTGATACGGCAGAAACTGCACATTCCGCAACCCACGCGCCTGCGCTTCCAAACCGACCTTCGCGGCGCCCTCGCCCACGAATACAAACTGAATCTCAGCCTCACCTACCAATTGACCGGCCACCTCGACGATCCGTTCCAGCCCTTGGGACAACCCCAAATTACCCGAAAACATCACCACAAACTTCCCGACCAATCCGTGCGCCTGCCGAAACGCAGTGGAATCCGGCTGCGGTTGCACGCGTTGGGTATCCACCCAATTCGGCACCACGCGAATTCGTTCCGGGTGGGGATACCCTTTGGCCGCGACGCGTTGGCGCATATCCTCCCCCAGGACGATGACCCGGTCCGCGCTGCGCAAAATCCGCTGCGTGCTCGCCTCCAGAATTTTGATCAAAATCGGATTGCGCAATTTTCCCAACGCGACCCCCACATCGGGATACAGGTCTTGGAGATAAAATACAAACTTGGCCCGGTAGATCCGGGCGAACAGCAAGGCCACCAAACCCAACACCGGCGGATCGGTTTCCACCACCACCACATCCGGCCGGCGCGCGAAACAGCCGGCTACCGCGCTAAACCCGAAGTACGACAGCAAATTCACCACGCGCCCGGCAAACACCCGTTTATCCAACCGCGGATTATAGGCTCGAAGAATCGTCACACCCTCCCACTGCTCCCGCTTGACCGGCCACCACGAACCGAACCGTTCCATGTTGTACGACCGCCCGGCGACCACGGTCACGTCGTGGTGAGCGCGCAGATCCTGGCACAGCTCCGCCAACAACTGGCCCGTCGCCTCGACATCCGGGTGAAACGACCGATTAAAAAACAGCAACCTCATAGTTCTTTGCCGGGCTTATGCGCAATAAACGAGCCGGCGCACAACACATCAATATCGCTCCGCCGGTAACAATTGATGGCGTGCTCGGGCCGATCCACGATTGGTTCATTTTCGTTAAAGCTCGTGTTCAACACCACCGGCACCCCGCTCAACTCGGCGAACGTCTTGATCAGATCGTAGTACCGCGCATTTTGCGTCCGTTTCACCGTCTGCAACCGCCCAGTGCCATCCTCGTGGCAAACCGCCGCCAACGCCGTCCGCTTCTCAGGACGGATTTTGACAACGTGCATCATGAACGGACTTTCCACTGTCTGTTCAAAATAGTCCGGCACCGCTTCCGCCAAAATGGAAGGCGCGAACGGCCGAAACGCTTCGCGCCGCTTGATCTTCTGATTGATCAAATCCTTCATTCCCGGCCAACCGGGATGGGCCAAGATCGAACGGTTACCCAACGCGCGCGGCCCCCACTCCGCCTGACCTTGATACCAACCGACCACATGCCCCTTGTTCAAATGCTCCGCCACCCGGTGCAACAACGCCTCGTCCGGCAACTTCTCGTACGCGAGCTTCTCCGCATGCAACGCCCCGCGAATCTCGCCGTCGCTGTACGCCGGCCCCCAATACGCGTGATCCACCGGCGCCGGTCGGGGCTTCTGCAACACCACACACCACGTGTACAACGCCGCCCCGATCGCCGTCCCGTCATCCGACGCCGCACACTGGATGTACGATTTCCGAAACGCCGACTCGCGCAGAATGCGCGCGTTGGTGACGCCGTTCAATGCACACCCGCCCGCCGAGACGAGATTCTCGGTCGGCACCTGCTCGTGCAACCACCGCAGACACTGCAACACCACTTCTTCAAAGTGCGTCTGGCACGAAGCCGCGATATCGTGCTCCCGCGCCGTCAATGGCATCCCCCGTTCCCGCGGCGCGCCCCAGAGTTCCGCGAGTTTCGCCGTGTACATCGGCGGCAAAATAATCTCCCCTTTGGCGTTCACACAGCTCTCAAACGACTTCCCGCCGATGGGCTGAATGAAATCGCGGTTCAACTTGTATTCACCCGTGCCGTTTAGCTGCAACATGGTCCGCAGCGCGTCCAGCCGGTTGGATTGGCCATACGCCGACAACCCCATCACCTTGTACTCTTCACCAAAATGGTTGAACCCAATGAACTGACACAGCGCCGTGTAAAAGAACCCCAACGAACTAGGCACAAAGACGCGCTTCAACACCTCGATCTTTTGCCCACGACACCGCGCATACATCCCCGAAACAAAATCTCCCGAACCATCGTAGGAAAACCCGGCGGCCTCCTCAAAGTCGCTCGAGAAAAACGAACTCGCCAGATGCGCCAGATGATGTTCCACCTCGACCACTTCAAACCGGCATTTCGCCGGATCCACTTCGCACGCCGCCGCCACCTGTTCCCGCAACGAACCCATCCCGCGCCGGCGCGCCAGATGCCCGGCCACCGAATTGATTGATTTGACCGGATTCGACGCGACATGCTTGATCTTGGCCGAAAGATTCGCGTTGTTGTCATGACCGAGCGCGACGTAATCCACGTCCGTTACGTTGGCTCCCGCCATTTCCAACACCTTCCGAATCGCCAATGTCGGAAAGCCGGCCGCATGTTTCACCCGGTCGCCCAATCGTTCCTCCGCCACCGCGGCGACCAGTTTTCCGTCCACCAACACACACGCCGCTGCATCCGGGTGATACGCATTAATTCCAAGAATAATCATGATCCTAATTTCTCCAATGCCAGCAACAACCGCTGCTGAAAATGTTCCATGGTAAAATTCCGTTCAAATCGCTCCCGGCCCGCCTGCCCCCACTGCGCACACTGGCCGGGATTCTCAAACAACTCCGTCACCGCCGCCGCCAACTCTCCTCGTTCCACCACTCGCCCTGTCACGCCATCCACAATCACTTCGGCTGGCGCGCCCGGCCCGCCCACACACGCCTTCCCGGCGCGCATCGCTTCCAAAAACACCACCCCAAACCCTTCGCCGCTGCTCGGCATCACGAAAAACGAACAATCACGATACAAACCCTGCAACGTCGCGTCATCCACCCGGCCCACAAACTTCACTGCATCCGCCACGCCCAAATCCCGCGCCTTCTGCTCCAACCGCGCCCGGTCATTCCCCTCCCCGGCTACCACCAACCGGGCCGTGGGCACCCGCTGCCGCAGTTGCGGCCACAACTCCAACAACTCATCATGCCCCTTGTATCGTTCCCCCGCCAGAATGCGACCGACGATCAACGCGAACGGCGGCTGTTCGCTCGCCCGCGCCACGCTGCGACTCGCCGGTGCCCCGAGCAGACAAACCTCCAACGGCTTCTCCGCCAAACCGGGATTGGTCTCCTGAAACTTCCTCGCCGTAAACTGCGACACCGAAATCAACAAGTCCGCCCGCCGCACCCCGGCCGCGCGGCTCGGTGCGAGCGGAATCCACGCCTCCGTGCCGTGCAACACCACCGCCAACTTGGCCCCCCGCGCCACCAACATCCGCGTCGCCGGCGTCAAATGCAGATGCAAACACACAATCAACGTCCGTCGCGCCGGCACCAGCCCCGCCTGCACCCCCCACCACGCGTACCGGCCCTTGCCACCGCGAGCGTACCGATGCGGCCACGCTGCGCTATTCGCCTGCGCCGGTGGATTCCAAAACGACCAAACCTCACCGCGCACTCCCAACGGCTGCACCGCCGGCAACGCCATCCGCGCCACCGCCCCGATGCCGCCGGTCTCATGCAAATCCGGCGTCAGAAACAACACCCGGTCAAATGGCGGCAAACTCACGCGCCCCCTTTCCCGCCACCCGCTCATACAACGTCACCGTCTTCTCGATCACGCGCGGCCAGACAAACTCCCGCGCCACCAACGCCCGCGCCGCCGCGCCGCGCCGCGCCAACTCCGGCGCGCTGCTCGTCGCCGCCAGCAACCCCGCCACCAACTCCGCCCGCTCCAAACTCACCACCCACCCCGCATTCGCCGCCGCGATCTCCGGCGCCAACCCGACCTGCGGACTCAGCAACACCGGCGTCCCGCACCCCATCGCCTCCACCACACCGCGCCCAAAATTTTCCTGATGCGAACTCAGCACAAACAAATCCGCGCCGGCCAACGCCGCCTTTTTCTCCGCCCCCCCCAACCACCCCGGCCACAACACATCCCCACCCGGGACAATCGCCTTCAGTTCCCGCACATACGTCGCGTCGCCGTCGCCGGCCACCACCAACTGCCAACCCGCCAGTTGCCCCTGTCGTTTCAACTCCCCAAACGCGCGCAGCAACAAATCCACGCCCTTCTTCGGATGCAACCGCGACAACGCGAGCAGCTTCTTTGTCGGCGTCGCCGGTCGCGGCACATCCAAAATATCCGCCTCCACCCCCGCCGGCAGCACGACACCTCGTTGCAAACCCAGCGACTCCTCCGTCAATCGCTGCTCTTGCACCGTCGAGTAAACCACCGCCGCCGCGTCCCGCAACACCGGCGCATAAAAACCGTGCCAAGCCACCCACTTGCGCGGTCGCTTCTGCGCCATGCTCCACGGCTCGATCATGCCGTGCGGGCTGACCACATACGGCACGCGCTGCCGTCGGCAAGCCTGCCCGGCGGCATACGTCGCGTGAGTGAAAATGCCGTTGATATGCACCAAATCGTACCGCGCCACATTCTCGATCAACCACTGCCGCAGCGGCCGCGAGTAATGCAGTGACCGGCTCCATTGATGCGTGAAAAGATGACACGGCACCGGTGCCGGCTCCGGGCCGCCCTCATCCGTCGCGCAAATCTCGGACGCGATCGAACTGCCGCGCGACTGCTGGCAGAACTCCAACACCGTCTGCCGCGGCCCGCCATAACTCGCCGCCAACGTCGGGATGACATGCAACACCTTCATCGTCCCACCACCGGCTCCCCCGCCACGTCTGGCGCGCTCGCCCCAATAAATTTCTGCGCCACCGTCGCCAACAAAACCGCCGCAATCAGACCCGGCGCAATTTCCACCAACGAACCACCCACGTTCTGCAAGACGATCCCGATCACAAACCACTTCGCGAACTCCGTCGGCACGCCCGTGCGCAACCCATTGCCGGCCTTGCGATCCGCCACCCCCACCAACACGCCCACCACCAACATCCCCACCGCCACGCCCACGCGGCCGAAGTTGATGAAGAATTCAAAAATCAAACCCATCCCGATGCTCGTCCCGTCGGGCACTGGGATGCCGGCGTATGTATCCACCAACCCCATACTGCCCGCCACGACCGGCTTCGTCGGCCACACCGCGCGCGGCACCAATGCCAGCACCGACATCCACAACGTGTCACCATACGCGTAATTTTTTGTGTACCCCAAATGCGACACGGCCGAGCCAACCAAAAAATTCTGATTCAACCGCAAATCAATGCTCAACAGATGCGTCGGCTTGACAGGATCAAACCACTCCAACGTCTGCGCCGTCGTCGCGAGCGTCTTCAACCGATCCTCGTAACTGTATCCGCCCCAAACCATCTTCCGAATCTCCGTGCGATCCCGCATGTAGGTCACAAACACCGACAACGCGAAAAATCCCAGCGGCACCGCCACCAACAACATCCGCCAACGGCGCCGGCCGTACAGCACCGCGAAAAACGACGACACCACAATCGCGTACCCCAACCCGAATCCCAAAAACCCGGACGTGACCACCGTGAACAACGGCAACAGCGCGGTGGATGCGAGCAACCAAAAGAACCGTCGCCGGTCCCCGCACACGCTGGCATCCCACATCGCCAGACAGATCGCCACCAACACAAAATAAAAACCCGTCGCCAAAATCGCTGTCGCCGACGGGATCCGGCCCGCGCCGGTCAACATCGCCACGTAACAGCCAACCCCCGTCAGCAAATACACCCGTCGAGTCCGCACCGGCGTCGGCGGCGTCATCGGCAGAAATTCCATCCCGCCCGTGGCAACTCCCGGCGTGAACCACGGCGCCACCCAATAACATCCCACCGCAAACGCCACGAACCCGAGCGTGCTCACCGCAAACCCAGTCTCAATCAACCACCACCCGCCGAGCGGCCGGTACCACGGCAACGCCGACACCGCCGCGCCGAAAAAGTGCAACACCGCCATGTTGATCACAAACGCCAACCCCAACCCCACGCCGGCACTGCCGCGACTGCACGCCTTGAAAAACGCCAGCACCCCGATCGCCACCCACGCCAGCAGACATTGATAATAGAGCAACGGATCGCTCATACTGCGGCCTCTTGCGCGGCCCACGCCGCCTCATGATCGCGCGCCACATCCGCCCACGTCCGCGACTGAAAATCGGCATGAATCCGTTCCACCATCCCCGCCAACTCCGACCGGTGCGCCGCGCACCATTCCAACTGGGCAATAAATTTGCCGGGCGACCGGATCGGCAAAATCCAACCTGTCACCGAGTCCGTGATCAATTCCGGCCCCCCGCAATTCGGCGTCGTCAGAATCGGCAACCCGCTCGCCTGCGCGTGCGCCAGCACCACGGCGAACCCATCCTCAATCGTCGGAAACACAAACACATCACCCCACGCATAGTGCGCCCGTAACTCCGCTTGCGGCACCGCTGGAATCACCTCGGCCACTGCGCCCAAACTCCGCACCACGTCCTCCGCGCCCTTTTCCACCGGCCCGACCACCCGACACTCAAACCGATCCGCCAACTGCGTCACGATTTGCTGCAAATCCAACAACCCTTTCCGGTACGACTTGGTACCCACAAACAACAACCGCAGCCGCTGGTTGCTCCGAATCCGCTCACACCGCTCCGCAATCTCCGCCGGCGTCGCCCGGAACTCATCCAATTCCACGCCCAACGGAATCACCCGCACTTTGTTCACCACACCCTGTTCCGCAAACGACCGGCGCGCGAAGTCGGACAGCACCACGATATAATCCGCCAGACCGTACTCGCGTTCCTCGCGCGCGATCATCCACTCCGAAGGATGTTCCCCGGCCACACCGGCACGCCGTTCTTCTTCCGCCAGCAACGCGGCCTGCACCCGGATGTGTGTCGAACCACGGATGAGCCAACGCGACCCCGCCGGCAATCCGCGAAACAACTCCTCCGCCACGCCACTGAAACAGAACACGACGTCCCACGTCTCCCGCGCTACGACCCGCGCCGCCCAACGCCCGAACCATTCATGCAAGCCCGGCTCCGGTATCGCCGTCCCCCATGCCCGGTGCAGCCAGGCAGAGACGCGCACCGCCACGCCATGCGGCCAAAAACCCTGAACCCGTTCCCGGGGAAATCCGAACCGCTCCATCGCCCACCGCGGATAGTTCGTGAAAAGATGAACATCGTGTCCCTGCGCCAACAGGGCCTTGCCCAAATCGAAGGCGTAAAATCGGCCCTGCACCACGATGGCGACTTTGCGCTTCATACAGTTCCCGCCCGCAACATCGTCTCCAGCCGGTCGCGATACGTATTCGCTCCGCTCGTAATCCGCATTTGCGCCGCTGCGGCCAACCGTTGCCGCTCCGCCGGGTGATCAAGCAACCACCGCGTCTGCGTCACCATCTCTGCTTGATCGCGAAAATACACCACCGTGTCCCCCAAAATCTCCCGATGCTCCGGCGTATCTTCCGCCAACATGCACGCCCCCATCGCCGGCACCTCGAACGACCGCATCACATGACCGTCCCGATTCGCCCGGCGCACCAAACAAAGCGCCACTTTGGCCGCGCTGATCTCGCGCCGCAGCGTTGCCGCATCCGCCATTCCCCGCGCTGCCGCCGCCGTGGCCCGGTACCGCTCCCAATAACCGCCGTACAATGCCACGTTGAAACCGGCCGCCAGCAACGCCCCCAAATACGGCACCCGGTCCCGATCCGCTCCCCCCGCAAAAATCACATCCGCCCCCGGCGCGCCGTTCGGCTCCGGGAAATGAATCGCCGGCGCATACGCAAACGGCAAATACGACACCGCCCGGCACCCGTGCCGCTGCAAATCATCCACATTGCTCCGCCGCGGCGAAAAGACATGATCGTAGTGCGATAACGCTTCCAAAAACCACGGCGCGTGGTGGGCGCGATTCCACGGATCATCCGTCAGAAAATCCAGCCGCCGCACGCCCAACTCGCCGATCGCCTGCAACGCCGCCGCCGTCAACGGAGCCATCCCCGTCGCCAGCACCCACTGCGGCCGCGCCTGCCGGCACGCCTGCACCACCTGCTCACTGAACTCGTGCAACCGGGTGGGGCGACGTCCCCGCAGCCACCAATTGATTTTACGCGCCACCGCCGCGCCGGCAAACGCCTCCCCGCAATCGCACAACAACGTCCGCACGCCCAGCTCCTCCGCCGCCCGCCGCAGATGCGCCCCGACATGCACCTCGCCGGGATAACCCACCAAAATCAATTCCGGCTTCATACGCGACACATGACCGGCTCCCGCTGCGCCACATCCGCCAACGCCTGCGCAATCCCGGCGGCGGCCTTTTCCACGGTGTACCCGGCGATGTGCGCCTGACACTGCGCCAGCGCCCCCGGCACCGCGACCGCGCGCAACAACGCCGCCTGCAACGCCATCACCGAACCCGTCGCGCACACTTCCCCGGTCTTCCCCGGCACCACCAAGTCCGGCGCGCACCCCACCGCATCGGACACCACCACCGGCACCCCATGATGCAGCGCCTCGTTCACAACCAGCCCCCATGTCTCGGACGCGACACTCGGCAGCGCGAACACATCCGCCGCGTGATAGTACCGGCTTAACTGCGTCTGATTTTGGAATCCCACAAAATGGATGGCGCGCTGTCCTGCCTGCCGAGCCAACTCGGCGCGCAGTTCCCCATCACCCACGAAAATCGCCGCCCAACCGGGTGGCAAAGCCTGCAACAACAGATCCGGCCCCTTCCGGGTACTCAACTTGCCGACAAACAGTGCCACGCGTTGCTCCGCCGGAATCCCCAGTTGCGCCCGCGTCTCCGCCCGCAACCGTTGCCGGCTGGCGGCATCGCAGGCGAAGGGTGTCGTGTCCACGCAATACGGCGCGAAAATCAGTTTCTCCTCTGCGCATCCCAACCGCCGGTAATGCGCGCGCGACTGTTCGCCGATATACAGCAGCCGCGCACACCGGCTGTAATACCACTGTAACGCTCGATCTCGGCTCCACGACTTCAACGAACTGCGCGACCGCGCGTGATCCGTCGTCTCCGCGCGAAACAAAATCGGATACCCACCCCGCCACGCCTGAAAAAATGCGTCCCGATGAAACCGCGGGCTGTACCCCACCACCAACACCGCCGCCGGCGCCACCTCCCGCAAATGCGCCGCCAGACTCAGGGAAGATTCCGACAGAAATCGCGATGTGTACCCACCCAACAAATCCGTATCCCAAGCAAACGTCACCCCAAACTCTTTGTCCCGGTACCCTTTGACACTAAAATCAGACCCGTAGATCGCCGTGACCGGCACGCCGAACTGCTGCTGCAACACGCGATACACCGGCGCGTGATACTGGATCGGATGCGTCTCAATGACCGCCAACGTCTCAGATTTCACGCGTCAACACCTCCCGCACCGGCGCGAACTGCGTCTCGTAATTCCACTCCTGCAACACCCGTTCCCGGCCGCGTTCCCCCATCGCGCGCCGGTCCTGCGGATTTTCCCAAAACCACCGCAGACTCGCCGCGATACTCGCCGGCTCCGCCGGGTCACACGCCCGGCCGTACCCCGGCTCGACAAACATCGCCCGCCAGTCCGGCAGATCGCTCACCAACAACGCCAACCCGCACGCCAGATAATCAAATGGCTTGTTCGACGCGCCCGTCATCGCCTGCTCGTTCAAATCACCGCTCCGCAACGGCATCAACGCCAGCCCCACGTGATTACGCCGGCAATGGTCGAGCAACTCGGCCCGCGTCGGCACCGCGCCCAAAAATTCCACGCGATGCCCAATCCCCAACTGCTCCGCCATCGCCTGCAACTCGCGCACATAGCCGGGATGTCCGCTCGTCTCATAACCGATGGCCCGGAGACGCACCTGTTCCGGCAACATCGTCAACGCCGTCAGCACCGTCGTCGGCAGCCGGGCGGGGACGATAGAACCATGATACAGCACCCACAGATGGTCGCCGGAACCATCGGTTGATAAAGTCGCAACCTCGCGTTTCGCCGGGCAATTCCACACACACACGGGTACCGTCCCGTTGCCCACCGTAGCGGCAAACTCTGTCGCCCGGCGTTGATTCGGCAACACGCA
>Ga0105049_10008072_pt1 | contig 12211 bp, 10 predicted proteins | sample MAT06_FD_78087 | JGI IMG/M metagenome (GOLD analysis project Ga0105049, IMG submission 78087) | Freshwater microbial communities from Lake Fryxell liftoff mats and glacier meltwater in Antarctica - MAT-06 | ecosystem: Environmental > Aquatic > Freshwater > Ice > Liftoff microbial mat | place...
ATCTGCGTGCTGCCGTGCGTGATGATCGTGCGGCTGGTGGTGCTGGTGATGGCATGGTCGATGACCTGCATCGAGGTGAGCTTGCGGAACTTGCGGAAGGTCTCGCGCACGCGGTCGAAGATGACCACCGACTCGTTCACCGAATAACCCAGCACCGCCAGGATGGCCGCCAGCACCGCCAGTGAAAACTCCCACTGGAAGAAGGCAAAAAAGCCCAGGATGATGATCACGTCGTGCAGGTTGGCGATGATGCCGGCCACCGCGAACTTCCACTCGAAGCGCACCGCCAGATAGGCCATGATGCCCAGCACCGTGACGCCCAGTGCCAGCGCGCCGTTGGTGTAGAGCTCTTCGCCCACCGACGCGCCTACGGCTTCGGTGCGGGTCAGCAGCAGCGGCTCTTTGCCGTCGGCATTCGTGCAGCTGGGCCGGCTGACCTGTTCACCCTGCGCCGTGGTGTATTGCTTGGTGCCCACGGTGCCACTGTCGGCCTTGCACAACTGGGCAAACACCAGGCCGGCCACTTCGGTCTGCTTGATGTCGCCGCGCACCGGCAGGCGGATGAGCACGTCACGCGAGGTGCCGAATTTCTGCACCTGCACCTCGCCAAAGCCCATGGCTTCGACGGTGCTGCGTGTCTTGTTGATGTCGGCGGCCTGCGCGTACTCCACCTCCAGCAGCGTGCCGCCGGTGAACTCGATCGAGGGGTTCAGGCCGCGCGTGGCCAGAAAGAACACGGCCAGCGCAAAGGTGACGAACGAGATCACGTTCAGCACCGGCGCATGGCGCATGAACGGGATGTCTTTCTTGAAGCGGAAGAATTCCATGGTCTTGTCTCCCGTTCAGGCCTTGGCTTCGTCGGTCAGGGCGTCGGTTCTGGCGTCGGTCAGGGCGTCGGTCCTGGAATTTGCACGTTTGTCGCCGTCGGGCCGCCACACCTGCCCGATCGACACCGCCTTCAGGCGCTTCTGGCGCCCGTACCAGAAGTTCACCAGGCCACGCGAGAACACCACCGCCGAGAACATGCTGGTCAGGATGCCCAGGCAATGCACGACTGCAAAGCCCCGCACCGGCCCCGAGCCGAAGGCCAGCAGCGCCAAGCCGGCAATCAGGGTCGTCACGTTGGAATCCAGGATCGTGCCCCAGGCCTTTTCGTAGCCGGTGTCGATGGCCACTTGCGGCGACGCCCCGCCGCGCAATTCTTCGCGCACCCGTTCGTTGATCAGCACGTTGGCATCGATGGCCATGCCCAGCGTCAATGCAATGGCGGCCATGCCCGGCAGCGTCAAGGTGGCCTGCAGCATCGACAGCACCGCCACCAGGCACAGCAGGTTGAAGGCCAGCGCCACCGTGCTGAACACGCCAAACAGCAGGTAGTACGAACACATGAACACCGCGATGGCGATGAAACCGTAGAGCACGCTGTCAAAGCCTTGCTGGATGTTCTCTGCCCCCAGGCTGGGCCCGATGGTGCGCTCTTCGATGATCTCCATCGGCGCGGCCAAGGCACCGGCGCGCGTGAGCAGCGCCATGTCGGCGGTTTCCTGCGGCGTGAAGTTGCCGGTGATCTGGAAGTCGGTGCCAAATTCACCCTGGATGGTGGCCACCGAGATGGCCTCGCCCTTGCCCTTTTCGTACAGCACGATGGCCATGGGCTTGCCCAGGTTCTCGCGCGTGGCGGCGCGCATGCTGCGCCCGGCCACGTCGTCCAGCCGCACGCTCACGGCGGGGCGCTGGTCCTGGTCGATGGTGGCGTTGGCCTGCTTGAGCTGTTCGCCGGTGGCGATGACGTCGCGTTTCAGGCCCACGGTGCGCGGTGTGGTTTCGCCGACGGCCAGGCGTTGCGGCACGGTCTCGGCAGCGGCACCGCTGTCGGTCTCCACCAGTCGGAATTGCAGCGTGGCGGTGCGGCCCAGGATGTCCTTGGCCCGTGCCGGGTCCTGCACACCGGGCAACTGCACCACCACGCGGTCCAGGCCCTGCTGCTGAATCACCGGCTCGGCCACGCCCAGTTCATTCACGCGCTTGTGCAGCGTTTCGATGTTCTGCAGCAGCGCCTGCTTGCCGATTTCGCTGATGGCCACCGCCGACAGCTTGCCCACCAGCACGGCACCTTCGGCAGATGGCTGCACCGTCCACTGCAGCGAGGGCAAGCGGTCCAGCAGCACCTCACGCGCGGTGGCGGCCACGGTGGCATCGGGCAGGTTGACGGTCAGGCCGTCGGCCTCACGTGTGATGCCGGCAAAGCGGATTCGCTTTTCGCGCAGCGCATTGCGCGCGTCGCTGCCATAGGTGTCCACCTGCTGCTTCAGCGCGGCCCGCATGTCCACCTGGAACAGGAAGTGCACACCGCCGCGCAGGTCCAGCCCCAGGTACATGGGCAGGGCGCGCAGCTTGGCCATCCACTCGGGCGAGCGCGACACCAGGTTCAGCGCCACGATGTAGCGCGGGTCTTCGGCGTTGGGGTTCAGCGCCCTGGCGATGGTGTCCTTGGCCTTGATCTGGGTGTCGGTGTCGGCGAAACGCGCGCGCACCGAGTTGCCGTCGAACTGCACGAAGTCGGCGTTGATCTGGGCCGCCTTCAGCACCTCTTGCACACGCGGCACCAGCGAGGCGTCGACCTTGACGGTGGATTTGCCGCCCGACACCTGCACGGCCGGTGCTTCGCCGTAGAAGTTGGGCACCGTGTACAGCAGGCCGACCAACAGCGCAACGCCGAGGATCGCGTACTTCCACCAGGGGTAGCGGTTCATTGACAGTTCCTTGGCCGGCCCGCGCGTGCGGCCGCAGCCGCATCAAACATCGGGCCCGCGGATTACTTGAACGTGCCCTTGGGCAGCACCTGCACCACGGCCGCGCGCTGCACCTGCAGTTCAACGTTGTTGGCCACCTCGACGTGCAGGTAGCTGTCGCCCATCTTGGCCACCCGGCCCATCACCCCGCCGGCAATGATGACTTCATCGCCCTTGGCAATGGCCTCGATCATGGCCTTGTGTTCTTTCTGCTTCTTCATCTGCGGGCGGATCATGATGAAGTACAGCACCACGAACATCAGCACCAACGGCAGCAGGCTGAACAGGGTGGATTCGGCACCACCGCCAGAAGCGGCGGCAGGGGCGGTCTGGGCGAAAGCTTGGGAGATGAACACGATGCGCGGTCCTCAGAAAACGGGCCCGGTCAAAACTCGGGCGGAACTTGTGATTCTAGGCGGCTGGCACGGCCCCGACGCCGCCGGGCCCGCGCGGCAGCGGCAAGGGGGCGCCAGGCAACACCGTGCGGCGCCAGTGCCAGGCCTGCAAGATGGCCACCGCCAGCACCTGCAGCAGCAACGCCAAGGCTGCACGTGCGGCCAGTTCGGGGCCGGTGGCATAGGTGTCGCGGCTGGCGCTGACGATGAACTGCAAGGCAGAAAACCCCCGTTCGTACTTCAGCAGCAATTTTTCCAGGCCCGCACCGTACAGCAAGGGCGCCAGCGCCAGGCACACCACACCCAGGACCAACAGCTGACCACGGTGTGACGAAGCGCCTGTACCGGCCGCCGTGCAGGCGGCTGCCAGCGCACTGCCCGCGGTGGCCGTCAGCAGCCAGGCCGTGCCCAGCGCCAGGCTGCTGAGCCAGGTGCCGCCCCCGCGCATCAGTTCCACCAGGTTGTCGGTGCCCGCCTGCTGCACCACGACCCAGTGCAAGGGCCAGAACAGAAAGGCCGCGATGAAGGCCCACAGCAGCAGGTCGGGCAGGCTGCGGGCTTGCAGCACCGTGCGCACCAGCAGCACGCCACCCAGCAGCGGCAGCATCACGCAGGCATGCAGCGCCACGTAACGCAGCAGGTCTTCCCAGGGCCCGCCCAGCCCCAGCACGGGGGTGCCCACGATCTTGTGGATCATGGCCAGTGGCACCGCCGCGCGCAGCACCATGAAGCTGACCACCGCGTGAGCCACCAGCAGCACCGGCCAGGCCATGCGCCTGTGGTGCCAGGCGGTCGTGTCGGCCCGCCTGTCGCTCGGTCGCCTGTCGCTCGGTCGCCTGTCGCCCGGTCGCCTGTCGCCCGGTCGCTTGCTGCCAAACAGCCACAGCGGCGCCGTCAACATCCACCAGGCCACCAGGGCCAGGCCCAGCGCCGCCAGCATGCCCGTCACGCCAGCCGGCATCAATTTGGCGACGTTGTAGGCACACCCGGCAACCGACTGGCCAGCCACAGCCCCGCAGCGAGAGCCACAACCACCAGGGCTTGAACCGCCATGCCGGGCAGGCCCACCCCGGACAGCACCGGCAGGGCGGGTTCAGGCGCCGGTGGCGGCGCCGGCATCGGGCCCAGCGCAGCAGCGGGCACAACTTCTGTCGGCACCAGCAGGCTGGCGCCAGCCCGGGCCAGGCGCCAGCCGAACCAGGCCCCCAGGCAGCCCAGCAAGGCATCCGTGAGGTCGGGCACCTTGGCGGGCAACAGCAGTTGCCCCGCTTCCAGCACAAAGGCCAGCGCAAAAACCGCAGCCAGCCACCACCACGGCTGTGCGGACCGGCGATGCACCGTCCACACCGCCAGCAGCAGCCCGCCGGGCAAGAACACCAGCAACTTGCGCAAGATCTCGCTCAGCGCCGCAAACTCGCCACGGAACATGTAGGTGTGGAAGGGCACGCGGGCCGTCGCTTCAACGATGCCGGCCAGGCTGAAGCCTTCGACGCTGAAGTCGAAGGGCAGCCACAAAGCCGTGATTGCCGCCAGCACCCACACCGCGATGGCCCATTTCAAGGCCCTGGCCTGGCGCACCGGGTCGGCCTGCCGCAAGCGCCGCAGCCAAGGCAGTGCCGCGGCCCCCAGGCCCACGCCCACGCCGGCCAGCAGCACGTCGGTGACGTCGGTCACCCGCGACAGCACAAACAGCTGCGCCACTTCCAGCGCCGCTGCACTGAGCAGACCCAGGCGCAGCACCTGGCCCCAGTTGCGGCGGCGCTCGCCCAGGCACCACATCAAGCCCACGGGCACCCACAGCACCACGTCGCTGACGACGGCGTACCACCACTGCGGGTCAGCCAGGTCCGCATCCACGAATGGCAGCAGCAGCACACGGCCGTCGCGCCATTTGCGGTACAGCTCCACCGGGCTCACCGTCAGGTCCAGCGGCATCAGGTTGTAGGCCACCAGCAAGAACAGGTAGATGCCCAGCCAGCGGTGGCTGCGTTCGCCCAGGTGCCGCGCTTGCGAGATGCCCAGGTGCTGCAGCCGCACTCGCGCGCCGAAAGCGGCAAACAGCATCAGCCCGGCCGCTGAACCCACCCATTGCGCCGCCACGTCCGTCCACGACGGGTCGCGCGGCGGAAAAAAGGTCTGCGAAAACTCCACCACCACCGACAGGCACGCCACCAGCGGCCAGATCAGCAGCCAGCACAACCAGCGCACAGCCTGGCCCAGCCCGGCATGCGCCACGGCATAGGCCAGCCCGAACGACAGCGGCACCAGCAGCAGCGCGTTGACGGCGATGTCGACACGGCTTTCGCCGCGCCAGCGCGGCCCTTCCAGGCCCGCAAAAGCCTGCCAGGCCTGGGCCAGCGGCTGCGCGTGCCAGTTCAGCGGTGCCAGGCTGCCGTAGACATAAAACGCCAGGTAGGCCAGCAGCAGCCCGGCGACCTGGCGGTCCAGGAATGGCGTGCGGGAGGCCATCACATCCCGATCCACAGCCAGCGCAGCGCCATTTCAAATCCGCACGATGGTGCTGCTGTAGCTGGCCAGCAGTCGGTCACCCGTCAACAGGGTCAGTGGCTCGCTCAGCGCCTGGGCCACCAGCAGCCGGTCAAAGGGGTCGGCGTGCAGCGCGGGCAAATTTTCAAGCTGAAGCACGTGAGCGGTCTTGACGGGCAGCATCAGGTAGCCCGCTTCTTCGAAGGCTGCGACGGCCTGAGCTGAAGTCACGGGCATGTCACCCCGCGGCAGCGCGCGCTTGATCGCGATTTCCCACACCGAAGCCACGCTGACGTGCACTTCATCGGCGTCCAGGATCAGTTGCCTGGCCTTGCCCGAAAGTGCCGGGCTGTCTGTCACGGCCCACAACGCAACTTGGGTGTCCAGCAGCAGGCGCACCCTTCAGACCGCGCCAAAAAGCTCTTGCACCTGGTCGCTCGACCCGTCGATGCTGTCAGGTACCACAAAGCGCCCCTTCGCCACGCCGATGCGGCGTTGCCGGTCGGCCTGCTGGGGCAACAAGGGCAACAGGCGCGCTGCCGGCCGGCCATTGCGGGCGATCACGAATTCGCTGGCCGCCCCCGTTTCCAGGTCGTGGACCAGCTTTGACAGCGTGGTCTTGGCTTCCAGCATGTTGACGGTGGTGCTCGTGGTCATTAACTTGGTCAGGATTAGCTAAGGAACCGAGTGTAGGCCAACCCCCCAACCCCTTCTACCCCACCTGCCCCGCTGGGTTCAGACCAGCACTTCGGCGTACACCGGGTGCCCCAGAAAACCCTGGGGGCTGGAACTGGCGCCGTAGGCCCCGGACTGGAACACCACCACCAGGTCGCCGACTTGCGCCGTGGGCAGGTCCATGCGGTCGGCCAGCAGGTCAAGCGGCGTGCACAGCGGGCCCACCACCGACGCGGTTTCACGGCTGGTCGCACCCATGCGGTTGGCGATGCCCACGGGGTAGTTCTTGCGCACCACCTGGCCGAAGTTGCCCGAGGCCGACAGGTGGTGGTTCAGCCCACCGTCGGTGACCAGGTAGACCTGCCCGCGCGACACCTTGCGGTCGACGACGCGCGTGACGTAGATGCCCGCTTCGCCCACCAGAAAACGCCCCAGTTCGATGACGATGCCGGCCTGCGGCATCTCTTGCTGCGCGCGTTCGCAGATGGCCGCCAGGTTGGCGCCGATGGGCGCCAGGTCCAGCCGCTGTTCACCCGGAAAGTAGGGGATGCCGAAGCCACCACCCAGGTTCAGAAACTTCACCGGCGTCTGCGCGTGCTGGGCCAGCCGCAAGGCCAGTTCGTAGCTCTTCTGCTGCGCCTCGCAGATCGACTCGGCGCGCAGGTTCTGCGAACCGGCAAAGAGGTGAAAGCCTTCGAAGGCCAACCCCTCGCGGGCAATGAAGGCCAAAACTTCAGGCACCACTTCGGTGTCGACACCAAACTGCTTGGGCCCACCGCCCATCTTCATGCCCGAGCCCTTGAGCTCGAAGTCGGGGTTCACACGCACGGCCACACGCGCGGGCAAGCCCAGTTCTTGCGACGCTGCAGCCAGCACCGGCAGTTCGCGCATCGATTCCACGTTCACCAGCACACCCGCGGCCACGCTCTGGCGCAGTTCGATGTCGCGCTTGCCCGGGCCGGCAAAGCTGATCTCGGCCGGGTCGGCGCCGGCATTCAGCGCCACCTGCAGTTCACCAGCGCTGGCCACGTCGATGCCGTCCACCAGCCCGGCCATGAACTGCACCACCGCCGGCATCGGGTTGGCCTTCATGGCGTAGTGCAGCTTCACCTGCGCCGGCAAGGCCGACCGCAGCTGGGCCACGCGGGCACGCAGCAGGTCTCGGCTGTAGGCGTAGAAAGGGGTCTGGCCGACGCGGGCGGCCAGCGTACTCAGGCGGTGGCCGCCGACGACCAGCTCGCTGCCTTCGACGGCAAACTGCTCCATCGGCGCATGGGCCGGTTTCACGGGCGCCGTCATGTCAGCGAATGCCGCGGCCGATGCCGACGTAGTCGATGCCCAAGGCCCGCATCAGCTCGGGCTCGTACAGGTTGCGGCCGTCCAGAATCAGCGGCTGCGACAGCTTGGCCTTGATGGCGTCGAAGTCGGGCGTGCGGAACTCGCGCCATTCGGTGACGATCAGCAGCGCGTCGGCGCCGGTCAGCGCCGCGTCGGCCGAGTCCACCAGGCTCAGGCCGGGTGTGTCGCCAAAGACACGCCGCGCTTCGTCCACCGCCACCGGGTCGTAGGCGCGCACGCTGGCCCCGCGCTTCAGCAGTTCGGCAATGACCACGCGACTGGGCGCTTCACGCATGTCGTCGGTGTTGGGCTTGAAGGCCAGGCCCCAGATGGCAAAGGTGCGGCCGGCCAGGTCGTCGCCGAAGCGCTGCACCACACGCTGCACCAGCACATGTTTTTGTGCGTCGTTGGCTTCTTCCACGGCCGTCAGCACGCGCAGCGGCACGCTGTGGTCGCGCCCGGTGCGGATCAGCGCCTTCACGTCCTTGGGGAAACAAGAGCCGCCATAACCGGTGCCGGGGTACAGAAAGTGCGTGCCGATGCGCGGGTCGCTGCCGATGCCCTTGCGCACCAGTTCGATGTCTGCGCCCACGCTGTCGGCCAGCTGCGCCAGTTCGTTCATGAAGCTGATGCGCGTGGCCAGCATCGCGTTGGCCGCGTACTTGGTGAATTCGGCGCTGCGCAGGTCCATCACCACCAGGCGGTCGTGGTTGCGCATGAAGGGCGAATACAGCGCCCGCATCAGTAGCGTGGCCCGTTCGTCGTTGCTGCCGATGACGATGCGGTCGGGCTTCATGAAGTCGTCGATGGCCGCGCCTTCCTTCAGGAATTCGGGGTTGCTGACCACCGCATAGTCCAGCGTCACGCCCCGCGCCTTCAGCTCGGCAGCCACGGCGGCATTCACCTTGTCGGCGGTGCCCACGGGCACGGTGCTCTTGTCGATGATGACCTTGTAGTCGGTCATGCGGCTGCCAATGCTGCGTGCGGCCGCCAGCACGTACTGCAAGTCGGCCGAGCCGTCTTCGTCGGGCGGTGTGCCCACACCGATGATCTGCAAGGTGCCGTGCGCCACGGCCGCGTCCATGTCCAGCGTGAACTGCAGGCGCCCGGCGGCGACGTTGCGGACGACCAGCTCTTCCAGCCCCGGCTCGTGGATGGGGATGCCGCCGTCCTGCAGCAGCGCGATCTTGCGCGCATCGACATCGACGCAGACAACATGGTTGCCCATCTCCGAGAGGCAGGCTCCGGTGACGAGGCCGACGTAACCGGCGCCGAATACGGTGATCTTCATAGCTCAGTGGTTCCTGCGCCGGCCCGCCCCGTTGGGCACCGGCAGTGGTTGTTAAACGGTGTGGCGATCGAGCCAGTTGGTGGCCAGCAACTTGCGGTCGATCTTGCCGTTGGGGTTGCGCGGCAGCGGGCCGGCCATCGGTTCAACGCCGGCCGGCAGCATGTAAACCGGCATGTGCGGCTTGCAGGCCGCCAGCAACGCAGCGGTGTCAAGAGCCGCACTGCCGTCGGGTGCGGTAGCGATAACCTGGATCGCCTGCCCCAGCGTGGCGTGATCGACGCCAAAGGCCACGCATTCGCCCACCAGCTGTGTCGCGTACAGCACTTCTTCCACCTCGGTGGGGCTGACGCGGTAGCCCGACGTCTTGATCATCTCGTCGCGACGGCCCACGAAGTACAAAAAACCTTCGGCATCGCGCCGCACCGTGTCGCCTGAAAAAACGGCGTACTCGGGCAACTGCAAGCCCGCCTGGCGGCCGCCGATGCCGACGGGCAGCAACTTGTAGCGTTCGGCCGTCTTTTCCGCATCGCCCCAGTAGCCCTGGCCCACCAGCGCGCCGCGGTGCACCAGTTCGCCCGGTTCGTCGGCGGTGCATTCGGTGCCGTCCTCGCGCAGCACCAGTATCTCGGCATTGGGGATGGCCTTGCCGATGCTGTCCGGGCGCCGATCGACTTCTTCGGGCGGCAGGTAGGTGCTGCGGAACGCCTCGGTCAGGCCGTACATCAGGAACGGCTTGGCCGCCGGCACACGCTGGCGCAGCGCCAGCAGCGTCTCGCGCGGCATGCGTCCGCCGGTGTTGGCGAAGTAGCGCAAACGTTCGTTGATGGCCGCCGGCCAATCCAACTGCGACAGCTGGATGTACAGCGGCGGCACCGCCGTCAGGCCCGTGACCTGCTCGCGTTCCAGTGCCTTCAGCACATCACGCGGCAGCAGGTAGTTCAGCAGCACCACACGCGCGCCGCTGTGGAAGGCGGTGGTGAGCTGGCTGAAGCCAGCGTCGAAGCTGAGCGGCAACGCGGCCAGCAACGTGTCGCCAGGGCGGTTTTCAAGGTAGCTGGCCACGCTCTTGGCACCGGCCACCATGTTGCGGTGGCTCAGCACCACGCCCTTGGGCCGGCCGGTGCTGCCGCTGGTGTACAGGATGGAAAGCACGTCGGTGTCGATGACGCGGTGCCCGGCCCGCACCGGCGCGCCAAGCAGTTGCGCCCAGGCCAGCACGTTCAGGCCCGCAGGCAACGCATCGGCCGGTGGCATGGTGTCGGTCAGCACAACGTGGCGCAGATCAGGGCACAAGGCCAGCACCGGCAGCAGCTGCGACAGGCGCTCGGGCGACGTCACCAGCACGCGCACACCGCAGTCGCGCGCGATGAAGGCCACCTGTTCGGACTTGAGCAGCGGGTTCATCGGCACGAACACGCCGCCCGCGGCCGGCGCACCGAAGCTGGCCACCACGGTCTCGAAGCGCTTTTCCAGATAGATGCCCACTCGCTCGCCACGCGCCAGGCCCAGGCCGAGCACACCGCTGGCAAAAGCCTGCACGCTGGCCTGCAGCGCGCCGTAGGTCAAAGTGCTGCCGCCGTGGGTGAGCGCGGGTGCGTCGGGCTGGCACTCGGCGCTGCACGAGATCAGGTCGTGAAGGAGCGTGGATTCGGGCATGCTGCAGTTTGGCGACAGTCGTGCGTCCAGCCGTGCGGCCTGCTGCCGACGGTCGCTGCGGGGTGACAAACGAGTATGTCACGCAGCTTTTGCGCAGCCCCGCCGCGCAGCGTGAAGGATTCGCGGCAGCGGGCGTTATCCACCATCGGGGATGGGCGGCCACCGCATGCCACCACCCTAGAATCCCGCCCCTGCAACCCCGACAACGCGAGCCCGCCGAGATGAACGTCACACAAGAAGTGAACCGCACGCTGGACGAAGTGCTTAGCCTGGGCGGGCGCGGCCTGGCCTTCACCACCGAAACGCCGCTGCTGGGCGCCGTGCCCGAACTGGATTCGATGGCCGTGGTGACACTGATCACCACGCTTGAAGAACGCTTCGGCATCGTCATCGACGACGACGACATCGATGGCAGCACCTTCGAAAGCGTCGGCAGTCTGGTGGCCTTCGTCTCAGCCAAGCTTGGCTGAAGCGGAACACGCGCGAAGCGCGCAAAGCGCGCAACAGGCGCAACAAGCGCGACAAGCGCACCACGCGCACCACGCACCCATGGCGGCTGAGCCGCACTTTGCCAGCACCGACCCGCATCACGACGACCCGTTCGACGTTGCCGCGGGTGCGCTGGCTTCGCGCTTCTGCCTGTACCACCGCACGGCCGCAGCGCCGCGCGGCCTGGTGCTGCATCTGCACCCTTTCGCGGAAGAAATGAACAAGAGCCGCCGCATGGCCGCACTGCAGTCGCGCGCGCTAGCCGCCGCGGGCTTTGCCGTGCTGCAGTTCGACCTGCTGGGCTGTGGCGACAGCGCCGGCGACTTCGGCGACGCCACGTGGGACCGCTGGCTGGCCGACGCGGCCTGGGCCGTGAAACACCTGCGCAGCCGAGCCGGTGCCACGGCAGAAACGCCGCTGTGGCTGTGGGGCCACCGCGTCGGCGCGCTGCTGGCGACACAAGTGGCCGACACCCTGGCGCAGGCTGGCGCCGCACCACCGAACCTGCTGCTGTGGCAGCCCACCGGCAGCGGAAAGGCCGCGCTGCAGCAGTTTCTGCGGCTGAAGGCCGCGGCCGAGCTGCTGGACGGTGGCGGCAAGGGCGTGACCGAGTCACTCAAGCGGCAACTGGCTGCTGGACAGACCGTCGAGGTGGCTGGCTACCGGCTGCACCCTGGCCTGGCAACGGGCCTGGAAGCCGCCACGCTGGCCCCACCTCGCCAGCCTGCGCGGGCCGTATGGCTGGAAGTGGCCACCAGCGAGGCGCCTGAGCTGCTGCCGGCCAGCCGCACGGCACTGGACCGCTGGCGCGCTGCCGGCTGCAGCGTGCACTCCGAGGCCGTTCAAGGCCCGGCCTTCTGGCAGACCACCGAGATCGAAGAGGCACCGGCGCTCATCCAGCGCAGCGTGCAGGCGATGGCGATGGCGATGGCGATGGCAACATGAGTGCGGCGGCGACGGCAACAGCAACGGCAACGGCAACGGCAGTGCGCGAGGAAGCGCTGGCCTTCGACTGCCAGGGCGAGCGCCTTGTGGGCATCGTCTCCAAACCGGTCCAGGCTGTTGCCGTCGCCGCCGCACTCATGTTG
>Ga0105049_10008075_pt1 | contig 12208 bp, 7 predicted proteins | sample MAT06_FD_78087 | JGI IMG/M metagenome (GOLD analysis project Ga0105049, IMG submission 78087) | Freshwater microbial communities from Lake Fryxell liftoff mats and glacier meltwater in Antarctica - MAT-06 | ecosystem: Environmental > Aquatic > Freshwater > Ice > Liftoff microbial mat | place...
GCGGAGGAGATCGCAGCGGCGCTGGCCTTCCGGCTGCAGAAGCTGGAAGCGATGCGTAAGGCCGTCGACGCCCTCACGAGCCGGCCGCGGCTGAAGCGCGATGTCTTCACCCGGGGCGACCCCGAGGCCACGGTGATCGTGCCGTCGGACCGGGTCGACGCCAGCCTGTACGACCTCATGACCGCCTATGTGACCCAGCGCCGCCGCGAGGGACAGCGCCGTTACAATCCGGGCCAGCGGGTCGAGGCCTTCGCCCTGGAGGCGGCGCGCGACTGGCTGCGCGATGTCCTGCCCCGGCTGGACCAGTGGACGCCGCTGGATCAGGTGGCCCCCGCGCACGACGGGCTGCACGGACCGTCGCAGGCCAGCTTCACCGCCTCGACCCTGTCGGCCAGTCTGGAACTGGTCAAGGAGGGGGCCATGGACGTGAAACAGGCCGAGGCCTTCGCCGATCTGTATCTGAAGCGGCGCGGGCGCGGCCATGTGCTGGAATTGGTGCCGTGATCCAGTTCGCACCGGACCGGAACGAGATCGAGCGCCGCGTCGAGGCCCTGCTGTTCGCCGCCGCCGGGCCGCTGTCGGCCGCCGAGATCGCGCGCCGCCTGCCCGAAGGGGCCGATGTCGGCGGAGCCATCTCGGTCCTGCGCGACCGCTATCAGGGACGGGGTGTCGAGCTGGAATGCGTCGCCGACCGCTGGCGTTTCCGCACCGCCGCCGACCTCGGCTTCATGATGACCGAAGAGCGCGAGGAGCCGCGCCGGCTGTCCAAGGCCGCGCTCGAGACCCTGGCCATCATCGCCTATCACCAGCCCTGCACCCGCGCCGAGGTCGAGAGCGTGCGCGGCGTGTCCCTGTCACGCGGGACGCTGGACCTGTTGCTGGAGATGGGATTCGTGCGGCTGCGCGGGCGGCGGCGGACGCCGGGACGGCCGGTGACCTATGGCACCGCCGACCGGTTCCTCGAGCATTTCGGCCTGTCCAACCTGTATGACCTGCCGGGCGTGCAGGAGATGAAGGCGGCGGGGCTGCTGGACCTGTCGATCCCGGTCGGCTTCGAGGTGCCCGACCCGTCGCGGGCCGCCGACGGCGACGACGAGCCCCTGTCCCCCGGCGACGAGGACGCGCCGGAGTTCGCCCGGGACTTCGTGTCCGAGGATTGATTATTGCTCCCCCACCGGGGGAGGATTTCGGGGTGTGCATTCCGCCCGAACCCTTGCTAATCGCTTTCGATGATCGCTCGCCTCCGCCCGATACCGTTCGACCTCGGCCCCGTCCATTTCGTCGGCATCGGCGGCATCGGGATGAGCGGCATCGCCGAGATCATGCTCAAGATCGGCTATTCGGTTCAGGGCTCCGATGCGAAGGCCTCGGCCAATACCGAACGGCTGGAGAAGCTGGGGGCCCGGGTCTTCATCGGCCATGACGCGGGTCACATCGGCGACGGCGTTTCGGCCGTGGTCTATTCAACCGCCGTCAAACCGAGCAATCCCGAGATGGTCGTCGCCCGCGAGCGCCGGATCCCGCTGGTGCGCCGGGCCGAGATGCTGGCCGAGCTGATGCGGCTGCAGTTCTCGATCGCGGTCGGCGGGACGCACGGCAAGACCACGACGACCTCCATGGTCGCCGCCATCCTCGACGCCGGCGGGCTTGACCCGACCGTGGTCAACGGCGGGATCATCAACGCCTATGGCACCAACGCCAAGGTCGGCGACGGCGACTGGATCGTGGTCGAGGCCGACGAGAGCGACGGCAGCTTCCTGCGCCTGAAGTCGACCGTGGCCATCGTCACCAACATCGATCCCGAACACCTCGACCACTACGGCGACTTCGACGCCCTGAGGAAGGCGTTCGTCGACTTCGTCGAGAACATCCCCTTCTACGGCTTCGCCGCTGTCTGCCTCGACCACCCCGAGGTCCAGCGGCTGGTGGCGGCGATCGATAACCGGCGACTGGTGACTTACGGCATCAACCCCCAGGCCATGGTCCGGGCCGACAATGTCGAGATGAAGCCCGACGGCTGCCGCTTCGACGTCCTCATCCAAGGTCAGGGGCTGGCCGCGCTGGACGAGCCGATCCGGATCGAGGGCCTTCATCTGCCGATGGCGGGCTGGCACAATGTCGCCAATGCGCTCGCGGCCATCGCCGTGGCGCGCGAGCTGGACGTGTCGGACGAGGCGATCAAGGCCGGGCTGGCCGGTTTCGGCGGGGTCAAGCGGCGCTTCACCACCACCGGTGTGGTCGGTGGGGTCCGCATCGTCGACGACTATGGCCACCACCCGGTCGAGATCGCCGCCGTGCTGAAGGCCGCGCGTCAGGTCGCGGAAGGCCGGGTCATCGCCGTGGTCCAGCCGCACCGATTCACCCGGCTGGCCTCCCTGATGGAGGAGTTTTCGACCTGTTTCTCGGACGCCGATGTGGTGTTCGTGGCCGATGTCTATGCGGCGGGCGAGGCGCCGATCGAGGGGATCGACAAGGACGCCCTGGTCGAGGGCATCCGCCGGTTCGGGCACCGGTCGGTGCAGCCGCTGGAGAGCGTCGAGGCGCTGGCGAGCGTGATCGCGGCGGAGGCCAAGGATGGCGATCTGGTGGTGCTGTTGGGGGCGGGGGACATCACAAACTGGGCTTATGCGCTTCCGGGGCAGCTGGAGGGGCTGGGGGCCTGACTTTCAACCGCTCATCCCGGCGAATGCCGGGACCCAGATTACGGATGGCGGCGGCTGGACAGAGACTCGGGTCGCGCCCTATGCGGTCAACTGCAGCGTTCCCCATCTGGGTCCCGGCATTCGCCGGGATGAGCGGAGTTTTATATGCCCTGGCGCGAAACTCTCCCCCCCGTCCGCGGCAAGCTGCTGCGTGACGAGCCGCTGGGGCCGTTCACCTGGTTTCGGGTGGGCGGAAAGGCCGACGTGCTGTTTATCCCGGCAGAGCCCGACGATCTGGCCGACTTCCTGAGGGCGCTGGACCCGGGAGTGCCAGTGACGGTGCTGGGCGTCGGCTCCAATGTCATCGTGCGCGACGGTGGCGTCGAGGGCGTGGTGATCCGGCTCGCAGGGCGGCCCTTCGCGGCGATCACGACCGAGGGCGACACGATCACGGCCGGGGCCGGCGCGCTGGATTCCATGGTGGCCAAGGCCTCGGCCAAGGCCGGGCTGGCGGGGCTGGAATTCTATGCCGGCATTCCCGGCACCATCGGCGGGGCCCTGACCATGAATGCCGGCTGCTATGGTGCCGAGACCAGGGACATTCTCGTCTCCGCGCGCGGCGTGACCCGGTCGGGGGAGCGGGTCGAGTATGCGCTGGCCGATTTCGGCTACACCTATCGCCATTCAGAAGCCCCGGCCGACATCATCTGGCTGGAAGCGACCTATCGCGGCACGCCCGACGATCCCGAGGTCGTCGCGGCCCGGATCGCCGAAGTCACTTCGCGCCGCGAACAGACCCAGCCGATCCGCGACAAGACCGGCGGCTCGACCTTCAAGAACCCGCCCGGTCATTCGTCCTGGAAACTGGTCGACGACGCGGGCTGGCGCGGGAAGCTATTCAAGGCGACCGGCGGCGGGGCGATGTTCAGTGAATTGCACAGCAATTTCATGATCAACCCCGGCGAGGCGACCGCCGCCGACATCGAGGGGCTGGGCGACGCCGTGCGCGCCGACGTTCTAAGTAAACGGAACGTAAACCTGGAATGGGAGATCAAGAGGATCGGCCGCCCGCTCTGAGTTGATCCTCCCATGACCCGCCCGTTCGCAGACCTGCACGTCGCCGTCCTGATGGGCGGGCTGTCGTCCGAGCGCGAGGTGTCGCTGTCCTCGGGCAAGGGCTGTGCCGACGCGCTGGAAGGGCAGGTGGCGCGGGTCAGTCGCGTCGACGCCGGCCGTGATCTGGCCCAGGTCCTGACCGAACTGAAGCCCGATGTCGTCTTCAACGCCCTGCATGGCGCGTGGGGCGAGGATGGCTGCGTTCAGGGCGTGCTGGAGACGCTGGGCATTCCCTATACCCATTCGGGCGTGCTGGCCTCGGCCCTGGCCATGGACAAGGACAAGTCCAAGGCGGTGCTGAAGGCGGCGGGCGTCGTTGTCCCCGGCGGCGGCCTGTTCGACCGGCACGCGGTGGCGGCGGGTCACGTGATCCCGCCCCCCTATGTGATCAAGCCCAATGCCGAGGGGTCCTCCGTCGGCGTCTATCTGGTGCGCGAGGGCGAACCGCCTTGTGCCGCGCCGGGCGAGCCGTCCTGGACTTGGGGCGAGCAGGTGATGGTCGAGCCCTTCATCGCCGGCAAGGAACTGGCGGTCACGGTTGTTGGGGACAAGTCCGGCCCGTGCGCCCTGACCATTACCGACATCACCCCGACCAAGGGTTTCTACGACTACGAAGCCAAATACGCCCCGGGCGGCTCCGTCCATGTGCTGCCGGCGGTCCTGCCGCCGCGTGTTTTCGAAGCCGCGCTGCGCCAATCCGAGTGCGCCCATATCGCCATGGGCTGTCGCGGCGTGACCCGATCCGACTTTCGTTATGACGATGTTAAGGACGAACTGGTCCTTCTGGAGGTCAATACCCAGCCCGGCATGACCCCGACCTCGCTCAGTCCCGAGCAGGCCGCCCATGTCGGGATGGATTACAAAACCCTGGTCCGATGGATGGTGGAGGACGCCTCATGCCCGCGGTAGTGCGCGGCGGTCGGCGACAGAGTTCGAACCAGCCTGCAAAACGCGGCGCGGCTCCCAAATCCGGTGGAAGTGCACGCGCGCCGCGCAACACTTCTTTCGTTCCGGGGAAGATGGCGGCGATCGGCAAGCTGGACCTGTCGCCCCGCGCCGTCATGATTTCGATCGCCGCCGGCGTCGTGGTGCTGGCGGCCGTTCTGGCCACGGGCGCCCGGGCCGAGCGCATCGGCGCCTCGGTCCGCCAAGGCGTGGACGGCATGACCGCTGGCCTCGGCCTGAAACTGGAAAAGGTCTCCATCGAGGGCGAGTCGCCCGAAGCCAACGCCGCCATTCGCCGTGCGGTCCAGCTGTATGCCGACCAGCCGATGACCTCGATCGACCTCGAAGCGGTGCGCAAGAGGGTCGAGACCGTCGGCTGGGTCAGTCAGGCACGCGTCGTGCGGCTGTACCCCAACACCCTGATCGTCCAGGTGATCGAACATGACCGGCTGGCCATCTGGCAGGCTGGCGGACGCAACGTCGTGATCGACAGCCACGGCCAGGTCATCGCCGGTGCGGACGCCGGCCGCTATCCGGACCTGCCGCTGGTCGTCGGCCAGGGGGCCGAACAGGCCGCACGCGAGATACTGCCCCTCATCGCCCAGCGTCCGCGTCTGCAAAGCCGTGTCGAGGCCGTTGTGAGGGTGGACGAGCGCCGCTGGGACCTGCGTCTGAAGGACGGCAGCCTGATCCAGCTGCCCGCCACCGGTCAGGAAGCGGCCCTGATCCAGCTGGACGCGCTCGACCAGCGCGAGCGCCTCCTGGAACTGGGCTTCGCGCGCATCGACCTGAGATCGCCGCAAGAGGTTGCCGTCCGGCCCTCTGCCGGCGCCGCGTAGAGTTGGGAGAGGGCAGCGGATGGCCGGTCGGTCTGTGGACAAATCTTTGGATACCAAGGGCGCGGCCAGCCGCGCCCCGGTCGTGGCCGCGCTCGATCTCGGCCAGTCCAAGGTCGCCTGTTTCATCATGAAACCCGACGGCGTGCGTCACGCCGATCGTACCATCCGGGTGGCCGGGGCCGGCCATGTCCAGTCGCGCGGCGTGCGGGGCGGCGGCATCGTCAATATGGACGAGGCGGCCCAGGCCATCGGCCATGCCGTCGAACGCGCCGAACGGGCGGCCGGCTGTCCAGTGTCCGGCGTGGTGGTCACGACCGCCATCGGCCAGATGGGCAGTCACCGGGTCAAGGCGCGGGTCTCGCTCGGCGCCAATCCGGTCGGCGACGCCGATCTGGCGCGCGCCATCGCCATGGCCCTGGCCCAGATCCGCCTGCCGAACCGCCGCCCGATCCATGTCCTGCCGATCGCCTGGTCGGTCGATGGGGCGAGGGGCGTGCACGATCCGCGCTCGATGAAGGGTCAGTCGCTGGGCCTCGACCTGCTGGTCGTCTCCATGGCCGAGAGCGCCTTCAACAGCCTCAGCCATTGCCTGGAGCTGGCGCACCTCGATCTTCAGGGCGTGGCCGCCGCGCCTGTGGTGTCGTCGCTGGCGGCGTTGGAAGACGACGAGATGGACCTCGGCTGCGTCTGTATCGACATGGGTGGCGGCTCGACCTCGGCCGCGGTCTGGGGCGGACGGTCGTTGCTGCATATCGAATCGCTGAACGTCGGCGGCGACCATGTGACCGCCGACATCGCCCGGGGGCTGTCGACGTCACGCGCGGGGGCGGAGCGGCTCAAGACCCTGCACGGCTCGGCCATGGCCGACGCCCACGAGGACCGCGAGATGCTGGAGGCCCCGCCGCGCGGCGAGGACCCGTCGGCCGGGCCGATCTTCGTTCAGCGCGCCATGTTGAAGACCGTCATCGCCCCGCGCGTCGAGGAGACGCTGGAGCTGCTGCGCGACCGGCTGCGCAACGCGGGCGTGGGCCTCGAGCCCGGCGCCGGTCTGGTGATGACCGGCGGCGCCAGCCAGTTGAACGGCGTGCGCGAACTGGCGGTGCGCGTGTTCGATCGCCCGGTGCGGCTGGGCAAGCCCCAGCGCGCGCCTCACCTGGCGGACGCCGCCTCGGGTCCGGCCTTCTGCTCGGCCGCGGGTGTCCTGCTTCGCGCGGCCTACGGCCCCCGCGAAGCGGTCTCGGCCAGAAAGCTGATGGCCCGCCAGATTTCCGCCGCCGATGCGCCCCGGGTGCATCGTGGCGGCGTCGTGGCGCGCGCGGCGGGCTGGCTGCGCGAGAACCTGTAGAGCCTGATCGGTTGAGGAGGAATCGCCTCGCGATTCCGCCGATGCCGTGAATCAGGCGCCGGCATGAAACCGGAGCGAAATCTGCGCCCGAACGCGATCGCGTCCAAACCGATTTCGCTCCGGGCGACGTCGAGGGGGCGGAAGGCCGCCGTCGCCACGCACGAGATTTCGTCCACGTGGCGACAGTGTGTCCGTATTGTAACAACCCGTGGCCGGATTGGACGCCAAGCGGCCACAATCCCTTGTCGCCGGGCACTTTGCTGCTAGCGTAGGGGTCCGAAGCAGAATCCGTCGTCCGGCGGGTGCTGCGTCTTGCATTCATTATTCGGTTGGGGCCTCAAAACCATGCTTCTCAAGCGCAAATACCTCTTTGGCACGACGATCCTCGCGGGCGTCATGGCCGTCACGGCTCCGGCTCTGGCCCAGAACAGCCAACTCCCGGGCGTCAGCGTTCAGGGTCAAGCAGATCAGGACGAGACCGACCTCGGCGAAGTCGTCGTCACCGGTTCGCGGATCCGTCGTGACCCGACCAACGCCCCGACCCCGTTGATCACCGTTTCGCGGCAAGACCTGCTGACGACCGGTCAGACGACCGTCATCGACTATCTGGCCACCATCCCCGCCCTGTCCAACTCGGTCGTGCCGTCCGATACAACGGGCTCGAACCTGAACGACGGCGGTCTGTCGCTGGCCAACCTGCGCTCGCTCGGCTCCGGCCGGACCCTGACCCTGATCAACGGTCGTCGTCAGGTCGGCTCGAACGGCGGCTCGCTGTCCGTCGACGTCGACTCCATTCCCCGCCTCCTGATCGAGAACATCGAGATCGTCACCGGCGGCGCCTCCTCGGTCTACGGCGCCGACGCCGTCTCCGGCGTGCTGAACTTCATCCTGCGCAAGGATTTCGAGGGCATCGAGATCGACGCCAACTACGGCATGATCAACCAGGACGGTCAGGCCAACACGCGCGCTTCGGCCCTGGTCGGCGTCAATCTGTTCGATGACCGCCTGAACCTGTGGGCGTTCGGCGAATACGACCAGAACGACGAGGTCCGCATTCTGGACATCGACTGGTATCGTGCCAACCCCGGCCTGTCCGGCGTCGACGCCGACCCGGCCCCGGGCTCGCCCAACGGCCCGGTCAGCGACGGCATCTTCGACATCGCCAACCAGGTGTTCTTCAACCGCCGCCAGCTGCAGATCCTGCGTTGGGGCCAGACCACCCTGGCCAATAACCAGCCGGGCAGCCGTCTGAGCGATCCGGACGTCCCCTTCGCGTCTTGCCCGACCACCCTGGCGCCCCTCCCGGCCGCAGCCGCCAACTTCAGATCCGCCAACTGCTTCAACATCGCGCCCGGCCGGACGTGGGTGTTCGACGGCCCGACGGCGCGTCTGGCCGACTTCGGGACCCGGGTCGGCGCCACCGGCCTGAACCGCACGCTCAACATCGGCGGCGATGGCGACAACGGGGCCGACTTCGGACAGATTTCGCGGACGCCGGAATCGGAATCCTACCGCTATGCGGCGGGCCTGAACCTGGACATCTTCTCGAACCTGCGCCTCTCGGTCGATGCCAAATATGTGACCGAGGACACCTTCGATACCGGCCAGCCGACGTTCTTCGACTTCTTCATCAACAACACCCTTGCGACCAACAACATCGACAACGCGGTGGCGGGCAACTCCTTCATTCTGAACCTCGACACCACGGCCTTCCTGCCCGCCAACCTGCGGGCTGCGATCCAGGGCAACACTCAGCAGAATTTCGCCGCGCCGACCCTGAACGCCGACAGCGTGGCGACGACCATCACGGCCGCGCCTTTCGCCCGTCACACCCTGTTCGGTCCGGACCGTAGCCAGTTCAACACGCGTGAGCTGATCCAGGTGAATGCGTCTCTCGAAGGCGACTTCGACAGGCTGCTGTTCGTCGACAATTTCAACTGGTCGATTTCCTACAACTACGGTGAAGTCGAAGTCGCCAACACCGAGCGCGGCATCGACCAACAGCGCTTCCAGCTCTCGTCAGACGCCGTCGTCGACAGCGCCGGTGTCGTCAACGGCACCCCCGGCCAGATCGTCTGCCGCGCCCAACTGCTGCGCGCCCAGAACCCGGCGAACTTTCTGGCTGACAGCTTCCGCAGCACCGCCATCAATCCGGTCGATCTGCGCGCTTCGGCCGAAGGGCTCCGCGCCCTGAACGCCTGCGCCCCGCTCAATATCTTCGGTCGTGGCAATCAGAGCGCCGCGGCCCTGGCCTATATCGACGCGGCGATCATCCCGACCGAGCGCAACGAGCAGGAGCAGGCCATCGCCTTCGTCTCCGGCGAGCTTTGGGACTTCTTCGGTGCCGGCCCGATCGGCGTGGCGTTGGGTGTCGAAGCGCGTCGCGAATATACGGAAGCTGCCGGACGTACGGCTTCGACCGGCGACCGCTTCCTGTTCCTGAACCTCGGCGCGGATTTCCCCGGCGTACAATATGAGTCCGAAGAAGCCTTCGCCGAAATCTCAATCCCGTTGTTCCGTGACAGCTGGTTGGGTGAATATGCCGAACTGAGCGGCTCCTACCGTTACTTCGATTATACGACGGTCGGCACCGGCGACGTTTACGGCGTGAACTTCGTCTATCGTCCGATCGCCGACATCGCCTTCAAGACCAGCTTCAACACCTCGTTCCGTGCGCCGAACCTGAGCGAGAATTTCGCGCCCCAGACCCAGACCTTCTTCAACGGCGTGGTCGACCCCTGCGATACCCGCGTGATCATCGCCATCGCCAACACGACGGATCGCGCCAACCGGGTCGCCAACTGCCAGGCGCTGTTCGCCCAGGTCGCCGCCCGCCGCGGCCTGCCAGCCCCGGCGTTCGACTTCACCCAGGGCACAGCCGATCCGGACGACGATTACAACCCGACCTATCCGTCGGGCATCGCCGGCGTTGCCGGCGGCAACCCCGCGCTGAGCCCCGAAACCTCGGAGTCCTTCACCTTCTCGACGGTGCTGGAGCCGCGCTTCATCCCGAACTTCAGCCTGGTGCTCGACTATTACGAAGTCGAGATCAGGAACGTCATTCAGGGCGTCTCGGCTGCGGCGGCCTCCCTGAACTGCGTCTTCGGACCGTCCCTCAACCAGTCGGCCTGCGACACCATCTTCCGTAACAACGCGGCGACGCCGGGCACGACGGCGGAGGCCCGCTCGCAAGTCTATGAGATCGGCACCCCGGGCAACACCGGCATCGGCTTCATCCAAGGCTCGGTAAACTTCGCCAAGCTGCAGACCCGGGGCCTCGACTTCACCGCTCGCTACTCGGTGGACACGGAAGAGGTCTTCGGTCGCAACTGGGGTCGCTTCGACTATTCGCTGCGCGGTAACTGGTTGATCGAGCAGAAGAACTTCACCAACATCGCTAACCCGTTTGCTTTCGGCGAGAGCGCCAGCCTGATCAACTTCCCCCGCGTGCGCTTCTCGTCGCAACTGACGTGGAGCCCGAACGACGTGTTCAGCGTGACCTGGGTCGCCGACTGGCAGACCGCCCAGGACATCGTCCAGGCGCGCGATCAGGTGAACAACATCGACGGTCGTCCGCAAAACTTCTTCGACACCGGCAACTTCGCCCGCCACGACTTCACCGTTCGCTACAACGTCAGCGACAAACTGAGCCTGCGCACCGGTGTGACCAACGCGTTCGACGCCGAGCAGCCCGCCTACTTCGGCACCGGCTTCATCGACAACTTCGACCCGTACGGCACGCGCTTCTTCATCGGCCTGAACTACCGCCCCTTCTAAGGCGAACAGACCGATCGCGGACGGAAAGGGCGGCTCGCGAGAGCCGCCCTTTTTCGTCGTCGATCTGACGGAAATTCGCAGCCGGGATCGAGGAAAGTCGTGGCCCGCCGCGCGACTCGCCCTATCCGGTAACACTCTCTTAAGCAGAAGTAGTGTTTCCTTAACGCGCTCATAACCAATGCGAATCGGCAGGGATTTCGCAGCGGAGCGTCAAGGGCAGGTCGGATAAGGTCGGATAATATGTCTCTCTCGCTGGTGCGCCCTCAGGCCACGGATTTGAAGCCCCGGATCGTCGTGTTCGGCGTCGGCGGCGCGGGCGGGAATGCCGTCAACAACATGATCGACGCCGGGCTCGAGGGGGTCGAGTTTGTCGTCGCCAACACCGATGCCCAGCATCTGTCGTTCGCCAAGACCGACCGCCGCATCCAGCTGGGCGAGACGATCACGCAAGGCCTGGGCGCGGGCGCCCACCCCGAGGTCGGCATGAACGCCGCCGAGGAATCGGCCGACGAAATTCACGGGCACCTCGAAGGCGCCCATATGGTCTTCATCACCGCCGGCATGGGCGGCGGCACCGGCACCGGCGCCGCGCCCGTCATCGCCAAATGCGCCCGCGACCGCGGCATTCTGACGGTCGGGGTGGTGACCAAGCCCTTCACCTTCGAAGGCCGGCACCGCATGCGTCTGGCCGACGCCGGCATCGCCGAGCTGCAGCGCTACGTCGACACCCTGATCGTCATTCCGAACCAGAACCTGTTCCGCGTCGCCAACGAGAGCACCACCTTCGCCGACGCCTTCGGCATGGCCGACCAGGTGCTGCACTCGGGCGTGCGCTCGATCACCGACCTGATGATCCTCCCCGGCCTGATCAACCTCGACTTCGCCGACGTCCGCGCCGTCATGTCCGAAATGGGCAAGGCGATGATGGGCACGGGCGAGGCCTCGGGCGAGGACCGCGCGCTGCAGGCCGCCCAGAACGCCATCGCCAACCCGCTGCTGGACGAGACCAGCCTCAAGGGCGCCAAGGCCGTGCTGGTCAACATCACCGGCGGCATGGACATGACCCTGCTGGAAGTCGACGAGGCCGCCAACGCCATCTCGGCCGAGGTCGACGGCGACGCCAACATCATCTTCGGCGCGGCCTTCGATCCGAACCTGGACGGCAAGATCCGGGTCTCCGTGGTGGCCACCGGCATGGAGGACCTGTCCGCCGTCAAGGCGACCCCGACCAGCGCCAGCTCGACCTTCGACACCCGCCGCCCGACCCCGGTCCATGCGGCCTCGCGCGCCGAACCGGTCCGCCACGAGCCGCCCCGCGAGCCCGTCCGCGCCGAAGCGCCGCGTCAGTCGGAGCCGGCCCCCGTCATCCCCACCTTTCAGCCCAGCCCGTCGGCCTATGCGTCCGCCACCCGGACGCCCGAACCCCGCTTCGAGTCCCGGCCGGAACCTGTGATCCATGTCGCCGAGGAGCGTACGTTGGAGCCGATCGTCGACCCCTGGGTCGAGGAATACGAGGCGTCGCCGCGCACGGCAGCCCAGGCCGC
>Ga0105049_10008076_pt1 | contig 12206 bp, 6 predicted proteins | sample MAT06_FD_78087 | JGI IMG/M metagenome (GOLD analysis project Ga0105049, IMG submission 78087) | Freshwater microbial communities from Lake Fryxell liftoff mats and glacier meltwater in Antarctica - MAT-06 | ecosystem: Environmental > Aquatic > Freshwater > Ice > Liftoff microbial mat | place...
GCCCAGCCCTGGCACAGGCACCGCGGCCGGCCACGGCGACGCTCATCATCGGCTTCGCGGGCGATGCCGTCGTGATGGATCCGACCCGGTCGGCGGCAAGACGACCATCGCCAAGATGATCCTGCAACTGGAACGCCCTTCCCGTGTTTACCCGGCCCGCCCACCTTGGGCGAACACAACGCCGAAGTCCTGGCCGAGGTGCTCCAGCTTGCGCCCGCCGAGATAGTGGCGCTCGAATCCGCCGGCATTATCGGCGACACGGCGATCTGACGCGACCACTCAAAAGGCGAAGCCCGACCATGACCTTCAAGAAGCTGTTGATCGCCAACCGTGGCGAGATCGCCATCCGCATCGCCCGAGCCGCCGCCGACCTCGGACTGCTGACGGTGGCGATCCACTCCGAGGACGACGCCGCCAGCCTGCATGTGCGCGTGGCCGATGCGGCGCACCAGCTTTCGGGTGTGGGCGCTGCCGCCTACCTCAATGTCCAGGGCGTGATCGATGCCGCCATTGCCACCGGGTGCGACGCCATCCACCCCGGCTACGGCTTCCTGGCCGAGCGGGCCGATTTCGCCCGCGCCTGTGCGGCGGCCGGCATTGTTTTCGTCGGGCCGTCGCCCGCCCATCTCGACCTGTTCGGCGACAAGGCGCGGGCGCGCGCGGCCGCGGTTGCCGCCGGTGTGCCGGTGATGCGCGGGCTGGACCACGCGATCACGCTGGACGAGGCGCGCGCGTTCTTCACGCAGCTCGGCCCCGACGGGGCGATGATCATCAAGGCGGTGGCCGGCGGCGGCGGGCGTGGCACGCGCGCGGTGATGCAGGAAGCCGAGATCGAACAGGCCTTCAAGCGCTGCCAATCCGAAGCCCGTGCCGCCTTCGGCCGCGAGGACGTGTATGTGGAGGAGTTCGTCCCCCGCGCCCGCCACATCGAAATCCAGATCCTGGGCGACCATACTGGCAGCGTCGCCCATCTCGGCGAGCGCGAGTGCAGCGTTCAGCGGCGCTTCCAGAAGGTGGTGGAGATCGCCCCGGCGCCGAACCTCGACCGCGCGCTGCGCGACGCGATCATCGCCGCCGCGGTGCGCCTCGCACGCAGCGTGCACTATGACAATCTCGGCACCTTTGAGTTCCTGGTGGACACAACCGAGCGGCCAGGCGTGCAGCCCTTCATCTTCATCGAGGCCAATGCGCGCCTGCAAGTGGAGCACACGGTGACCGAGGAGGTCACCGGTGTGGACCTGGTGCAGAGCCAGATTCGCCTGGCCCAGGGAGCCACGCTCGCCGAGTTGGGGCTGGATGCACCAGGCGTGGCAACCCCGCGCGGATTTGCCATCCAGGTGCGGGTGAACATGGAAACGCTGCGCCCTGATGGCCAGTTCCGCCCCGGTGGCGGCACGCTGGCGGTGTATGAGGCCCCCAACGGTCCCGGCGTGCGCACCGACGGCTTCGGCTATGCCGGCTACAAGACCAGTGCCAACTTCGACTCCCTTCTGGCCAAGGTGATCGTGCATTCGCGCGCGCCCGATTTTGCCCAGGTGGTCGCCAAAACCCAGCGCGCGCTTGGTGAGTTCCGCCTGGAAGGTGTTGGCACGAACATCGCCTTCCTGCAGAACATTCTCGCCCACCCCGACCTGCTGAGCGGCGCCGTGCACACGCGCTGGGTTGACGAAACGTTGCAGCAACTTGCCATCCCGCCCGCGCTGCGCCCGCGCTTCATTTCGGCGACGGTGCCCGGCAGCGCCCCCCCTGCCCCGGCCGAACCCGCCACCGGCAGTGGTGGTTTTGCCGGCGCTCGGGTGAAAAGCCGCGACCCGCTCGCCCTGTTCAGCCATGACGAGCAGGTCAAGGCGGATCAGAAAGCGGTGGAGAAACCGGCCGAGCCCGAAACCAAGGGACCCGATGGCACGATCAGCCTGGCGTCGCCGATCCAGGGCACCATCGTCGCCATCTCGGTTTCCGTCGGCGACGAGGTGCGCCAGGGGCAGACCGTGGCCGTGGTCGAGGCGATGAAGATGGAGCACGTGATCACCGCCCGCGAGAGCGGCATTGTGCGCGGCGTGACGATGGCCGCCGGCGATGTGGTGCGCGAGGGCTTTGCGATCGTCTTCATCGAGCCCGCCGAGGTGGCCGGTGGCGCCATTGCCGCCGATGCCGTGCTCGACCCCGACCACATCCGCGCCGACCTGCAGGAGAACATCGACCGCCACGCCTTCACGCTGGATGAAAACCGTATCGAGGCGGTGAAGCGGCGGCGCGCCCGCGGCTATCGCATGCCGCGCGAGAACATCGCCGAACTCGTCGATCCCGGCAGCTTCAAGGAATACTGGCCGCTGGTGGTCGCCCGCCAGCACCAGCGCTACGACATGGAGACGCTGCGCAAGACCACGCCGGCCGATGGGTTGATCGCCGGCATGTGCACCATCAATGGCGACCTGTTCGACGAAACCCGCGCGCGCGCCTGCCTGGTGCACTACGACTACACCGTGCTGGCCGGCACGCAGGGCGGGCGCAACCACTACAAGCAGGACCGGATGTACGAGTTGGCGCATCGCTTCCGCCTTCCTGTTGTGCTGTTCGGCGAGGGCGGCGGTGGCCGGCCGGGCGACGATTACACCGGGCCGCGGGTGGCGATGGACACGCACACCTTCACCACGTTGTCGCAACTGAGCGGGCTGGTTCCCCTCATCGCCGTGGTCAACGGCCGCTGCTTTGCCGGCAACACCGCGATGGTTGCGTGCTGCGACGTGATCATCGCAACCGAAGGCTCGACGTTGGCCATGGGCGGGCCGGCGATGATCGAGGGTGGCGGGCTGGGTGTGTATACGCCCGAGGAGGTTGGGCCGATGTCGTTCCAGGTGCCCAATGGGGTGGTCGATATCCTGGTGCGCGACGAGGCCGAGGCGGTGCAGGTGGCGAAGAAATACCTGTCCTATTTCCAAGGCCCGATCGCCAAGTGGGAAGCGCACGACCAGCGCATGCTGCGCCACGCGGTGCCGGAGAACCGGCTGCGGCTGTATGACATGCGCGAGATCCTGCACACCATCGCCGACAAGGATTCGGTGCTGGAGATCCGGGAGAAATTCGGCGTCGGCATCATCACCGCCTTCATCCGGGTCGAAGGCAGGCCAATGGGGGTGATCGCCAACAACCCGCACCATCTGGCCGGCGCGATCGATTCTGACGGTGCGGATAAGGGTGCCCGCTTCCTCCAGCTTTGCGATGCCTTCGACATTCCGGTGCTCAGCCTGATGGACTGCCCCGGCATGATGGTAGGGCCCGAAGTGGAGGCAACCGCATTGGTGCGCCACTGTGTGCGGCTGTTCAACGTTGGTGCCAACATCACCGTGCCGCTGTTCTGCGTGATCGTGCGCAAGGCCTATGGGCTGGGCGGGCAGGCGATGTGCGGGGCGAGCACGCTGATCGGCTTCTTCACCGTTGCCTGGCCGACCGCCGAGTTCGCCGGCATGAATATCGAGGGCGCGGTGAAGCTGGGCTACCGCAACGAACTCGCTGCCATCGCCGACCCCGAGGAGCGGCGGGCCGAATTCGACCGCCGCGTGGCGCATGCCTACGAAGGGGCCCGCGCGGTGAATGCCGGCACCGGCGGCGGGCTGGACGACGTGATCGATCCGGCCGAGACGCGGGAATGGATCGCCATGGGCCTCAAGCGCGTGCCGCCGGTGGCGCCACGGACCGGCAAGAAGCATCCGTATATTGATACCTGGTGAGGCCGTACCCCCGCACGCCCAGAAGGCGGGTGGGGGAGTTGGCCAAAGCGGGATAGGCTGGCACGATGCAGTCGATCGCGGACCGACGGGAGTCGCTGGTGCGCGCCACACGAACCATGCGTGCATAAGGGGAAACGAGATGGGCTATGATTCGACCTTCAAGGGATTGAAGGTTGTGGACCTCACGGGCGGCGTTGCTGGCCCGTCGGCCGCGATGATGTTCGCGCAGCACGGTGCCGAGGTCATCAAGGTGGAAACGCCGCATGGCGGCGGCGACTGGGCGCGCATCCTGGGCAAGACCTACCAGGATCACTCCTCGTTCTCGCTGTTCGGCATGCTCGGCAAGAAAGGCGTGGCGCTCGACCTCAAGACCGCTGAGGGCAAGGAAGCGCTGTGGCGCTTCATCGACGGCGCCGACGTGTTCATGGAGGGCTTCCGCCCCGGCACCATCCAGCGCTACGGCTTCAGCTATGAGGACGTAAAGAAGCGCAATCCGGGCATCATCTACTACTCGATCTCCGGCTTCGGCCAGGTGGGCCCGATGGCCGGCCGGCCGGCGATGGACCCGGTGCTGCAAGCCTTCAACGGCATCGTGCAGGAAAATACCGGCGAGATGGACCACCATCCGCACCGCATCGCGATCTCGTTGATCGACATGTACACCGGCCTGCTCGGCTTCCAGGCGATCGCCACCTCGCTGTTCGCCAAGAAGATGCAGAACCTGACCGAGGGCCGCTTCATCGAATGCAGCCTGATGCAGGGCGGTGCCATGCTGTCGGTGATCCGCCTTATCGCCGGTTATCTCGAAAAAGGCGTGCTGCAGCGCGGCATCATGCCGTCGGGCGTGTTTGACACCGCCGACGGGCAGATCAACGTGACCATGGTGCGCAACACCGACTGGGCGCCGTTCTGCGAGGCGCTGGAGGTGCAGGATCTTCAGCACGACCCACGCTTCGCCGAACCGGTGATCCGCCGCTCCAACCTCGACGCGCTCTATGCCCTGCTGCGCCCGGTGTTCAAGGCCAAGCCGACGAAGTGGATCGGCGACCGCCTGACCGCGGCCAACATCATGCAGGGCAAGGTCAACTCCTACTCCGAATTCCTCCAGGAGGAGCAGGTGCTGGCGACCAACATCATCGCCTGGCTGGAACAGCCCGGCGTCGGCCAACTGGTGCCGATGCCCAACATCCCCGGCCTGCCGGCGTTCGAAAGCGGCAGCGCCCGCGCCCATGCCCCCTCGCTGGGTGAACACACCCGCGAGGTGCTTTTGGCGCACGGATACAACGACGCTGAGATCGCCGACATGGCCGCCAGGAAGATCATCAAGGTCTAACCGTCGGACGACGCAACAGGGGCGCCGGCCACACGTTCCGGCGCCCCTTGCCATTCCTGCCATCGGTCATTGAACACCCGCCGCCGGTCGCGATTTCATCCTTTGCTAACCCGCGCCGTCCAGGATGTGGGTGTGACCGCCCTGCACACCATGCTCGCGCCGCAGTTGACCGCGCTGCGCTGCGCCTTCCTGATCGCCCATCACCACGGCGTGCATCTCGCACCCGAGGAACTGCCGGTTATTGCCGAAGGCGACATGGCGGCACCGCTGTCGCGGGCGCTGGAGGCAGCGGGGTTCCGCGCCCGGGTGCTCAACAATTGCAGCTGGGCCAAGGCGGCATCGCTTGGCACTGCGGCACCTGCGCTGGCACGCATGAACGACGGAAGCTGGGTCATCCTGATCCATGCCGGCCCGGCGGAAGGTGGCGACGCGGCCGCAATCCTCGACCCGCGGCGCGAGGCGCAGGGCGTGCATTTGCTGCCGCGTGCGGCGTTCCTGGCAACCTGGTCCGGCACCCTGCTGCTCGCCCGCCGTGCGCCGCGCCTGACCGACGAAAACCAGCCCTTTGGCCTGCGCTGGTTCATCCCCGAACTGCTGCGCCAACGCAGCCTGCTGGCTGGCGTGGGCGTTGCTGCCATCGTGTCGAACCTCATCGGCTTCGCTATCCCGTTGTTGCTCCAGGTGCTGATCGACCGCGTCGTGGCGCACCAGGCACGCAATACGCTGGCCGTCGTGGTTGCGATCTTCGTGCTGCTCGCGGTCTTCGATGCCGGCTTCCACTACGTCCGCCAGCGCCTGATGTTGCTGGCGGGTGGTAAGGTTGATGCCCGTCTGGGGGCACGGAGCTTCGCCCACCTGCTGTCGTTGCCGCTGCCGGTGTTCGAGACCAACGCCACGGGAGTGCTTGCGCGCCACCTGCAGCAAACCGAAAAGCTGCGCCACTTCCTCGCCGGCCGGCTGTTCCAGACGATGCTCGACGCCGCGCTGTTGCCGTTGTTGTTGGTACTGCTGGCGCTGTATTCTGGTTTGCTCACCTTGGTGGTACTGGGCTACGCCACCGCCATCGCCGGCGTCATCGCCGCCCTGGTGCCGCTGTTCCGCCGCCGACTGATGGCGCTCTATGCCGCCGAGGCCGAACGCCAGGCTCAGCTTGTTGAAACCCTGCACAACATGCGCGCCGTGAAGGCACTGGTGCTTGAACGCACCCGCCAGCGCGCCTGGGATTCCAGCCTGGCCATCGCGGTGCGCCGCCAATGGGAGGTCGGCGGCATCGCCGCACTTGCCGGTGCGGCCACCGGACTTCTGGAAAAGCTGATGCAGATCAGCGTCCTCGGCCTCGGCTCCCTGCTCGCCTTCGACGGCACGTTGAGCCTGGGCGCGCTGGTTGCGTTCACCATGCTGTCCGGCCGTGTCAGCGGCCCGCTGGTGCAGATGGTCACCCTGATCAGCGAATACCAGGAAGCCGCGCTGTCGGTGCGCATGCTCGCCACCGTCATGGACCGGCCAGCTGAACGCGCCGTGCAGGCCCGGCCCGCCCGCCCCGCCATTACCGGCAGCCTGCGCTTCGAGAATGTCCGCTTCACCTATCCCGGTGCGCTGGCCCCGGCCCTCGACACCGTGAGCTTCGAAATCCACCCCGGGCAGGTCATTGGCATCGTTGGCCGCTCCGGTTCCGGCAAAACCACGCTGACCCGCCTGATCCAGGGCATCGAGCCGCCGCAGGCCGGCATCATCCTGGTCGACGGCGTGGATATCCGCCACATCGACCTCGGCCACCTGCGCCGTGGCATCGGGGTGGTGCTGCAGGACAACATGCTGTTCCGCGGCACCATCCGCGACAACATCGCCGCCGCCCGACCGGACGCCAGCCTGGAGGACATCACCGCCGCCGCCAGCCTGGCCGGGGCGGAGGAGTTCGTCCGCCGCCTGCCGCTGTCCTACGAAACCCGGGTCGAGGAAGGCGGGGCCAACCTCTCGGGTGGCCAGCGCCAGCGCATTGCCATCGCCCGTGCCTTGCTCACCGCACCGCGCCTGCTGGTGTTCGACGAAGCCACCAGCGCGCTCGATCCCGAGAGCGAGGCCCTGGTCAACCGCAACCTCGCCGCCATGGCGCATGGCCGCACCCTGCTGGTGGTGTCGCACCGCCTGTCCACGCTGGTCCGTTCGGACGCCATCCTCGTGCTCGACCAAGGCCAAGTGATCGATTTCGCGCCGCACACAATGCTGCTGCAACGGTGCGACATCTATCGCCTGCTGTGGCAGCAACAGACCGAGTATATGGCATGAACGCCATCACCCTGCCCCGTCTGCTGCGCCGGCAGCACCAAACGCCGGCCCCAGCGCGCCCCGATCCGGCAATCGTGGCGTTCCAGGACGATCTCGACGCGCTGATCGCCCACCCCGTGCCACGCCTGCTGCGGCTGTGGCCCGCCCTTGGCGCCGCTTTGATCGCGGCGCTGGTGGCGGTCGCTGCCGTCGCGCGGGTCGATATCACCGTCACCGCAGCAGGCCGGCTGGTGCCCGAGAGCCCGCCTGTGGTCCTGCAGCCGATCGACCGCGCCGTGCTGCGCGAATTGCGGGTGCGTCCCGGTGATCGGGTGCTCGCCGGGCAGATCGTCGCCATCCTCGACGCCACCTTCACCGCCGCCGACCGCGACGCATTGGCTGCCCAGCGCCGCAGCCTCGCCGCCCAGCACGACCGGCTGGAAGCCGAACTCGCCGGCACCGGCCCACCCCAAGGTGCCGACGCCGAAACCTTGCTGCAGGGTGCCGTGCTCGCTCAGCGCGGCGCCGTGCATGCCGCCCGGATGGCGGCGCACGAGGCCGATCTGGCCGCCCTGCGCGCCGCCCTCGCAGCCGAACACCATGCCGCTGCCGGCATCGCCGAACAGCGCAGCATCGCCGCCGAGGTCGAGACGATGCGTGCGCGCCTGGTCGAATCCCAGGTTGGCTCGCGCCTCGCCCTGCTCGCCGCGCGCAGTGCACGGCTGGAGGCCGACCGCGAACAGCAACGCCATGCCAGCCGGCTCGACGACCTGACCCTGCGCCTGGTCGCCCGCGGCGCCGAGCGTGACGCCTGGCTGCGCGACTGGCAGCGCCAGACCTTCGAGGAACTCGCCCGCCTGCGCCCCGAGTTGGCCCGCATCGAGGAACAACTGGCCAAGGCCCAGCGCCTCGACGCCCTCACCGAGTTGCGCGCCCCGCGCGACGCGGTGGTGCTCGACGTCGCGCGCCGCGCCCCTGGCTCGTTGATCCGTGAGGGCGAGCCTGTGGTGATCCTGGTGCCATCCGACACGGTGCTGACCGCCGAGGTGACGCTGCGCTCGGCCGATACTGGTCGGCTCCAGCCGGGCGACCCCGCCCGGCTGAAGATCGATGCCTTCCCCTGGCGCCGTCACGGCACGCTGGCTGGCACGCTGCGGGCGGTCAGTCAGGAATCCTACCCCGACCAGGCAAGCGGCACCGCCCTGCACCGCGCCCACATCGCCATTCCTGCCGCCATTCTGGCGCACCTGCCGCCCGGCACCGCGCTGCTGCCGGGTATGACGCTCACCGCCGACATCAGTGCCGGCACCCGCAGCGTGCTCGATTTCTTCCTCGACCCCCTACTGCGCGGCTTGCACGAAAGCCTGCGCGAACCGTGAAAGGATTACCCCCGCCCATGACCAACGCCCTGACCCTCGACCGCCACCCCGTGGAAGCCACCCTGCGGACCGTGCTCCATGTCGGCTGCGGCGCGGCCAACCCCGACAAGCTACCGCCCGCGTTCTTTCCACCTGGCGAATGGCACGAGCTGCGCCTCGACATCAACCCCGACGTGGAGCCAGACATTCAGGCCAGCATCATCGACATGAACATGATCGCGGAAGCCTCGGTCGACGCTGTCTGGTCGGCGCACAACATCGAACACCTCGAACCACACCAGGTCGCAATTGCATTGGGCGAGTTCCACCGCGTGGTCCGCCCTGGCGGCTTCGTGCTGGTCACCGTTCCCGACTTGCAACAGGTCGCAGCCCTGGTGGCCGAGGACAAGCTGGAGGACGCCGCCTATATCTCCGCCATGGGGCCGATCGCGCCGCTCGACATGCTGTTCGGCCTGCGCTCGGCACTCGCTGCCGGCAACGGCTTCATGGCGCATCGAACCGGCTACACTGCCAAAACGCTGGAGGCCGCCTTCGCCCGCGCTGGTTTCACCCCGGTGCGCGTCATCCGCGACGGTTACTTCGCGCTGTGGGCGACCGCCGTGCGCCCATAGTTAAACCGGTCGGGCGTCTGTGGCCGTTCTGACACCAACGGCCACGGTATGTCAGTTCAACCCGTCGCGTCGTTGACCTACGACAGAACGCAAGGCCAGGGCTTTGCCGACGCGGCGCGAGGCCGGGCCACGGGGACCCGCCAGGGGCCAAGCCATGGACCTGAACTGTATCAGAACGAGCCCTCTCGAAAGGACAGGGCCTCTGGCGGCATTCTATAGTCGCACCGCGACAGCGCTGCCGAATACTACCGACCCTTACGGTTCAACAGTGAGGCTGACTTCTATTACCCGCGCCTGCTCCAGCACGACAAATTTGTCCTTCGAGTACCATTCGCATGGATGGAGTTTTTTTGCTTCTTTTTGTTCACAAAAAGAAGTTTCTTCCTGCCTTATATTCCCCCCAACCGCACCCGCCGGTACCCCGCCTCCAGCCGCCGCGTGAACCCTTCGGCATCCCCCAGGCTGCGCTGCCAGGCATCGCCTGCAAGATGCTGGCGCACCGCGGCCAGCGCGGCCGGGTCCCGCGCCAGTTCCACGGCCATGGCGACGTAGCCATCCAGATCCGCCGCGATCAGTTGCACAAGCCCGATCGCCGTCAGCAGGCTGGTCGCCATCCGCGCTGCGAAGGCCCGCCCTTCCAGTGTCAGCAAAGGCAGCCCCATCCGCAGCGCGTCTGACGCGATGGTGCCAGCATTATAAGGGGCGGTATCCAGGAACAGGTCGCCCAGCGCCATGCGGGCGCGGTAGCGTGCGGGATCGACGCGCGGTGCGAACACCAGCCGGTCCGCCGCCAGCCCGGCCGTCACCCAGCGCGCCGTCAAGTTACGTCGGCTGGCTGCCCCGTCATCGACGAGCCACAACACGCTGCCCGGCACCGCGCCAACGATTTCCGTCCATGCACCGAAGATCGCCGGCGTGATCTTGTAGTGGTGCGAGAAGCAGCAGAACACGAACGCGTCGTCGGCCAACCCTGCCTCGGCGCGCGAAACCACCGGCAGGTCCATCGCCTGGCTGTCATTGGCCTGATAGCAGCCGTCCAGCACCAGTGGCGGCGGGGCATAGAGCGGCGCGCTCCCGGGCGGGATCGCCACGGCATCGCAGATCAGCCAGTCCAGCTCCGGCAGCGGCACCGGTCCGATATAGCCGAGATAGGTCGCCTGCACCGGCGCCGGCTTCCAGCGCAGCACTCCCAGCCGGGCGCCACGGGTCAGCCCATTGAGGTCGATCAGGATATCGATCTCATCGGCGCGGATCCGCCGCGCCGCCGCCTCGTCGTTCAGCGCGCCGATCGGCACATGATGGTCGAAGGCGGCAACGACGCGGGCACGCAGATCGCTGCCGTCCTCGGGTGAGGCGCAGTAGCCGAACACCTCGAACGCGGCGCGGTCATGCCGCTCCAGCACCTCGGCGATCAAAAAGCTCATGGCATGGCGGCAAAAATCGCTCGACAGATAGCCGATCCGCAACCGCGCGTGCCGATAGCCGTCCAGCGGCGCCAGCCGCTCTGCCGCCGGCGGCACCTTGCGCGCGATCCAGGCGGCCGCCACCTCGCGCTGCGCCTCGGGATCGTCGAACAGTGCCAGTGCCCCCAGCGGCCCGGCATGGCGCCGCAACGCGCTGTCCGTAACGCCGCAGCCGGCGGCATCGAGCACCGGCCACGCGGCCATGCGCTGGCGCAGATGGACATAGTGTTGAATCACGTCGGGCTGGTCGGGCGCGATCAACAGGCTGGACCGCAGTTCCGCCGCTGCCTCCTCAAGCTGGCCGTCGTCCTCCATCATCCGCCCCAGATGCATGTGCAGCACTTGGCGCGTGGCATCCGCCGGCAGGGCGCGGCGCCAGACCTGCCGCGCCTCCGCACGCAGTCCCTGCGCCTCCAGCGCCAGGCCGAGATTGACCGCGGCCTCGTGCAGGTCAGGCTTCAGCGCCAGGGCATTGCCATATGCTACCGCCGCCTGGGCCGCTTGGCCGCTTTGCAGCAATGCCACGCCGAGGTTGAACCAGACCGCAAAGGCTTCGGGCGCGGCAGGATTGGCGCCAAGCCAAAGCTGGGCCAGCGCGCCGCTGTCACCGTCACTGGCCGTCGACAGCAGCGCGATCAGCCGTATCGCCGGCAGCGCACCGACAGTGCGTCCCAGCCGTGGCATCGCGGCGGCGGGGGTCGCCGCCAGACCGCCGGCAGCCGCCATGCGGGCAGCCAGCCACGCCTCGTCGCCGGGCAACGGCAAAGGCAGTGGAAAGACGGCCATATTCATGGGTCAGCTCCTTTTGGGCTAGATCCGCCACAAGATTGCTGCCGATTGATGAAGAAACGGTTTGGGCCCCACTTGCTTGCCAAGCGCAAATTTCCTGCGTGAGATTAAGCTGCGGGTAAGTCTCGCCGTGCAGATTGATGCCTTGGGGAGACAGAAGGTTCCCCGTTCCGATGTCCGTTGGCGCGCTGCGAGCGGCGGCCCGGGTGCCAAGGAACCCGTCCTGTCCGGAGCGCCACCATGTCGATCATCCCGACCCTGACCACCGATCAGATCCAGTCTCTGACCACTGCCACCCTCGCCGGGCTGACGACGAACGATATCCGCGCCTTCACCACGGCACAGATTGTGGCACTGACCACGGCACAGGTGCGCGCCTTCACATCCAGCCAGATGCCAGCCCTCACCATCGCCCAGTTGGCGGCGATGGAAACCGCCGATGTCGCGGCGCTGACCACCACCCAGCTGCGCGCACTCGCCTCCACCCAGGTGTCCGGCCTGACCACCGCGCAGGTCGCCAACCTCACCACTGCCCAGCTGACTGGGCTCGCCTCCACCCAGATCGCCGGGCTCACCACCGCACAGGTCGCAAACCTCGTGACCGCGCAGATGGCCGGACTGGGCACCGCGCAGATCAA
>Ga0105049_10008079_pt1 | contig 12205 bp, 9 predicted proteins | sample MAT06_FD_78087 | JGI IMG/M metagenome (GOLD analysis project Ga0105049, IMG submission 78087) | Freshwater microbial communities from Lake Fryxell liftoff mats and glacier meltwater in Antarctica - MAT-06 | ecosystem: Environmental > Aquatic > Freshwater > Ice > Liftoff microbial mat | place...
CGGCTGTCGGAAGATGTTGCACGTAACGTTGAAAATACCACTGAGTTTTCTCGCGATCGGAGGGGGTTCCCAGAGCAACTACACGACAGCCACGAGGATTGAGTGGATCGGCAATGCGTTTAATTACTCCTCCTTTGCCGGCAGCATCGCGCCCTTCAAATATGACGACAACCCGATAGCCAACGTGCTTAATCCAGTATTGCATTTTTACTAGCTCAATCTGGAGTTGCTCTAGTTCAGTTTCAAAAGTCTTTTTGGGAATTTTATCAGCAAAAGCTTCGGTGCTACCGTCAAAAATCCGTTTTGATTTTTTAGATTTTTTTTTGTCTTTTGTCTTTACTAGGCTTTCTATTAAAGCGGGTTGAGCTAGACCATTATTTTGCTGGTTTTCAACTTTATCAATTGACATTGCAGTGACTCCATGCGATTGAATCTACATAATTAGAGTTTATCGAATCATGAGACTATCTCACCTTTGCTTATTTTGTTGCAGTTGTTTGATCTTTTCTATCAACAGACGAACTTGAACAGGTTTGTTACGAAACCAGTCTGTTGACCAAATGCGGTGAATTTTCCAACCAAGCTTTTCAAGCACTTCTTGTCTGAGGCGATCGCGATCTCTGGCAGTAGGTGAACTATGATAAGATGCACCATCACACTCAATCCCCAGTAAAAACTCTCCTGGATGATTGTCATTGACTACAGCCAAGTCAATTCGGTAGCCTGAGCATCCAACTTGGGTGCGGATAGTGTATCCCTCCTCAACTAAGGTATGATAAACATCTTCTTCAAATGGTGAGTCAAAGCGGAGCGTATCTGTGTAAGAGTTACCTTGCAATTTTTCTCCACCACTGGCTGCATATTCCAAGTAATCATGCAGTGCTTTTATGCCTTTGCTTGAGGTGCGTGTTGTGTCGATGTCACCAGCCACGATGGAAGAAACGAGTGTAATTTTACTTTTTGCGCGCGTGACAGCGACGTTGAGCCGTCGTTCTCCACCTTGTCGATTTAGGGGGCCAAAGTTGAGAGAAAGCCTACCTTGATCATCACGAGCATACCCAACGCTGAGTATGATTGCGTCTCGCTCATCACCCTGAACGTTTTCTAGTGCTTTCAGAAAAAACTGGGGTGAGTTGTCACTACAAAACGTCTCCAGATCAGGATATTCTTTCCCCAAAATCTCGATTTGCTCCCGAATCGCGTCGGCTTGGGCTTCGCTGAAGGCAATAATACCAAGAGATTGTTCGGGAAATCGTTGAAAATGCTCCAACGCTAACTGAGCAACCACTTGAGCCTCACGTCTATTATCTCTGCGTTTACCGCGATCGTAAACGCCATCAGGAACGTGTCGGAACGATACTCCCAAATCTGGATTTTGAACTGGGTTTGGAAATGTAACTAATTGTTTGCCATAAAAATAATGATTGGAGAAAGCTATCAAACGCTCATCCTGACTGCGGTAGTGCCATTTCAGCATGTGTCCAAACATAAATTTTGAACATTCATCTAAAACGCTTTCATAGCTTTCATCATCTTCATTATCGATATCGATATCGATATCTTCTTGATTATCTCCAGTTGAAAAGAATGATGTGGGAGGAAGCTGCTTATTATCCCCAATCACAATCACTTGATTAGAACGGATAATTGAAGGAACTACATCTTCAGTCCGAAGCTGGGATGCTTCATCAAAGATGAGAACATCAAAATGAAGTATATCTGGATTTATATATTGACTAACAGAAAGTGGACTCATCATCCAGCAAGGTTTTAAGGCTTTAACAAGATTTGGTATCCCTTTTTGTGTGTCGTTAAGAAGTTTACGAATAGGCAAATGGCGGCTTTTTTTATTCGCTTCTTTTTTCAAATTTGGCAATTCAGCTAGAGCAAGTGAAGTCTTTTCCCAGTTTTGCCAGCGTCGCACATGAAGCTGTTTTAGACGTTCTCTAGCAGTATTTAGTTGGTTGAAATCGAGTTTAGAAAACTCTTTGATTTGTCTTTCGTGTACTTCAATATTAAAATTCTTCAACTCAGGTTTTTTGGCAAGAATAGCATCAAGGCATATTTGATAAATTCGCTTTTCTAAAACTGGAAACCATTGCTCTGGTTGAATTTGATTTTCACGTAAAGCATCCAAAAACTTATTAGTTCCCAGATTTTCGAGTTTCTGATAAGTTTCTTTATAAGTCAGCCATTCTTGAAAATAAGGCAGTTCCAATTGAGCCAAATTCAAGAAACTTTCTAGTTCGATAAAAGTAATTTGATTACGAGATAGAAAAGAGTCTGTTATATCACTTTCGTCGAAGTGCGATAATAGAAAATCTAATCCTTGCCTAATATTGTGATGGGCTAACTCATATTTCTTAACTAATTCAGCCAGTTCGCGCCGTTTAGAAGGAGAATTTAGAATGTGCTGGACTGACTCAGCAGGAAGCAAGTACTTTTGTAAGCCAATCAACCAATTAAAAGCTTGTTCAATTTCTTTTAACTCTGCTTCACTAGAAACTTCAGAGTTAAATAAAGAGCCGAAAATCTTACGGGGCTGGTAGTCAATATCACTCATCCTATTTTTTACAGACTCAATAGGATTAGGTTTGTTATCGCGCAAAGCATCTAAGAAATCTTGGACTCCTAGATTTTCTAGTTGCCCATATATTTCTTTATATGTCAACCATTTACGGAAGTCGGGTAAGTCGGATTGAGCTAGGTTTAAGAAAGTTACCAGTTCGGTAAATAAAATTTGATTATGAGGCCGATATTGCCCAATAATGTCATTCTCATTAAAGTATAAAAATAAGAAATCCATTCCCTGACTAATATCTTCAGAAAGGGATTCAAGTTTCTTAACTAATTCAGCCAGTTCGCGTCGTCCAGAAGGAGAATTTAGAATCTGCTGGACTGACTCAGCAGAAAGCGAATACTTTTGTAAGCCAGTCAACCAACTTAAAGCTTGTTCAATTTTTTTTAACTCTGTTTCTTTAGAAACTTTCGGGTTAAATAAAGATCCAAAAACCTGACGGGCTGGATAATTGCTTTGATATAGTTCGTTGCGTGCAGCTTGTATCTGAACGGCTTGTACCAAATCACGTTTTAATTCGTTGTGGGAAATCTGTCCCTCTTTAGTGCTTAGTTTCTTCAAAAGCTTGATATCACGTCTGTATTTGGGATTAAAAATCCTAATCAACCAAAAGCGACTATATTTCTGATATCTATTAGCTAAAGCAGGTAACTCTGAGGAGAATAATTCAGGATGATATTTTTGTTTTAAAAGTTGCTCATTTTCTTCTAGAAATTTAACATCGCTTTTTAACTTATTAAATGCACCTTGAACATTTAAAATATCCGATTCATTCCAATTATCGGGTAAATCATCTGGAGCTTTTAATATCTGTTGAAGAGTAGGAAAGCAAGCTTGTATATTTTCTAAATTTAATAAAGGTTGAATTCTTAAAATTATCGGAATCTCTTGGCTAGCTGTCTGGATAAGAGAAATTGCTTGTTGAATTTTATTGACTTTATGCTTTATTTCTAGCTCTAGCGTTTCAGAGCAAGACTTTAAGGTACTTTGTGACCAAATATTTGTTTTTTCTTCTCTTAAAAATGGTAAAAATGAATAAAGCCGAGCCAGCAAACTTTGTGCTTCTTGCGAAAGCGTATTTTTTTCAATCTCTTGAACATCTGTTTGCAGAATAGTGAGAGCATTTTGAGCAATCGATATATCTACTCCAGTCCAGTTTTCTGGAAGATTGGATGGAGCTTTTCGTATGTAGTCTAGGGCTGGATAACATTTATCTAGAGACTCTAGATTCAACAAAAGTTTAAATTGTAGAATCTGCTGTAGTTCTTGATTAATTTTTTTTGTTGAAAAAATTGCTTGCTGAAATTCCTCTAATTGCTCCGTAATTTGCAATTCCATCTCATAGGAATAAGAATCTAGAGAACTTTGTGCCCAAATAGTTGTTCTCTCTCCTTTAAAGAAAGGTAAAAATTGTGCTAATTGATTTAATAAATTTTTTGCTTCTTGTAATTTACTAGGATTCCATTGGCTAAAGTTGGAAAATATGATGTTTGTGCTAGGAACTACTTTGCGTTCTTTTCTCAACAGCTCACCAAATATCTCAAAGGGTGATTTTTCTAAAGGTTTTTCTTTAGTGTGTAAACTTGTCAGATATAATTTTAGCGATTGACGACTAGAAACAAGCCGTTCAAAGAAAAGGTGATTATTTTCTGCACTGTAAATTTGTTTAATATATTCAATAGTTTTCGATAAATTATTTACAAGCTCTCGCTTATCTGTTGTACCACTATGATGGAGATTAAGACACACATGATCTAAACCACATTCGGACATGCGCTTATAAACGACACTCAGTGCTGTTGCTTTTTCTGCAACTAATAAAACTGATTTGCCTTCGCCAATCAGTTCCGCAATTATATTTACAATAGTTTGACTTTTGCCCGTTCCTGGTGGCCCTTGAACAACAAAGCTAGAACCAGCTTTCGCGGCTTCAATCACGACTTGCTGGCTAGAGTCAGCATCAAGAATTTGAAATATTCGTTCAGGTTTAACTTGTGAATCTAGAGCAGATGCAGGTAAGGGTTCTTTATAGTTAGACTGATAACTAGTTAAATCGCCACTAATCGCTTGCAAAATTGGGTGGTCAAAAATCCGAGCTTCATTTTCGATAATGTCCCGAACCATTGCAGCCTTTGCATAGGAAAATAGCGAGAGAAATACATTCTCTTTAATTTGCCATGTCTTTTGTTGTGCTAACAGTTGGCGAATCTGTGTAATTAATTCGTTATAAGTTTTTCCTTGTATAGCTTCTCCCTCTGGAAGCTCAATCCCAAAAGTTTGCTTTAACTTTTGTACCAGCGTTGGATTTAATACAACATCTTCCTCTAAGACAGATATTTTATAAACATCTCGTCTAGGTTCTTTAATTAACTCTACAGGTACTAAAATTAGTGGTGAGAGCAAAGCATCTTCTGGTTTATCCTTGTCATACCAAGTCAAAGTTACAAACGCCAAAAAGAGGCTATTTACTCCTCGTTCTTCAAATGATCGTCGCGCCTCAAGACGCAATTTATTTAGCCGTTTTAGTTGCTCGTTGCCTATTTGACGAGTAGTTAATTCAAAGGGATTTTTTCCTGCTGGTAATGCTTTAGTTTTTTCCAACTGGGTAATATCTTGATGTTCGCTATCAATCATTAGAAAATGAAGCAATGTTTTCTTTTTTGTTAGCTTTGTGAAGATAACATCTGGTTCTTCTGTCAGAATTTCTAAAGTTCGAGGACTATCTTGGCGAAACTTAATGAGAGGATTTCGTCGTCCCAAGTCAGCCAGCCCAGCTTTCCACTTTGCAATTTTTTGAACAAGTTTTTGTTGAGAGTCTGAAGCTGATTGTCGCATACTCACCTTTATTGTAGATAGACCTACTGTTATTATACTGGACTTTTCCTATGTAAGTACTTGCTTGATTACTGGCGATTAATACTAATCAAGTCGGTTAAAATACTATCCAAGCTGCCGTTAACTTGAATCCGATCAATCTTCTCTGCAATTCGCTCTAATACTTCGAGTTCCTTCAAACGCAATGCCACGGGGTTATCCTCCATCACTTTGGCAGTGTTTAGCATACTGCGGGTAGCAGCAGTTTCTTCTCTACGTCTGACTACATTTGCTTGAGCGGTTTTTTCTGCCTCGACTACCTTGCTCAAAATAGCCTTAATCTCACCAGGTAAAATAATATCTTTGACACCTACAGAATCTACTTCAATTCCATAGTCTGCGGCTTTTTGGCGAATGTATTCAGATATACTTCTATCGATCGCACCTTTATCTTCTAATAATGCATCTAAACTTCGTTCGCCGATCGCACCACGCAAAGCAAACTGTAATTCTTTGTATAAGAAGCCGGAAATATCTGATAAGGTACTTTTTGCTCTCAATGGATCTTGGATGCGGAAGCCAGCCGTCAAATTCAACCGCAGAGGTACTTTATCTTTAGAAAGGATGTCTTGACCGGATACTTCCATATTTTGTAGTCGTAGGTCAATGGTTTCGGTTTGAAAAGATCGACCAAATAACCACCAAGCGTGTACTCCTGGCGATCGCTGCCCTTGATACTCTTGATTTATATATACTAATCCAATGTGCTGTGCCGGAACTTGGCAAATATGCAAACAATTACGACTGAGCAATTTTACTTCTGTTGAACCCTCAACCAACTCAGCCACTAAAATTGTTGATCTTGTGGCTTAGTCTGGGAAAGCCAAACCAGTCATTGGATCACGGATATATAACCCTAATGTGAGACTACGCATTGCTTCATCCCAAATCGGGATGAGCGGCTCTGCTTGATCTACCCAATAATCGAATGTAATCAAGCATTGAACATTTGACCCCAAACCAATGCAAGTCCGCGAAAAAGCTTCGCGTGGTTCTGTCTGAGTGTCAATAAACTTCATCTCGGTCCACACAATTCTGGCAGTTTGGCGCTTGATGGTAAAGATTTCTCCTCTTGCAATGACGTTGCGGCTATCGTCTTCCATGATTTTCTTCAAGGTGGATTTTAGCGGAAACTGGCTCCAGTCGTTGGGAGGAAGGCGATTAAAAGATACTTCTAAGCAGCAATCATCGTCAGGCGGTTTTTTATCAAGGAACTTGAAAGATTTCTCTTGTGGCTCAAAAACCCAATCCTGGGGAACGTTGAAGCGAACAGACCCTCTATCTGCTACAAAAATTTTGTAGCCTGATGGAGATTCCCAGCGATGGTCAGGTTTCAGTTCAAGCGTTTCTTTAATCCACTGAAGATTGCTTTTTTTACGCTTTGCCATAGTGTTTTTGTTCTCTCTGCTTGAGGGGGCGATCGCCTAGCTTGAGTCGTAGGACATCAACCACTTCGTTAATGTTATCAAATTGCTATGACAACATCACGATTTTAACCAAGCATCAACTTGGCATATCACATTTCTTTCAACTATTTTGGGTACTCTAGCATTTAGAGGTAAAGTTTCTAACTTTATCATAATTAATTAACTTAATATCCTTAACATCTTTCTTAAAAACCCATGAATCAACCCCGACTAATCATTCTTTGTACAGGCAATTCTTGCCGCAGCCAAATGGCTGAGGGATTTTTGCGAGAATTAGCTGGCGACTTATTTGATGTCCAAAGTGCAGGTATGAATCCTGCTACACAGGTGCATCCCCTGGCAGTAAAGGTCATGTTAGAAGTAGGTATTGATATTTCGGAGAATACCTGTAAGCACATCAATGCTTTCTTTGATGAGCTAATTGATACCGTTCTTACCGTCTGTGATCATGCTGATCAGAGTTGCCCTGTTTTGCCTTCTTCAACTAAGCGCCATCACTTCGGTTTTCCAGATCCAGCCGATGCTGAAGGAACTGAGGATGAAAAACTAGTTGTGTTTCGTAGAATCCGGGACGATATTAGTCGTGTGTTTTTAGCATACATTGCAGGAAGACGTGATGCTCTATAATCTCTACTCTAAACACCCAGCCCAACCATACTGAGTATGTTTGACTTACCTATGGTCATAATACAAGCTCTTGCCGATCGCCAGGATTTATTTATAGCGCTGATTGATCGAGCCGGACGGCTTTTGTGGGCTAACCAGACGTTTGCTTTATACAGTAAACTGTCAATTGAGGAATTGCTTGGGCAAAAGTTTTTCCAGATTTTATCATTAAATTCTCAAAATTTACCTCAACAAACCTATATTCGAGAGCAGCTAATCAAAGGCGAGAGCTTTAAGTTTGAGTTTGCTTATGACCGTAACGATTATCTCACTCAATCATGGCTTTTGATGGATGGGCAGCCGATTAGTAATTCAGAGGGAATTATCAGTCAATACTCTCTTCTGGCAACAGATATCACTCTACGAAAGCAAACAGAAGTTGATCTCAAAGAGGCAAAAAATCTGCTAGAGCAAATCAATCAAGAACTGGAAATGCGTGTTCAACAACGTACATCTGCACTTATTCAAGAAAAAGAGAAAGCAGAACAGGCACTCAAGCAACTCCAGCAGATGCAAATACAACTTATTCAGACTGAAAAAATGTCGGCTCTGGGCAATCTTGTGTCTGGGGTAGCTCATGAGATCAATAATCCAGTGGGCTTTTTAGCAGGTAATCTGCAACCAGCAAGAGATTACATACAAGACTTGTTTGGCTTGATTGATTTATATCAAGAGAAATACTCCACTTTTGATCCAGACATTTATGCTGAAATTGAAAAAATTGATTTGGAATATTTGCGAGAAGATTTACCAAAGCTAATTAGTTCTATGGAGGAAGGGGTAAATCGCCTCAAAGACATTAGTGCCAGTTTGCGTATCTTCTCACGAACTGATAGCGATCGCCCCATTTCTTTTAACGTTCACCAAGGTCTAGATAGTACTTTATTGATTCTTAAACACCGCCTAAAAGCCAATGAAACTCGACCGGAAATTGAAGTGGTGAAAGACTATGGAGATTTACCCTCAGTAGAATGTTATGCCGGACAACTAAATCAGGTCTTTATGAACTTGTTGGCAAATGCGATCGATGCTTTAGAAGAATCGAAGCAGGGATGGAGTTTTGAAGATATTAAAGCCAATCCTCATCAAATTGGAGTTCGCACAAAATTATCTAAAGATCGACAACGGGTTTTGATTCACATTTCTGATAATGGGCCGGGCATGATGCCAGATGTGAAAGAATGTATCTTTGAGCAATCTTTTACTACTAAAGCAGTGGGCAAAGGAACAGGATTAGGATTAGCGATCGCTCGTCAAATTATTGTTGACAAACATGGCGGCAATTTATATTGTTGTTCCAAACCTGGTCAGGGAGCAGAATTTATTATTGAACTTCCAATTTGATAACAATTCTACCATACATCATCTATTCTTTAATATTAGCTTAAAGTTTCTCTTGATAGATATTCATTTCACTTTCTTCTCACCCTGAAGTATATGATTGCGATCGCTTAGGTTGGGTCGTACACTTTGTTAGCTAGTAGTAGGGTACGTTGTCGCACAGCGCAAGGCATCACTGCATAGATAGCTAACTCTTAAGCAACGCCGTAATCTGTGTATTGCCTTTTATACGGAGGCTGCAATCCTAAAACAATGTCGTCTTTGGCTACACCCATCTTAACTAACTCCTCAGCAGGATTCTGATCTGTTAAGTTCTGCTGAAGCCATATTTTCCCATTTTTAATGTCAAAATGAATTACACATCGATAAATGCGATCAAATTCTTGCCAACCTACATTCATCCACTGATAATGATCTCGCTCTGTATCGAAGATCAGTTGAGCCTCGACTTCATCATCTGAAACATCGTCACTAGCATAATGAGTGAGCAAAGTCTGAATATACTCTCGATATTTAGCTATTTTATCCATTGCACAATCACCTCATGTACTGGGTCGTAGACAACTAACAAAACTTCATATATTTGTACTGCTGTCTGCGTAAATTCAAATTGAAAGAAAGTTCGATAGGCATCTACTGGAACTGCCAAATATAATACTCGCTCTGGCTCGGTTGATTTCAGTGCTAGGCGATAACTGAGGAATTGACCTAAAGCGGCGTAGAAATCTGTAATTGCAGAAGGATTCAGAAAGCTCTTAATCTCGATTGCTATTTTCTCACCTGCTCTCTCGGCTGCAATCAGTCTTTCTGCACCCAAATCAATCTGAAAGTTGACGTTACCAAATTTAAATTTGAGTGGATCATCTGTAATTACCCATTGCTCTTTTTGTAGAGCTTGTTTAACTGCTTCGTGAAAGATATCCTTTGCTGACACAGATAAAATTAAATACTTATACATTCATGATCGTACTCTTTTTGCTGAAAAAGTAGACATCTTTGCCAGCATAACAGTAGAGTGCGTTGGCAACGCACGTTACAAGAGGGATGCCGCAGCTACTCCCCTCATAGACATCGCACTGAGCCGTATAACATTGCAGTTGAGAACCAGACCAATATCTCTCGACAGTCCGCTCCAACAGAATGTTATGGTGCCGCGTGATTTTTTGCCAATCTTAACTCAGAACAAAAACTTATCGACAGCATTAGAAAAAATGTATAAAATCGAAAATTTGGGATGCAGCCTAAACTATCACTATCACATCATCGTTTGACCCAAAATCAGCAGCAAAAGAATTGAGCCAGAGTCATCCCCTAACTTAATAGCGATGTCTACGACGGGCTGCGCCTACGCAAAAAATTTGTAAGTTGCGTCTCAATTCTACATAGATAGATGCTATATATCTTCCTGAAGGAAGATATATTTTCCAAAAAATTACTTTTCTTAGACTATAGATTTAAAAAATAAATAGTTGACATACATTTCATTCAATGATATCCATCAAATAAATTTTATAAATCTTAGTTTTTTGTTAACGTTTAACAGGTATGATGCCAGAGTAGCAAATGATCATGATTCGGACTTAGACATCTAGGGATAGTTGTGTCATCCAAGAAAAAAGCCCTAGATTTATTCCCCAAGCTGCAAAATGTAGCCAAAAGCAACCACTGAATTAAGTAAATCTTTAAGGTAATAAGCATGACTTATAGTATCGATTCAGCACGCAAGATTTTCTCTAATACTCAAGTGGCAGATGCTGTTCCAGCCACTACAGCAAAGTTTGCTGAACTCAACATTGACGACCAACTGGCATTTCTCTGGTATGCCTACGCTGAACTAGGTCGGACAATTACTCCAGCTGCTCCCGGAAAAGCAAATCTCCAATTAATGGAAAGTATATTTAACGATATTAAGCGGATGTCTCATGAAGAACAAACGCAATTAATGAGAGATTTGGCAAGTAATGCTGATGTTCCTATCAGCCGTTCTTATGCTTACTTTGGTGTTAACGCCAAGTTGGGCTTTTGGTGGCAGTTAGGAGAGTGGATGAAACAGGGTATCGTCGCTCCTATGCCAGTCGGCTATCAAATGTCACCTCAAGTTAAAGCAGTTCTAGAAGCAGTTCAGCAAATCGATCAGAGTCAGCAAATTACTGTACTACGCAATACTGTAGTAAATATGGGCTTTGATCCGGCTCTGGGTGACAACCAACAGGGACAAGTCATAAACTTTAAGTTTCAACGTGCATCCCTAAGCCCCAAATTTACTATTGAGGGAGTCACACAACCAACAGTGCTGAAATACATCGAAGCTATGAATGTAGATGACATTGAAGCTGCTGTTGCTTTATTTGCTAACAATGGTGCGCTGCAACCGCCTTTCCAAAAACCAATTGTTGGTAAAGAGGCGATCACTTCCTACCTACGAGATGAAGGCCAAGGGTTAGTGATGAAGCCAACCAAAGGCATTTCGGAAATTATTGAAGATGGTTATACACAGCATAAAGTTACTGGTACCGTCGAAACTCCTTGGTTTGGAGGTAATGTTGGGATGAACATTGCCTGGAGATTTTTACTCGATCCTCAAGGTCAAATTTACTTTGTGGCTATTGACTTACTTGCTTCTCCTAAAGAACTGCTTAACCTAACCCGCAAGTAAAACTTCTTTGGTTTGGATTTGGAGTACTTCCTCTTAATATCAAGGCAATTGCGCTTGTCTAAGGTGATGTTTTAAAAGGGTTTTTGCTTTCATAATTAGCACAGCAAATCATGTCATTACATAGTTAAAACCTTGATTTGGCTTTGCATTTAACCCAATGCAGAACTACAAAAAATGTACCTTTCGGGACTTTTGAAACATCATCTAAGCGCCATGATTCTGATTAAATAAGATATCAATTCAAGCTCGGTTCTAGATGAACCGAGCTTTATTAAAATGTAGTCAAACTATTGTAAATTAGCTGTTCACTCAAATCAACCTCAGCCACGTCTCCCAATTCAAAAGCTGGAGTAGAAACAGTGAAATTTACTAGTACGTTTATTATCTAAAATTTTCCCGAAGCTAATACCAATTCACGAAAATCTTGATACATATAGACTTTTCGTAGGGGTTTAGCAGTGCTCATTGGTGTCAACTTAAGCTCAAACACTAGAATTTATCGTCGTTTTAGATCCCCCAACCCCCTTAAAAAGGGGGCACAAGATTCTAGTTCCCCCTTTTTTAAGGGGGGTTAGGGGGGATCGAAAAGCTAGGCGGTACATGGAAAAATTTTCACTCTTCTTATCAGAGTAAGCTTTCACGTTAAGTTGACACGTATGAGCA
>Ga0105049_10008080_pt1 | contig 12204 bp, 10 predicted proteins | sample MAT06_FD_78087 | JGI IMG/M metagenome (GOLD analysis project Ga0105049, IMG submission 78087) | Freshwater microbial communities from Lake Fryxell liftoff mats and glacier meltwater in Antarctica - MAT-06 | ecosystem: Environmental > Aquatic > Freshwater > Ice > Liftoff microbial mat | place...
CGTGTGAGCGATCTGCTGCTCGACGGTACCAACGGGATGTACTTCGGGAATCTGTTCGCGGCGACGGACGTAAACCCGGTTTGTCAGCCCGACGGATAGGCGACGATCGAGCTCATCAACTGGGGGCACTTGACCTTCGGGACGGTGTTGCCAGCGAGCCGGTGCTGGATGACGTGATCGTGAACACAAACCCAATCGCCGGTCCCGGCGTGGCGGGGCTGGGGCTCATGGGCCTGCCGCTGGCGGCCCGGCGGCCGCGTTGAGCGGGGATTGATCGAGAAAACCCGAGTAAAGCCTCGGGGCTCGGAGCCACTCGGTTCTCGTTATGGCCCATTTGTCGGCGGCGGATTGGCAAGGCAGGGGCGGACGCACGCTAGACTTGGCCCGTGCCGCTGCTTCAAGCGATCGAACTGCAGAAGTCGTACAACGGGCGCCCGGTGGTGCAGGGTGTGTCGTTCCATGTTGACCCCGGCGAGATCGTCGGGCTCTTGGGTCGTAACGGCGCGGGCAAGACGACCAGCTTCCGCATGGCGATCGGCATGATCGAGGGCGACGGCGGGCGGGTGGTCTTCGACGGACGCGATGTCTCCAACCTGGCGATGTACAAGCGGGCGCGGCTGGGGATGGGCTATCTGTCGCAGGAGCCGTCGGTCTTCACGCGGCTCACGTGCGAGCAGAACCTGCTGGCGATCCTGGAGACGCTGAGCCTGTCGCGGGGGGAGCGGCGGAGCAGGGCCACCGCGCTACTGGCCCAGTTCGGGCTGACGCACAAGGCCAAGCAGCAGGCGCGGACCTGCTCCGGCGGCGAACGGCGCAAGCTGGAGATCGCGCGGGCGCTGGTGACGCGGCCCAAGCTGATATTGCTCGACGAGCCGTTCAGCGGGGTCGATCCGATCGCGGTTGAGGAACTGCAGGGCGAGATCCGGCGTTTGGCCGACAGCGGGATCGCGTGCCTGATCACCGATCACAACGTGCAGCAGACGCTTCGGGTGTGCGATCGGGCGTGCATTATCGACGAGGGGAAGGTGTTTGCCGAGGGGACGCCGCGGGAGCTGATCAAGAATGAGATGGTGAAGCGGGTGTACCTCGGCTCGCTGTTCCGCGGCGACGAGTTCGACCATGTGCCGGCGGCGCGGGGGGCCTAAGGCTCTTCTGTGCGTACGCGGGGCGTGGCGTTGGGCGGAGCGTTGGGGCCGTTGATGGGGGCGAGGAGGCCGAACTCGTGTACGAGGCGGCCGCCGAGGTGGGCGGTGTTGGCGAGCATGAGAATTCCGGCGGCGTGGGGGAGGGCGATGATCGCGCCGGCAGCGGGAAAGGCCCAGCGCGGCAGCTTCTCGCCGAAGCGCCAGCGGACAACGGCAAGGGCGGCATAAGCGAGGCTGACCCCGAGGAAGACGTTGCGGCAGAGCTCGCCGAGCTGCTCATGGTCTTCAAGGACCTCGTCGGCGGCGGCGGGGATGGTGGAGGGGACGATCTCCTGCGCGGCTTCGCCGGTGGCGGTGGCGACGAAGGCCGAGACGGTGCCGGCGATCAGGAGCGCGAGCGCGAACGTGCTGAGCGGGCCGGCAAAGCGACGCCAGACCAACGCCATCAACGCCGGCACGATGGCGATCATCAAGAGCACGATCGGGAAGTGGATGACCGCGACGTGCAGAGCGTTCCAGGGCAGCAGCGGTGGGGGGGTGAACATGGCCGGGCTCCTTGAGGGATTATGGCGGGGCGGCAGAGCGTGTGGCGGCGCTTATGTCGACCGCGCGGCGGCAATCGCCGGTCGGCGGACGGCGCGAAGGCCTTCGACGATGAAGACGATGGCGAGCGCGAGGAGGGCGGCGGCGACGGCGGCGTTGAGGAGGATGGGGTTGAACTCGCCGGTGGCCGTGCGGAAGACGCCGCGGGAGAGATCGCGGACGCCGACGGCGATCTGGAGGGTGATGGCCCAGAGGGTGATGGCCATGACAAAGAGCATGGGGATGAAGGTGTACCAGCAGCGTTTGCCGGCGCGGTGGAGCCAGACGGTGATGCCCAGCAGCGTGAGGGCGGCGAGGAGCTGGTTGCTGGTGCCGAAGAGCGTCCAGAAGAGGCGGTAGGCGTTGGCGTCGGCGGTGAGCAGGACGACGAGCGGCAAGCCCGCCGTGAGCCCCGCGGCGATGAGTCCTACGGCTTTGGGTTCGAGACCTTTGGGGACGTCGCGGACGCGCGGCTCGTTGTCGGGGCCGATGGGCGCGGTGCGGCGGAACTGGAAGTAGAGCTCGGTGAGGAGGTATCGGCCCAGACGTGTAGACACGTCGAGAGTGTCGAAGACGAAGGTGCTGAAGGCCATGGCCCCGAAGGTGGCGGCGAAGAGGAACCAGTCGTTGCCGAGGATGAGGGTAAGGAACTGGGCCATGCCGTCGCCGTAGATGCGTGCGGCGGGCTGGCCCTTGGCGGCTTCGGGGGTGATGACGAGGATGGTGGCGAGAGCGATGAGCGCGACGAAGCCTTCGAGGAGCATGGCCCCGAAGCCGACGGGTTGGCAGTGCGATTCTTTGGAGACTTGTTTGCTCGTGGTGCCGCCGCAGATGAGGCCGTGGAACCCGGAGCAGGCGCCGCAGGCGATGGTGACAAAGAGGAAGGGCAGGACGAAGGCGGTGATGGGCGGCGGGCTGGAGCCGAAGAGTTCGATCTGGCTAAGCGGGTTGAGGGTGGCCAGGGCTTGTTCTGAGAGCATGGGCTGCTTGATGGTGAACCCGCCGAAGAGGACGCCGATAGTGCCGACGGCGAGGGCGAGATAGAGGACGAAGCCGCCGAGGTAGCCGCGGGGTTGTTGGAGGAGCCACATGGGCAGGAGCGAGGCGACGAAGCAGTAGACGAGGATGACGGCACACCAGGTGGCGAGGGAGAAGTTGAGGAGGTGGTCGAGGTGGGTGCCTGCCCAGACGCAGCCGAGGGTGGCGGGGACGAAGATGATCGTGGTGAGCCAGATGGGCGGCTTGAGGAATCTGTCGACGACGCCCATGAGCAGCGCGAGGAGGAGATAGAGCGTGCTCGACGCGGCGACGGCCCCGCCTTTGTTAAAGGTGGTGGCGAGGCCCGCGAACTCCTCGGCCTTGCCCGCGAACGAGTCGGCGGTGATCTGGGTGAAGGCGATGATGACGTACAGAAGGGCGAGCCAGATGAAGGCGGTGAGGGCGAGGTACGCGCGGCGGCCGAGGTTGACGCGGGCGATCTCGGCGATGGAGTGGGCGCCGTGGCGGATGGAAGCGACGAGGGCGGAGAAATCGTGGACGGCCCCGATGAAGATGACGCCGAAGATGATCCAGAGGATGCAGGGGAGCCAGCCGAAGCCCTGGCAGGCGAGGATGGGCCCGGCGATGGGCCCTGCGGCGGCGATGGCCGAGAAGTGCTGGCTCATCAGCGAGAAAGGGCGCGTGGGGATGAAGTCGACGCCGTCGTTGATGCGGGTGGCGGGCGTGGCCGTCTGGTTGTCGAGGCGGTATTGACGGGCGAGGAAGGAGCCGTAGAGGAGATAGCCGGCGATGAGGAGCGCGATGACGATGAGGGCGAGGAGTGGGAGGGGCACGGGGGGAGCGTAACAAATGGCCAAATGGTCGACTTGCTGGATGGCCGAATGAGACAGGGCCGGGCTTGGTGCGTTTGGGGGAGGTTTGGGGAAGTTTGGTGGGATGGCAGCGTGGGGAGGGCGAGGTTCGGTATGCTCGGCCGTCCGACGTGTGGCCGTGCAAGGAGTTTTCCAGTGCGCATGAACGTGATGTGTGTGGTGGGCGTGGTGGGTTTGGCCGTGTCGGTGGCGGCGGGGCAAGAGAAGCCCGTCGCGTTTGTAAACGCGCGGATCTTGACCATGGCGGGGGACGGAATCGGTGAGATCGAGAAGGGGACGGTGGTGGTGTGGAACGGGCGGGTAGTGGCCGCGGGCGATGCAACGGTGAAGCTGCCCGATGACGCTGAGGTGGTGGATTGCACGGGCAAGTGGATCATGCCGGGGCTGGTGGATACGCACAGCCACATCGGCGGGATGGGCGGGCTGGGCGGGGCGGACGGTTCATCGCCGATCCAGCCGGAGGTGCGGATTTATGACTCGCTGACGGTGGAGGACTCGGGCTTCAAGCGGGCGTTGGCGGGCGGGCTGACGACGCTCAATATAATGCCGGGGTCTGGGCACCTGTTGAGCGGTCAGACGGCGTACTTGAAGCTGCGGAACGGGCGGACGATCGAGGATCGCTTCATCAAGGCCGAGGACGGCTGGGTGATGGGCGGGATGAAGATGGCCAACGGGACCAACTCGCTGCGCGAGGCGCCGTTCCCCGGGACGCGCGGGAAGTCGGCATCGCTGATCCGCGAGCAGTATGTCAAAGCGCAGGAGTATCAGGCCAAGAAGGCCAAGCCGAGCACCGACCCGGACAAGGCGATGGCCCGCGACCTGGCCATGGAGGGATTGGGCGAGGTGCTGACTGGGCGGCGGATCGTGCAGCACCACACGCACCGGGCGGATGACATCATGACGGTGCTGCGTTTCGCCAAGGAGTTCAAGGCGCGGACGGTGCTGCATCATGTGAGCGAGGCGTGGAAGGTGGCCGACGAGATCGCGGCGGCGGACACGGGCTGGGGGCCTAAAGGGATCAAAGGAACGCCGGTGTCGGCGATCGTGATCGACACGCCGGGCGGGAAGCTGGAAGCGGCTGAGTTGACGTGGGAGACGGGCAAGATCCTGGAGAAGGCGGGCGTGACCGTCGCCTTCCATACCGATGACTGGATCACCGACTCGCGGCTGTTCTTCCGGTCGGCGGCGCTGTCGGTGCGGGCGGGCATGAGCCGGGCCGGAGCGCTGCGGGCCCTGACGATCAGCGGGGCCAAGATGCTCGACCTGGAAGGCCGCGTCGGCTCGCTGGAGCAAGGCAAGGACGCGGACTTGATCATCCTGTCGGGCGACCCGCTCAGCGTGTACACCAAGGTTGAGCAGACGTGGGTGGAAGGGACCAAGGTCTTTGATCGCAGCGACGCCAAGGACCGCCTCTACGCGGTCGGCGGGCTCGGTGCGGGGCAGTTGCAGAGGCCGTACATGTGCTGCGAGGACAACGCGAGGTTCACGTTCGGCGGTCGGCAGTGGGAGGCGGCCAGGTGAGCGGCGGCCGAACGGGCCGGGAGTGTGTGTGCGGCGATTCGATGGGTGAAGAGCGACTCGAACTTCGGAAGGCGGATCATCAGATGAGCATGAGCACGAGCGATATTGGTGGCCAACGGTGGGTCGTGGCGGCGTTCCTGGCGGCGGTGGGCGCGATGGCGCTGCCGGCGTGGGCGCAGCTGGCCATCAAGGCCAAGACGGTCCACACGATGGGCCCCGCGGGAAAGATCAGCGACGGCGTGATCGTGATCCGCGACGGGAAAATCGTTGCGGTGGGCCCGGCGGCGAGCACGGCGATCCCCGATGGGTTCAAGGTGCTGTCGGCCGAGGTAGCGACGCCGGGGCTGGTGGATGCGCGGAGCACGGTGGGCGTGTCGGGCATCTACAACCAGCGGCATGATTCGGACCAGCTGGAGCGGTCGAGCCCGATCCAGCCGGAGTTGCGGGCGATGGACGCGTACAACCCGCTGGAGCCGCTGGTGGCGTTCGTGCGCTCGCTGGGTGTGACGACGGTGAACACCGGCAACGCGCCAGGCGAGCTGGTGAGCGGGCAGACGATAATCGTCAAGACGACGGGCAACACCGTGGAAGAGGCACTGGTCAAAAACCCCGGCGCGGTGGTGGCGACGCTGGACCCCAGCGCCGAGAAGGACGGGGCCAAGAGCCCGGGGACACGCGGGAAGATGGTCTCGATGCTGCGCGAGCAGTTCATCAAGGCCCAGGAGTACGAGACCAAGTGGCAGCGTTATCGGGACAAGGCCGGGCAGCCGACCACCGAAGGCAAGGACGCGCCCGCGGCCCCCGAGCGCAACCTGCGGCTGGAGATGCTGGTAGCGGTGCTCAAGGGCGAGACGCCCATGATGATCACGGCGGACAGGGCTCACGATATTGACGCGGCCCTGCGGCTGGCGGCGGAGTTCAAGTTCAAGCTGATCCTGGACTCCGGGGCCGAGGCGTTCATGCGGACGGAACAGATCAAAGCGGCGGGCGTGCCCGTGGTGGCGCTCGCCCCCATGTCGCGGTCGTTCGGCGATCGCGAGAACGCCACATTCGAGCTGGCGGCGATCTTGCTCAAGGCCGGGATCCCCATGGCGATCCAGAGCGGTTATGAGGCGTACGTCCCCAAAACGCGCGTGGTGCTGTTAGAGGCGGCGATCGCCGCGGCCAACGGGCTCACGTTCGAACAGGCCCTGGCAAGCATCACCATCGAGCCGGCGAAGATCCTGGGGATCGAGGCCCGCGTCGGGTCGCTGGAAGCCGGGAAGGACGGCGATGTGGCGATGTACGACGGCGACCCGTTCGAGTACACCTCGCGCTGCGTGGGCGTGGTGATCAACGGCAAGGTCGTGAGCGAGAAGCCGCGCTGATCGTGCGGGGGTTCAACCGGCTTGGGCGTCGGCGGCGCGTCCGCATAACGACGATCTGAGTTCTCTGGACGGCGCAAACGGCGAACGGGAACCCGGGCCGTGCTCGGACTGCTTGACAGAGAAAAGTGCCCCGCATGCGGGGTCGATAGGAGACTCGCGGCGTCGGCCCATTGGCCCGCCGCGGGAGTTTCTTCATGAGCGTTGACACCGCAGTCCGTGAGCAGGCCGTCGCCGCGGCGATCCGCGAGATCTCGCACATCGCCACCTTGCCCGAGATCACGCTGAAGATCATCCAGCTGGTGGAGGATCCGACGAGCACGGCTCAGGACCTGCACAACGTGATCGCCAAGGACCCGGCGCTGTGCACGCGGATCCTCAAAGTGGTCAACAGCGCCTTCTACGGCCTGCCGGGGCAGATCGGCTCGATCAACCGGGCCATCGTGCTCCTGGGCCTGAACGCCGTCAAGAACATCGCGATCGCATCGAGCTTGTCCAAGCTGTTCAAGGGCGGGCAGCTCACGCCGGGCTTCTCGGCCAAGGATTTGTGGACGCACTCGGTCGCGGTGGCCGCGGGGACCAAGGCGCTGGCGCAGCAGATGAAGCTGGGCCTGAGCGACGAGGCCTTCCTGGCCGGTCTGATCCACGACGTGGGCATGATGGTCGAGCTGCAGTACGACCGCAACAAGCTCGTCGAAGTGCTGGAGCGGACGGAGGCGACCGAGGGCACCGACATGCTGACCGTGGAACTCGAGGTCTTCAACGCCCACCACCAGGACTTCGGCGCGGCGTTGTGCGACCGCTGGAAGTTCCCCCGTTCCTTCGTCCACGTGTGCGGCTTTCACCACCGCCCGCTCGATCTGCCTTACGACCAGCGGGCCCTGACGACGATGGTCGCGGTCGCCGACCGGCTGGCGGCGGGGCTCGATATTGGCTTCCGACTAGACCTCCCCCAGACCGATGTGCCCCCGGAATGGCTGGATGAACTGAAGCTGACCCGCGAAGAGGTCGATCTGATTACCAAGCAGTTGCCCGCCTCGGTCGACGAGGTCTCGGCGATGCTCGGTTCCTGAGACTATTCGGCGTCGGGCCGCACGGACGCGTCCCGCACGCCGATTCCTGAACTCTCTCTCTTTCTCCCTCCGGGCGGCTGTACGAAAGTACAACCGCTCATTTTCGTTTTGGGCCCCCGGTTCAGCTGGGGGGGGCCTCGCGCTGCTGGATCGCGTGGCGCCAGCGTTCCAGCGCCCCACGGTCGGTCAGGTCATAAAGCAGCGGCGTAACGGTCGCGTGACCCGCGAAGAGCTCCTGCACATCGGAGCCGGGCTCGGTGCCGTGGAACTCGAGAGGTCCGCCGGCGGACCAGTAGTAGGTTTCGCCCAGCGGGTTGACGTTCTTGACGAAGTGGTCGATGGTGCCGTGGGTGTTCATGGGGCAGAAGCGGACCGGCGGCGCAGGGCCTTCGGCCTCGGTGATGGGCAGATTGATGCTCAGGCATGAGTGCGCGCCGAGGGCGGAGCGGAGCGTGCTGCCGTTGGGGCGGCCGATGATCGACTCGATGATCTGGCGGGCGTGCCGGCCAGCGACGTCGTAGCGGGCTTCGCCGCGGCCCAGGTGCAGGCTGACGGCGATCGAGGGGATGCCCAGAAACGCGGCTTCGAGGGCGGCGGCGCAGGTGCCCGAATAGAGGACGTTGATCCCGACGTTGGCGCCCATGTTCATGCCGGAGACGACCAGGTCGGGGAGTGACTTGGGGCCGAAGCGGTCGGGCCAGAGTGCGGAGAGGGCGAGCTTGACGCAGTCGGCGGGCCGGCCGTCGACCGCCGTACCGCTCATGCGGTCGTTGACTTTGATGGGGTGGGTGATGAGTGGCTGTCGGAAAGTGACGCCGTGGCCCGTGGCGGATTGGACGGTGAGGGGGGCGATGGTCACGACGCGCTGAGCGAAGGGGGCGGCGAAGGAGCCGTCGTGATTGATGAGGGCGTCGTAGAGGGACTGGATGCCGGGGGCGTGGATGCCGTCGTCGTTGACGAGCAGGATGTTCATGGGCGAGGGTAGAGCGCGGGCTTCAAATGGCCCAAGGAACAAATGGTCAAATGGCCGAATAGGGATGGGGGCCGGGCGAGTCGAGGGCCGCAGAGAGCGTGCATCCTGCGGGGCTGGGTCCGGCGACCTATGTTGCAGGCAGATGGGCGATACGGGGCACAACTCGGGTGGGGAACGTTCGGGCATGGGCCGGGCGGGAGAGGTGCTGTCGATCGAGTCGTTCCTGACCGACGGTTCGATCGCGCGGCTGTGCGATGAGCTCGGGCGGCTACGGGGGGTGCCGATCTGGGTGGTGAACGCCGATGGGCGGGTGGTGGCTCCTGGGCACGACGGGAAACTGTGGGCGCTACTGGATGCCACCGATGGGGCGCGGCGGGCGGCGGCGGTGGTGGGCGTGCCGTTTGACGAGCAGGCCGAGCTGTTCCGGGCACCGATCAAGACGACGGCCGGTCGGCTGGGCGACATCGTGACGCTGGCCGACTGGGGGCGCGACGAGCCCGTCGGGCGGCGGGCGCTGGAGCGGGCGATCATGCTCCTGGCCAGCACGGCGGCGGAGTCGTGTGAAGATCAGTTGACGCTGCGACGACGGGTCCACGAGCTCGACGCACTCTTCCGGCTCTCCTCGGTGCTGGTCGGAGCGGGCGACCCGGACCGCGTGCTGGAGGCGGCGCTCAACCTGGCGCTCGACGTGATGGGGCTCGACGCGGGGTCGATCGCGGTAATCGATCCCGATGGCGACGGCGTGCTCAGGCACCGCGTGGCGCGCGGGCTCAGCGATGAGTATCTGGCCAACAACGCGCCGCTGTCATCCGACGGCGTGCTGCGCGAGCGGGCGCTCTTGGGCGAGGTGGTGACGGTTGACGACTTGCAGAGCGACCCGCGAATCGCCGACCACGGGCGGCCGCAGGCGGAGGGTTTGCAGAGCCTGATCACCACGGGACTGATCTTCCAAGGCCGACCGGCGGGGCTGATGCGGCTCTACAGCCGATCGCGGCGGTTCTTCAGCGAGGAAGAGACCGGGCTTCTGCGTTCGATCGCCGATCAATCGGCGATGGCGCTGGCGCACCAGCGTCTGCGGCGTCTGCGCGATGAGGACCAACAGATCAAGCGGCAGGTGCAACTGGCGGCCGACGTGCAGCGGCGGATGTTGCCGCAGACCTTGCCCGACATGGAGCCGTTCGAACTGGCAGCGCGCTACGCGCCGTCTTTTCAGCTTGGTGGCGACTTCTACGACCTGTTCCCGAGACGCGGACAGTTGTTCATGGCCGTCTGCGATGTGGTGGGCAAGGGCGTGCCGGCGGCGCTGCTCATGTCGGCGGTGCGGGCCTCTCTGCGAGCGTATACGCAAGACCTGGCCGACCTCGACGAAGTGATGGGCCGCCTCAACCGGGCCCTGGCCCGTGACACGCTCGAGAGCGAGTTTGCGACACTGTGGGTGGGCGTGGCCGACCCGAAGACGCTGCGGTTGACCTTCTGCGGAGCGGGGCACGACCCGCCCCTGATCTTCCGCGTGCCGGCGCACCGGGCCCCGTCGATGGCGGACGTCGACGAGCTGGCGGCGGGTGGGATGGCCCTGGGTATCGACCCGTCGCAGCGCTACCAGCTCGGCCAGTTCGACCTGCGGCCCGGCGACGTGGTGCTGACCTACACCGACGGCCTCACCGACGCGGCGGATCACGAGAACCGGAGGTTCGGGCGCGACCGCGTCAAGACGGCGGTGCTGGGCCTGCTGGCCGACCGGCGCGACGCGACGGCCGGGCAGATCGCCGAGCACCTGGTCCGAGAGCTTCGGCAGTTCTGCGGGCTGCGCGCGGCCAACGACGACGTGACGCTGGTGGTGCTCCGCGTACGCACGCCGCAGGAGGTCGAGGCGAGCGTGGGGGATTCGATCTAGCGGCCGCCAATGCGTGCGGGTTTGGGCGTTGCTGGGAAGCTGGGGCTTGAAACTGGGCGAGCCATGTAGCGCGGCGTGACCCAATGTGAATGCTCGTTCGCGCGGCGTTTGCGCAAGCTTGTGCATCGATTCAACCGCGGCGACGTATACCGCGTCGATACTTCTCTTTACGCGGTTGGTCTGGAGATGGCATTCGCCACGGGAGCCGAGCCATGGACGGCACGTTCCACGCCTATCGAACGGTCGTTCTCTCCGATGTCCACCTCGGCTCCTCGCTCTGCGACATCGCCCGCGTGAACGCCTTCCTTGAGGGCGTCCGCTGCGAGCACCTGATCCTCAACGGCGACATCATCGACTGCTGGGCCCTCCGCCGCGGCGGCGTCTGGGGGGCGGAGCACACGCGCTTCATCGGGCTATTGCTCGCCAAGGTCCGCCACCACCGCACGCGCGTGGTCTACGTCCGCGGGAATCATGACGACGTGCTCGGGCGGCTGCTGCCCTTGGCGCTCGACAACCTGTCGATCGTCGAGGAGCACGTCCACACGATGGGCTGGCGAGATTATCTGGTCGTTCACGGCGACGCCTTCGACGCCGTGGTGCGGCACAACCTCCTCACCACCGCCGCGGGCAATCTGAGCTATCACATGCTGATGGCGATCAACAGCGTGTACAACTGGACGCGCCGCCTGCGCCGCCTGCGCCGCCTGCGCCGCCTGCGCGGGCTGGAGGGCTGGTCGCTGGCGCGGGCCATCAAGACGCGCTTGCCGCAGCCGCGGCGCTTTGTAGCCCGCTTCGAGCGGTTCACGGCCGAGCTGGCCGCCAAGCGGGGCTGCGCGGGCATCGTCGCCGGGCACATCCACGTCCCCGCCGACAAAGAGATCGACGGCGTCCACTACCTCAACTGCGGCGACTGGGTCGAGTCGTTCACCGCCATCGTCGAGGAATACGACGGGTCGATCAAGCTGCTGGAGTTCAATGCGGTGGTGCCCACTGCGTTTCCCCCAACGGTGTCTGCGAGTGGGTCGACGGTTAAAGCACGACCAGAGGCCGCGTTCGCGTAACGGGGCGGAGATTCGGAATCTAATATTCCCGGGCAGAGCTCGAAGGCGCGCTCAGACCGGGCGTCAGGCTGCGGTGGAGGGGGGGCCATCGTCACCGCGCGTCGGGAAGCGGTAGTTCTGCACATCCTCGTTGAGGACGAGGAGCTGGCGCTGCATCCGATCGAGCGTGTCGTGGATGGAGGAGATCAGGCCAACGTCGGCCGCGGGGCGCGGGGCCTGCGAAATGCTCGGGCGCACCCGCGTGGCCTGGTCGAGCGCCTGCCGCGGGAACACCAGGCGGCGGGCGGATTGGTCTTCGGTCCGACGTTCGCCACGAAGCTGAAGCTTGAGCATCGCTGACCTCCGAAGGGTACGAACCTCGGTGATCGGCCCAGATCGGGCGAGGCTTAAGCCGGTGTCGGTTCATGGTCGGATCCTGACGACCGATTCGCCCTGCCGGGCTGCCCCCTAATCGTTGAGATCCCCCGGGTCTCAAGCTGCGCAGGGAACTCGGACTGAGGCTGGTCCTGGAACAATCAGAGGTCACATTTGGTACATGTCAGGGCCGCGATTCCGAGGTGCAAGGGGCGTCGACTGTGGTGGCCGAGCTGTCAGGCTGGGACCGCTGGCCTAGTTTCGGTTCCGTCCCGAGGCGTAGCCGCTTGATGTTGGTGCGGTGCATGAAGATGGCGATGGCGGCCAGAGTGGACGCCACGGCTAAGTAGGGCCAGATGGGCCAAG
>Ga0105049_10008081_pt1 | contig 12203 bp, 9 predicted proteins | sample MAT06_FD_78087 | JGI IMG/M metagenome (GOLD analysis project Ga0105049, IMG submission 78087) | Freshwater microbial communities from Lake Fryxell liftoff mats and glacier meltwater in Antarctica - MAT-06 | ecosystem: Environmental > Aquatic > Freshwater > Ice > Liftoff microbial mat | place...
AACGTGTGGTACGGCTGAAATGCGTAGAGCAGGCCGCACATCGCAGCAACCCACGGCGACACGCCGAGCCGCCACAACACGAGCATAGCCGTGAGCGCCGCAAGCGGGTAGCCGAGTAAATAGTAGACGTTGAACACGACGACGACATCGGGAATGCACTGCCCGAGTAGCCAAATCATCGCGAAGTGAAAGTGATCGACCACGGGGAAATCGTGCGTTTCCTGGATGCCCGGCGCGCCGAGTCGCTCGTTCCGCCAGTGGCTGCCGCGTTCGATGGTCGCTTTCACCAACGGCAAAATCAGCAAGCCATCGTCGCCATAATGCAACGGCAACCGCAGCCGCTCGACCGACAGCCGATACCCGAGAACGACCACGATCCCGCTGAGCAACACCGCCAAAGCACACGGCAAAACCACCTCGCGCACCCGCAGCATCGCATGCCCTCCCGGATTCTCCATTCGCATACTGTATTACAACAGCACCCAGGGTCGCGTCCGCGCAGGAGGAACTCGTTCAAAACAGCGATTTCGACCGTGCGCTCGTTTTACCGCTTGCCGGTTTACCGCCGAGTGTGTGGATGTAATCGTAGTAGCCCGCGAGTTTGAACTTCTTCGCGGTGTTGGTGGACGACATATAGCGGATATTGCCAAAAACCTCGCGTTCGGGTGGCCACGGGCGATCGAACAGACCGAAGCACCAGAGGATGCCGGTGTAGCTGTTCGGGTCGCGGCCATCGGTCGCGTATTTGTTGTTGAGGTGTTCGAGTACGCCGTACGCTTCCTCGGGGCTGGCCGACCATTCGAGGACTTTCTTACCCCATAACATCCGCATATAGTTGTGCATTTTGCCCGTGGCGACGAGTTCGCGTTGGGCGGCGTTCCAGAGTTCATCGTGCGTGTCGCCATGCTCCCACTGTTCGAGCGTGTAGTGAAATTCGCGTTTGTCACTGGCATGTTTATTCAGCGTCGCCTTCGCCCACTCCGGCAGCACGCAATCGAGCGTGCCCCCCGTTCGCGGCGAGAAATCCATCGTCTCAAAGTTGAAGCTCGGCGCTTTGCCAGCGATGGCCCAACTCTTGTTTTTGCCCTTGGCGTTCGCCACTTCCAGATTCCGGCAATAGTGCCAGTGGAAGCCGATCTCGCGCCATGTGATGGCTTCGTCGAGAAAGCCGTTGACGTTGTCGTCGCGGCAGAAGAAATCGTCCTTGTTGCGCGTCTTGAGGTTCAACATCTCCGGCGTCCATTTGCCGTTCGCGTTCAACGTACCATCGATCACCTCATCGACCGACAGATGCCCATAATGCAGGTACACGCTCAGCCCGCTCGCCGAGTTTCGCGTCGGCGAATCGGGCTGGCTGCGTTCGGTCGAATAGCGCGACAGCTTGTTTTTGAGGAAATTCGCGAGTACCGCCTTCCCCGCTATCGTGCCACCCGCCTGGCCCGGCACGATCGGTACGGCACGATCGAGCGGCAGTTCGTTTACGAATGCGGCAATGTCTTTCGGCGGCGACCAGAGCGCGAACGGCGCGTCGATGGCACCCTTGGCCAAACCCGTCACATCGGGTTCGGCGATCGCGCGATGCGTCCACGATTCCGCGAACAACTTGTGCATTCGCGGTCGCAAGTGTGCGGCAGCGCTCGTCACTTTGCCCAACAGCGAAAGTGGCACCACGCTGTTGCCATCGACTGCGTGAACCGCCGTCTGCGTCGATTTCGCCAACGCGCGATTGTGCGCCGGGACGATGAACGCAGGGTAGTCGTCGGTGATGACGATGCTCGCTTTATCAGCGAGTGATTTCACCAAGCCGTGGCCGTTGTGGCCCGGCGTTTCAACGAACGGCCAGTACGTCAGCCCCATCGCCTTCGCGGCGATCGCGTTGTCGCGCATTCCTTCGAGAATGAAGTGGTGGAACCGCGGCGACGCCCACGGGTAATTCAGTTTCAGCCCTTCGTAAACGACGAGCGGCTTCTTGAGATTGCGTGCCGTGTGGATCGCATAATCGAGCGCGTGATTGTGCCTCAGACGCCGAAACATCTGGCACCAGTACAGCACGTACTGCCCGTTCGCGTTCGTCGGCTGGGCGTTGACCTTGCGAATGCGAGTATCGTTGAAAGTCGGCATCTCTTCTCTCCTTCGGTTCCCTATCTATAGGAGTGATGCGAAAGCACTTTCTCGAAATCGAAGCCGTCCGCAAACGCTACGGCACGACCGTGGCGCTCGATGGCGCTACGTTCGCCGTCGAACCCGGCGAACTGTTCGGCTTGCTCGGGCCGAACGGCGCGGGCAAAACCACACTCTTGTCGATCGTCACGGGGTTAATCGATGCCGACGACGGTACGATCGTCATCGATGGCCAGCGATTTCGTCGGGCGGATAGGGCGCTCCGCAAACTCATCGGCATCGGCACGCAAGACCTCGCCGTTTACCCCGAACTGACCGCCCGCGAAAACGTGATCTTCTTCGGTAAACTCTACGGTTTACGCACGAACGAACTGAAACAGCGTGCGGACGAATTGCTGACCGCCGTCGGGTTGCACGATCGTGCGGACCACCGTGCCGGTACGTTCTCCGGTGGCATGAAACGGCGGCTGAACCTCGCGGTCGCCGTCGTGCACATGCCGAAATTGCTGTTGCTCGACGAGCCGACGACGGGCGTCGATCCGCAGTCGCGCAACCTGATTTTCGACGTGGTGCAAAAGCTGAACCGCGACGGCATGACGATCATTTACACGAGCCATTACATGCAAGAAGTGCAGGCACTCTGCCCGCGCATCGCCATTATGGACGCGGGAAAAGTCATCGCCTGCGACACGCTTTCGCAGTTGTTGAAATTGCACCCGAGCCGCCTGACGGTGAAACTCGACCGCGTGCCGGATGGCTTCTTCGAGACGCTCCGCGAACTTCCCGGCGTGCAAAGTGCCGCGTTGCAACCCGATGGCATCCTCCTGACCGCCGACGCACTCGGGCCGTTGCTGCCGAAACTAGCGCTAGCCTGCGCGACGGCGGGCGTGACGCCGAACGCCTTCGAAACGAACGAATCGACGCTCGAAAACGTCTTCTTGCAGCTAACGGGTCACGCCCTTCGAGATTAATGCCATGCGACCCATCCTCACTCTCGCGGCCAAAGATTTCCGCCTGATGCTGCGCGACCCGCGTGCGGCGGTGATCTTGTTAATCATGCCGATTTTGCTCGTGCTGATTCTCGGCATCACCGTCGGCGGCGCGTTCGACCCGAACAAAAAGGAACAGCTTCGCATCTCCGTGGTCAACCTCGATGCGGGTCTGCCCGCCGATGCGGGCGGGTTCCCGGATCGGCCGTGGTCCGAGATTCTCATCGAGGATTTCTCCGGCACCGCGGACATCAAAGTCGAGATGATCCCTAGCCGAGAAGAAGCCGAACGCCTGATCCAATCGGGCGAGCGGGCGGTGATTATTATCCTCGAAGCGGACTTCAGCGAGCGCATTCACCGTTGCTCGTTCGTCGGCGAGCCGTTCAAACTCAACCCGATCAACCCGCTCAACCGCGACGGCATGAACGTCGGCGAAGTCTCGGTAAAAATCCTCCGCGATCCGACGCAAGAAGTCGCGGCCGCCGTCGTCGAACAGGTCGTGCAAGTCGCGCTGATGCGCGTCGTCATTCCGTGGATGATCGGGCAGGCGTTCGACATGATCGGCACCGACCCGTTCATGGATCGCATGGAAAAGCACATGCCCGCACTCCGCGGCGCGTACCTGTTGTTGCCGAAGAAAACCCTCGGCGACGGGATGCAGAAAGGCATCTCGGCGTTCTTCAGCAAGTACAATTTTCGCGGCAAAACGTGGGCAAAACTTACGAACAGCGACCCGCCACCGCCGCGCACGACCAACCGCTCCGCGTACCAATCCGATGGCTCCGGGGCGATCCGCCGCGGCGCGATCCGCTATCAGGCACTCGTCCCGAGTTACACCGTCACCTTCGCATTTTTCCTCGTGCTCGTGATGGGTTGGCTGTTCGCTAGCGAACGCCGATTCGGTACGCTCGTTAGGCTCAATGCCGCACCGATTGCACGCTGGCAACTGCTCATCGGCAAGTTGCTGCCGTGCTTCGCGGTGTCGTTGCTGCAAGGTTTCGGCTTGCTCATCGCAGGCAATTTGCTGTTCGGCATGTCGCTCGGCTCGCAGCCATTGTTGCTGATTCCCGTCGTGGCATGCACCTCGTTTGCTGCGGTCGGTTTGGCGATGTTCGTCGCCGCGTTTGCGAAAACCGAACAGCAAGTTTCGGTCACGGGCACACTACTCGTGATGGTGTTGGCGGGGCTGAGCGGGTCGTTGATGCCGCGCTACCTGATGCCCGAGGAAATGCGCCGCGTCAGCCGCGTAACGCCGCACGCCTGGTCGCTCGATGCCTACGCGCAATTGCTGACGAACCCCGAACCGCAAACCGCAATCGTCTGGATGGCGTGCGCCGCGCTCTGCGGCTTCGGCACGCTCTTCACGCTCATCGCCTGGTGGCGCATGTCCATCGAAACGGGGTAAGATTTCCTTGAAAATCCCTTGCCCACTTGCTCCCCTCTCCGCGTCGGAGAGGGGAGCAAGTGGGTCGTTTTGAAGGCAACCTACTTCTTGCCTGTCAGCTCGTCGGCGAGCCAGTTGGCGTTGTAGACTTTTCGCAGGCTTTCGATCATCGCGCGGCTATCGACCGACACGGCTCTGCTAATTTCCTGATCGAAGATGAAGTCGAGGATCAGCGACTGGATATTCCCGTCGAAGATCAACCCCACGACTTCGCCTTCCTTGTTAATCACGGGGCTGCCGCTGTTCCCACCGATGATGTCTGCGGTCGCCACGAAGTTAAATGGCGTCTTCGGGTCGAGTGCGCTCTTCTTATCGTTCCAGCGCTTCGGTAGCTCGAACGGGTACTTGTTGTCCTGTTCCTTGCTGCGTGCGTAGAGGCCATCGATGGTCGTGAACGCGGGCACGTCTTTGCCGTCTTCCTTGAAGCCTTTTACGGTGCCATAGCTGAGGCGAAGCGTGAAGGTGGCATCGGGGAAAGTGTTGGTGCCGTCCATCGCGAAGCGGGCCTTCGCGAGTGCCGTGTACGCCTGGCGTTTCGGTTCTTCGACTTCCGTCTCGGAGATTTTGCGAACCTTGCGGGCATGGGGATCGACGAGTTTCGCGAGCAGAATCATCGGGTCGGTGCTGGCATCGACGGCGGCTTTGCCGCCCTGATACAGCTTCTTGCGCTCGGCCACATCTTTCAGCTTCGTGCCACTGACGAGGTCGAAGGCGCGTTCGCGGGGCGACTTCCCAGCGAGTACCGCTTTGACCATTTCGTGGTTCGCGCCGTACGTCGTCGCGAGGAACGTCAGGCTGTCGGACAGCTTCAGAATCTCGAAGTCGTCGTAGTGCGGTTCGTCGCTGAACAGGCCGAATTCGAGGCTCGGTAGTTTCGCGTCGGAGAACTCGCGGAAGCGTTCGCCCGCCGCTTTGGTCTTCTCTTCGGCGGCGCGGACGATCGTGCGGGCCATGCCGTAATACGAACTGTTGAAGCCGCCGCCACCTTCGAGAACCGCAGCGTCTTTGAAGATCTCCGCCCGCCTCTTTTCGGCCTTTGCGATGGTGTCGAACGCCTTCGCGGCATCGGCCATCGTGGAATCGCCGGCATCGGCGATAAACTTCTTGAGGCGGTCTTCTTCGGCTTGTTTTCGTGCCATAATCTTCGGATCGAGCAACCCTTGCAGTCCGCCGATTCGCGCCTTGCGGCTGTTCTGAATCCCGAACAGATCGTCTTCGCCCTTCTGGCGGTTCGATTCGCTGCGTGCGACCCAACTTCCCAGCAGCACTTCGAGGCGGTTCAGGCGTTGCAGCAGGTACGGGTAGCCGGTGTCGCGCAGGTATTCGAGTTCGGCCATCGTGTTCTGGCGGTTGGTGCGGCCGGGGTGCCCGGACACGAAGACGAGTTCGTTTTCCTTCGACCCGTTCGCAGACCATTTCAGGTAATGTTCGCAGACGATCGGCTTGTCGTTTTCGTAAACGCGGAAGAAGCACATATCGAGGTCGAACCGCGGATACTCGAAATTGTCCGGGTCGCCACCGAAGAACGCGATCGCTTTCTCGGGGGCAAACACGAGGCGAATGTCGGTGTACTTTTTGTAGATGTACAGGTGGTACGCGCCACCCGCGTACAAGGTTACGACGTCGGCGCGTTTGCCGGTCGCTTCGTCGGCGTTCGCCTTCTCGATCTCGGCGATCTTCTTCTGGCGGGCCTTGAAACCATCGGCCGGCGTGGCATCGGCAGGCACCGCGGCGTTGACCTCGGCGGTCATGTCCTTGATGCTTTGCAGGACGTTCAGTTCGAGCGCCTTGCACTTGATCTCTTCGGCGTTCGTTTTCGCCTCGAAGCCGTCCTTCAGGTAGTCTTTTTCCTTCGTGCTCAGCTTCTGGAGATCGTCCGCGCCGACGTGGTGGTTCGTCATCACGAGCCCGTTCGCCGAAACGAAACTCCCCGAGCCACCGCTATTGAAGCGGACGCTCGACTTCTGCACGTGCTCGAGCCACGCATCGGTCGGCTCGAAGCCGTACTTCTCCTTGAGTTGTTTGCGGGGCGGGTTGTTGAACAACCACATCCCCTCGTCGCCATGGGTTGAAGGCATCGTCATGGCGAACACCATCGCGGCGGCCACGGCCACCAATATAGGGAAGCGAACCCGCATAGAATCCCTCCGGGAAATGCGTGAAAGCGAACGGACAGTAGCAAGAGTTATAGTCAAAGCGGCGAACGCAGACTATTTCCCGATGCAATACAGATGCGTGAGCGTTCGTACGTAGAGATCGCCGCCCATGATCGCGGGGGAGGCTTTACAGCCGGCGTTGAGCTTGTTCGTGGCGATGGGCGTGTAGGTTTTAGTCGCGGCGATCACGAACGACTTGTCGCCTTCGCTGAAGAAATACAGGTTGCCACCGGCGAGAACGGGCGACGCGGAGAACTTGCCATCGAGGCGTTCCTGCCAATGTTTATCGCCAGTTTTGGCGTCGAGGCAGAAAACGATGCCCGTGTCGTTGACCATGAATAACAGGTCGCCGACGATCGTGGGCGAGGGTCGCGTCGGTGCGATTTTGTCGGCACGCCACGCGACGCCGGTTTTTGTGAGATCGCCCGTTTGCCCCGCACGCACGGCCAGTAACCCCGCCGTGTGGCCCGTCGTGAGGTAAATCAGGCCGTGCGCCATCACGGGGCGACAGGCTTCGTTCATACCGCCGTGAATGACGCGCCATAGCTCGTCGCCGGTGGCGGGATCGTAGCCGAGCGTACCGACGGCGGCGGGCGTCACGAGCTGCGCTTTGCCGTCGATTTCAAACACCGAAGCGGTCGCAAATGCTTTCTTCAAATCGCCATCGTTGGGGTACGGCAATCCGCGATCCTTCTGCCACACGGTCTTGCCGGTGACCTTGTTCAGGCACGCGGTGTACTGTTTGTCGTGGCCATCGAATAGCAGAAACAGCCAGTCTTTGTAAATGATCGGCGACGATGCGGGCCCGCGCCAATGGTCGCACGGCAAATCGTCCCGCGACCACAACACCTTGCCGCTCTGCGTGTCGATGCAAGCGGTGCCGCGCGAGCCGAAGTGCGCATAAATTTTCCCGTCGTCGATCACCGGCGTCGGCGAGGCGTAACTGTTGAACTGGCGAATATTCGGCGGGTTTTTGTCGCTGAACAGGTGCAGATCGTGAATCGTTTTGCCCGTCTTGCGGTCGAGGCAAACCGCGTAAAACTCTTTGCCGTTCTCCAGTGCCGTCGTCACCCAAACTTGCTCGCCGACGACGATCGGCGACGACCAACCCTTATCGTGGACGGCCACCTTCCACTTCACGTTCTCGGTTTCCGACCACGTCGTGGGTGCCGTTTTCGACTGCGAATGGCCATCGCCGTTCGGCCCGCGGAACCCCGGCCAACTGTCGTCCGCGATGGCAATCGAACCGAGCATCAGCGTGAAAATAGAGATACAGATGCGCATGGCGAAATCCCAGCAGGAAAGTTTGGCAGGTTCGACAGAACGCAGTGTACCGTAAAATCGCGACGTTCGATAGCAGATACGAGTCTGATTCCGGTAGCCGCAAGTCTTCAGCCTGCGCGGGGGATTCCACCTTAGAAAACCAGTCGTGACGAGTCTTCGAGACACGACGCAATCCGCCACGATGATCATTCCGAGCGCAAGGAACGTCGTGTTTCGAAGACCCTCAGACGGCGAAAAGCTCCGCCACTGCTTCCGGCACTTCCTCGCCGTGTTCGATGCGATCTGCGAGAACCTTCATAGCCAGCAACCGTGTTGCAGCTGCGGCCTCTTCACGAGTGGGGCCATACGCCATAACACCGGGCAAGTCCGAAATGATTCCGAACCAGCGGCCATCGTCTTCCTGTTCCAGTTCGATTGCGAGTGACATTTCTGCACCATATGTGTGGGTGTAAAGCCAGATTATACACGGCTTTCGTTGCTGCGTAACACGATCCGCACCACTTGCGGGTTGCAGCGGAAGCGAAGGGCTTCTTTGCCGCTGATGCCGCGACCGACGACCATCTGCGTGCCATTTTCGTCGAATGTGCCCATGTCGAAGCGGCGACCGTAACGGCTCGGTACGAAGATCGAACCGACGATCGGCAAGCGAATCTGGCCGCCGTGAACGTGCCCGCACAACATGAGATCGATACCGTTCGCCTGCCCCCAGTAGAAGTTGTCCGGCGTGTGGCTGATGCACAGCCGGAAGCGATCCTTCGGCATATCGCTCAGGTCCGGCGCGGGGCGGAACCACGGTCCCTCGTGGCCGACTATTACCGCCTCCACGCCGCGAATCGTGGCGATCATCGCGGAGTTCGACACGATGGAGTAACCCGCCTCGGTGAGTTCCGCCCGCAGCCGGTCCGGTTCGTGTTTCACGTCGTGATTGCCGAGAATCGCGAATTTCCCCTCGGTCGCTTTCAGCCGGCCGAGTAGTGGCACGATCCATTTGCGATGCTCATCGGTATCGAGATAATCCCCCGCCAGCGCGATAATGTCCGCAGTCGGTCGCTTCTCGATTTCCTCAATCACACGCAGGTAATACGCCTCCGATGGCGTCCCGCAGAAGTGCCAATCGCTGAGCAGCAAGATCGAAAGCCCGTCCCACGCCGCCGGGAGTTTCGGTACAGCAAGTGACATCTGGGTGAAATCGACGCGAAAGATACCATTGAACGGCAGCCGCGCAATGTGTCGCCACTTGCCGTCGCCGAGTAACTTCGGCCCGAGTTCCGGCCAGAAATCGATCGTGCGCGTCTGCGAGCCAAGCATGGATACGGGCGGCAGGCGGAGGAGCCTGACGAGAGTGATAATGGGGAAAACGACACCGCCGAGCATCAGCATCGCGAAGAAGTAGAGCTCCCAGACTTCGCGTTCAAAAAACAGAATCGCGGGGAACGCGAGGATCCAGACGCCGGTGAAGTGCCGCCAAAGTTTCAGGAATGTCTTCGAGATTGGTCGACTGTACAGATTATTGAGTAGCGCGATCCACAGGCAGGCATGACCGACCCACGCGACGCCGAAAAGGAGGGCAAAAATGATGAAATTCACGAGTGTTTGGCAACGGTGATTGGCATCGCAGTAGGGGCAGGTGGCTGCGGCGCGGTGACGGCGGACACGACTTGATCGGGGCGAAACGGCTTGAACAGCACATGTTGCAGGCCGTCCATTCGGGCCTTGACGATGCTATGCGTCGAGTCGTAGCCGAAGCCCGTGGTCAGCGCGACCCGTGCCAGTGGCATCGCCATGCGGAAGCGGCGAAACGCCTCGTACCCGCTCATGTCCGACGGGCGAATCTCTTGGAGCACGGCATCGTAAACGATGTCGTTCACCAGCGCCAAACCCTCGTTCGCCGTCGCTGCGGTTTCGACTTCGGCACCCAGCCGGCCGAGCAGTAGGTGCGCCTGTTTGCGGAATCGCTCGTCCTGTTCGATGACGAGGACGCGCATCCCGGCGAGCGGGTTGGCATTCGCGCCGAGTACCGAATCGATGGTCAGATCGCGACCGACTTTCTGCACGCACTCCTTCACTTGCCGCGCGTTCGCCATGATCCGCCGCAGGTGCAGCGCCGCATCGGCGTCGGCGGCATGAAGCCGAGCGTACAACAGCGCGGCACTCGCGAGAACCTCATCGACCGGCAACGCGATCTCGCGGTTCACGGCTTCGATCGACTGCGAAATCGTACACGATTGTTGTGCGGTGAGCAGATCGAGGGTGTGAAGTGCGGCGGCGATTTCTTTGCTGAACAACTCGGTAAATTGCAAGTCGTCCGTGCCGAAGCCGTTGGTGCGTGGGCTTTCGACGTTGAGCGTGCCGACGACTTCGTCGTTATACTTTAGCGGTACAGTCAAAGAGCTTTTCGCACCTTTGGCACCGACGAGATAGTACGGATCGGTTGCGGTATCCGGACACAAATAACTATCGCCGGTAAAAGCGACGTGCCCCGTGACGCCGTTGCCATCGGGGCGCGCAAACAGCTTGCGCGTGGCCGCTTCGTCGGTCATGCCTTCTTGCAGCAGCGGCTTCAACTCGCCGCTACGCTTGTCGAGCAAGCGAACTTCGATCGTATCGTATCGCAGCAGATCGTGAACGTGCCGCCGTATGTTTTGCCGCAGTAATTCGACGCGAGTCGGCTCGTTCATCTCGGCGAGTTGATCGGCATCGAGCGCCGCCAGTTCCTGCCCCGCATGGTGTAGCGCGTGCAGTTTTTTTTGCTGTTCGACTTCCGCCGATACATTTTGCAAGATCGCAATCGACTGGAGAATCGTGCCATCGGCAGCGAACACGGGGCGAATGCGGACGTCCAGATACGCGAAGTTCGTCGTCTCCGTGCGATGCACGCGAAACGCGACGGGCTTGCCTTCGGCGGCCATCTTCAGCGGCTCGGCATGATCGGTCGCCACCGTCAACGGGCCGAGCGCTTCGAGGAGCGTTTTGCCGACGGGGCTGACATCGCACCATTTCCGCAGCACGACATTCGCCCACGTAATTGTGCCGTTGGTGTCGAGCGAACCAATTCCTTGATCCACGTTGGCGAGGATCGTTTCATCGCGGCGGTAGCGGTCGATCAATTGCGAAGTGAGTGCAGCCGATGCGAACACGCCATCGTAGTGGCCTGAGCGCAGTTGATCCGCGGCATCCGACGGGCCGGACGCCATCTTCAACTCGGTCGCGTGGAGGTCGATCCCCACTGGCGGCGTTGAACCGATCAGTAAATAGCGAGTGCGGCGTTTCACAGGCACCTACAGTATGGGAGGCAGTTACCTCTACTCGAATTATAAACAAAACGGGAGCGTCCGAACAAGAAACCGTGCAACGAGTTTTGCACAGTATTATAGACATCGGCACACGTACGCCACCAACTACGCATATCAATACCCCGCCTTTGCCGTTTCGGGAGTGCCTGCACTCGGCGCGTTCTTCAATATCAAGTTCGCCAACTGCCCGCGACACGACCCGCAACCGGTGCCGGCCTTCGTCGATGCCGAGAGCAGCGGTAGGTTCGTGCAGCCGTCTTTGATCGCCGTCACCAATGCCGATTCGCAGACGTGATGGCAATTGCAGATTTCCGGGTCGGCCGCTGCCGGAGACAGATCGAGCTTGTCGCCGCGGTCGAACCAGCGCGTCAATGTCGGGGCCGCATCGCCATCGCCGATCAGCGTCGCCCCGACGAGTTGCCCATCGCGGACCGAGGCACCCACGAGGGTACCCCTACGAAACTCTCGGCGTTGCGGGCTGGCACGAGGTTGGGCCACCACGGCCGTCACCTTACCGGTTCGTAGATTAGCCGGAGCATTCTCGATCCGTTTCACGGAGGTTGTTGTGCTCGTTCGCCCGACTTCGTATTTTCGCGTCGCTCTCGGCGTGGTGACGCTCGTTTGCGGGGCGGTCATCATCTACGGCGAAGCCACCGACCCCAACGGTAGCCTCGTGCGAATCCTCATCTCTGTGGCGAGCATTGTCGGCCTTGCGATCTGGATGATGGCCGGCGCGTTCGGCCACCGTTCTACCGACGACAACGCCCCGCCGCCGGACTTACTCACCGATGCGTTCATCGGCCTGATTCTCCTCGGTGGCATCGCCTATTTCGCTATCGTGCGTGGCCCGAACCTGAAGGCGAATATTTTCGCCACGGCGCTCATCGGCCTCGGCCTCACGTCGGCCATTTGGGGG
>Ga0105049_10008082_pt1 | contig 12203 bp, 8 predicted proteins | sample MAT06_FD_78087 | JGI IMG/M metagenome (GOLD analysis project Ga0105049, IMG submission 78087) | Freshwater microbial communities from Lake Fryxell liftoff mats and glacier meltwater in Antarctica - MAT-06 | ecosystem: Environmental > Aquatic > Freshwater > Ice > Liftoff microbial mat | place...
CAGAAACTGTCATGTCGCTGCGCTGATCCTTCGCGCGTGCCCGCATGGTGGCATGATCCGCCACGCCGCGACACCGGTCCAGCCCCGCCGGCGACGGCGCGCGCGGCCACTGCCCATCGTCGTTGAGAATACCGCGTCGACAGCAGGGCTGGCGCGCAGCGTCGCGATGGCTGGGTCTTGGCCTTCCGTCCGCTAGCGCACCACCGCCGCGCGCAGATCAGCGCCCGTCACCACGCAGGTCCCCGGTCGCGCACCCACCACGCCGGCCGCCGCGTTGGCCAGCATTGCCGCCAGCCGCACCGCCAGCCCGGCGGCGATGCCGGCCGCCATGGTTGCCACTGCTGCATCGCCCGCGCCCGACAGATCGACCAGCGCAGCCGGGTCCAAGCGGAAATGCGCCGCCCCTTCGGCGTCGACCAGGCTCAGCCCTTCCTCGCCGCGCTTCACCAGCACCGCGCCGATGCCGTGCGCCGCGCGCACCGCCTGCGCCATCGCCGCGATCGCATCATCACCTTCCGCCTCGCCATCCAGGTCGCCGCGATGCGCCACCAGCACGTCGGCCCCGGCATAGCGGGCGAAGTCGCCGGCGCGCATGTCCACCACCACGCGCCGCCCGGCGGCATGGGCGATGGCGATCAACTGCGCTGGCACGTCGCCGGCCAGCACGCCCTTGCGGTAATCCGACAGCACCACCACCGAGGTCGCCGCCATCGCGTCGCGCGCGATGCGCACCAGCCGCTCCGACAGCTTGGGGTGGATCGGGCGGGTGTCTTCACGGTCGGTGCGCAGCAACTGCTGGCCGCCGTGGCGGCTGCCCTCGGCCACGTAGCGGGTTTTCACCGTGGTCACCCGCCCGCCCTGCACCAGCAGCCAGGGCTCCACCCCTTTCTGCCCGCCGATCAGCCCGGTGAGTTCCGCGCCGGCAGCATCGTCGCCCACCACCGACACGAAGGCGGCGGCCGCCCCCAGAGCGCACAGATTATGCACCACGTTGCCCGCGCCGCCCGGCTCGTCGTGCTCGCTGGTCATGGTCAGCACCGGCACCGGCGCCTCCGGCGACAGCCGCTGCACGCGGCCAAAGATGTAGCGGTCGAGCATGGCATCGCCCACCACCAGCACCCGCGCGTGCGACAGCCGGTCAATCGCCGCGCCGAGATCGTCTGTGCTGCTGCTCATTCCCTCGCCGTAGCGGAGCGGCGGGGTGCTGACAAGTAAGGGAGGGCGCTGGCGTCGCGGCGCGAAGCTGCGCCACGGAACCCGCTGGGGGCGTCCCCCCAGGCCCCTGAAACCTCAGGGATGAGGGTCCAGGGGGCTTGGCTCCCTGGGGGCTCGGTCCACCAAGAGTCCATCCGGCAACTACATTAACGATTGCATAGTCTCCTGGTCATCAGCCGGATCGACGCGCGTTTGAGGAACGACAGTGCGTTTCGTGTCCGGCTCGCGAAATCTATGGCAAGGCGCCGACAGCGACCCAACCAGCCGAATGTCCGCTCGACCGCCCAGCGACGCGGCAGAATGACGAAGCCTTCGGCCGCATCTGAGCGTTTGACGATCTCTACGTGCATCTGTGTCGATAACGGCGCCACGCCTTGTTCGAAAATCGGCCCTTGGTAGCCACCATCGGCAAAGACCTTGCGCAGAAGGGGGTAGTGGCCGAACAAGGTCGATAATTATAAAACGCGGCCACCTCGATCCGGAACATCGGCAGCGTGAACAAGTGCATGATGAATGCGGTCGATCACTGGGATGGTTGGCCTTAGCCGCAGGAGCGCCATACGGCCGGGTAGGGCAACACGTCGGATTATTGTTGCGACAGCAATCCATATTGCCATATCCTCGCATCCGTACGGGAGGACGGCATGGAACAATTCAGGCTCGGCATCACAATGGCCGGCGCGATCTCGGCCGGCGCCTATAGCGGCGGCGTGTTCGACATGCTGTTCGAGGTGTTGGAGGCTTGGCAGACCGCCAAGGATCGGGGCCAGGACGTGCCGATGCACGAGGTGGTGGTGCCGGTAATCTCCGGCGCCTCGGCCGGCAGCATCACCGGGGCGATCGGGCTGGTCGCGCTAGCTGATGCCCAGGCGGGCATACCGGTGCCGCATACATATTCCGATGTCGGCACGGTGGTGACGCGCCTGCCGCGGCTCTACGCCACCTGGGTCACCGGGCCGCGCTTCGTGGGCCTGGGCGCGGGCGGTGCGCTGTTGGGCCAGGCAGATTTGAAGCAGGGGATCTACTCGGCGCTCGACACCACCTTGCTGGACAGTATCGCCGAAGCTGCGCTGGCCGGGTTCACCACCCGTGCCCCGCGGAAATACCTGGCCAGCGGGTTCCATCTGTTCGTCACCGTTTCCAACATTCAAGGCGTGCCCTACAAGATTGGCTTCTTGGCCGGTGCCGACACCGAACCCTATGTCATGACGTGCCACGCCGACCGGGTGCATTTTGCCGTGAGCGGCGTGGGCACCGCCATCGTGCCCAGCCCATGGGCCGATCCCGATCCGGCACTGAAGCTGGATGTGGCGAGCCTGGTTGGCAATAGGGCGCCGCAATCAAGTGCCGACTGGCGCGGCTTCATCGATGCAACGCTGGGCAGCAGCGCCTTTCCGGTGGGGCTGCGGGCCCGCGCGCTGCCGATGCAGTCGATGGCCGATCTTGCCGGCCGGCAATGGCCGATCGCCAGCACCCTGACCGGGGCGGACCAGTTCCGCCTGCCACCGGTCTGGACCGGTGCGACCGGGATCGCCCGCCGCGCGGTGGATGGCGGGGTGATCGACAACGAGCCGTTCGAACTGGCCCGCTGGACGCTGATGGAGAAACCGCCCGCCGCCAACCCGCGCGGCGCCGCCGACGCCGACCGTGCCGTGCTGATGATCGATCCGTTCCCCTCCGAGCGCCCGCGCGAGCCGGCGTTGCCGGATGACGCGCTGTTGGCCGTGGTGCGCCTTTTCCTGCCGATGTTGATCAACCAGGCGCGCTTCAAGCTGGATGCGGTGGTGGCCGCGCTGGACCCAACGGTGAGCAGCCGCTTCCTGATCTCGCCGCGCCGATACACATTGTTGGCTGACAATAGCTGGAAACCCGAGGCCCACACGATCGCCTGTGGCCTGATGGGCGGCTTCGGGGGCTTCCTGAGCGAAGCGATGCGGGCGCACGACTATCAACTGGGTCGGCTCAACGCCTATCGCTTCCTGAAGCTGTATTTCTGCTTTCCGCTGGGCAACACGGTGATGAAGGACGGCTACGCGGGCGTGCGGGATGTGCCGCGGTTTCGCGGCAAGGATGGTCCGGCCGGCCCGGCTGAAGACGGCGAGGCGTTGTACCAGATGATTCCGGTGATGGAATCGGTCACCCAGCCCGACGTCCCCACCTGGCCACGCGCCTCGCCGCGTGAAGTCGATGCTTTCGTCGCTGCCGCCGGTGCCCGGGCGATGGCGCTGGCCAAAAGGGGCGCCGGCGGCACCGCCACCTGGGTGGCGCGACAGCTCGGCCTGCGGGGCGCGGTCGAGGAGTTCGTGCGCTGGACCCTGATGAAGGAGCTTTACCTGCGCAACCAGTTCGCGGGCCTTCCGCCGGAGATCGACGCGGCGTTGGACGATACCGGACGCCGGGTGTTGTCCGCGATCGCGGACCCTGGCTATGCCGCGCGGACGCCGGAAGGGATCGCCGCCGCGCTGGGTCTTACGGTGGAGGCGGTGAATCGCTGGATCGCCAAGCTGGTGCCGCTGCTGGAACAGGGCACTGCGCTGGGAAATTGGAAGATTGCGGCGCGCGAACGGCGAGGCTGGCTGCAGCGGAAGATTCTGGGCGAGGGGCGCATCGGCTAGTGGATAAAATCTGGCGGATAGGGCCGTCAGATTCTATCCACAACCCCGGATCTGGTGGCGTGATGCACCAAGCGCCTGGGGAACCATACCAATCGGGCCAATGATCGACCGATCAAGGAAGGCCAGGCCACGGCTCCGCCATCGCGGCGCGCAGGACCCGCCAAAGGCCGGCGCCGGTGGGAACCTATTTCGTTTCAATTGAATGAGGTCCAGGGGCTCGGCCCCTGGTGGGTCCCTGCGGTGCGGCTTGGCGCCGCAACGGCGACGCCCTGGCCTTTCGTGGCCCTGAATCACCCCAAACGGCCCTTGGTATGAAGCGCAGGGATCTCACACGAAGGCCATCGTCGCGCAACAGAGGTGGAAGTTGCGGCCGAGACCGGTCAAATAGTGGCCCGCACTCTGGAGCGCCCGCATGCCCGACCCCGAGAAGCTCGCCGCGTTGCGTGCGCGCTATCCCAACGACAAGCGCGACGAGGTCCGCGACCCCGCGTTGAAGCGCGCTGCCGAGGCGGCGTTCAACAGCGCGGGCCGGCGGCCGCTGCCCTATGCCGGAGTTTCGACCTTTCTCGACGCGCCGTATCGGCCAGAGGCGCCGGACCTCGCGGATTTCGGCGGGCTGGATGTGGCGCTGATCGGGGTGCCGATGGATCTGGCGGTGACCAACCGGGCCGGCGCACGGCTGGGGCCGCGGGCGGTGCGGGCGATCGAGCGGATCGGGCCGTATCATCATGCGCTGAAGGTGACGCCGAAGGCCGAGCTGAACTTCGCCGATGTGGGCGACGTGCCGTTCCGCAGCCGCTATTCGCTGCCGGACTCCATCGCCGACATCGAGGCGTTCTACACAAGGGTGCAGGCGGCCGGGGTGAAGCCGATCTCGATTGGCGGCGACCATTCGATCAGCTACCCAATCCTGCGTGCGCTCGGGCGCGACCGGCCGGTGGGGATGGTGCATATCGACGCGCATTGCGACACCTCCGGCCCCGCCGAGGGCAGCCGGTTTCATCATGGCGGGCCGTTCCGCCAGGCGGTGCTGGATGGGGTGTTGGACCCGACGCGCTCGATCCAGATCGGCATCCGCGGCTCGGCGGAGTTGCTGTACGAGTTCAGCTACGCATCCGGCATGACAGTGATCCATGCCGAGGAGGTCGATGCCATGGGGGTGGCGGCGGTGATCGCACGGGCGCGGGCGGTGGTGGGCGCCGGGCCGTTCTACATCACCTTCGATGTCGACGGGCTGGACCCGGCCTACACGCCGGGCACCGGCACGCCGGAAGTGGGCGGGCTGACCCCGCGCGAGGCGCAGGCCATTCTGCGCGGGCTGCGCGGGCTGGATGTGATCGGCGGCGACGTGGTGGAGGTGGCGCCGCAATACGACGCCAACACCACCACGGCGCAGATCGGCGCGATGATGGCATTCGAGATTCTGTCGCTGATGGCACTGGTGGGAAAGTAGATCATGGACGCGTCGCCCAGCCTGCCGCCCCCCGCCTTGCCGCGTGAGGTGGTGCATCTGAGCTTCGATCCCGGGGCGTGGCGCATGACCATGGGGCTGGTGGCGACGGGGCCCGATGAGCTGGTGGAGTTGGACGAACACTACTTCGCTGAGATGGCGGAGCGGCGGCGGTTGTTGGCGGTGCGGCATGGCGATGTGTTCGCGGCATTGCCGGGCAGCGTGGCGGCGCGGCGCGAGGTGCTGGATGTGCTCGCGGAACTGCTGCCACGGCGGTTTCCGGCGTGGTTCGGCCGAAATGGCGCGGTGTTGCACAACCGGTTGACCGGCGAGGACTGGAACCTGACAAACTTGGCGCTCGATCCGCTGGAGGTGGCAGGACGGTTGGTGCAAGAGGACCTGTGCCTGCTGCGGCTGACGCCCGACGGGCCGGTGCTGGACGCCGCCGTGCTGTGTTTTCCCAGCCGCTGGAGCCTGGCCGAGAAGCTGGGGCAGCCCTTGGCGATGATCCATACGCGCGTGCCGTTCTATGCCGACCGGCTCGCCAAGCCGGTGGACCGGCTGATGCCCAATCTGCGCGACGGGAAAATGGTGGTGCGGCTGAACTGGGGCATCACCGAGGACCCCGCGCTCTATGCCGAATCGCGAAAGTTCCGCCGCGAGCATAACCCCGATGTGACGGCGGAGAATGCCGGGGAAAAAATCTGGCTGCGGGTGGAGCGGCAGACGCTGCGCCTGCTGCCGGCCAGCGGGGCGGTGCTGTTCGGCATTCGTACCCATCTCTACACGGTGGGGCGGCTCGCCGCCGATCCGCAGGTGGCTGCCGACCTTGCCAGCGCGGTGCGCGGCCTGCCGGCGGAGATGGCGCTGTACAAAAGCATTCCGCCATTTCGGGAGGCGCTGCTGGGCTACCTCGACATGAAGTCTGGCTGAGGGGGAGCGCACCGATGCGCATCGTCGACGCACAAATCCATATCTGGTCCAGCGGCACGCCCAGCCGTGACCATCGGCCGGTGCCGGTGGTGACGGCTGCGGAGATGCTGGCTGGCATGGACGAAGCCGGGGTGGCGGCGGCGATCATCCATCCGCCAGGCTGGGACCCGGATGCCGATGCGGTGGCGGATGCGGCGGTGCGGGCGCATCCCGACCGGTTTGCCATCCTGGGCAGCTTCGCGCCGGACAAGCCCGAGAATCGGGGCCTGGTGCCAGGCTGGCTGGCGCGGCCCGGCATGCTGGGGCTGCGCTGGGCACCGCTGCACCCGCATGCCCGCGCACTGTTCGAATCAGGCGCGATGGATTGGATCTGGCCGCAGGCGGAGCGCGCCGGCGTGCCGGTGGCGCTGCTGGCCGGGCCGGTGCTGGGAAAGTTCCGCGCCATCGCCGAGCAGCATCCCGGGCTGAAGCTGATCATCGACCATTGCGGGTTGCTGCGGCTGATGCAGGACGAGGCGGCATTGGTGCACCTGGACGAATTGCTGGCATTGGCGCGGCTGCCGAACGTGGCGATCAAGGCCACCGGGGCGCCGGGCTATTCCACCCAGCCCTATCCGTATCGCAACCTGCATGATCCGTTGCATCGCATCTTCGACGCCTATGGGCCGCGGCGGTTCTTCTGGGGCACCGACATCACCCGCATGCCGTGTTCCTGGCAGCAGTGCGTGACGATGTTCACCGAGGAACTGCCGTGGCTGGGCGGCGACGACCTGGAATGGGTGATGGGGCGCGGCATTTGCACCTGGCTGGGGTGGAAGACCGGCTGAGCCTGTTGGACCGGTTTTCACGAGAAACAAGCCGTTGATACGCAAGGCTGGGGCTTTGCCTTGCTTCATTGGTCCCTCAAAAGACGGTCCAGGATCAAACATCCAACGCCGTGCGGTCGGCGATGGTGGCGCCGTCGGGTGCGCGGCGTAGTTTGCCTTTTGCCTCCAGCGCGGCGAGTGCGCGAGACAGGGTTTCGGGGGTCATGCCCAGCCGGGCGGCGATCACGGTGCGCGGTTCCGACAGGACGACATGCGCCGCACCGCCTTCCTGGGAGACGCGGCGTGCGATGAAGCGGGCGACGCGCTGTTCGGCGCTGCGCAGCTTGAGATCGACCACCTGCTCGACCATCAGCCGCCAGTGGCGCGACAGCAATTCGTTCATGGCGCGGGCAAGCGGCAGGGAGCGCGTGAGCGCATCGCGCACCAGGCTGGCCGGGATGATCAGCACCCGCGTTTCGCTGAGCGTGAGGGCGGAGGCGAGGTAGGGCAGCGACAGCACCACCGCCGGCGCCAGGATCAGTTCGCCGGGGCCGAACAGTTCGACCATGGTTGTGTCGCCGCTTTCGGCCTCGGCCTGCAGCCCGACACGTCCTTCGAGAATCATGTGGAGGAATTGCGGTTCGTCGCCACGGTCGAACAGCACGGCGCCCCGCGGCAGAAGTTGGGTGAAGCTGGCGGCGAGCAACTCGGCCATCGCAGCCGGCCCGGCGGCCTGGAAAAAGGGTGAGCGCTCGATCAACGCGGCGTGGCGGGTCGCTGCGGCCATTGTCTCATCCTTCCGTGTGGAACGCGGCGGCCTGGGCGGCGTGTTGATATTTATCAACAGCAATTACGATCTCGGTCATTCCGCGTGTTGTCCCGATTGGGCTGTTGGCGAATTTAGCGTGACTGCGGGCCATGCTGTTGATCTGGATCAAGTCGCCCGCATGCCGTCATGCCGCCAATGGGCCACCACGCGAGCACGACGGAGCGGACCATGCAGACGACCTGGACGGCGCCAGCACCAGAAGACCAAGCCCGCGCGCTGTGGCTTTCGACCATCTCCTTCACCGTCTGCTTCGCGGCGTGGACGATATTCTCGATCCTGGGCGTGCAGATCAAAAAGGACCTCGGCCTCAGCGACGCGCAGTTCGGCCTGCTGGTGGGCACGCCGATCCTGACCGGCAGCCTGGTGCGGCTGGTGCTTGGGGTGTGGACGGACCAGTACGGCGGCCGCATCGTCTACCCGCTGGTGATGCTGATCGCGGCAGCGGCGACATGGATGCTGTCATATGCCTATGACTACACCACCTTTCTGATCGCGGCCCTGGGCGTAGGCATGGCCGGCGGGTCGTTTGCGGTCGGCATCGCCTATGTTTCGAAGTGGTATCCGAAGGAGAAGCAGGGCACCGCGCTGGGCATCTTCGGCGCCGGCAACGTGGGGGCGGCGGTCACCAAGTTCCTCGCCCCGATGGTGATGGTGGCGTTCGGCTGGCAGATGGTGGCGCAGCTTTGGGCCATCGGGCTGGTGGTGATGGCGGTGCTGTTCTTCGCGTTCGCCAAGGACGACCCCGACCTTGCTGCGCGGCGGGAAGCGGGGGTGAAGGCGGAGTCCTTCATGGCCATGATGGCGCCGCTGGCCAACCTCCAGGTGTGGCGCTTCAGCCTGTACTACTTCTTCGTTTTCGGCGGCTTCGTGGCGCTGGCGTTGTGGCTGCCGCGTTACTACGTGGGCGTCTACGGATTGGATATCGTCACCGCCGGTCTGCTGGCTGCGGCGTATTCGATCCCCGGCTCGCTGTTCCGGGTGCTGGGCGGCACGCTGTCGGACAAGTACGGCGCGCGCCGCGTGATGTACTGGACCTTCTGGGGCTCGGTCGTCTGCACGTTTCTGTTGAGTTACCCGGCGACGAAATACGTGGTGACCGGCGCGCGCGGGCCAATCGCGTTCGAGATCGCCATCGGTTTCATTCCCTTCACCATGCTGACCATGGCGCTGGGCTTCTTCATGAGCCTGGGCAAGGCCGCGGTCTACAAGCACATCCCGGTCTACTACCCCGGCCGGGTCGGCTCGGTGGGCGGTGTGGTCGGGCTGATCGGCGGGCTGGGCGGCTTCGTGCTGCCGATTGCCTTCGGCATGCTCAACGACTGGATCGGCGTGTGGACCAGCTGCTTCATGCTGCTGTTCGTCGTCGTTGTCGCCAGCCTGGTGTGGATGCACCTGGCCATCCGCACCATGGAGCACAGCCTGCATCCCGAACTCGGCGGCCCCAAGGACCTGCCGGGCGCCGATGCCCTGCACGCCGCCGCACGCCCCGCCCCGGCGCGGACGGATGGTGGGCGCCCGACTTCCCTGGCCGCGGAGTGATACGATGAATGAACGAACAACATCGCGCGGCACCTGGCTGGAACGCTGGGAGCCGGAGGACGAGGCATTCTGGAATGCCGAGGGCCGGGCACGCGCCTGGAAAACGCTGGTGGTCACCACCGCCAGCCTGACCATGGCCTTCATCACCTGGTTCGTGGTGAGTGCCCTGGTGGTGCGCCTGCCGCAGGTGGGCTTCCAGCTCAGCACCGGCCAGTTGTTCTGGCTGGCGGCGATGCCGGGCCTGGCCGGCGGCACGCTGCGGCTGGGGCATATGTTCCTGATCTCGCTGTACGGCACGCGCTCGGTGGTGGCGATCTCCACGGCCATGCTGATGTTGCCGCTGGTGGGCTGGTACTACGCGGTGCAGGACCCGACGACGCCGTTCTGGGTGCTGATGCTGCTGGCCTTCCTGGCCGGGCTGGGCGGCGGCAACTTCTCGTCATTCATGCCGTCGACCAGCCTGTTCTTCCCCAAGCGGTTGCAGGGCACGGCGCTGGCGATCCAGGCGGGCATCGGCAATTTCGGTGTCAGCGTGGTGCAGTTCATCACCCCCTGGATCATCGGCTTCGCGCTGGTCGGCAGCATCGGCGGCGAGGCGCAGACGATGACGCGCGGTGCGGTGCAGAGCAGCGTGTGGTTGCAGAATGCCACGCTGATCTACCTGCCGCTGGTCGCCGCCTTCGCACTGTGGTCGTGGGTGTCGTTGCGCAGCGTGCCGATCGTGGCAAACTTCCGCCAGCAGCTCGACATCTTCGGCAACCCGCACACCTGGGTGATGACGAGCCTGTACATCATGACCTTCGGCGCCTTCAGCGGCTTGTCGGCGACCTTTCCGCTGTTGATCAAGCAGATCTACGGCGGCCTGCCGGGCGCGCCAGATGCGCTGAGCTACGCGTTCTACGGCCCGCTGGTGGGCAGCGTGGCGCGCGTGGCGGCCGGGCCGGTGTGCGACAAGGTGGGGGGCGCGCGTGTGACCCAGATCGCGGGGCTGGGCATGGCGGCCTGTGCGGTTGGCGTGACATTCACCACCCATCCTGCGGACATGACCGGCTTTGCCACCTTCGTGGGCGCCATGCTGGGGTTGTTCTTCTTCGCCGGGGTCGGCAACGCCTCGACCTTCAAGCAGATGCCGATGATCTTTCCGCCGCGCCAGGCAGGCGGGGTGATCGGCTTCACCGGCGCACTGGCCGCCTATGGCCCGTTCATCTTCGGCCTGCTGTTCGGCTGGGCGTTCGGCGCCTTCGGCAGCGCCGACGTGGTCTTCCGCGGCCTGGCCGTGTTCTTCGTCTTCAACGTTGCGCTGAACTGGTGGCTCTATGCCCGCCGCGGCGCCGCCAATCCCTGCTGATCCGGAGCCCGCAATGAGCCATTTTCTCGATCGCCTGACCTTTTTCCGCAAATACGCTGGCAGCTTCGCCAACGGCCACGGCGAGACCACCACCGAAAGCCGCGCCTGGGAGGAGGCGTACCGGGCGCGCTGGGCGCACGACAAGATCGTGCGCTCGACCCACGGGGCCAACTGCACCGGGTCGTGCTCGTGGAAGATCTACGTCAAGGGCGGCATCGTCACCTGGGAGACGCAGCAGACCGACTATCCGCGCACCCGGCCGGGATTGCCGAACCATGAGCCGCGCGGGTGTTCGCGCGGGGCGTCGTATTCCTGGTACCTCTACAGCGCCAACCGGGTGAAATACCCGATGATCCGCAAGCGGCTGCTGCGACTGTGGCGCGCGGCCAAGGCGGTGAACGCCGACCCCGTGGTGGCGTGGCGGTCGATCCAGGAAAACCCGGAGCAGCGGCGCGAATACATGGCGGTGCGCGGCCATGGCGGGTTCGTGCGCGCCGGGTGGGATGAGGCGGAGGAGATCATCGCCGCAGCCAACATCTACACCGCCAAGAAATGGGGGCCGGACCGGGTGATCGGGTTTTCGCCCATCCCGGCGATGTCGATGGTGAGCTACGCCGCCGGCAGCCGCTACCTGTCGCTGATGGGCGGCGTGTGCATGAGCTTTTACGACTGGTACTGCGACCTGCCGCCGGCCAGTCCACAGACCTGGGGCGAGCAGACCGACGTGCCGGAAAGTGCCGACTGGTACAATGCCGGCTTCATCATGATGTGGGGCAGCAACGTGCCGCAGACGCGCACGCCGGATGCGCATTTCATGGCCGAGGCGCGCTATCGCGGCACCAAGGTGGTGACGGTGACGCCGGATTATTCCGAGGCGTCGAAATTCGCCGATCTGTGGCTGCACCCCAAGCAAGGCACCGACGCGGCGCTGGCGTTGGCGATGGGGCATGTGATCCTGAGCGAGTGGCATGCGCGCGGCAAGGGCGCGTACTTCCTCGACTACGTGAGGCGCTATTCCGACATGCCGATGCTGGTGCTGCTGACCGAGCGCGACGGCACGCTGGTGGCCGACCGGCAAATGCGCGCCTCCGACCTGCCGGGCGATGCCGGCCAGGGCAACAATCCCGACTGGAAGACGGTGGCGATCGATGATGCCACCGGCGCGCCATACGTGCCGACCGGCTCGATCGGCTTCCGCTGGGGCGAGCAGGGCAAGTGGAACCTGGAGGGCCGCGATGCTTCGAGCGGGGCCGAGATCGCGCCGCGGCTGTCGCTTGCCGGCAGCGAGGCCGCCGAGGTGACGTTCCCGTATTTCGGCGATGGCGGGGTGGCGTTCTTCAATCCGACCAAGCTGGGCGATACCGTCACGCGGACGGTGCCGAGCGCCACGGTGACACTGAAGGACGGCAGCACTGTACGAGTGGCGACGGTCTATGACCTGTTGCTGGCCAACTACGGTGTGCGCACG
>Ga0105049_10008084_pt1 | contig 12201 bp, 11 predicted proteins | sample MAT06_FD_78087 | JGI IMG/M metagenome (GOLD analysis project Ga0105049, IMG submission 78087) | Freshwater microbial communities from Lake Fryxell liftoff mats and glacier meltwater in Antarctica - MAT-06 | ecosystem: Environmental > Aquatic > Freshwater > Ice > Liftoff microbial mat | place...
GCCACGGAGCCGAGCACCTTGGCGGTGAAGCCGGGCCGCGTGTGACTGCCGACGCAGATGACATCGGCGCCGAAACGCTCCGCCGCCGCGCAGATCGCCTCGGCGGTATCCCGGCTCCCGGTGACTTCCACTTCGGTCACGATGCCGCGCGACTCCGCTTCGTCCGGTGCGAGGGCGCGCAGTTTTTCCTCGGCTTCGGCAACGAGCTGCGCGTGGTCTTCGGGCGTGGAGAATTCCTGATCAGAGCCGCCGCTCATCCGATTCGGCAGGCGGGACGGGACGACGTTGTGTACGAGGCGGACGGTGCCGCCGGGCTGGACGATCGAATAACCGTGCGGCGTGGCGAAGCCGTGCGGTTCATTGAGATCGACCGCCACGAGCACGCGCCGGCATTCGTGAATGCGCGGCCCCGGCATCGGCACGGCGGCAGGTGTGGGCACACAGACGACGCTCATCGGCGCATGGTTGAGGATGCCGCGGGAAACCGAGCCGTGCCGGAGCCGGCTCAGCCCGTGCCGTTGATGGGTGCCGACGACGACGAGATCGGCCTGCGCCTCGATCGCCATCTCCACGAGTGGCACGTCCGGGCGGCCCCAGTTGCCGTGCACCGAGACGCGCACATTTTCACTACCGAGCAGTCGGGTGACTTTTTCCTGGAGATCCCGCTCCAGCATTTTTTGCATTGGGAGCGGATTCCCCCGCAACGCCTGCGGACCGGAAACTCCCAGACGGGCCGCTTCCTCCGGTGGCCAATCCACGAAACCGGCGACGACCTCGATTGGCCCGAACTCGCGCAACTCCGCGACCCAACGCAGTGCAGCATCGGAGCTGGAGGTGAAATCGGTGCCGACAAAAACCTTCAACGCCCGCTCCCCGCGTGCCCACGCTTCAAATGGCGCGGCCTTTCGCACCACCAGGGTCGCTACCGGCGAAGACTCCGCGGTGCGCTCCGCCACACTGCCGAGCAGCCAGCGTGTCGGTTTGCGCGACCCGAGCGAAGAGACGACCAGCAGCCGGGCGGCATGCTGCGCCGCAACTTGCGCGAGCACCTGATCCGCGTCGCCTTCGATGACTTCCGCAGTGAGATCGGCCCCGGCATCTCGCAGACGCTGGGCTTCGGCCCGCAGGTGCTCTTCCGTGAGCGGTGAACGCTGGATCGCCGAGGCATGAACGAGCCGTAACGGTGCGCCGAGCCGCTTCGCCAGAGCGGCGGCGACGTCGGCGGCCTGCCGCGCGTTCTCGGAAAAATCAGTGCCGCAGATGATGGGATGGGAAGTGGAGTTTTTCATGGGGAGGTTTTTTGTGGGCGAAAGTGGAGAGGTTTATTCAACTTGAGGGAAAGAGCGCGGGTTTGGATGAGGGAAAGAATTTTTCAATGGTCGCGCGGGACGGCGCGGGGGTGAGCAGGCTCACGAGGACCATCCAGAATGCGGATCCAAGGCACATGAACATCACGGGCATGTAACCGAAGATGGTCACGTTCATCGGAGTGCGGAGGAAGAGACCGCCGAGTTCCGCGAAGATGGGGACGGGCGGTTGGCCGGGCTTCGGAGCGATGCCGTTGGAATGGAGTTGCAGCCACCAGAGCAGGCCCATCGTGAAGACGACCCAGAGAACGGCAGCGAGGGCACCCCATTTATTGCTCCGGCGCCAGAAAAGCGCGGCGAGCATCACCGGCGCGAGAGCGGCGAAACCGGAAAAACCGAAGCGGATCGCGAGATCGAAGATCGATTTCTGTCCCTCCAGCGCGAGAGCCAGCGCGTAGCTGACGATGGCAATGACGATGACAAACGCACGCCCCATCCAGACCTGCGCCTTCTCGCCGAACTTTTTCGCGCCGCCATAGTGCGCGAAGACATCCTGGCTGAACATCGCGCTGAGAGCCATGATCTGGGAGTCGGTGGCCATGACGCAGGCCATGATCGCCGCACCGAGGATGCCGGCCACGATGACATCGGTGTTGTCGCTCAGCAGCCTCAGGATCACATCGTCGGATTCACCGAGCTTGAGCCCGGGAAATTGATGCGCGGCAACGATGCCGAGGTAGACGCTGGGCAGCCAGATGAGGAGGATGCAGATGGGATACCAGACGACGGTGCGTTTGAAGGACGTCACCTTTTCCGCCGTGAGGCACATGATGGCCATGTGGGGAAACATCATCGCCGAGAGAGGGATGAAGGTGTAGCTGAAGAACTCCTGCGGGGAGATTCGTGCGCGACTCAGCAGGGTGGAGTCTTTCGGATCCGCGGCGATTTCGGCCATGATCTTGTCATAGCCTCCGAGATTGCGCGAAATGAGGTAAAAGGCGATCGCGCCGAAGCAGAGGAAGAGCACTGTCTGGAGTGCATTCACCCATGCCACCCCGCGCATCCCGCCAAAAAAGACGTAGAGCATGACGACGATGGCGACGATGGCTCCGCCGAGCCAGTAGGGCACCCATCCGTCACTGAGACTGTCGAGGGTGTGCCCGCCGCCCATCATGCCGATGACGATGTAGGGGATCATCATCAGCGCCGTGACCGCAAAGATGAGGGTACCGATGCCATCGCACTCCCAGCGGTCCCGGAAATACTGCACCTGCGTCATGTAGCCGTGCTTTTTCCCGAGGGACCACAGGCGCGTGCCGATGAGAAAGATGGTGAGCGGAATGATGAGTCCCGAAGACGAAGCCATCAGCCCGTAGACGCCGATCCCGCGCTGATAGGCGAGGCCGGAACTGCCGAGGATGGCAAAGGCCGTCATGTTTGTGCCGAAGACGGTGAGTAGAAAAACCCACGGCCCGAGCGAGCGGCTCGCGAGGAAAAAATCCTCTTTCGAGCCGGTGCTCTTGCGGAAGGCAAACATCCCCACATAGAGGATGATCGCGAGGTAGATAAAAACGACGATGGAGGGAATCATGGCTTTTTCACGGGCGGCTGTTGGTCATTGGCGTCGTCATCCTCGAGATGCGCGGGCCAGGCAAAGCGCACGAGCAGCGCCATCGTGATCGCCGCGAGCACGGAGTATCCGAGGTGATAGGTGAGCCCCGGCGGGAGCAGGCCAAAGAGGAGCGGACCGGTTTTGGTCCAGTTCCACACATCCTGATGGAGGGCGAAGACGATCAATATCCAGATCGCGAGTAGCCAGTATTTGGTTTTCATGCCGAGGGTTGCGGAAGTTTCGCGCGGAGCGCATCGAGTTGTGTTTTCAGGGTGGCGAGTTGTTCCTCGAGCACGGTCACGTCGTCGAGCACGCTGCCCTTCTGCAAAGCGGCCCGGGCGGCGGTTTTCTCCTCGTCGAGTTCGTCGTGCATCTCAGCCATGCTGTTCATGACAATGCCGATAAAGAGGTTCAGCATGATCATCGTGCCCAGAAGAATGAAGCTGACGAAGTAAGGGGTGGCGGCAAAGGGCGCGGCGCTTCTCGCACCGTCATACATGTTCCTCCAGTCATCAAGAGTGATCATCTGGAAGAGCGATAGGAGGGCGGCTTGGAGAGTTCCAAAATACTCGGGAGAAACCTTCCCGAACAAATGGACCCCGATGACGGCGTAAATGTAGAAAACCAGACCAAGGAGCAACCCCACATACCCCATGGAACTGAGGCTCTTGATAAGAGCGCCGACGAGAAGTTGAAGCTTTGGCAGCGCAGCGACCAGCCGCAGCAGCCGCAGCGTGCGGACAAGTCGCAGAACCGCCGCGAAAGGGCCACCGACCGGGAGTACGCACAGCGCCACGATGGTGAAATCGAAGACGTTCCAGCCATCGCGAAAATAATCGAGCGGCCGCCGCCCGTGTGCGGCGATCTTGAGTCCGATCTCTGCAAGGAAGATGGCAAGCACCATCGCGTCGAGCGATTGGAGAAGCTTGCCGTGCCGGGCGACCGTCGCAGAGTTCGTCTCGACTCCGGCGAGCAAGCCAGCGAAGAGGATCACTGTGACGATCACCGCGCTGAATGGACGGGAATCGACGATTCGTTTAGCGAAGGCGCTCATACGGTCCGTGTGGCGGTCCGGCGCGAGGAGGGGTCGATCATTGTTCCTAAGCAAAATGGAGAGAGCTTGCCTTAGCGACGTGTTCGAGGCTTAGCACCCGGCTGGACGCCGGGCAATTCCTGTGGATCGCGAGGCGCACGACGCCTGCGTTTGGCGAGGCGGTCTTCGATCTTGCCGTGCAGCTCGTTGATCACTTTTCCGAGGGCGGCGCGCAGCGTATGATCCACCGCCTCGGCCGTAAAGTCGGGACCCGGCGTGACAAGATGCAGCGCCACCCGGAAGGGAGGACTCATCTCCGGACGCATCTCGAGAGAGGCGCGTGCTTCGTCAATCTGGCGAATCGCACCGAAGCCGCGAAGCTCCTTTTCAAGGTGCGCGGTGAACGAGGCGGAGGGCTCGTGATTGAGATAATGGGTTAGAATTTTCATGGACGAACACATTGTCCCTGAAATTTTTACTTTTAAAAATATGAAAAGTCGAAGATACGTTTCGTAAAAATGGAATCGAATTCTACTCCTGAATGGCTCAACTACCACCACCTGCGATACTTCTACACCGTCGCGAAGGAAGGCAGCCTCCGCGGAGCGGCGGAGAAGCTGAGCATCTCGCAGTCCTCGATATGCGCCCAGATTCAGCTCCTCGAATCCGCTCTCGGCGAAGATCTCTTTCGCCTCCGCGCCCGCTCGCTCGTCCTCACCGAGTTCGGTCATCACATCATGGGATACGCCGAGGAGATCTTCAGCCTCGGACGTGAACTCCTCGGTGCCCGCAAGCAGTTCTCCGAGGTGCGCACCTTGCGCCTCAACGTCGGCATCGTCGATTCCCTCCCCAAGTTGACCAGCTTCGACATCCTGCGCCCCGTCTTCACCCACGATCCGCCGGTTCATGTGACCTGTCGCGAAGGCAAGCTCGACGACCTCCTCGCGCAGCTCGCCACCCATCGTCTCGATGTCATCCTCGCCGATGAACCCGCCTCGCCCGGACTGCTCCTCAAGACCTTCAACCACCCGCTCGGCAGCAGCGGCATCACCTTCTGCGCCGCCCCGTCGCTGGCCCGGACCCTGAAAGGCCGCTTTCCCCGCAACCTCAACGGTGCCCCCGCTCTGCTGGGCACGCAGAACACCGCCCTCCGGCGTGATTTGGAAAAATGGTTCCGCAGCGAAGGGATCGAACCGCGTATCGTGGGCGAGTTCGAAGACGGCGCTCTCGCAAAGATTGTCGCCACCGAAGGTCTGGGATTCATCCACGTCCCGAGCGTCGTCGCGGCGGAGGCGGTGGAGCGCTATGGCTTCACGGTGCTGGGGCGGACGAAGAAGTGCGAGATGCAGTTCTACGCCATCACCGCCGAGCGCCGGGTTGATCATCCCGCCGTCCGCGTGATCACGGAGCGTGGGCGGAAGTAGTCCGGCCAACCGTTCCTAAAAAACGAATCATTCGATGCTATATCGCTAATATACGAATCGAGACAGCGCGGTAGGGTCTTCGAGTTACCCACCAATATGTCAACATCCACCATCCCCTTCGACGAATCCGAGTTCTTCGACTACATCGAGAGCGGTGCCGCCCGCCTCACCCCGCGCCAAGCCCGCCAGCTCGTCTCTGACTTGCCCGACCTGGGCGGTGATTTTGCAAAAATGCGCGAGTCCGACTACCCGGAGACCGAGCGCCAGCTCTGGTTCCTCGCCGCCGTCGTCGAGTCCGTCTGGACGGACGGCTACCACGACATGCCCTACCGTGCCGCGCTTGAGGCCGCCTTCGCGATCACCTACTTCCAACGCGAAGTTGATCTCATCCCCGATTCGATCGAAGGCATCGGGCTTCTCGACGATGCCGCGATCGTGCAGACCGTCTTCGCACGGAACGCGGCCGCTTACGAGGTATTCGCGAAAGCAACGAAGCTCGATTGGGCGGAACTCCAAATGGAAAGATAGGGGGCGGGATCGAACGGCACTGAATTAAGCGGATATTCGGTGAAGAAAGACGTGAGAAATCCAGAGTTTCTGGCAGTGGCAATGTGAACAAAACCCAACCCTTCCATTATTCCCTGAGATTTGTTTTCCGTTCCCAATCCGCCGAAGTCCCGACTACTACGAATCCGATTGCGATTCGAAACAGCTTTCAGTTTGGACGTTCGGCTGAGTTGAGGAATCCCAATAGTCTCCAAAGAGTTCCTACGACATAGCCTCACTCCCAGATCCAATTCGAGAGTCGCAGTTGCTCCGCCAGATGAGCGGCCTCGATCGCCCGGGTGCCCTCGCGAATGGAGAGACTGTCCGCGAGACGGACAGCCGACAGGGCGTCCTTTTGCTCGCGCAGGAGCCGGATGGCGGAGAATCCGGCGCGGAAGATCCACTCGCTCTCTTCGATGGTAAGATTGGCGGAGGCGAGCTCCGGATCCTCGATGAGCGACCGATAGACTTCGAGAGCCAGGGGGGCGGTCCCGAGGGCTTCGAGGCATTTGCCTTGGCGAACGGCGGCGTTGTAGCGCCAGAGGCGGGGGGCGTTCTTGGCTTGGGCGAGCAACCCGAAGCGGCGGGCCGCTTCGGTCAGTTGCTCCGGTTGCAGACCGTTGGAGAGGGCCTCGGCATAGTCGGTGAAGGCGAGATCCGCTTGCGCGGCATATCTCAGGTCAGACGGAGCCGACTCCAACGCGACAAGCTTTTCGAAAGCCTGACGGGCTTCTGGGTATTGATCGAGGGACAGATACAGCAGCGCCAACTCATGTTGCGCGTAGGGTGCGAAATCGGGAGCCTCGCGGATCACTTCATCCCACCGGGCGGCGGCGGCAGCGGTCGGAGGTGCTGACTTCGCCCGGAAAAACATCGAGACTTCCCGGAAATCGGAGTCAGGGAAAAGGGTCACGATCCGGTCATAGACGGCCTCCGCCTGGGGATATTGTTGCGCGCCGAAAAATTGGTTGGCCAGGAGAAGCGCGACTTCTACAAAGGCGGGAGACTGTGGCCAGCGATCCAGAAAATCGTTCCCGAGCCGGGCCACCTCCGCACCATCGTTGGCGATCACCTTTGTCCAAACGGCATCGCGATCAAGCCGCTCTTGCTGCTCTGGCGAGAGAGTGAGAAGCCGCAGCGCATCGAGGATGTTTCCTGCGGCGGAGGGGCGTGCGGGAACTTCGTTGAGGTGAAGTTCGGCCAGAGTGAGCCGGGCGTCGATCTGAGCAGGATCCTCCGGATAGGTTTGGATGAAATCCGTGAGGCGCGCAAAGGCGCGGGAGTCGCCCTGGGAGGCGAGGTGGAGTCCCGCCGCAAAAGTGAGCTCACCAAGGAGTTCCGACTGGGGGGCCTCGGAGGCAAGTGTCGCGAAAAGGGTTTCGTGGGCCTCCCAATCACCGGCCCGGATGGCCGATAGGATCGCCCCATACCAGCAACGATGGCGGAAGTCTCCGCTGGCCCGCCGGGCGAGTTGTTCAAAGGCGTTCATCGCCAACGCCGGAGACCCCGCCTCGAAGGCAGAAACGGCACGTTGAAAATCGAAGCGGTCCAGGAGGAGCCGGGCCGAGGGGGCGAGTTCAACCGGAAGTTCGAGGACCAAATTGGCCGCTGCGAGGGTGTCGCCGGAGGCGAGCATCAGGAGGGCTCGCCGAATCCGGGTGTCGGGGAGATAGGGGCTTTCTTCTTCGTTCCGAAGGTAACGAGCCAATTCTTCGGCCAGTTGCTCCCGGGGAGTGATCAGGGCAACCAGGGTATAGCGAGCCGCTGCTCCAAGGGTTCCGGTATGATCCTGCCACTCCGACAAAAAGGCGGCGAGCTTGGCGGTGATTTTTGACTGGAGCGCGGCGTCACCCGCAGATAGCAACGGTTCGATCAGCGCGAACACTCGGTCGAGGCTTTCGCGGGACCGATCCGGAGTGAGTTCGGCTAGTGCCAGGGACAGCGCGGTTTCCGGATCCTCGTCCGCCAAGGCGCGGATCCGAAGCAAGGCGAGGGAGAAGCGGGCGGGATCGGCGTTGTCCACCGGTCCGAGGGCGTCGAGCATTTCGAGGGCGAGATCGGGGGAATCTGCCAGGAGGGCCAGGCCTGCCAGAGCGGTGGCTTCGGTAGAAGAGGCCGGAACCTGATTCTCGACGAGTCGCAAGCCCCGCTTGGCCTGCCCCAATTGGGCAAGGCACACGGCATGATCGAGGGTTTGCGCAGTCGTCAAGGGGAAGGAGCCGCCTTCGAGGGCGGCGTATGCGTCGGACGCCTCGGCGAAAAGCCGCTGGCTTTGCCAAACAGCCGCGTAGCGGAGCAGGGTGGCCCCTTCGGGCGAAAAGCCCGCATTCCGCTGGATCCACCCGAGGGCTTTGGTGGCCTCGCCATTCGCCAGCCAGGCATCAAGCAGCCGGATGGCGACAAAATTTTGCTCGGCAGGGTCGGCCTCGTCCTTAGGCAGTCGGTCCCAAAGGATCTCGAAAGCGGCGCTGGCGGCGGCGTATCGTTCATCGGCGAAAGCCTGGCTACCTTCGCGGAAGGCCGGTGAATCAACCAACAAATCACGGGCGGCGAGATCCCCCCCGGTCCCCAGACAGAGACTGGCTGCGATGCTCCATCGAATCAGAGTTTCCCTCCGCGCTGGTCTTCGAGAAGTCATCTCACGCTTTGCCCGCATGTTGGCGCACGAATCCGACGATGGCGGCATCATCGTCTCCCGCCCGATAGACGGCCCGGAGGAAATCGGAAGCGGCGATCTGGTGTCTTCGTAAAAATCCACGGTCCCCTCCACAACCATACATGATCTCGGGATGCAGCTCGCCCCGCAGTTTGCCGCGAGCCTTGGCAAGGATGCGCGGCAGCCAGACGAACCCCGCCAACTCGTCTGTTTTAGGCGGGAGCTGATCAGGGGTGATCTCGTGGTCGCTGAGTTGGCCGTTCATTTCCCAATGGAGGTAGTCCCGCCGCACGCTGGCGATGAGGATGCTCATGGAGATGGTCGGTTCTCCTCCGTCGCAGTGATCCTCAACGAAGTCGAAAAACTCCCTCGGTTTGTAACCGATGTCCCGGAGAAAAATTTGGTCGGCTGCGGTGTAGTAAGTGGGAAAATGGCGATCCCCTCCTCGGTAACGGCGGGCGCAGCGATCAAAGAGGTCGATAAAAAGCGTGTCCCAGTGGTAGTTGTTCATATTCGGTGACGGTTCATGATCTTCAATGATTCGAATATGCCTTATTTGCTCAGCTCCAGCATGCGGAGGATGGGGGCTTTGGCCGCCTCGCGGGTCGCTTCGTCGAGGATGATTTCGGGAGAAAGATCGCGCAAGCAAAGGTAAAGTTTCTCAAGAGTGTTCATTTTCATGAAACGACACTCGGCGCAGGCGCAATGATCGGTGGGACCGGCGATGAGATTTTTGTCGGGAACCTCGCGGCGAAGCCGGTGCAGCATGTTCGCCTCGGTCACAACGATGATGTTTTGTGAGGGACTCGACTTGCAAAAATCGACCATGCGTTCGGTGGAACACACCACGTCGGCGAGCAGGCGGACTGCCGTGGTACATTCGGGGTGGGCAACGACGGCGGCATCGGGGTATTCATCCTTGATGCGCTGGATGCTCTCGCGGGTGAATTCGACGTGGAGATAACAAGCACCATTCCAGAAGTCCATCTTTCGACCAGTCTGCTGCGAAACCCAGGCTCCAAGATTCTGATCGGGGACGAAGAGGATGGGGCGATCCTGGGGAGCCGCTTCGACGATGCGCACCGCATTGCCGCTGGTGCAGATCACGTCCGAGAGCGCTTTGACAGCTGCCGAAGAATTGATGTAAGTGACCACGTAGTAATTCTTCTCGCGGTTCTCTTCTAGAAAAGCGGCCAGTCGGTCCGCCGGGCAGGACTCCTCCAGCGAACAGCCGGCTTTGGCGTCGGGCAGGATGACCGTCTTCTCCGGGTTGATGATTTTCGCCGTCTCCGCCATGAAGTGGACGCCGCAAAAAGCGATCACATCGGCGTTGGTTTCCTGGGCGCGGAAGGAAAGGCCGAGTGAATCGCCCACGTAATCGGCGATCTCCTGGATGTCTTTGTTCTGGTAGTTGTGGGCCAGGATGACCGCGTTGCGCTCGCGTTTCAGTTTTAGGATCTCGTGGCGAAGATCGGTCACGGTGGTAGGGGCTTCTGAGAGGGTGGTCATGGGTTTCGGGGGAGGTTTCAGGTCAGGAAATCACCGTGGCATTGTATCCCATTCGCAATGGGATTTCGGTGGTGGTGTTAGGATCGATGGTCTGAGGCCCGCGGATTTCGCCTCCAGTGTCGATTTGGATCTCGCGGGCTTGCACCGCACCGGTGATGACGCCGCCCGCCCGCACCCGGACGAGGCCCGAGCAAGTCATCGAACCGGTGAAGGTCCCGGCGATCTCGGCGGATTCGGTCATGACCTGGTCGGCGAACGTCACTTCACAGCGTTTCGCGATGCGGATCGATTCGCAATGGAGCGCCCCCTGAACCGAGCCGGAGTGGCGGAACAAGACCTGACCAGAGCAGTCAAGTTTCGCGTCGATGATCCCCCGCACCGTCAAATTGTGGCAGGCCACCTCGCAAAGCACGAGGGACCCGCTTCGTTCGACTTCAATGTTCCCGCGGGTTCGGAGGGTCTGGTTGCGGCGGACCTTGATCTCAAAGTTGGAGAGGTTGATATACACGCTGCAGCGCTGGCACTGGGTGGATTGGGCGGTTTGTGGAACCGCCTGGATGTGGTAGCAGCGGTAGCAACGGACCGAGCGTTCGCGGGGGGCTTGATGAAAAAAGAGCCGCCGCGGCTGGGGGCGGTAGTCCTGTGGCATCCGGTCTTGCGGAGGCAGGGCGCTGGGCGATTTGTGGCCGAAGAGAGCGGCGAAAGTCCCGCGGGTGAGCAGGGCGGCGGGTTCGGCCTCAAGTCCCAGAGTGACGTCCGGGTCGTCGAGCCCTGCACTCGGGCTTGCATCGGGGTCTGCCGGACTCGCTCATTCGGATTAGTCAAAATCGGCCTCGGTTGCATCATCAACCGCCGCCTTTTTCGCCACGGGTTTGTCGTATTCAAGACCAAAAAAGGCTCCGGCGGCAATCCCGATGGTTTTCTCCGAAACTTCAGGCTGATGAGGGAGGAGGGGCCGCATGGTGCCAGGCGGATCCTCCGCCGACCTCAACCAGGCGAGCGGTCCGGCTTCGGCGGAAGACACGTTCTCAAGTTCGGAATCGAACTCGGCCTCGGGCGCGTCATGGAATGGAGTGGGGACGATCTTGCGCGCGAGGGGATCGACGATGCCGGATGCTCGGGCCGGAGGCTTCGGGAGGGCCTGGCCCTTGAAAACGCGGAAGTGTTCCCCACAAGCGCGGCAATAGGTCGAGACGACCCGGGCGGGCTCGGATTGGAGGTGCCCACAGGCGGGGCAGAGCAAATCGATCTTTTTCAAGCCACAATGTAGCAGAAGTCGGCGTTGAAGGGAAAAAGAAAGGCACGCCTCATTGCTGCGGCGTGCCTGAAAGTGGCTCCGGGATCACCTGAGGCCTTTGCCACCGATGATCGGAGTGGAACTGCGAGGTCGATCAACCTTCGCCACCGTCTCCGGAACTTTGAGTGGCAGGTGCAGACGGAGTCGCCGGAGGTGTGACCGGCGCGGTGTAGCCTTGCTTGACGCCGCCTTTGGCAGGTCCGCTCACCATCGAGGTTCCCATGAAAATGGCCCCTTCTTCGATCGCGAGTTTCGAGGCAACCACATCTCCGTGCAGTTCGGAGCTCATCTTCATCTCGCAGCGATCGGTCACCGTGATATTCCCGCGGACTTTGCCGAAGACGACCACCGAGCGGGTTTTGATATCGCCGACGATCTGGGCGTTTTCGCCAACGGTAAGGTCGCCATCGGAATTCACTTCGCCTTCGATGCGACCGTCGATGATCAATTCTTTGGAAAAGCGGAGCTTGCCTTTGATTTCCACATCGCTGGAGAGGATGTTTTTGGTCGAGGACATGCCCAGAGAGGAGCTGTAGTTCCGGGGGGAACCGGAATCGATCGGAGCTCCGTATTTGCTCTCGCCAGCGGCCAGAGATTCGTCTTGGTTGATGATTTGTTTCAGCACGGCGATAAATGGTCGAGGTTCAAATGAATGAAATCAGCCAAGCAGCGGCAGATTCCAAGAAGGGCTGAAAATACACCAACATTAGAAAGAAAACAAAATTTCTTCTGCTGGATACGTCCAAATTTCACTCAAAGTCGGATGGTAGTGCGGAATTTTTAAAAAATCCGCGACATTTGCACGGAAATATAGAGC
>Ga0105049_10008090_pt1 | contig 12197 bp, 7 predicted proteins | sample MAT06_FD_78087 | JGI IMG/M metagenome (GOLD analysis project Ga0105049, IMG submission 78087) | Freshwater microbial communities from Lake Fryxell liftoff mats and glacier meltwater in Antarctica - MAT-06 | ecosystem: Environmental > Aquatic > Freshwater > Ice > Liftoff microbial mat | place...
ATCGGCCTCTTCTTCGGCTCCTTCAATCCGATTCACATCGGGCATCTAATTATCGCCAATTACATGGCGACACAGACCGACCTTGATCGGGTCTGGCTTGTGGTAAGTCCGCAAAACCCGTTAAAACCCAAAAAGACGCTTGCCCGCGATCGCGATCGACTGCATCTTGTACGCTTGGGAATTGGTGAGAATTCAGCCCTAAAAGCCTCAGAGGTAGAGTTTTCACTGCCCAAACCTTCTTACACGATCGACACGCTCGCATTTTTGAAAGAAAAATACCCAGAACATCAGTTTGTCTTAATCATGGGGGCCGACAATCTCGGATCGCTCCACCTTTGGAAGAATTACGAACAGATATTGGCCGAATACGAACTCTATGTATACAAACGCCCAGCGTATGAACTTGGTGAATTCGCCAAGTACCCCAAGGTCAAAATCTTCGAAACGCCCCCCTTAGATATCTCTGCCACTTACATCCGTGAATGCATTAAAGCTGGAAAATCCGTCCGTTACATGGTACCCGAAGCCGTGTGGGAGTATCTGGAATCAGGGACTTTGTACCGCTGACCAAAGTCCAGTGTACAAAGTCTGCCGTCCAAGATCCCAATGCGTTAGGCAACCCATATCCCTGCGCTTGCACCATTCCCGCACTTGTCCAAACTTTAGTCCTCAATCCTTCAAACCTAAGCTGAGTCGTTATGCGCCAACTTTTCCTCTCCCTTTTGCTATGCTCTTTTTTGGGCAGCAGCTTTGCCCAAACGGATACCATTTTTCCTCCCCTCACCATCGGTGAATGGCGGCAACACTTGCCTTGGCAACGCTCCAAATACGTCACCCAAAGCAGCTCAAAAGTCTATTATGCCACTGAATGGGCCGTAGTGGAAGTCGATAAGGCCGAACGTTCGTCTCGGTTCATCACCAAAGTGGAAGGACTTAGCGATGTTGGCATGAACTTCCTGCGCTACAATGCCGCAGCAGATGTGTTGTTGCTCAGTTACACGAACAGCAACCTCGACCTGTTTTACCCCTCAGATCGTTCAGTGGTGAATCTCCCAATTATTCAGAAAAACCCGAACGTGGTGGGTGATAAGCAGATTTACAATGTCTTTTTTGACGGAAAAATCGCCTATTTCGCTTGCGGCTTTGGCATTTTGAAGTTTGATTTGAAAGATGCTGAGGCGGAGTACACGGTTTTTACCAGCATTCCTGTCCGTTCATTCGCGGTGTATAATGGCTTCCTGTGGGCTGGAACGGAAGATGGGCTCTATCGCCTACCTGAAAATGATGAAAACCCTGCCGACTTCAGTCGTTGGGAAGAAGTGAGCGAATCAACCGGGTTTCCGGCCAACCTTTCTTACAATGCTATAAGTGTTTGGGATGGTAAACTTTGGCTTGGGGCAGCAAAAAAGTTCCTTCGTTTTGATGGAACTACGGTAACTGAAATTGCCAGCAACGCCACCCGCTCGGTCAAATATATCACTGCAGAAGGAACGGGCCTGATGATTGGCTGGTCAGACGATTCCAACTTTGGCTTTGGCACGGTGGAATATCTCGAAACCAATGGTAACCGCAATGAAATCCAAGGGGCCTGCGATGCTGTATTTCCACTCTACGGAATCGAAGACGGTACAAAAAAGTTCTGGTTTGCAGACTTACAGGACAAATTCCGCTATTATGATCAGAATATAGGTGACTGTGACAAGTTTTCGTTCAATTCTCCATACTCGCAGCGCAGCTCGGAAATCAATTTCGGAAGCGATGGCACCACCTTTGTTGCTACCCCTGGTCCAAAGCCTGATGTTAGCATTAATGGTAATCGAGATGGGGTCTATTCCTTTAAAAATGGGGTATGGGATCGCTGGTCGGAAGCGACGACCCCAGCAATGGTAGATTCAGAAGAATCCTTTAAAGATATGTGGAGAGTAGCGCCACACCCATCCGAGGCAAAGGCTTTTGTAGGAAGTTTTATAGGCGGGTTACTCCAGTTTGCAAACGGTGAATACGAGCAAAGATTCAGTAAATCCAACTCCATTCTCCAAAACGCAGGGAATGCGGGTAGCACTCGCACGGCCATTGGAGGACTGGCGTTTGATCAAAGCAATAACCTATGGATTAGCAACTTTGGCGCAAGCGCACCTATTGCAGTATTAAAAGCAGACGGTACATTGGCTAATTTTAATGGAGCACCCAACAACTTCCTCCTCCAGGTGGCTGTTGACCAAAATGGCTACAAATGGTTTGTAATCGCATTCAGCGCAGGTATACTCGTGTATGACTCTGGTGCTGACCTTGATAGCCCCAGTGACGATCGTTACCGCGTCATTACTACTGCCAATAGTGTGTTGCCAACCAATTTTGTCAACTGCATCACGGTCGACCTGGATGGAGATGTATGGGTGGGCACCCAGCAAGGCGCGGTGAGTTTTGAATGTGGGGCCGGAGTGTTTAAAGAAGATTGCAAAGGTCGCAGGCGGATTGTGAGCGTAGACGGGTTCAATGGTTATTTGCTCGAAACAGAAGATGTAAAGGCCATCGGGGTAGATGGTGCGAACCAAAAATGGTTTGGTACTACCAACGGCGTATTTGTACAGTCGCCTGATGCGCTCACTCAGGTAGCGCGTTTTACAAATACCAATAGTCCGCTGTTTGACAATGCGATCACTGACATTGCCATTAATCCTACCACCGGCGAGGCTTGGATTGGCACCGAAAAAGGGCTTATTTCACTCCGAGCCGGAGCCACTCAAGGCGGACGCGTGAACCTCCCTTCTGCCTATGCTTATCCCAATCCGGTGCAACCTGGTTATGATGGCCCAATCGCTATTTATGGCTTAGCCCGCGATGCGAATGTGAAAATCACAGATGCGGCCGGACACCTGGTCTATGAAGGGAAAGCCCTCGGCGGTCAAGCCGTTTGGAATGGACGCGATTATTTGGGCAGACGTGCCGCCTCAGGGGTTTATTTGATTTTTGCGACCAGTGAAGCCAATTTTGACCAGCCGGATGCCATTATCACGAAGGTTGTGATCCTGAATTAGTTTTGATTGACAGTAACTGCGTAGGCCGTTTGACTTTTGCCACTAATTGCACTAATTTGCACAAATTAATGTAAATTAGTGCAATTAGCGGCAAAAAATACTTGGAGGCTAAGTATATTAATAGGTCGTGGCAGGCTCCATTTCGCCTGCTTGAGCGATCCAGCCTTCTACCTCACCGAGTCCAGGTGTGCGACCAGCATGGCCTTCGGTGCTGTTCACTTCCGTAAGTTTTGGATGGTTGTAAACACAGGTTACAAGGCTTCAAGCACAGCCTTTGCCTGTTCTCGATACGTCACGCCTTCCGGAGACTCGATATAAGCCTGAAGGTTTTGGCGGGCACAATCTTTATCGCCGACGCCAGCACAAGCTAGACCGAGGTAATAGAGCGCAGGTATTTTTCTTTCATCCTGACTTTGCACCAAGGGGGACAGTGCCTTGACCGCCTCTGCATATTGTTTGCTATTAACAAGCGAAACGCCCCAGTAAAAACGATAATCCATTCGATCTGTATGGGCAGCTACAATGGATTGGAGGGCTGTAGCGGCTTCACGATATTGATGCTTGTCGTACTGATTGAATGCTTTAATTATGTTTTCTGGAACAGACTGCGCCTCCTCTCCTAAACTCTTGAATTTCATCTTATTGGGATACTCTTTGGTATTTTTAGCCACAACTGTCTGCAAGCTGGGCGGCACAATAAAGAGGTATGCAACAACCAACAGTGCGAGGGCCGCAGCAGCAGCATACGCATATCGAGGCAGCATGGAGACTTTTATGGCAGTGGAGGGAAAGGGCTTTTGGGCGGCCGTCTTCCACTCTGTATTTTGGATGCCTTTGGCCAAGGAACTGGATTGGACAGAAGTGGCTACACGCCGTTGGAAGGCAAGTTCGGCGGCCACGTTGGAATCTGTGGCAGCCAGTGTTTTCAGTTCAGCAGCCTCCGCCGCCGTCAAGGCGTTGGAGAAATAGGATTCGAGAAGGTGTTCGGCTCGGTTTTCCATTTTAAATGAGCGAATGCGCGTTTGATGGATGATTGTAGTCGTGAATTATTGTTTTTCATTTGCGTAATTTATCAAGGCATCTTTTGCGAAGTTGACGCACCACTTCGGGACTTGCATAGCCAAGTGCATCGGCTATTTCCTGGCTGTTTAGCCCCTCACGGTAGGTCAATACAAGCAGACTTCGGCAGGGTTCGCCGAGGGTATCTACTTTGGCCCAGAGTTGCTCATCTGCTTGTTGTGCAATGATTTGCGCCTCTGCACCGAGATCAGTTTCTTTGGTAATCGGGAAAGCTTCGTCACCAGGCAAGCCAATCCTGCCCTGCTTTCGACGAAAGGCTTGAATGAGGTTTTTGCCAATGCCGAAGAGATAGGTGCACAGCGTGCCAACCAGCTCTGTAAGCCGTCCCGATTCGAGGTTGAGCATCATAATGATGACCGCATTTTGAAAAATATCGGCCAGATCATGGGCACTCGTTCGGGTGTTTTCCTTTCCCCATCCAATAAATTTCGGTCGACATTTGGCATAAAGGCCAGCCGAAACACTGTTGGGGTTTTTGCGGAAATCGTCTAGTTCGTTTTGTTTACCGTTCATACTATATATCCGGCAAAAGTAGAGCGGCAGGTTTGGAGCTTTATGGCTTTGGAAAAAAAAATGTGAACAAAGTCGCGATTTTTTTTTCGTATGCAGGGTTCCTTGCTGCCTAACTCGCCATAGGCAGATGCCTTAAAATCATGTAATCTATTAATCATCAATCAAGAAAATAAAGCAATTTCTACCATTCGTGTCTAAATCTTTGTGCCTAATGCTACAGACGCTACGCCGCGATGCGGCTAATCTGACAACGTAGAACTAAGGAACAAGGTATTATTTATCCGTTCCTAAAGCCCCATCTTCAGCCCTTTCGCTACCCGATCCCAGTCAAATGCGGGGCCAATGTCCCATTTGCCAGCTGGACGAAAATTTACGTGCGAACAAATGCCCTTGAAGTTTCGAGCCTCGTCTGCACTGCCAAACACTTCGTATCGCTTTACCGGCGGCAACATGCTGCGGGGAATATTGAATCTGGTGGTCAAATAACGCAGCAACAACACCAGTGAGTTATATTGTGCTGTGGTAAATTTGGCGTAATAACGCTCCCCTCGATACGCTTCGGGAAGCTTTTGATAGTATGAAGTCTGCGCCTCGGTACAATAGATGTCATCAGTCCCATACATCGTGTGGAATATCCCGCCGGTTTTTTTGCGTAAGAAACCGATGTTAGATAGTTCTATTGCAATGCTGCGTTGACTTCCAAACGTGTTGCCACCCACGGCCCCTGGCCCAAGGTGATAGGACCAGAATTTTGATTTCCAAAGGTTGTAAATGTGTCCGGAACGCCCAATGACGAACGGTACGGAAACTTCCGTGCCTCGGCGGCTCAGTTGCGCGATATCGCCTTTCAAATAGCCAGCTGTATAGTGCAGCACAATGCGCTCTTTAAGGTGTTCATTGGATAGATAATAGGAATCATCAGGTACCTGTCGCCGGCAATCTACCAAGGTTAACTTGCCCCCCGACTTGTCAGTGATATTGACGGTTTCGTTAGTCAGGATAAATTTGGTGCCGCTAGAATCAATACCCGTTTGCCGGAACGATGATTCGTGTTGAGGGATGCTAATTGCTTTCAAGGATGTGTAAATTTTATGGTTTGGACGTTTGATTTTTGCCACTAATTGCACTAATTTACACTAATTAATACAAGCTCGTTATCTAAATTAGTGCAATTAGTGGCAAAAAATATTTTCAGGCTAAGTAGTTACGAAAAATTAAAATCTAGCCACTATACCTACCAGAAAATTCGTGCCCACAGTAGGATAACGATACCAGCGTTCGCGTTTGTTGTTAAGAATATTGTTGATATCGAGAAACGCCCCAATGTTCTTAGTGAAATAGTACGAGCCACCAATGTTGAGATCAAACAATGTTTTGCTTTTTTCGATTTCCCCTGTTTCGTTCAAGAATGTAATTCTATCTGCCGTGTGGAACGAAGCTTTTAACGTTGCCTTATTTTCAAGCATGGTGTAAACGGCACTAAAATTCCCTTCAATTTCAGGCAAGCCCCAAGCCGCAAGCTCGTCGGCAGCGGTGTCTGTGGTTTGGGTGTCGTACACGTTTTGGCTGAGGGTTCCAGTGATGGTCAGGTTTTTAATTGGGCTGAATTTAACTGTTCCCTGAACGTTGAAGATCTTGACCGTATCGTAAACTACCTGAAAACGGGTAATGCCTTCCGGGGTAAACAGGGTTTGAAAAAGCGCAAGGTCGGAAGCCTTTGAATAGCTAACTTGACCGTTGTATTCAAGCCATCCGAAACTTCCTTTCACACCACCATAGTAATTGTCCCAACGGGTATTGCGCAATCTAGAACCACGAATTTGCATGAAAGGACTGTACTCAGCCAGGCTCCGATAGGTATTCTTGCGCAAGTCTCCGGTGATGCCTGCAAAAGCTTGAATGCCATCGCCCCAAACACGCAGGGTAGCTTCAGCATCCGGGAAAATGCTAAACTCATCGCGGTTATTCACGAAATTACCACCGATCTTAAGTTGCAGATAATCAAAGTGCAACGTGAAGGAAGGCTGGAGGTAAATGTTATTCAATTTCTGTGACACGGTGTCGTCAAACTTCGTTAAGTCCGGGCGAATATTGACACGTAGCGCGTGCTTTTCGTTGAACCATTTGGTAGCCGAAAGACCTAATTCGAAGTGTGTCTCCCTGTTGGAATAAAAGTCGTTAAACAGATAAAATTTGGGCGTAACCGCAAAATTCAAGTCAGAATCTGTGCGCTTGCTGTTGTAAAGTCGAGCGTTGAGGTCGAGTATTTTGTAGTCCTGCCTGGTACGCTCTGACGAAAATTGCTTAGAATCATGGTCGTAGCCGTAAAAATGCACACGGTCATAGGTGTAACCAAGGTTTACCTGCGTGGCGAGGTTGTTTGGCAGAAAAATATTGGTGCTGAGCAAGGCTTCCGTAGACCGGAATTTTTGATTCTCGATGGCTTTATCAGCACTGAGTTGGTGGTGTTTGAGCCAAACCTTACCGTCAAATTTTTCGCCAGATTTAAAGAAATAACCTCCTTCACCATATATGGAATTGGGTACTCCACCGCCGAGTTTTGCAAAACCGTTATAGGCATCCTCTTTAGGCGCCGATTTTATGCCGAGCGGACGAAGTTTCGGTGGGTCATATTTAATGTCGGAAGGGTGTGGCGGTACCGTATAGGTCTGCTTTTGGGTATTGGTATCCAATGCCGGAAGGGTAGGGGGCACGTTTATTTTGTTGGCTTCCAAAAGTTGCGCATCGAATGCTTTAACCACTGTAACGTTGTCGCCTTCGAGGTCTTTTTGGGCAAGGGCCGCATGCGTTAAACAAAGGAATGCAAATGCGGCGAGCAGATATTTAGGTTTGATTGACATTTTTTCTGTTGATTTGATGTTTGTAATTTGATTCTTGGTGGATTCGTGGATTTGGTTATTCGAGTACCCAAGCATTGCCGCTCGAATAACCAAATCACCAAATAACCAAATCGACCAATCCCCAACCAATACTCAGTTCCCTTCATCCAAATCCAGCAGCGTTTTGCCGCCTTTATCGGAAGAGTTGTTCATGATTGGCTTGTTACCGCTCACTTTAGCGTATTTCTGGCGGGCTGACTCCAAAATACTCTTGTCTTCGCCGGTGTAATTTTCCAGCACACTTTCCAGAGCAGCCTGGGCCGAAACCTTATCACCTTGGTCGGCATAGACGTCAGAGAGCAGAATCAGGTTGCGGGCGATCCAGTCATCGTAGCCAGCACTTGCCTTGTTCGCATCAGTGATCATTTCCTCGGCATCAGCGTACTTGCGCTGGCGATAAAGGATTTGAGCGAGATTATGATAGGCCTCAGCCATGAGTTCAGTTGTGCTGTTCTCCGTTACGGACTGTAAGGCAGGGTAGGCACGCGTGTAGTCTCCTTTATCGTAAGCCATTTTACCAGAGTAGAAATTGGCGATGGCCAATTGTTCCCGGTTGGCCAGGCGCGACTGATTGATCTTGTTGGCATATTCGGTCACCGACACAGAATTATTGGTGCGGTAAGCTGCCTGCAAGGCCACGAGTTGTGCTTCAAAACGGGAATTCTCGGTCACTGCAGCATCTTCCCATTTGCGGGCATACTCGAAGGCCTGGCCATAGTCTTTCGTGGTATTCAGCGCAATTAGCGAAGCTTTTTCTGCAGCTTTTGGCAGGTATTTGCTATTGCCTTTTCCAATGACCGAAGTGTAGTCTTTTTGCGCTTTTTCAAACTGCTTCAAGGAGGAATAACTTTCGCCCCGCAGATAATTGGCTGCAAGTCCGTTGCTCCCAGTGGGGTACTTGGCGAGGTAATTGGTGAAAAGCTCAGCAGCTTTGTCGTAGCGCCCTTGATTGTATTGGTATTCAGCAGATTCAAAGGCTGTGGCTTCCCCGCTAGACCCTTGGCCAGGCTTCATTCCACCACAGTTAGGCACCGTCTCAATGAAGCGGTTGTAGCCTTCCGGGTCAGCGAGGTCTTTTACATAGATTTCCCGGAGCGCGTCCAGTGCTTGCTTGCACTCCTCGGGCTCTGGGTTCCCGGAAAACACTTGTTTGTAGTAATCAATTGCCACTCGGCTGCTGCCCTGATTTACAGAAATAAGGCCCAATTTGAGCAATGCGGGATTAATTAAGGTGCTTTTGCCCTTAAAATCAGAGACAATGCGGCGGAAAGGCGTAAGGGCCTTGTCGTAGCGTTCCATTTCAAAATAGGTATCGCCCAATCGGAAAAGTGCTTCGTCTGTGTAGCGGCTATTTGGGTAATCTTCTATCAAACCCTCAAGTGCCAGCACCTTGTCCTCTTTGTTGCCTTGCAAGCCTTTGATGATTGCTTTTTGGTAGATTGCATACTCGTAACCCTCATATTTTTTCTTCACAGCCTCATCATACATCGCCAAAGCGTCGGCATATTGGTTGGTTTTGAAATAGCAGTCTCCTGCACGAAGTACCGCGTCGCCCAATACAGCAGCACGAGATTGGTCGTTCTTGGTTGGGCTCTTTTTAAACCCATCTACTGCAGCACGAAAATTGACGTTAGCGGCTTTGAAATCCTTCAGTTTCAGGTTATTGTAGCCCTGAATGTAGTTGCACATATTCAGATTGCTCTCTTCAGGAAGTTCGGCGGCATAAGGCTTGGCCGCACTGAAAAAACCGCTCATGTGCTGTTTGCTGACGGCGTATTCGCCGGCATCATGGGAGATGCTGCCTAGCCAAAACGAACAAAGGGTCGCCGTTTTTTTGTTGATTGGGAATTCCAGCGACTTGTTGAAGTACCGTCGAGCCTCGTCTTTTTGATTGTTTTGGTACAATTGTAAACCACGCAGAAAAGCCACTTGCTGATAAGTGCCATCCAAACGTGTAGTGCGGTTTTTTACATTTTCGAGGGTCGAAACAGCACGGTCATAGTCGCGTGTATTCAAAAACACCTCGCTCATTAATGCTTGAGCGTCATCGTAGTATTTGGATTGCGGACTGATGCGCTGCAAAGCTTCGATGGCATCGCGGTCGTATTTGAGTTCATAACTGAGTTTGGCGAAGTTGATCAGTGCATCTTCTTTGACTGATATATCAAAATTCATGCTGGCCGCTTGACCAAAAGCATTGCGGGCGTTGAACTTGCTGTTTTTGTCTTTTACGCGCAGGTAACAGTCGCCAAGGTGGTAGAGGCCGTTTTGCCCGAGCAGACTATCTTGCTTCGAAAGCTCTTCAAAATTCTGGATAGCAGGTTTGTAAAGGCCATTTTGGTACTGCGTGTAACCGAGCTGGTAATAGTCGGCAGGACGGAGCGCTACGCCATTTTTGGCGGCAAACTCCAGGAAAGGTAAGGCAGCTTTGTAATCGTCTTTTTCGTAGTAGGCCTGTCCAACGAGTTGGTTGATTTCTGCACGGTTCTTTACGTTGGTATCCTTGGCACGGGGAGTTCCATAAGAAATCACCTTGTCGTAGTTTTTCTGTGCGGCATAAATCTGCGTCAGGTAATACGGCACAATGGCTTTGTACTTGTCTGACGATTCGATGCGGGCAAATGATTTAGCGGCTTCGTCATATTTGCCTTCAAAAAAGGAGCAGCATCCGTAATAATAGTTGGCTGCCTCATACCATTGGCCGCGTGCGTTGTCTTTGAGTGGCATAAAGGCCGTTTTTGCCAACCCAAATTTTTTGGTAACGAAGTAGGCATAACCCTGTTTGAAACGGATTTCGTCGCGGGCTGGGCCAGAAGCCGATGGCGCCAAGTCGTAGTACGTCAGGGCTTTTTCGTACTGTTTTTGGTTGAAATAGTAGTCGCCGATTTCGAGTGCGGCCTGGCTGGCAACCGGAGAAGGCGAGTTCTCGCGCAAAAAGTCGAGCACAAGCTTTTCGGCTTCAGGTTGATCCAGCCGCACGGCACATTTGGCATGGTAGAGTTCTGCATCGATTTTGATGGCCTTCCACTCCGGTTCGTTGGCCGGGCGTAGTAAGTCCATTGCGTTGCGGAATTCTTTTTGTGCGAGACCGTAAACGTTTTGGTTGAAAAAGTCAACGCCGCGAATGTAGGCGAGGTTGGCTTCGTTGTACACCGCCGTTTCTTGCGCCGAAAGCGCGAAGGCGGAGAGCAAGAAGAGGAGCGCAGGAATGCTTTTCCGAAGGAACATGATGAAAGGAGTGTGGTTTTGGATTTGTTTTACGATTTTTCCAAACGCGCAGCTACAAGATTGCCCGTTTGTGAGGAGATTTTTTTTGGAAATTTTAACAGTATAAAGGTCGAATGAGAAACCTTTTTGGAGCCTTGGCTGGATGCCAAAACGTCAAAACAACCGGCGAAAATATAGATTGATTACAAAAGGACTGAAAAAGAGTGCAGCTCACTGGTATGAAGTGGGTTTAGAAGGTGGCCACAAGGTACGCTACCCGAAGGCCCATCTGCTTACATTTGCTGGACAAGAGAAGATTTGTCCAAAAATATCCTACCACTTTGAAGATAAAAAATTTGCCCTCAGATGCCGACGCATTAGATGAAGCGTTTGATGTAATCTACCCTTTGCGCCTCAAAAAAGTATCGAAATTCCACTTTACGCCCTTGAATGTCGCACAGGTGGCTGCCCAATACCTGGTACAAAAACCAGATACACGCGTGCTAGACATTGGCTCCGGCGCTGGAAAATTTTGCATGGTTGGTGCTGGCTGCACGGATGGGCATTTTGTAGGCGTTGAACAACGTAAAAATCTGCATCGCCTTGCGGAAAAATTGTCCCGAAAATTCGCTTCTAAACGCGTGGAGTTCATCCATTCAAACATCATGGAAGTCGATTTCGAGGCCTTTGACGCAGTATATTACTTCAATGCTTTTTATGAAAATATCGTACCGGACAGTGCGATTGATCATGCCGTAACGCTGGATAAAACCTTGTACACCCTCTACACACAATATATGCGCGAGCAATTGAGCAAAATGCCGCTCGGTACACGCCTGGCCACTTATTTTAGTTTTATGGATGAGGTACCCAATAGTTACAAAATCAAAGGGGCGGATTTTGATTTGAAATTGAAACTCTGGGAAAAGGTGGCTTGAAGCAGTTTTTTTTACCTTTACTTTATGAAACCGTTCCTTAAGAATTTTGCAGCCCACTTTTTCCAGATGGCTGTCTAATGGAAAATTGTAGCACTTTCCGCCGCGCTTGGTGTTTTCACCAAGTGCAACTTTGGACGGTACCTCGGAACTCTGTTCCGAGAATTTTTAGGGTAATAAACGACATTTATTTCCCCATTAATTCCCCCGGAACGGAGTTGCGGGGTACACTTCCGCCGCGCTTAGCGTTTTCACCAAGTGCACCTTTGGACGGTACCTCGGAACTCTGTTCCGAGGATTTTTTGGGTGATAAAACCACACTTATTTCCCGATTAATATCCCCGGAACGGAGTTGCGGGGTACATTCCCTCCGCGCTTGGTTTTTTCACCAAGTGCACCTTTGGACGGTACCTCGGAACTCTGTTCCGAGGATTTTTAGGGTAATAAAACGACATTTATTTCCCCATTAATTCCCCCGGAACGGAGTTGCGGGGTACACTTCCGCCGCGCTTAGCGTTTTCACC
>Ga0105049_10008091_pt1 | contig 12196 bp, 11 predicted proteins | sample MAT06_FD_78087 | JGI IMG/M metagenome (GOLD analysis project Ga0105049, IMG submission 78087) | Freshwater microbial communities from Lake Fryxell liftoff mats and glacier meltwater in Antarctica - MAT-06 | ecosystem: Environmental > Aquatic > Freshwater > Ice > Liftoff microbial mat | place...
ATTCCGCCGCCGTGTGCGGGTCAAGCATCGCGGCATGATAAATGTGTTCGCGCTTGCCGGTCAGCGCGGCTTCAACCGTCAGGCTTTGGACATTGATATTGGTCTGCATCAGTGCGGCCAAATGCGGCGGAATCGCGCCGATTTTGGTCGGCTGCAACCCGTTCTTATCGACCAAGCACGGCACTTCGACGCTACACCCTTGCGGCAGATTGTCGATGATGCCACGGTTGGGGACGTTGCCATACACCACACGCGGGATGCCGGTCTCCATGCTGTGGATAATCAACGATCCGTATTCCACACTGCGCTCGACATGCAGCGGCTCATCGGTTTTTTCCAGTTCGACTCGCAACGACTCCCAACCCTGAATCTGTACCTCACAACGGCGGATGTACTCGTCCAGCGGGATATTGTACTGCTCAATCATGTCGGGGCGATCACGCTTGATGAACCACGGCACATATTCGCTGAAATGTTCGCTGGACTCGGTGACGAAATAGCCCAGCCGCTTGAACATATCGTAGCGCACCTGATTCCACGCGGGGACTCGCCCCTCCGCGATGACCTTATGAATCAGCGGATACAGGTCTTGGCCGGTGTGCTTGTGTTCAAACTTGAGGTAAAACGCCATGTGATTGATGCCGGCCACCACGTAATTGATGTCGGAATCCGGCACGCCGATGTCGATGCTCAATTCATGGGCGGTGTGCGGGACGCTATGGCACAGCCCGACGGTGGCGATTTTGCTGCCGCGACTCAATGCCCACTGATTCATGCACATGGGGTTGACGTAGTTCAAAAACAGCGCGTCGGGACAAAGTTCTTCCATGTCTTTGGCGATGCTGAGGAGGACGGGGATCGTCCGCAAGCCGCGCATGATGCCGCCGATGCCCAGCGTGTCGGCGATGGTCTGACGCAAGCCGTATTTCTTGGGGATTTCAAAATCGACCAGCGTGCCGGGCTTGTATCCGGCGACTTGGATCATGCAGATGACATAATCTGCGCCATCCAATGCGGCGCGTCGGTCGGTGGTGGTGGTGATGGTCGGGTGTGCGCCCAACGCCTCGGCGACCTTGCGAGCGACCACCTCAGAGGTTTGCAGTCGGACGGCGTCGATGTCCATCAGCCGAATTTCGCTGTTCGCTAATTCTGGAAAGCCCAAAATATCCCCCAGCAGGTTTTTGGTAAAAACCGTGCTGCCCGCCCCGATAAATGCGATTTTTGGCATGATTGTCGCTCCTGAGTGATACGTATTGCTTACCAAAAAATAAAAAACTCATCCGCCGCCACACGATTGGCGGATAATCAACTGTGTCGCTAACCGTTCAATGGGCGTCCCGACGCCGGAGTCGTTAATTAATTGAAGCAGCACTTCGGCAGCGCGGCGTCCGAGGTCAACTTCTGGGGCGCGGATAGTGGTCAGCGGCGGATAAGTGAATTCAGAAAAGCGCATATCGTCGTAACCAATCACCGCTATCTGGTGTGGCACACGCACCCCGCACTCAAAACAGGCTTTCAACGCGCCGAGCGCCATCAAATCATTCATCGCAAACACCGCCGTCGGCGGGGTCGAAAGCGCCAACAACTGACGCATGGCCGACTCGCCGGTGTCGGGGTCGAAATGCCCCAGCGCAACATATTCCGGCGGCACATCCACCCCGCCCGCCGCCAGTTCTTCGATGAAACTGTCATAGCGCGAGACGATGTGCGCGTGGTCAAGCCGAGTATACGGGATGCAGCCAATCCGTTGGTGGCCGAGGTCGAGCAAATGGCGGGCGGCTTGGCGCGCCCCGGCGATGTGATCAATCCCCACCATCGGCAAACCGTTGGAGTCGTAAGTATCCAGCAGTAGAATCGGGTAGCCTTCACGGTGCAGGGCGTTGATGATCGGGTTAGGAAGGCGGCAATTGACCAGAATCACGCCGGCGGCTTCACCACTTTTGAGCAAGCTTCGCACAATCGTCGGTTCACCGCCATCGCGCACCCGTTCGACCAGCAACCGGAAGCCCAGAGAACCCGCCACTTCGGTGATGCCGGTCATCACATTCGGGATATAGGGGTCGCGGAAAACTTGGACGTGCGGGTCGAACAAAATCAGCGCCAGCGTGTTCGAGCGCCCATTAACCAGCGCCCGCGCCGCAGCTTGCGGCACATAACCCAAGCTATGAGCGGCTTTCAAGACCCGTTCGCGAGTTTCCTTGCTGACGCTCAAACTCTCATCTCCGCCAAGAATGAGCGAAACAGTCGTCTGCGAAACCCCAACGGATTTGGCGATTTCTTTTTGGGTGACACGGGGACGCGGCATGGAAATTTCGCCCTAAATGTATAATACGTATTAGTCAAATAAAGATACCGCGCCAGCGACAAAAAATCAACAGGGGATGGTAAGGTCGGCAAATATACCCTTAGCATAACGTCAAGTCGCGGCATCGGGGTTTCGCGGCTTCATGGAGCGCCTGATTACACCGCTGGTTGCCCGCCGAATCTATCGCCAAGAATTGGCGCTGATTAACGATTACGCAACGCGGGCATAACCACACATCATAGCTATCCATCATACAAAAACGGCGACGCATGGGTGCGCCCGATATGGTCTACCAACCACGCCCGAAAAAACTCAAGCGGTCAAACTTGAGGCCGAAGAAGAACACACAGCCGATGCAGAATCCGGCCAATGCCAAGCCATTAGCGGCCACTACCATCAGCGCGAACACCCAGCCCCATGTCGGCGCGTTGAGCGCAAAAAACACCTGTGCCAGCGTCAAAAGCGTGACAATCAGGGTGTTGTTGAAGTGAATCAGGCGGTTGTCCTCACATTGCGCTCCGGGGATTTGCGCGGCAAATAGGCGCTTGCCAAGCTGTCCAACAAGGCTGTATTGCCGTCCCAAAAATACCGGCGGGGCGTAGACGATCAGCAAAACAGTGGTCAATATCGGCAGATTCAACACCATCGCCAACGTAATCACGACGATGCACGTCCAGCGGCTGAAATTCACCACGGGCAAAGGGATGTGTGTGGGGTTAGTGCTGATGCGAGCCGCTTGATTCTGCGCGATAAACGAGGTCATGAGAATTCTCCTGTTATGTGAGCATGGTCTGGAGTTGATGCGTGAGGGTTTCTCGCGGGGTGACGCCGTGGTTGATATGGACGGGCTTGCCGTGGTTGTCGAGGATGACGGTGGTCGGCAAGGACATCACGCCCCAACGATTAGCGATGTCGGGCAAAGCGTCCACATCAACCATGATAAATTGGATTGCGTCCACGCCGAAATGCGCGATGACTTTCTGAATGGTCGGGCGCTGCCGGTGTTTACACGGACCGCAATAATCAGCGGTGAATAAGACGATTCCCGGCTTGTTCGGCACATAATTTGGGAAGGCATTCGAGGCGGGAGACTCGCTTTCACCGCGCAGTCTTTTCAGCGCGTTCCGCCCGTGGATGAAACGATAGAGCCAATAGCCCCCCATCCCAACACCCAATAGAACAATCGTGATCATCACCGCGTCAAATGGCATTATGGTTACTCAACCCGTGTTAAATTTTTGAAACATGCCTTGATTGTATGACGGAACATCTGGGCTTTCGATTAAGGTCTGTCCTCCGGCCTATTTCACCCGCGCCGACAGCCAAACGTCGATTTTTTGGGCGGCGTCCGGCGCAGATTTCTCGTGCATCAGGTTATGCCCCGCGCCGGAGACGACCACTAACTCCGAGCCATAGCGTGCGGCGGTGCGCTTCTCCCATACCAACGGACAGACCGCGTCCAACTCCCCTGCCAAAAGTAGAGTCGGCGTTTTGAGGATGTGAGGTGCATTCCACAACGGCCATGTGTGTTGATTCATGACGATGAATGACTCCCCATTCAGACGACTGTGCAGCCATTCCGGGGTGACGGCGGGGTCGGGGCCGAGCAAAGCGGCGGCGGCGTGGGCGGGCGTCCGCATAAATACCCCTGAATGCAGAGTCAGGAAAGCCGTCAGCAGCCCGATAAAATCCAACTTTGCCAACAGAATCGGCCCCCACGGGTGACTGGTATACGGCCACGGCGCGACCAGCACCGCCGCTGGTAAATCATCCCCGATTTTGGCTAGATAATGTTGGGTCAATGCGCCGCCCATACTGTGACCGAGCAGCACCGGCTTGACGCGCAGTTGGTCAATTTCACGCCGAATAAATCCCAGATAGTAGCCGAGCGTACACCAGCGCAACGAACGTTGAGTCGGCGACATGGCGACACTTTCCCACCCGGCCTCGGCCAACGGGCGCTGAAATGACTCCCAACACCACGCGCCATGCCACATCCCATGAATGAACAGCAACGGCGTCTCGTGTTTGCGCTCTGATGGTGTATAGGTCGTGCGTTCGATCCCGTCGATGATTTCGGTGGTGATACTGATGCTCATATCAAATGAACCTCAACTGTCTAACCAGATAATAGACAGTGTATCGCACCGTGCCTAAAAATCATGTTTTGCTATACTGTTTAGTAAATAGAGGGACACACGATGACCTTTCAAGACGTGGTTGAAACCGTCCTAAAACTCAGCCCTGAAGAACAGACTCAACTCATTGAGATGATTGAATTCGCCCGCCAGCCCTCAATCCAGAGTCATGATTCTGACGAACCACTGATGACATCAGAAGAAATCGAAGCACTATTACACGGCACGCCCAAAAACAGCCAAGACATTGCCCGTTCAGACTATGTTGGAGCATGGTCAGATATGGGCATCACCGATGGCGCAGAATGGGTCAATGAGCAGAAACGCAAACGTCGTGAGCGCAAATCGTGGTAGATGCGCTGATTGACACCTCGATTATTGTGGACATCTTACGTGGCTATTAACCGCGTGCTTTTTGGATATGACGACGGAGGGTGTCAGACAGCGCAGTCGGATAATCGCTCAAATGCGGCTTGACGTGCGACTCTAACAGGTCGAGATAGCCCGTCGCACAGTCTGGGATGTCCGTCCGTAGCAGCGAGTCAATCTGTGCGCCGAGTTCTGGCAAAACCTGCTCAATCCGGCGGTACGGGTCAAGTGAATCCAGCTTGTGCGCGTTCTCTGGCCGCAAGACCAGCGGCAGGACTTGCAGCAGACGGCGTAGCGCATACATACGGACAAAAGCGTGGGCGCTGATTTTCTCGCCCCGCGCCCAGCGGCCAACCCCGGCGAACACGATTTGCATCAGATGACGGACGGCGGCGCTCAATTCGACCTGTTCTGGTGAGGTCTGGCGGGTGGCCTCGGCCATAAGTCGCCCAATATCCGCCTTATCAAGCGGGACGGCGTAATCGTTGGCTTTGACGACGCTCAACTCGTCAAGGTCAAACACGGCGAACTCAACCAGATGCCCGAAATCGTAAATCACATTCACCCCGTGTTGAGTCTCACGGTAGTGCATCACGATTTTGTCGTGATACGGCAGCCATGACGTATCTTGGCGATATTGCTCTTGTAGTCCGGGCTTGACCACCAAAAACATGTCGTGGTCAGACCAGTCATCTCGGCGGCGCGCATCCGCCGCCGAGCCGAGCAACACCACGCCCAAGATATTGGGGTCGCGGCGGGCATTTTCGAGCAGCGTTTCGGTGAATTGATTGAAGGCCTCAGGGGTCATGTGGATTATGCCGGGGTGATGGTGACGCTGTGGGTGCTGACCGGCTGATTGAGGCCGTGCAGCGCCAAACCGGTGATGGCATCATGCGTGCCGCCGGGGGTGGTCATCCAAATTAAGATGCCGCCACAGGCATACACCCCGCGAGCGTCCGACGCGCCGAAAACCGCCTCAAAACGCTGATTCAACGGCACAGGCACGCTCCACGGCGAATCGGTCACGGTCAGCGAGGCGATGCCGGTTGCGCCGTTGTCATGTGCCGTCAGGGTCGCGTCATCGGTCACTCGTAAATTGCGCGATGTTAGGTCTTGCATCACGAACGGCAGCGCCAACTCGTCAATCCACGCCGAGCGCCAGCGCATCTCCGTCCCATCAGGGCGCACCCGCCCGCCCTCGCCAATTTTGCCGATATTCCCGCCGCGTGACCGAATCAGCGCGGCGTCAGCGGGCAAGTCATCCGATGACAGGCAAAAGCCCGCCCAACCCTCTCCGCGTGAAAATAAGAAGGTATAATCGGCGGTGTTGGGCTTTGCCATCTGGCCGGTAGGCGCCATCAATTCGAGATACGTGCCGTCTTGAAAAGTAATCAGGGCGTTATGAGTCGCGCCGCTGGCATGAATCCCGCCAAAACGGACGGTGAAGCCGTGACTGGTGAAATTTTGCATGGCGGCGTCGAGGTCATCAACAGCAAGGATGAGGTGGTCAATTTGCAGCATGAGAGATGGATGTCCTGTAGAGTCCGAGGATGAAAAAATACTAGGGTTCATCCCTTAATCATACCTGTTTCGCGGCGCGGTGCGTATGCCAATATCATCGGCTAAAGCAGTGTATTTCAGGTTTTTATAGGTGCGCCCGCCGATGTTAAAATTTTACAAACAACCTGAAATACACCCGTTATATTAAGCACTTTGACCCAACCTTAAAAATCGTCACGTCTTAATTTGGGATATTGATTGTGATATAAGCCTGACTCGGCGACCAACTCACCCCAGTATTCGAGAGCGCCCCGGCCAACTCACGGGTGAAATCCACATCCTTACGACTGTGGCGGATGAAAATGTGCGCCATTGTTCAAGACACCTTTCGCTATGGAGAGTTCGGAAAGTGTGGCGCACTTTTAGAGAGGACGCCAACTTATCCTATGTTTTCTACTTAACGCTTTTGCTACAAGCGTGCCTATTGGGTTACAATAAGTGACATTGGATTAGATTTTTGTCACATAATCCAAGTATTGATTCACAATCAAAATACAGTTGTGACACAAATCGATCTTTGTTTTAGCTTGGTGTGCTGAACATGTCGGAATCACCGTTTGAAATCATACAATTTTTGGCTGATATTGATGATGATAAAATTTACATATCGCATTCAGCCAAATACAGCGGCTTGTTTGTGATGCGGATATTATCCACCAAAACCACCCATCGCGTCCCGGACGGCGCGAATCAGATTATGACGCTCGGTAAGGCGCTACAAGCCCTCAACCACCCCAACATCAAATCGGTGGTCGGTCAGACTCATCAAGACGCCCAGCCCGCGCTGATCATGCCCTATTATGAGGGTCAAAGTGTCGCCGATTTCCTGAAACTGAGTCAACCGATGTCACCAGAGCGCGTGATTCGCGTGGCCTTAAAATTGGCAGATGCGCTCAGTGCTGCCCACGCCATCGGCATTTATCATGGCGCGCTCCGACCTGAAAGCGTCATCTTGGCGGCCAATGGCGGCGTCCTGCTGAGTGAATGGGGTAGCAACCTGATTTTGCCACCCGATTGGCGCGCCTCACCATTTGTCGCACCTGAACTGCGTGAAGGAGCCTCACCCTCGAGCCACAGCGATATTTGGTCGTTGGGCGCGCTGATGTATCACCTGCTCACGCTGGAAATGACGGGGACGAGTGAAGACCTCGCCCGGCTATGTCCGACCTGCCCGCCCGCCGTCATCCGTCTCATTGACCGGATGCTTGACCCCGATCCTTATGCTCGCCCTTATCGGATTAGATGGGTTGGGAAGGTATTAGAGGGCGAGCGCCCGCTACAAGAACGGGTGCGTTTCACTCGCCAACATGACCTCTCAGAGTCGCTACCACTGGGCGCAGCCCAATTTTTTGGGCGTGAAACAGAACTCAACCAACTCAACGGCTTGTTGAACAGCCCAACCCACCGCATCGTCACGGTCTGCGGCCCGGCGGGGTCGGGGCGTACTACCCTCGTGATTGAGGCCGCCAACCGCTTCTTTGGCGCAAGCATATCAGCAGACTCTCCCGCCGACTGGAGGCCGCAACAGGTCTATTTTGTACGCTTTGATCCCGACTCGCGCTCTGACCACCTGATGCTGACGCTCACCCTCGCGGAGGACATCGCCTTCGAGGTTCAAACCGATGAATTGCAACAGGTCATCAACTTCCTGAGCGAGCGCACGGCCTTGCTGATTTTGGATGATGTCGAAAACTTCTTCGGCGTCGAAAGCAGGCTGGCGGCCATCATACAAGCCGCGCCGGGGGTCAGAGTCTTATTGACCAGCGCAAAACCACTCGGTTTATTCGGTGAAGCCGTGCTTACACTGTCAGGACTCGACTTGCCTTCCGATGCCTCCGATAACCAAGCGTCATCGATACGGTTGTTCGAGACCATCGCCCGCCGCCGCACGCCCGACTTCAAATTAACCTCAGATATCCTGCCAGAAATCGTCAAGCTGTGCCGTCGGGTAGGCGGCGCGCCGCTGAGTATCGTCTTAGCAGCGGGTACAGTCGCCGATTTAGAGATCGCCTCCCTGACCGCGCATGTGTCAGACGCCCTGAGCGTCAACGCCACCAGTGACTTGAATTTAACACGAATTCGCGCTGTATTTGAGTTCGTTTGGTCGCTCATCAGCCCGCACGAGCGTGAAGTCGTGATACGTTTATCGGTCATCCGAGGCGAAATCAGCTTGGACTCGGCGCAATCACTTGGCAAGACCACCCCCGCACAGTTGCGGGCGCTGGTCGGGAAATCGCTACTCCAGCGCGTGCCAGAGACCGGCGGCTTCAGCTTGCACCCCTTAGTACACCGTTGCGCGCAAGAGTGGTTTAGCGCGTCGTCCGATTCTAAGCAGATTTGGCATGACCACAGCGCCTATTACCTCAAACTATTGTATCGCGAGGGGCGGCGAACGATGGGCGCTGGGCAAATTGAGGCGGCAAAAACGATCACCATCAACCTCGATAATATCCGCCGGGCGTGGCTATGGGCGATTGAGAATCAGCATTTCGAGGCCATCGACGAGACTGCTGAATCGCTCTACAGTTTTTTGTTGTTCACGTTACGCTTAGATGATGGAGGATTGTGGTTCGCCCCCGGCGTTTCAGCCTTGAGCGTTAGACCCCCCACGCCACGCCGTGATGCCATCATGGCCGCCCTATTGTTTTATCACGCCATCCTCGCACGCCAAGATGTGAACGCGGCACTTGCGCTCAGATGTCTCGAACAAGCGGAGTCGCTCAATCGGGCGGCATGGTCGTTGCGCGTGAACGTGATCGCCCTCAGCGCACGCGGACTATATGAATTGGGCTTTGGAAACATCCTTTTGGCGCGGGCGGTCTTTGAGCAAATGCTGACGCTGGCGCTGTATGAATACAACCCGCGTAGTGAACTGGTCGCTTCGCTTTACTTGGGAGCCGCGCAATATCAACGCAGCGCGCCGAATCGCATCGCACTTGAACGCGGAAAAAATCTGCTCAAACGGGCGTTAGAACTCTGTCAGCAGATGGGCGATGAGCTCGCGGTAAGCGCCGTCTATCTGCACCTCGGCATGATCCACGCCAGCAGTAAAGACCCGTTGACCGCCATCGACCTGCTCAATCAGGGCTTACGCGCCGCATTAAGCATCAATAATACGCGCACGGCCACCACGCTGTTAGTTCACCTGTCCGAAATAGCGACTCAACGAGGGCTACACGAAGAGGCTCGCGCCGCCACGCAAAAACTCATCGCCCTGAGTCGGACTTACAACCACCCGTGGGGCGTCGGCAATATCCTCATGAGCCTCGCCCAATTAGAGTTGCTGGTCGGCAACTATACACAAGCTCGCGACCTGTGCCAAACCCTGCTACGCCGCATCCAGTCCGACCCACGCGCATACCCAGCCCGTGCTAAAGCGCGCTGCATCTACGCCTATGCCTTGTGCTGTCTGGGGGGATTTGAGGACGCGATTCAACAGGTGCAAGTTGCGCTGGATGACCTCGATAATGACGATCCCAGTGAGATGGCTGAGGTCTGGATATGGATGGCCGTCCTCACCCATTGGGGGCGCGGATCCGCCCAAGCCTCGGTCATTTTTGAGACGATCATCCAACGTTACGGCAGCACGTTAATCCCACATCATCGCATCATCGTCTATAGCGGGCGCGTCCACACCGCCATCGAGATGAACGACCTAGACACCGCCCGCACAAACATCGCAGAGGTCAACAACGCTCTATATGAAGTCGTCACCTATGATTATCGCGGCAGTCCGCTGCTCAACCTGCTCAATCCGGGCATGACATCTACACTACTCATGAGTTATTGGCTGTTCATAAATGACCAAACTGAGGAGGCACGCGCCCGACTGTATGAGGTCATCCCCGTCGCGATACAAACCAATTCGCCTTATGCCATGTTGAGGACGCTGGCGATGGGGGCGACGGTTTTGTATAAAGATGAACCCCTGAAAGCCAGTACATGGCTATTGTTAATCATCAACCATCCCCAAGCCCCAGCGGCTTTCCGCGCCCGCGTCTCGGACGGTTTTGAGCGGATGAAAAAGACCATCCCCCCGCGCATCCTCTTAAATGCCGCCGCGCACGCCAAGACCCTCAGCGTGCCAGACGCACTGCGTGAATTACGGTCACTGTTGTAGCCCTTAGGCGCACTCGGCCATACGCCGTGCTAGATATGCGCGTTCAGCCCGGTTAGGGCATAACCCATAGGCGCGGTGATACGCCTCGCGTGCGCCGTCAAAAATCCCCAATCGGCGCAGCAAATCCGCCCGCGCCGCATGATACAGGTAATAACCGTCCAAACCGTCCAAACCATCCAACATCATCAGGCCGCGCTCCGCCCCATCAACCATCGAAACGGCCACCGCCCGATTCAGCGCGATTATTGGCGACGGTTGCAGACGATAGAGCGAATCGTAAAGCAAGGCGATTTGCCGCCAATCGGTGTCCTCAGCCCTGACGGCTTCGGCATGTAAGGCGGCTATAGCCGCCTGAATCTGATAGGCTCCCGGCTGTCGTAGCGCCAGCGCCGCGTCCAATAGGCCTAGGCCTTCATCACGCTGCGCTCGATTCCAGAGTCGTCGGTCTTGGTCTTCTAATAGGATGATGTCACCGTCCGATGACGCCCGCGCATCGCGCCGCGAGTCATGCAGCAACATCAGCGCCCATAAGCCCAACGCCTCGGCATCTTCCCCTAAAGTCGGCTCACGCGCCAGCAATCCGCACAGCACCCCGGCCAACCGAATCGCTTCGCTGCACAAGTCATGCCGCATCAACCCCTCGCCAGACGCAGCGACATAGCCCGCGTTAAAAATCAGGTAAATCACCGACAGCACTGCGTCCAACCGGTCACTTAGCGCGTTAGTAGACGGCACTTGATACGGGATGCCCGCGTCGCGGATTTTACGCTTGGCGCGCACTAATCGCTGTTGCATGGTGGTCAGCGGCGTCAAAAAAGCCGCCGCGATCTCCGGCGCACTCAGGCCGCCGAGCGTCTGTAATGTCAAGGCGACTTGCGCCTCTTTCGCCAATGCCGGGTGACAGCACGTAAACATCAGCTTGAGACGCTCGTCGGGGATATCATCAGGGCTGGTCATGGCGAAATCCTCTGGGGTGGGGGCATTTTCCAGCGCCCACACCCCCGCCTCGCTGTGGTCAAATCGGCGTTCGCGGCGCAAACGATCCAACGCACGGTTACGCGCCACCGTGATCAGCCAAGCAGCAGGACTGCGCGGCACGCCTTCTGACGGCCAGCGTATGAGGGCTGCCACCAGCGCGTCCTGAAGGCAATCCTCGGCCAATTCAAGGTCGCGCAGATGTCCCATCAGGGCGGCTAATACCCGCCCCGACTCGGATTGGAAGATGTCTTGGATGGCGTCCGCGCCCATCACTTAACCAAAGACGACCAGAGGGCGCACTTCGACACTGCCGTTTTGTGCGCCGGGAATCAGAGCCGCCAATTCGATGGCCTCATCCAAGTCTTTACAGTCCATCACATAGTAGCCGCCTAATATCTCTTTGGTCTCCGCAAACGGGCCATCAGTGGTGACGATTTTGCCATCACGCACGCGGACGGTGGTCGCAGTGGCGATGGGATGCAGCGCCTCGCCCTCGTGGACGATATTACGCTCTAACAGCGCGTTGCCAAACGCATCATAAGCGGCCATCTCGGCTTGTTGTTCTTCCGGGGTCTGCTGGACTTCGGCACCATAAATCAGCGCAATGTACTTCATCAGGTTTTTGCTCCGTTGTGATGTGCGATGGCAGCGGTCTATTCCACTGCTCTATATGATAACGACGAACGTGACTTCGCGGAATCGACACCTCAACATAAGTGATTGATG
>Ga0105049_10008092_pt1 | contig 12195 bp, 10 predicted proteins | sample MAT06_FD_78087 | JGI IMG/M metagenome (GOLD analysis project Ga0105049, IMG submission 78087) | Freshwater microbial communities from Lake Fryxell liftoff mats and glacier meltwater in Antarctica - MAT-06 | ecosystem: Environmental > Aquatic > Freshwater > Ice > Liftoff microbial mat | place...
AGCACCTCGCCCGCGAGGACCTCGAACAGGATCGAGCCGAGCGCGTAGATGTCCGCGGGCCGCTCGACCTCGTGCGTGCGCAGGCCTTCCGGTGCGAGGTAGCCCGGCGTGCCGAGGATGTCCTCGCCGGCGGTGCTGCCCTCGAGCGTCTCGATGTCGGCCGCGATCACCGCATCCTCGAGTACGCGCGCGACGCCCCAGTCGAGCACGTAGACGTCGCCGAACTCGCCGAGCACGATGTTGCCGGGCTTGAGATCGCGGTGGATCACGCCTCGGGTGTGCGCAAAATCGATCGCGCGACAGACGTCGGCGAAGGCGCGCAGCAGCCGCTGTCGCGTGATCGTGGGGTTGCCGAGCATGTCGGTCAGCGTCGTGCCCGTGACGCGCTTCATCGTGAAGTACGGCTTGCCCGCCTGATCCTTGCCGAGCTCGTAGACCGGCACGATCGACGGATGATCGAGGCGCGCCTGGATCCGGGCTTCGCGCAGGAAGCGCGCGACATCGTCCTCGGTAGGCCGGTCCGCCCGCAACCGCTTGATCGCGACGTCGCGGCCGATCTTGCGATCGAGCGCGAGCGAGACCTCGCCCATCCCACCGCGACCGATCACCTCACCCATCGCGTAGACCGACGACACGTTGGTGTCATCGCGATCCTCGCCGTCGATCGGCGCGCGCACCTGCGTGTCGCTGTCGTCGTCCGTCGCCATGAACCATCGTACGCTGCCGGCCGTGGCACGTAGCAAGCCAGCCAAGACAACTGCGACCAAGTCGAAGCCCAAGGCCCGACGACCTGCGGATCGGCATCACGTCCCGAACGACGCGACCGGCACGCTCGCCGACGAGCTCGAGCCGCTGGTCAAGGCGCAGTGGAAACGCGACGGGAAGAACTTCCTCCGCGGGTGACGCTCCGTCCCGACCTGAGTTAGGCTGCTCGCGATGTACCTGGGCATCGTCAAAGGCACCGTCGTCGCCGAGCGGAAGTCCACCGGTCTCGAGGGGACGAAGCTGCTGATGGTCCAGCCCGTCGACGAGCACGGCACGCCGGTCGGCGACCTCCAGGCCGCGGTCGATCGCGTGCAGGCCGGGCTCGGCGATCTGGTCTATCTCGTCGGCTCGCGCGAGGCCGCCCTCGCCTGCGATCCGTGGTTCGTCCCGGTCGACGCCGCGATCGTCGGCATCGTCGACGGCATCGACGTTCCGGATCCTGCGAGGAGGGAAGAGCGATGAGATATTGCCGCGTCGTCGGGCCGATGTGGGCCACGGTCAAGCATCCGGCGTTCAACGGTCGGCCACTGTTCATCGTCCAGCCGCTCGATGACAAGGGCGTCGACGTCGGCACCACGTTCGTGGCGATCGATACCGTGCAAGCGGGCGTCGGCGACAAGGTCCTGGTCCTCAGCGAGGGCACCGGCACGCGCCAGATCCTCAAGCAGGGTGACATCGTCCCCATCAGGTCGACGATCATCGGCGTGGTCGACCACGTGGAAAGCGCGTAGTGGCCACCAAGCTCCGCGTCCAGATCGCCGAGACCTCGCGGCTGCTCCACCAGTACGGATGGGTCGCGAACCACGACGGCAATGTCTCCGCGCGGGATGGCGCCCGCTTCGTCACCACGCCGACGGCCACGTCGAAGCGCGTGGTCCACGAGCGCGACTTGATCGAGGTCGATGCCAGGGGCTCCGTGATGGGTCAGGGCAAGGTGTTCGGCGAGATCGGCCTCCACCTCGCGGTCTACGAGCGCCGCGCCGACGTTCACGCCGTCATCCACGCGCACCCGCCGTACGCCACCGCAGTCGGCTCGGCACCTGGCAATCCGATCGACCGCCCGTTCATCGCCGAGGCCGTGGTCTCGCTCGGCCCGAAGATCCCGAAGATCCCGTACGCGCAGCCCGGCGACGCCGCGAAGGCCGCACTCGCGCCGTGGTGCGAGCTCGTCGATGCGGTGATCCTCGGCAATCACGGCGTGATCTCGTGGGGCGCGAATGTCGAGCAGGCGCTGCTCCGCATGGAGCTCGTGGAGCACCTCGCAAAGATCGCGATCGCCGCGATCCCGCTCGGCGGCATCCAGCCCCTGCCCGACTCCGCGATCGCACCGTTGCTCGCCGCCCGCGCGAAGGCCAACCTCGGACGTGCGGGTGATCGCGCCGTCGAGCTGGCCGGCCAGCTGGGCGGTCCCGCCAGGCCCGTGGTCGCGTGCGCGCCGGCTCCCCACAGCGACGTCCCGGTCATCTCACCCTCAGGGACTCGCGACCTTGCCTCGATCGTCCGCGAAGAGATCGTCCGCGCGCTTCGCAAGTAACCTCGGCCCGCGCGCTGCGTAGGGCTCTGCGATGCGCGACCTCTTGGTTGTTGTTCTCGCCTCCGCCACGGCCTGCTCACAGGCCGTCGGGGATTCCAAGATGATCGATTCCAAGGGTGGTCGCGGTCCCCTCGTCCTCGAGCTGTTCACGTCGCAGGGCTGCAGCTCGTGCCCGCCGGCCGACAAGCTGCTCGCGACGCTCGCGAAGGAGCCGGACCTCGCGCCGCTGTCATTTCACGTCGACTACTGGAACGGGCTCGGCTGGGCCGATCCGTACTCCAAGGAGGAGTGGACGACGCGCCAGCATCAGTACGCGAGCGCGCTCGGCGAGAAACGCGTCTACACGCCGGAGCTGGTGATCGGCGGCGCGACCGGCCTCGTCGGTTCGTGCACCGGACAGATCAAGATGGCGATCGCGAAAGCCTCGCGCCCCGCGCTGCTGGCGGCAACCGCGACGTGGAGCGCGGGCGCCCTCGACATCACCACCGACGTCCCCGCTGGTGCCGAGGTGCTGATCGCGGTCTACGAGGCCGAGCGCGAGGTGAAGGTGCCGAGCGGCGAGAACGCCGGTGAGACGCTGTCGAACTCGCGCGTCGTCCGCTCCCTCGTGCGGGTCCCGGCGTCAAAGCACGTCCGCATCCCTCTCGATCCGACCTGGAAGAACGTCGGCGCCGTGGCGTTCGCCCAGCGCGCCGACAAGAAGATCGTCGCATCGGCGATGCTTCCGCGCAGCTAACAGCCGAAGCTTGCAAGCAGCCGTTGTCCCGACGCCCTTCAAGGTTTGATACAAACAAGCCATGCGTGCCGCAGTCGCTCTCACCATGTGCCTGGTGTTCACCGCGTGTTTCCCCAACAACGCGAAGCACCGCATGTACACCCAGATCACCGAAGGCGTGTCGCTCGCCGCGGGCATCGGCCTGCTTGCAGTCTCGAGCACGCAGGCGGATTGCGACATGGACATCGGCCTCGGGATGCCCAGGCAGGACTGCAAGTCGAAGGCGGGCCTGATCAGCGGCGTCGGCCTCACCATGATCCTGCTCGGGCTGGTCGGCTTCGCGGCCACCACGACCACCGCGGTGGACGACAGCGAGAATATCAAGGCGGGCACGGCAACGCCGACGCCGACGACCACTCCGGGAGCGGGTCCGGTCACGCCGACCCCGGCGACCCGCCTGATCCTGCCCTACTGAGCGCCCCGAAGCTGGTTGCCAGCCCCGCTGCTGTTGGGCCCGTACGTGCTCGTCCACGGCTTCGAAGGCCAGGCGCCGAGCGAAGAGCCCTGTGTGCCAACGTGGGGCACGAGCACGTGATCACCAACTTCGGCGAGCTGTTACGGAGCTAGATCGCGCCGGCTTTACGGGTCACGTGACGACCCTTCCGCTCGCACAGCTTGGTCCCGTCATAGACCGGCACCGACTTTGCCCAGGCGTGGCTGCTCTCTTTGCCGGACATGCCCAAGAACCATCCGCGACGCCCCACGAACAGGTCGAGCTGGGTGCCCTTGATGCCACCGCCGACATCATCGGCGACCACGCAGCCATCGTGTACGAAGCCGCCCCACGGCGAGCGGCCCGGCATTTGCCGACCCTCGAGCAGCGGGATGTAGAGCAGCGAGCCCAGCTTCACCAGCTTGGGATCGACCGCCACGGTGCGGAACGGCTGGAGCTGGCGACCCGTGCCACCCGTACCCCACTGCGCCGCGGTCACCTTGAAGCACGGTGAGCTCTCGCAACGGCACGCGCCCCAGATGTTGAGGACCCGGCCGTCCTTCAACTTGCCAGTACCCTGCAGCGCGATCTGCGAGGCGAACTCACGCGAGACCTCAGAGATCGGCTGGCAGGTCGAGTCGAACAGCTTCACTTGATCGGGCGGCGTGATCGCCGCGAGCTCGGGATCTGATTCATCGATCGAGATCGCCGCGTTGTCGTTCGCGGCCACGACCAGCGGCAGCTTCTTCTTGGGCTTCGAGGCGACCTCGTCTTCGGTGACCACGTAATAGAAGGTGATCGAGAAGTCGCCCATCGGCTTGGGCGCCGCTTCCTTCACCGACTTCTCCACCACACTCACGACCTCATGCGGAAGCTGGGCGGGGACGACCGACGGATCCGGCGTATTCGACTGGCACGCCACCGCTGCCGCGAGCGGCGCGATGCTCTTGATACTCCTGACGATTCGCGCGAACAAATCGGCGAGGTACGAGACCGTATCCTTCACCAAAATAGTCGCGAAGCCGACGACGGTGCTGGCTTCGTGATCGTGTCGCTTCGTCATAGCGCCCAGCGTCTACGACACGCCGGGTTCATCGAGTCTAGCCTCGATCACCCCGCCACCAGCGGTCCGCTTCGCGAAAAAGCACACTCCCGCGAAGCGGATTCAGTGTGCAGTGCGTCCAGCCTCCTAGAAGCGTGCTTGCAACGTGACGTTGACGCCGAGCTGGTTGAACTGCCCCGGCTCGTACGCGAAGGCACAGTTGTCGGGATCCTCGCAGACCCGCGAGTACTTGGTCTGGTTCGGATCGTAGCTGTAGAACACCTCGAGCACGGCGGCGTAGATCCGACCGAAGTCGATCCTCGCGTTGAACTTCACGGCGCTCTGCGGCAGCGCGTCTTCGCCGGGCGGGAGGATGGTGATCAGCGTGTCGATGTTGTTGTTCCGGATCACGGCGGTCGACGTGCCGGTACCCGCACCGATCGCCTGGCCCGGAATGCCCTTCGGCGTGGTCAGCGTGGCCGGCAGCTCGATGCCCGCGATCACACCAACGGTCAGCCAGTCACCCCAGTTCTTGTCGGCGCCGACCGCCGCAAACAGGTTCGGCGTGAGCTGGTAGTCGTCCGGGAAGTCCGAGTAGGGCGGCAGGCTCGGCTGGCTGTGGAGGATGAATGCCAGATCGCGGAACGACAGGTCCATCCGCAGGCGGACGCGGTTGTATTTGACGCGAACGTTGAGGTCGCCCGCGTAGCCCATCTGGTTGACGGTCGAGCCGGTGTTCTCCGGATCCTTGAGGGTCTGGCCCATCGCCGTGAACTCGGCCTGCGCCATCCAGGCGAGCCCACCCGGATACTGCTCGGGTGCGAACAGGTTGGTGACCTGCTCGTTGTTGAAGCGGTACAGCCGGAAGTCGATCGAGTTGCGTAGCGGCAGGCCCTTGTAGATCGACAGCTGCCCCGAAGCACCGAACAGCTGGACCGTCTCCGACTGGACGTCCTGCAGCTCGTTCTTGCCGCGATCGAAGTAGCCGCCGTTGATCTCCGCGCGCACGCCGAGGTCGTCGCCCTTGCAGCCCGGCGTCCCGATCGCGCACGGCTGGATCAGATCGATGCCGGCACCGCCGAGCATCGCGAGTGCGGCCTTCTGCTCGCCGTCCGCCGGATCGACCACGACCGCGCTCTTGGCGCCGACGAACACGTAGCCCTGCTTGAAGTCGTACTGCAGCTTCGCGCCCGGGTTCGACGACCGCGCGCGCTTGTACTCGGGGCTACCGCCCCACGACATCCGGAACGAGTAGCCGAGCCGGAAACGATCCGAGCTGACCGGGAACGCGGTCAGCGAGATCCGCGTCGGATCCTTGTGCGTCGGATCCTTCCAGTTGGTGATCACCATGTACGAGCCGGCATCGGCCAGCGAGATCTGGGTCTCCGACAGCTCGTTGATGCGCAGCACGAACGCGCCCTCCGCCTGGAGGTGCCCCTTCTGGAAGCTGCGATACATGATCGCGTGCGACAGGGTCTCGAAGCCCGAGAACCGCGTGTCGTAGTTGTCGAAGAACAGCACGCCGAGCGAGTTCGGCGTTCCGAACCGCCAGCCCGGGACGCTCGGGATCGTCTCACCCGGCTTCGCGAGGATGTTCTCGTTGGTCAGCGTGAACGCGAGGCGGGTATCCATGAAGCCCGAGCCGCCGACCATGTTGTCGTCCTTTCCCGGGGCGCTCGTATGGGTCTCCTTCTCGGTCGCCTCTTTCGCGGCGCGCTCCGCCGCTTCACGGGCGGCGCGCTCGGTCAGGATGCGGGCGATCTCGCGGTCGACGATCTCCTTGATCTTGGCTTCATCGATCTGGACGGCGGTCGGGGCCGGCTCACCGGGCTGCTGCGCGAAGACCTGCGGCGATGCGGCGACGAGGGCCGCGAGAACGAAGCGATTGATACGCACTGAGAGCTCTCTTTTCTCTATTGGACGACGTCGCTCGCATCACGCGGGAAGATGATCCACACGTTGAACGAACCGATGTTCACAGGACGCAGCACACCGACGACCTTCGTCAGCGTCTTACCCACCAGGGTGGTCGGGTCGATCGAGGTGATCCCGCTGGAGATCACGTTCAGCACGTCGTCGTTGCGCGAGCAGTCGCCGCCGACTCCCGCCGGATCGACCTTCCACTGCTTGAAGGTGTCGAAGTCCTCGTCGAGGTCGCACACCTTGCCGCCACTGATCTGGATCGGCGCCGATTCATTGCGCTCGAAGTTGATGATGCCCTCCGGCTCCGAGAGCCCGCCGAACCAGGTCGTCGGGTCGACGACGACGGGTGGCGGCAGCCGCGCGATGTTGACGTCGTGGATGCACTCGTCGCTCTCATCGGTCGGCGCGAACGTCTGCGGGAAGCCGATCTCGCTGAGGCCGTTGAACTCGGACAGCCCGCCCCCGAAGCCGGCCAGCGTCTGGCCAACCTCGACCGCATCGAAGCACTGATCGCGCGGCGCCGAGAACGAGAAGACCAACATATGGTCGTACGCCTGCGTGGTGCACGGCGGGTCGCCGGCATCGTTGGCACACTGCACGTCGCTCACGGTGTAGCCCTGTGGGAACACGCTGGTGACCACCAGGCGGCCCCGTGCAAGGTATCGCGAGGAGTTGACCGCGACCTGCTTGTCCTGCAGCGGCGTCGCCGCGAGGGCGTCGAGCGCCATCTCGTCGCGCGGCTTCTGGAGATCGACGACGAACGGGTCGCGATAGAACAGCGTGGGCGACGTGCCGGTGATCGCACCGTGCACGTACTCGGGGCCGACGCCCTGGCCGTCGTCGATCCAGATCACGGTGGGGCCGAATGCATTCGGCAGCGTGATCGACTGGTTCTCCGCCTGGCCGGCGGTGACGCGGAACGAGGCCAGCGGCACCGTGCCGAATGACGGCGTCAGCGTGCCGAGGAACTGCGCGTAGACCTGGACGTCCTTGTCGAACGTGGTGTCGAGCTGGTTCTGCTCGTCCTTCGCGGTGACGTTGACCACGACCGTACGCTCGAGATCGCCGAGCGGCGTCTCGGGGCTCCCGGTGAACGTCGGTGACACCAGCACGACCTCGAGCGACTGCGTGCCCTCGAAGGCAGGGGTAGTGTCGGTGCACCCGGCAGCGACAACGAGGAGAACAACCTTGTGCATGATCGACTGCCTCACTCGAACGTGGGACGGATGCGGCCGTCGTGCGCCTCGACGTTCTCGTCGAGACAGGAGATGGCACCGAACTTATCGCTCAGCTTCGGGCCCATCGTGCCGACGACCGAGTTGTCGAGCTGCGCGTCGCACCGCGCGCGACATGAGGTGCCCGCCGGGCAGGTCTGCGTGTTGAGATAGACGCGTAGCGAATCACGGAGCGAGACACCGGTGTCCTGCTTGGAGGTGTTGCGGCGAAGCACCTCGAAGCCCGATCCGCCGGCCGCGATGTAGTCGTTGACGGCGACGCGATACAAGCTGGAGATCTCGAGCGGCGCGCACCTGGAGAAGTCGATGTCAGCGTTGGGATCGCCACCGGTGCGGCAGTTATCTCCGAGCGCGATGTTCTTCGCGTACGTACCGTTCGGTCCGCCGCACACCATGTCGAAGGCGATGCCGGCGACCTGCGCTTGCGTGCGGCAACCGCGCGTGGCCGAGCGCTGCGCGATGTAATCGAGCGTGTCCTTGATCTCCTGACCCGACAGGTAGATCACGGTGATCGAGTTCTCGAACGGGAACACGTTGTACATCTGCTCGATCGTCAGCGGGCCGTACTCGAACTCGGCGCGGATCCCGAGCGAGTTGGTGATCGCGAGCTCCGCCTCGACACCCTCCTGCACCTGCATGCTGCGCGCGACCAGGTTGCCGAGCTGCGAATCACCGCCGCCGAGATCGTTGCGAATGACCTTCTGGCGCTGACCGCAGGTGTTGGTGGCGAAGTTGCAGACGTCCTCACCCGAGCACGTCCCGTCCGGCTGGCATTGCGAGGTGCCCTGCCCGGACGAGTTGATGAACGCGAACACGCCGTTGAGATCGATCTCCTGGTTGAGCTGCACCGAGTAGGGCCACATCAACGTCGTGACCTCGGGGTCCTCGGGGACATCGGCCTGGACCGGGATGTTGACGTAGCTGAACGACGTCACGCGGCTGCGCTGTGTGGGGTCGCCGTTGTTGGCACCGACGTGGACCACGACGTCGAGGCGACCGACGAACTTCGCGAACGCCCCCGAGTGCACCAGCACGGTCTGCCGGCCGTCGGGTTTGCCGTCGCCGTCGGCGTCCTCGTCGTTCGGGATGACCTTCGGCGGGTTGGTGACGATATGGAGGTGGCCGCCGAGGATGACGTCGATCCCCTTCAGCGTATCGTTCGAGAAGCTCTCGTTCGGATCGTCCTCGACCTGCGCGGCGGTGAGATCCTCGTCTTCGTCGAGGCCGAGGTGGCTGACGACGACGATCACGTCGACCTGCGGGCGCAGCAGCCGGACCCAGCCATCGAGCGCCGGGCCATCGGCGATCGGCCGGAAGCCGAGGTTGTTGCCGCCTTCATAGATCGACGTGATGGTGGACGTGTTGCCCATGCCGATCACGCCGACCTTGAGGCCCTGCACGTCGTAGATCGCATAAGGCGCGATCACGTCGCGGAGAGAGCGACCGTCGGAGTTGATCGCGCCGGGCGGCGGGTTGTCCCAGGCGTAGTTGCCCGCGAGCAGCGGGAACGTCGCCCAGTTATCGATCTTCTCGAACAGGTTCTTCGCGCCGAGATCGAACTCGTGGTTGCCGAGCACCGCGCCGTCCATGCCGGCGAGCGACAGCGCGCGCATCTCGGCTTCACCCTTGAACAGGTTGAACACCGGCGCGCCCTGGAAGCAGTCCCCGGTATCGAGCCACAGCGCGCGGTTCGAGGTCGCGCGGATGTTCTTCGCGATCGTCGCCATCCGCGCGATGCCACCGTACGGCGGCTTGGTCAGGCCATAGCCGCGATCGAAGGAGTTCGGGACGAAGTTGTAGGGGAACAGCCGCGAATGGATGTCCGAGGTATGGATGAACGTCAGCCGGATATCCTGCCCGACGAGGTCGGGCTGGTCCTGCTTGACGGTGCAACCGAAACCGGTAGCCGCACCGAGTAGAAGAAGCAGGCGCTGCATTGGTCGGGTGATACCTAAGTTGGCGGGGTTTCAGCAAGGGGCATCGACTTCGCGTCTACGGGGATGTAAGAAACCCGACATCTAATGCCGCGCGCGAAAATCGTCTGCACCTTGGGTCCCGCCTCGTCGAGCCCGGAGCGAATCGGCGAGCTGATCGACGCCGGGATGAACGTCGCGCGGCTGAATTTTTCACACGGCAGTCACGAAGACCACGCGAAGTTGTTGCACACCCTGCGCGCGGAGGCCGATCGCCGTGGCAAGTCGGTCGCCGCGCTGCTCGACCTGCAGGGTCCCAAGATCCGGGTCGGTAAGTTCGCCACCCCGGCTGGCGTCGTGCTCAAGCCCGGAGCCGAGTTCACGATCACCACCGAACAGTGCGTCGGCGACGAGAAGCGCTGCTCGACGAGCTATTCGCTGCTCCCGAACGACGTCAAGCCGGGCGACTCGCTGCTGCTCGACGATGGCTACCTGTCGCTCGCGGTGACCGCGGTCAACGAGCGCGAGGTCAAGACGGTCGTCGTCACCGGCGGCGTGCTCAAGAACAACAAGGGCATCAACCTGCCTGGCGTCGATGTCTCGGCCCCGGCGCTGTCGGAGAAAGACCGGACCGATATCGGGTTCGCGCTCCGGCACGGCGTCGATTACGTGGCGTTGTCGTTCGTGCGCCGCGCCGAAGATGTGATCGAGGCCAAGCGGCTGCTGACCGCCGACAACGTGTCGATCCCCGTGATCGCGAAGATCGAGAAGCCGCAGGCGCTCGAGCGGCTCGGCGAGATCATCGACGCCTCCGATGGCTGCATGGTCGCGCGTGGAGATCTCGGCGTCGAGCTGGGGCCCGAAAAGGTCCCGCTCTGGCAGAAGCGGATCATCGAAGAGGTCAACAAGCGCGGAAAGATCGTGATCACCGCGACCCAGATGCTGGAGTCGATGATCACGCAGCCACGCCCGACCCGCGCCGAGGCGTCCGACGTCGCCAACGCGGTGCTCGACGGCACCGACGCGCTGATGCTCTCCGGCGAGACCGCCTCGGGAGCACACCCGGTCGAGGCCGTGCGCACGATGGTCCGGATCATCCAGGAGATCGAGAAGAGCGCGTATTACCACGCCAACGTCGAGGTGCCCGGGCTGCAGCTCGCGACGTCGACCAACGCGATCGCCCACGCCGCGGTGACCGCCGCGCGCGCGATGAAGCTGAAGACGATCGTCGCGGTCTCGGACTCCGGCGGTGCCGGCCGGTTGATCTCGGAGTACCGCCCCGAGGCCAACATCATCTGCATGACCACCGACGAGATCACGTTCCGCCGGCTCGCGCTGGTGTGGGGGGTGACCCCGGTGATGATCGGTCCGAGCGCGACCACCGAGGAGCTCCTCGATCGGGTCGAAGGAACGCTGATCGAAAAGAACCTCGCCTCGCCCGGCGAGCACGTGCTGATCACCATGGCGGTGCCGGTTGGCAGCGGCGTCTCCACCAACATCTTGAAGATTCACCAGATCCAGCACTGAAGAGGTGTCGATCAATGGGTTGAAGGCGGTCCCGGAAATATCGACTGCGGAAACTTCGGGCTGGCGAGCGCCAGTGCATGAACCTCGGACTCCTGTCGAGGGTGAGGCATCGTGACCAGTTGACGCTGACATAGAGGTCCGTCGACGTCGACGTCGATGGTCGCCGGCCGACGAGGTGAAGCATGTGGGTCCCCCGTCGTCGTTTCGGCAGCCTGCGGGCAATTGCAGCTATACTCGTCCGACGTGGTGGCACCAGCTCCGTTCTCGTCGACTGACATCGGTGCGGTCCGCAAGCTCGAGGACGCGGTCGCGACGGTGGTCAAGGGCAAGCCCGAGGCGATCCGCGCCGCGGTCGTCGCGCTGCTCGCACGCGGTCACCTGCTGATCGAGGACATCCCCGGCGTCGGCAAGACCACGCTCGCACGCGCCCTCGCCTCCTCGCTCGGCGGCACGTTTCGCCGCATCCAGTTCACGTCGGATCTGTTGCCGTCGGACATCGTCGGCGTCTCGATCTACGACCAGAGCGGCAAGGTGTTCGAGCTCAAGCGCGGCCCGATCTTCGCCAACATCGTCCTCGCCGACGAGATCAACCGCACCACGCCGCGTACGCAGTCCGCGCTGCTCGAGGCGATGAGCGAGAACCAGGTGTCCATCGATGACACCACGCACCAGCTCGAGACGCCGTTCATGGTGCTCGCGACGCAGAACCCTGCCGAGCACTACGGCACGTATCCGCTGCCCGAGTCGCAGATGGATCGCTTCCTGTTGCGGATCTCGATCGGCTACCCGGCGAAGTCCGTCGAACGCGAGCTGCTGCGCAACCGCGCCGGCGGCGACCCGGTCGCGAAGCTGACGCCGGTGGTCGACCTCGCCGTCGTGCGCGTCCTCCAGGACGGCGTCGAGACGATCCGCGTCGATGACGCACTCACCGATTACACGATGTCGATCGTCGAGGAGTCGCGCCGCCATCCGTCGATCTCGATCGGCGTGTCCACGCGTGGTGCGCTCGCGTGGCATCGCGCCGCCCAGGCCGCCGCGCTCGCCGCGG
>Ga0105049_10008093_pt1 | contig 12195 bp, 7 predicted proteins | sample MAT06_FD_78087 | JGI IMG/M metagenome (GOLD analysis project Ga0105049, IMG submission 78087) | Freshwater microbial communities from Lake Fryxell liftoff mats and glacier meltwater in Antarctica - MAT-06 | ecosystem: Environmental > Aquatic > Freshwater > Ice > Liftoff microbial mat | place...
AACATGGACGGGTCGAGCCGGCTGATCACCGCGAACACGTCGATGGACATGTTCCGGGCTCTCTGCACCCGCAGTGGCGGGGAAGTGTTCACGGAGTAACCCCAGGGGCGGAACCGACCGAGGGAGGCGTTGCCGAAGTGAATCCGATTATTCGCTTTCGCCGGCTGTCGCTCGCCGAGGTCTGGCTGCCTAATGCAGTCGCCCTGTGAAGCTCAGTTCCGCGACCTACTGCGATACGAAACACTTCCGGCAGTGACGGCTTCACCACGACTGGTTTTCAAGGTTTTTTGCCCCCGCACAGGCTAAAGACCTGCGGCTACCGGTATAAGAAAAGATTTTATGCGTCGTGCCGTTTGAAAAGGTTTTGTTTCCGCCGCACGCGGGTCGTCACTTCGCGTCTTTGGCGCAGCGGAAGCTGGTGTGGCAGGCGCTGCTGTCGGTGGGGTTTTTGTCTCTTGCGCCGGGGACGTAGCGTTTGCAATAATCGTCCGAACACAAGTACGAGCCGCCGCGGCGTACCTTCTGCGGCTGGCTGCCCAGCATGTCGCCGGTTTCCGGGCCTTGCGGATTTTTGTTGGCCGCACTCGTGGTGTAATAATCTCGCTGATACCAATCGTGGCACCATTCCCAGGCGTTGCCGCTCATGTCGGAGAGGCCGTAACCGTTCGCGGGAAACGTGCCGACTGGCGAGGTGGCGGTAAAGCCATCGAGCGCTTTATCGTTTGAAGGAAACTCGCCCTGAAAGGTGTTCGCCATGTAGCGGCCATCCGTGCCTTGTGGCGTACTTCCCCACGTAAATGGCTGCTCTGCCAGCCCGCCGCGCGCGGCGCGTTCCCACTCGGCTTCGGTCGGCAGACGCTTCCCCGCCCACTTCGTGTATGCGATGGCATCATCCCACGCGATATGAACGACGGGGTGGTTCTCGCGGCCGACGATCGTGCTGCCCGGCCCTTCGGGTTGCTTCCAGAATGCGCCAAATTTCGCTTCCCACCACGGGCGATTGGCACTGTTCTCGGCGTCCGCATCGCAGCGTTTCGCATCGCACTCACACATTTTGAACACCGCCGAAAATGCTACGAGCTTCGATTCGGGAACTTCCGGGAATTGCTCCTTCGTCGGAGTGCGCTCGGCTATCGTGATGTATTTCGTCGCGGCCACGAACTTGGCGAACTCGGCGTTCGTCACTTCGTACGTATCGATCCAGAACCCGCGGACGCCGACTTTGTGCGGATGGGCGTCGGCTTCCTGCACGTTGGCATCGCCCATGATGAACCAGCCGCCGGGAATCCATGCCATGCCATCGGGTGCGGGGCCAGGCGCGGGGGTTGCAGCAATTTCGTCAGTGGCCGGTTTGTTATCCGAGCCGAGGAAAAACAAACCGACGGTGAGAACGACCACCATCAGTGGCAGCAGCCAGAACGCTTTTGCGGGCATCGATCCCTCAATCCGTCGGTAACTGATAAAACAGCATCGCAAGAAACTCACGCGATGGCGGTCGAACGATTATGAGCATTCACGCCAAGAATATCACGAAACGCTTCGGGAACAATCTGGTTATCGACGATGTCACCGTCGAAGCACCGAGCGGCTCGCTGGTCGCGCTGTTGGGGCCATCGGGTTCGGGCAAAACCACGATGCTGCGGATCATCGCGGGGCTCGAAGTTCCCGATGCGGGTTCGGTGCAATTTTCGGACGACGACATTACCGATCACTCCGCACGCGACCGCAACGTCGGTTTCGTCTTCCAACATTATGCACTTTTCAAGCACATGACAGTGTACGAAAACGTCGCGTTTCCGTTGCGGGTGCGATTTTGGAAGGAAGACCGGATCGCGTCGCGGGTTCACGAACTGCTGAAACTCGTGCGGCTGGACGAAATGGCGGCCCGCTATCCGTCGCAACTTTCCGGTGGGCAGAAACAGCGTATCGCGCTGATTCGTGCGCTCGCCGCCGAGCCGAAAGTGATCTTGCTCGACGAACCGTTCGGCGCACTCGATGCCAAAGTGCGCGAGGAACTGCGGACGTGGCTGCGGAAGTTTCACAATGAATTTCACGTGACGAGTATCTTCGTGACGCACGATCAGGCGGAAGCGTTTGAAGTCGCGGACCGCATCGTGATTATGAACAAAGGCCGCATCGAACAAACGGGTACGCCCTCGCAGATTTTCGAGCATCCCGCGAATGCCTTCGTGATGGACTTCCTCGGCAACGTGAACGTGCTGCCGGTGCGTCTCGAAGGCGGCAGGGCGTTGCTCGGGAATATCGAGATGCCAATCGCACAAGGCTCGGTTGTGCAGTCGGCCACGGGCAAAACCGATGCCTACGTTCGCCCGCACGAACTCGATTTGAGCTTGTCGACCGACGGAGCGAATTTTCTGAAAGTCGAAGTCGCGCACATCAACCCCGCAGGGTCGGTTGTGAAAGTGCGAGTGATCGCCAAAGAGTTCGGGTTGATGCTGAACATCGACATGACACCCGACCGCCACAAGCAACTCGACATCCGCGTCGGCCAAATGGTTTACGTCTCGCCAAAATCGGCAAAGCTGTTCCACGTGCCATCGGAGCCAATCGACTACGCAATTTAGTGTTTCGCCGCGCGACGAAACACTACCCCACAAATATGCCGCCGGTGAAGCCGGGGAAGTCGTCGAAGGTGTCGCCTAATGGGGGTGGGTTGGTGCCGAGATCGCGGTTGTAGTAGATGCGAACGGCACTCGAGCCGCCGGTGCCGTTGGCGACGTAGATGTCGGGGCGACCATCGCCGTCGATGTCCTTGACCGCGATGCGAACGCCGGCGCGGCTGGTGGGGTCGCCGGCGAAGAAGTCGTGATTGATTTGCAAAAGGCCTGCGGTTGCGAGTGCGTTGCCATCGAGGATGAGCAGGCGGGGGCCGCCACCGGGACCGGCACCGATGACGATGTCCGCGAAGCCATCGGCGTTGAAATCGCCGCTCGATACGAACACGCCGTCGCGCAGGCCCGGCTCGAATGCGAAGAAGTCTTGGAAGAGTTTCGTCGGCAATCCGCTGAGGATCGACTTGCCATCGTAACCGGCCAGCCGCGGGCCGCCACCGGTACCGGCGGCCACGATGAGATCCGGCGTGCCATCGTGATTGATGTCGCCGACGGTGGTGCGGGCACCGCCACGAAACGCCAGATCGTCGATACCGAAAAAGTTCGCGATTGGCGTCAGCGTGACCGCATCGAAAATCGACACGCGCGGCCCGCCACCGTTATCGGGCGACACGACGATGTCCGCTTTGTTATCCCCGTTGAAGTCGCCCGCCGACACGAACAGACCGCCAGTGAATTCGGACTCGAACGCCATGAAGTCGGCGATGGTGGTAAATTTCGCACCATCGTAAATGCGAACGCGCGGCCCGCCACCCGGCCCCGCAGCGACGATAATATCTTCGACGCCGTCGCCGTTGACATCGCCGGTGGCAACGCGGACACCGCCCGTAAATCCGGATTCGAACGGTGCGAAATTAATCAGGAACCGGCCGTTCGCCGTGTCGTAGATATTAAGCCTTGCCGGCCCGCCTTTCCCCGTCGCAATCGCGGTGCGAGTGACCAGTTTCTTCGGGACTGGCGGGGTGGTTACCGTCCAGGAAATCTCCGAATTATCGGCCAGATCGCTCCCTGCGGCGTCGCGAATGCCGGAGCCAACCGCCACCAATCGCAGGGTGTAGTCCCCCGGTATCGCAACGAGTTCCGATGGCAGCACGATGCGGTAAGTGGCACCCGAACCGCTGAGAATCGCGCTATCCATCGGCACGATGACGCCATTTCGCACCAACACGAAATCGGCGAGCGTGACGCCCGTCACGGGTTTGGTAAACGTCAAATTCCCGCCGGTGACGTTCCCCGCCGGGTTCGTCGTCGCAACAAAGTCCAGCGTCGGCGCGATGCCGTCCATCGTCCATGTCGATGTGACAACGATCGGTTGTCGCCCCGGCATTCCCGTCGGCGCGGGGGCGTTGATGGTCAACACGTATTCGCCATCGGCGCGTGTGAGTTCTTTCAATCCGATCAGCGTGTACTGTGTTCCCGAACCGAGCAACGTCGTTCCCGCAAGGCTAACCGGCACGCCGTTGAGCGTGAGTGCGACATTCGCGATGCCGAACGCTGGCAGCGGTTCGCTGATCGTGATCGCAACCGATTCGAGCGGGGCATTTCGGATCGGCGCGATGCTCGAAATTGCAACGCCAACGGGTGCGGTATCGCGGACCAGCAGGAAATCGTTCCCCGTTGCAAGTGGGGCTACGCCAGTCAGATTCACGGTGCGCGTCGTCGGGGAACTAGCCGCCGCGAGGAATCCCGGTTGCGTTTGATAACGCACCGTAAACGCGCCGACGCCGAGGTTGCCGAACGAGTAGTTCCCGAAAGAATCGGTCGTTGCCGATTGTTCCGCCGTGTCGAAGATGCCATTGGCGTTCGCGTCGAGATAAACGATCACGCCGACGATACCGGCATCGGTGAGTCCGAAAATGCCATCGCCGTTATCTCGCAACACCCGGCCGGTGATGCCGTTGATTCGCGACAATCCGATGGAGATCGGTGCAGGAGGATTCGGCCCGCTGAGGTCGACGCTGATCGCGCCGCCGTTCGCCGCACGCTGATAACCCGTCGCGTTGGCGATCAAAATCCGCGTCGTTCCCGGCGGCAGGCTGTTGAGGGTAAAGAAGCCGTTCGGGTCGGTTCGGGCCGTCGGTTCGGCGGACAACGTGATGACCGCAGACGTCACGCTCCCCGTGTTGCCAACCGCGTTGTCCGAAACTTCCACATGCCAGTTGCCGTTCGCGTTTTTGCCGATGAACTTCGACAGCGATTCGACGGGGCGAACGAAATGCTGGACGAGTGTCGGCTGCAACTCCGCACGTTCCTCGATGCCGTCTTCGAATTTGAAGATGTGGAAACCGGGCGTATTAATCTCGGGAATATCCCCGTTGCGGTATAGCACGACGCGGTCACCATCGGGCGATACGAGCGTCATCGTCAGTTCCGACGGCCTCGAGTGCGAAATGTAAACCGTCGCACTGATCGACCCGACGATCCCCGCCCCCGAAACCGAAATCGGGATACTGCCACCCACTGGGTTCGCGTCAGGGATGTTGAAGAAACTGATGCTAGGAAACGTCAGGTTATCGTAACGGCCGTCGCCGTTCGTATCGCCGTAAACGATGACATTTTTCAGCCCAGGATCGGACGGATTTTGGAAGCCGTCGTTGCTGATGTCCTCGTAAATGCGACCGCTGGCCTGATAGGCGATGCCGAAGTTCCGCACGAGGTTGCCGCCCGCCGTACCGCTGCCATCGCCATCGACCGCGTTGCCGAACGGATCGGTCAAGCCGCCGGATTTCGCGGTAAACCGATACAGTCCGCGTTCCAAATCCGCACCGACCGCAAAATCGAGGCCGTTCGTGCCGATCTTGTAAGCGCGACCGCCGTTGATCGTGAACGGGATCAATTCGTCGTCGTTTGTGCCGAACTGATTATCTAACCCGGCCCAACGCAGTTCGAAGTTGTTGACGATCACCGTGTTTGCATTCAACGGGCTATTCAGCCGCAGCGAAAAGCCGGCGATCGAACTCGGTGCGGAAGCGCCTTCGTCCGGCAGGCCCGATAATCGGCCGAGTTTCGTGACGAACGGCGTGCCCGAAACCGCTTTCGCCGCATTCACACGGCCCGAGCCGAGCATGTCGATGAAGCTCATGTTGTTCGCGGCAATATCGTCGGCATTCGCGATCAATGCGGATGCAACTTGATCGCGCGAATAGTTGGGGAACGCCGACCAAATGAGTGCAGCCGTACCCGCAACGAGGGGCGTGGCAACGCTCGTGCCGAACGCGGTTCCGTACGCATTTTGCGGAATCGTGGTAACGAGGCCATCGCTGCTTGTTCCACCGGGAGCCGAAATGTCGATGCCGGAGCCGTAGTTGCTGTAGCTGGTCTTGGCGTCGTTGCGGTCAGTTGCGGCCACGAGGATCAACTCCTCGAACGCCTGTCGGGCCGCATTCGAAATGTTCTCGTTCCCAGCCGAGTTCACCCACAACAGCCCGCGATTGTAAGCGAACGACACCGCCGACTGGAACGTCGGGTCGCCGACGAACGAGTCGATGTTCAGGCTGTTATTGATGATTTTCGCACCGTTCTGCACGGCATACGCCACCGCCCGTGCGAACGTCAGCGATGTCGTCGATCCACTGCCGACGACCTTTAGCGGCAAGTACGTAATGCGCCCCGCAACGCCGGTAATGCCCGTCGCGTTGTCGATTCGCCCCGCAAGCAACCCTGCGACTTCGGTGCCGTGCGTATCGCGCATCGCGTCGTCGGGGAATACGTTCGAAGTATCGTGAACGAAGTCCCAGCCATTCGCATCGTCGATGAAGCCGTTGCCGTCGTTATCGATGCCATCGTTTGGCACTTCGTTGCGGTTGACCCAGACGTTATCTTTCAAATCGGCATGGTTAATATCGACGCCATCATCGAGTATCGCCACGATCACGCCGGGACTGCCGACGGTCTTATCCCACGCTTGCGGCGTGCGAATAATCGGGTGGTGATACTGATCGACGAACTTCGGGTCGTTCGGGATCTTCTCGCGCAGGTCCGCTGCCCGGCTGTAGATGTAGTTCGGCGTTACCGAGTCGTAAAAGTGAAGTTGCGAGAGAGTTTGCACGACCGTGTTCGAATTGGCACCCGACCGAATCGCGATTTGCAAAGTCGAAGTCGTCACGCCGGACGCGGTCATCTGGACGACAATTGCGGACCGCGAAACATCGATTTGGCTCGATAAGTTCAAAAACGAGACGATATTCGTCAGATCTTGCAGCGGCTGTTTCGAAGTCGTTTGTGCGACGATTTCCGTGCTGGTAACAGGCAAATTGCGCGAGATCAGCGCAGCGGGTACGATTCGCTCGTCGAGTGACTCGCATCGCAAGTGAATCGGCTTTCCTGTTTTCAGGCGTTTCCCCATCGTCCCAACCACCTGTTCCGCCGAAGTTTTGGCAACAAACGCACGACAATGCAGTTTACACCTTAGACTTGAGACGAATTTGCCCGTAAAGTCGTTTTTCTTTTATACGCGATTCATCGATTTTCCTCAAAGTCACAGTCCCGCGCGTTGCAAAGTCGTTACACTGGCAACGGAGCCTGACGCGGATGTGACGGTTAAATCGCGAACGCAGGAAAGACTTACGTCATGGCACAAACTATCGCCGTTGCGGATGAGCCACTTCTGTCGACAGCGTTCTTGCGACGCCTCGAGACACTCGAACTCGTTTCGAAAAAGGTGCGCGCGGGCCGCATGAAAGGCGACCGCCTGAGCAAGCGGAAGGGGCGTGGCTCCGAATTCGCAGACTTCCGCGCGTACACCGTCGGCGACGATCTCCGCTTCCTCGACTGGAACCTTTTCGGCCGACTGGACCGCTTGTTTTTAAGGATCTTCGTCGAAGAGGAAGATTTGCACGTCCACTTGCTCATCGACGTCAGCGAGTCGATGAACTACGGTGCGCCGACGAAGCTACGCTATGCAAAACAAGTCGCCGCCGCACTCGGTTTCGTGGGTCTTGCGAACCTCGATCGCGTGGCTGTCGAGTCTTTCGGGGGAACGACTTCCGCCCGCTCGCCGCAGTTTCGCGGACGACCAAGCCTGTGGCGATTGATCAAATTCATCGACGAAATCCCCGCCGGCGGCTCTTCGGATTTCTCGAATTCGATGAAAGCGTTCAGCTTGCGTCATTCCAGTCGCGGTGTCGTCGTGGTTCTTAGCGACTTCATGGACAAAGGCGGCTACGAGGAAGGCTTTCGCTACTTAAACGCCAGAGGCTACGACGTTTACGCGATCCAGATTCTCGCCGAGGAAGAGGTGAACCCGACGTTCACCGGTGATTTGAAGCTCACCGATGCCGAAGATGCGGATGTGGCCGAGGTGACGATCAGTGCCCCGCTTTTGGAACGCTATCAACGCACGTTGGCCGCGTTCCGTGCGGGCCTCGCCGGGTTCTGCAACCGCCGCGGCATGTCGTACTTGTACACCAGCAATCGCGTACCGTTCGAGAAACTCGTGCTGAACTACCTACGCGATCGCGGCTTGCTGAAGTGACGAAAATGAAACCCATGGCAGAAACGATCACATTCGGTGCTGTGCGAACAAAATTGTTAGCTTTACGCGTTAGCGATGGCAACCCACATTGATCTGCACGCTATCGTAGAAATGACAATCAGCCCTCGACGGCGCGGTTGCGCGTAGAGCTTTTGCCGAATAAATTCGCCTAAGCAGAAATTTGGCTGGCTTTACGCACTAAGGTTGTTACTATCAATCGTACCTGCCTGCTCGCCGCGAACGGCGTCTGCCTCGAATCACTTGCCTCGGTTGGAGCATCGACGATGATGACCCTCCGGTTTGTCATACCCGCTTTTGTGCTTTTATTGTCGCTTCGTTCGCAGGCGGCGGAGCTACCACCGGACACTTTGCCGATCCCGCAAGTGATCGACATGCTCGTCGATGCGAAACTCACCGAAGAAAACGTCACGCCCGCACCGCAAGCCGACGACCTCACGATCGTGCGTCGCCTCACGCTCGATTTGCTCGGCCGCATTCCCACGGTCGGCGAAAGCGATGCGTACCTCGCTTCGAAAGATGCAGACAAGCGAACGAAGCTCGTCGATCGGCTGATTGCATCGCCCGCGTTTGCCCGGTACCAGGCAATTCTGTTCGATGTGATGCTGAACGAACGGCCCGGCTCGGGTGGCAAGAATGGCAGTCTCCGCGATTACCTGCTTGTGGCGATGAAAGAGAACCGTCAGTGGGACCGCATGTTCCGCGAAATGATGCTCCCCGACGAAGCGATGAAAGGTTCGACCGAGTTCCTTCGCCCGCGCCTCACCGATGCCGACAAGCTAACGAATGAAGTGAGCGTTTCGTTCTTCGGTGTGAACGTGAGTTGTGCGCAGTGTCACGATCACCCTCTGGTGAAGGACTGGACGCAGGACCATTTTTTCGGGATGAAATCGTTCTTGACGCGGACTTACGATGCGAGCGGCTTTATTGCGGAACGTGATTCGGGCGTGGTGAAGTTCAAGCCGACGAAAGGGCCAGAACGCGCCGCAAAATTGATGTTCCTGACGGGTGCAATCGTCGAGACGGATACGCTCCGCGAGCCGAACAAGGACGAACAAAAACGCGAGAAGGAAGTAACCGAGAAAGCAAAATCAGCGAAGCTCGCGCCCGGCGTACCCGCATTCAGCGCGCGAGCGAAACTCGTACAGACCGCACTCCAGCCGAAGGAATCGGTTTACTTCGCGAAGTCGATCGTCAATCGCCTGTGGCATCGGCTGTTCGGCCTCGGGATAGTAATGCCACTCGATCAGATGCACTCGGAAAATCCGCCGACACACCCCGAATTGCTCGAGTGGCTGGCCCGCGATATGGCCGCACATAAGTACGACTTGCAGCGGCTCATTCGTGGCATCGCGATCAGCAAAGCGTATTCGCGAAGCAGCCAATACCCGAGCGACACGCACCCCGATGTCCGCACGTTCGCCGTCGCACGGTTGCGACCACTGACGCCGCAACAACTCGGTACGTCTTTGAAAATCGCCACGACCGACCCGAAAACGTACGATGCGCTGAAACCGCAAGAATTCGAGCAGCGGATCGAACAAGCGGAATCGGCGGGGCGTGGCATCGCCGCAATGATCGCGCAACCGACGGATACCTTCCAGATCGGCGTCTCCGAAGCGCTCTTCTTCAGCAACGGCGAGCGCGTGATGAAAGAACTCCTCATCGATGGCGGAGGCAGTCTCCTCGGCCGCGCGAAACTGGAAAAGACACCAGCGGAAACGGTGAAGCTGTTCATCCACACGGCACTCGGCCGACCGGCTACCGACGACGAAATACGCACGCTGGCGAGTTATCTGACATCGCGAAACGACCGTTTGCCCGAAGCCCAGCGGCAGGTGTTGTGGGCGCTCGCGACTTGCCCCGAATTCCGCTTCAACCACTAAACGAGAGGCACGAACAATGAATCCGATCTTCGACCGTACGGCTCCTGACCGTCGCAAGTTCCTCGCGACATCGGCGGCACTCGGTGCGATGGCATGCGCGGATATGTCCGGCGTCAACGTGCTCTCTTCGCCAGCGATTGCCTCCGAGTTGAAAAAGAAGCAAAAACGGGTGATCCTGTTCTGGCTCGCAGGCGGTTCCAGCCAACTCGAAACGTGGGACCCGAAACCGGGTGCCAGTACGGGTGGCCCGTTCCGCGCGATCTCGACAGATGTGCCCGGCATACAGATCTCCGAACTGATGCCAGAGATGGCGAAGCGGATGAAGAACACCTGCCTAATTCGCGGATTGAACACCCGCAACGGCGATCACGGTAGCGGTGCGAAACTCATGATGCGCGGCCGCAAGGACGAGGCGAGCCTCAAGTTCCCCGACCTCGGTGCGGTCGTGGCCCGCGAGATGGGGCGCGCCGACAGCAAAGTCCCGGACTACGTGACGTTCTACACGCAGACCGAAGGCCGAAGTTTCGCCCCCGGCGATTCCGGTTTCCTCGGTGCCCGCTTCGCGCCGATGGAACTGACGACGAATAACTTCCCCGAATTCGTCCGCAAACTCGATGGCATCAACGACCTCGACCACGTTCAACGTGCCGAACTTCGCGACCTGCTCGGCAAGCAGTTCATGAAGGGCCGCCAGTCGGAAGTCATGGGCAGCCACAACGAAGCCTACGAGCGGGTTCGTGGCATCATGGCGAGCGAAAAGTTGTTCGATATTTCGCAAGAGCCGATGAAGGTTCGCGAGAAATACGGCCATACGCAGTTCGGCGAACAAGCCCTGATCGCGCGGCGACTCGTCGAAGCGGGCGTACCATTCGTTCGCGTCGCCCGCGCCTGGTGGGATAGCCACGGGCAGAACTTCGAAACGCACCAGGAGATGGTCCCCGAACTCGATCACGTCATGGCGACGCTGATCGACGACCTGAAAGATCGCGGATTGCTAGACGACGTCATGATTATCACGCTCGCCGAGTTCGGGCGAACTCCGCAGATCAATTCGAGTTTGGGCCGCGATCACTTCGCGAGTGCGTGGAGCAGTTCGATTACCGGATGTGGCATTAAGGGCGGCTCGGTTTACGGCAAGACCGACGCACTCGGCAACAAAGTCATCGCCGAAGAAGTGAACGCGGGTTCGCTGTTCGCCACGATTTACAGCGCGCTCGGCATCAAACACGACAAAGATTATCACGTCGGCTCGCGGCCCGTACCGCTCGTCGAACCGGGCATCGAGCCGATCGAGGCCGTGTTGGCATGACAGATGTACAAAATACCTGAAGAGATCATTCGAGAAGCCACTGCAAACCACCCCCGCCTCAATATCGAAATCCGGCAGTTGATGATTGAGTTAGGTGTCTCTGTACAGATGATCGGAATCTCTCAGTTTGGTCGTGATAAATCGGAGGCGTTCTCTCTATCCACTGCGGTCGGCGGTACTCACTCAGTGCCGGTTCATGCCCAGGTCTATATTCCCGAGATCAATGTGGACTTAGCGGTTCTCGATCCGAACTTCCCGCACATGGTTTCGAATTCGCCCAGTTGGTCCAATGCGAATTTCCGTGATCGAGCTCAGGCTGTTATCGTGCATGAATTTGAGGAAGCAATGATCCACGACCGGGGCGTAAACCATAATGAATACCCTGTAACTATTTCGAATGCCCTCTTACAGATTCAATCTGGAAATTTTGAAGAGTCTGTTATGGGGCAGTTGTTAGTTCACGATTACGGCCATTATGGTGCAATCCGGAATGCAGTCCAAACCAAACTCCGATATGTGTCTGCAACGGCTCGCAGAATCCTCGAACAGTATCACGAACGTGCCCGAACGTTCAGCTAGGAGTTGTCTATGTTCGCGAGCATTTGTTTTGGATTCTTCGACACCGATGCTCTACGTCGGCACGAAATTGCCGTGGTTCAACCGCTGGATTTGGAACGTGTGGCACAGTTATTCAGTGAAAGCGGATCGGTCCAATCCGACAACGGCAGTGTCGATGGCCAAGTTTTCTTAATACACCCTGAAGGGTTTGTCGAATCAACCTGCGTGATTGCCTCGCAGAAAGTGATCGATTTTCTGTCTCGGTTTGTGCATGACACGGGATGCGAGATTACCGTCCCACAGTTCGGCGGTCGATTG
>Ga0105049_10008094_pt1 | contig 12194 bp, 12 predicted proteins | sample MAT06_FD_78087 | JGI IMG/M metagenome (GOLD analysis project Ga0105049, IMG submission 78087) | Freshwater microbial communities from Lake Fryxell liftoff mats and glacier meltwater in Antarctica - MAT-06 | ecosystem: Environmental > Aquatic > Freshwater > Ice > Liftoff microbial mat | place...
CAAGCGCCAGTGGGGCAAAGCGCCGCAGCCACGGCAGATCGATGCGCACCTTCCGCTGCCGATTCGCGACCGCGATCACGCCGCCGTCGTCGGTGGCACACTCGGCGGCCGCGGCGTGCCGGACGCGGTCTGGATGCGCGACCCGCCGGAGAGCGAGTCGGTTTTTTCCGTGCGCTGGTCGGGATAGGCCACGCGGCTGTGCATCATGCTGCGCAGGGTGTGCTTGAAGCTCTCGGCCAGCTCCTCCAGCTCGCGCATCGTCAGGTCGCACTCCTTGAGCTGCCCATCGAGCAGCCGCTTCTCGAGGATGTCGTCCACGAGCTGGTCGATCTTCTGCGGCGTCACTTTCTCCAGGCTGCGGCTCGCGCTCTCGATGCTGTCGGCGAGGCTGATGATCGCACACTCGCGCGTCTCCGGCCGCGGCCCGGGATAGCGGAAGCTCTCCTCGCGCACCTCGGGCACGTCCTCCTCGCGGGTGTTTTTGATTTTGCCGTCGGCCAGCGCCTCCTCCTGATGCTGCTGGGCGCGCTTGTAAAAGTACCAGACGAGCGAGGTGCCGTGGTGCTGCTGGATCACGTCGATGATCTGCTGATTGAGATTCGCCTTGAGCGCGAGGTCCACGCCTTCCTTCACATGGGCGATGATGATCAGCGCGCTCATCGTCGGCGCGAGTTCGTCGTGTGGGTTGCGGTCGCGCCGCATGTTTTCGGTGAAGTAATCGGGCTTCACCAGTTTGCCGATGTCGTGGAAGTAGGAGCACACCCGGCACATCGTGGCATTCGCGCCGATGGCCTCGGCGGCGGCCTCGGCGAGATTCGCGACCACGAGGCTGTGGTGGTAGGTGCCGGGCGCCTCCAGGGTGAGGCGGCGGAGCAGCGGGTGATTGAGATCGCTCAGCTCCAGCCAGGCGATGTCCGTGGTGACGCGAAAGGGCGTCTGGAGCAGGGCCACGGTGAGCACCGCGAGCAGCGCGGTGAGCACGCCCCCGCCGACGGCGACGACACTCTGCCAGCCGAGCAGCTTCCAGTGCGTCGCCCCCATATCTTCAAAGACCACGGGGCCGATCATCCCGAAGGCCAGCTCCAGCACCCACGCCGCGAGACCCACAAAGAGCCCCGCCTGCAGGAGCTGCGTCCAGCGCCGCGCCGAGAGCGTGACGAAGACGGCGGTGAAGCCGACCACCAAGCTGACCACGATGAGCGCCGGCTCCTGATAACGCGTGATGACCATCTCCCAGAGGGTGACAAAAAGCGCCGCATACAAGCCGTGCGCCCGGCCCAGGAGCACCGAGAGCGCGAGCGGCGCGTAGGCCAGCGGCACGAGCAGCCGCCAGAGCTGCTGCCGCTCGAGCCCGGTGATCACCCCCACACTTTGCACCTGCGAATCCGCCGCGGAGAGCACCGCGCGAATGAGCAGCAGATGGAGCAGGCAGATGCCGAAGAGGAGCAGCAGCCGCGAATTGCTCGCAAAGGTGCGCGGGTGCGCGATCCAGACTTGAGCGAGGGCGGTTGCGAAGATGAGCAGCCCAAAAAGCACCTGCTGCATCGGCCGCGGCTGGGGGTCGGACCAGATGAGCGCCGCAAGCCCGACGGCAAAAGCGATGAGCACCCCGAACCGGGCCGCGAGCCCATGCTCGAGGGTTTCGGCCCACTCGCTTTCGGTGCGGCGCCGGCGAATCTTCGACGACGCGAGGCCCTTGCGCACGAGGCGCTGTCTTTCAAAAAAGCCCAGCATTGGCAGTAAACGAGCGCGGAGAGTGGGCCCCGCTCCGGGGAAATGCAATGGTTTGTTTCCCCGCGCGCGGTCCCGGGCCATGGAGATTGACGCTTGCGTGCGGATGCCGCGGCGTTGTCACTTGAACGCCTCATGTCCACGCCCGGCCCGCAGTCCCGCAAGCGCGAAGCCCTCCGCAAGCGCACCGTCTCGATCATCGGCACCGGCAGCTACGTGCCGGAAAAGATCCTGAGCAACGCGGAACTCGAAAAGATGGTGGAAACCTCCGACGAATGGATCGTGAGCCGCACCGGCATCCGCGAGCGGCGCATCGCCGCCCCGGAGCAGGCGACGAGCGATCTCGCGGCGCACGCCGCCCGCGCCGCCATGGAAAATGCGGGCATCACCGCGGAGGAGGTGGATCTCATCATCGTCGCCACGGTCACCCCCGACATGTTTTTCCCGAGCACCTCCTGCTTTGTGCAGCAGAAGATCGGGGCCACCCACGCAGCGTGTTTCGACGTGAGCGCGGCCTGCGCCGGCTTCCTCTACGCGCTCGAGATCGCCCAGCAGTTCATCACTTCCCACACCTACGACACCATCCTCGTGATCGGCGCCGAGAAGCTCTCGTCGATCGTGGACTGGACCGATCGCAACACCTGCGTGCTCTTCGGCGACGGCGCCGGCGCCGCCGTGCTCCGGCACCGCGGCGGCAGCCACGGCGTCGTCTCCACCTACATGGCCAGCGACGGCGCCCTCGCCGACATCCTCTACATCCCCGGCGGCGGTTCGCGGCATCCGATCACCGGCGAAAACGCCGACCAGCGGCTGAACTGCATCAAGATGAACGGCAAGGAGACCTACAAACACGCCGTGACCTCCATGCTCGACGCGGCCAACCGCGCCCTCGCCGAGGCGAATCTCGACGCCTCCGATCTCGCCTGCATCATCCCGCATCAGGCCAATCTGCGGATCAGCGGAGCCATCGCCGACCGCATGGAGGTGCCCATGGAGCGCTTCATGGTGAACCTCGACCGCTTTGGCAACACCAGCGCCGCCGCCGTGGCCATCGCCCTCGACGAAGCCAATCGCACCGGCCGGATGAAGGAAGGCGACTACATCCTGCTCATCGTCTTCGGCGGCGGCCTCACCTGGGCGAGTTCGGTCATCCAGTGGTAAAACCAATCCGATGCCCTGCAGAAACGCCAAACTCTAAACGCCAAACTTCAAACGCTAAACGAACCCGCTGCCGCGACAGGACGTTTGAAGTTTGGTGTTTGGCGTTTTCCGCCACCCAACTCACCCTTCCCTCCCTCACTCTCCCGACCGAAAGTCCCTCTTATGCACGACCACCAAGAAAAATTCCTCACCCGCGAGACCGCGGCGACGCGCATCCCGAGCGGCGAACCGATCGTCCTGGCCGCGGGATCGCGGGTCGTCATCACCCAAGCCCTCGGCGGCAGCTACACCATCGCCACGGAATTGGGCGGCCTGGCCCGGATCAACGACGAAGACGCCGACGCCCTTGGCTTTGCTCCGACCGCCCGCCCGGCCGAACCGGCCGCCGCGAGCACGACCGGCCCGGTCGAGGAAAAGGCCGTGTGGGACCAGCTCCGCACCTGCTACGACCCGGAGATTCCCGTGAACATCGTCGATCTCGGACTGGTGTACGATTGCCTCATCGCCCAACTACCCGGCGAAGGCGCGCGCATCGAAGTGAAGATGACCCTCACCGCACCCGGCTGCGGCATGGGCCCGACGATCGCCGCCGAGGCCAAATCGAAAGTGCTCACCGTCCCCGGCGTGGCCGACGCCGAAGTGCTGCTGGTCTGGGACCCGCCGTGGAACCAGGCGATGATCAGCGAAGCGGGAAAGATGAAGCTCGGGCTGATCTGATCCGGGTCGTAGATTTCGTGTGCGGCGGCCTGGCAAGGTCCAAGGACCAATGCTCAAGGAATGACCAGGCCCCAATGCCGCGAGTGCCAGGGGTCTTCGTTGTGAGGCGCGCGCCGGAGGCTGGTGCTTCCATGGTCATTGGTCCTTGGCCCTTGGTAATGTCCAAGCCGAACCATCCATCTTGATTTCGCTCCGGTGGCTGAACCACGCTCCACCCCTTCTTCCGATATGACCTCACCCATCCGTCACGTTCACTTCCTCGGCATCTGCGGCACGGCCATGGGCGCGGTCGCCGTGGCGATGCGCGCGCAGGGCTACACCGTCACCGGCTCGGACACCAACGTCTATCCGCCGATGTCCACCTTTCTGGAGAGCCGCGGGATCAAGATCACCGCCGGCTATCGCGCGGAAAACCTGCCCGCCACGGCCGACCTCATCGTCGTCGGCAACGCCATCTCGCGCGGCAACGAGGAGGTCGAGGCGGTGCTCAATCGCAAGCTCTTCTACCTGTCGCTGCCGGAGACGCTCCGGCATTTCTTCCTCCGCGGGCGGCACAATCTCGTGGTCACCGGCACGCATGGAAAGACCACGACGACCGCGATGCTCGCGTGGATCCTGAAACACGCGGGCCTCGACCCGGCCTACATGATCGGCGGCATCGCTGGCAATCTCGGCCAGGGCGCGAGCCTGCATGAATCGAAGTTCACCGTGCTCGAAGGCGACGAGTACGACACCGCCTTCTTCGACAAGCGCTCGAAGTTCATCCACTACCTCCCGGAACTCGTGATCGTGAACAATCTCGAGTTCGATCACGCGGACATTTTCCCCGACCTCGACGCGATCAAGCTGAGCTTCCGCCGGCTGCTGAACATCGTGCCGGGCGAAGGCATGGTGCTCATCAATGGCGACGACGCCAATGCCATCGACGTCGCGCAGGGCTGCCGCGCGCAGCTCGTGGAAGTCGGCTTTTCGCCGAATGCCGCGCGCCACATCCGCGACGTGCGCTACAGCGAGAGCGGCTCGGCATTCACCCTGCTCGACACGCCCTTCACGCTCCCGCTCATCGGCGAATTCAACGTGCGCAACGCCGCCATGGCGGTGAGCGCGGCGCACTTTTACGGCGTCCCGCTGGCCACGATCCGCGCGGCCCTCGAGCAGTTTGCCGGCGTGAAACGGCGGCAGGAGGTGCGCGGCACGGTGCGCGGGATCACCGTCATCGACGACTTCGGCCACCACCCCACGGCGATCCGCGAGACCCTCCGCGGGATGCGCCACCAATATCCCGGACGGCGGATCTGGGCGCTCTTCGAGCCGCGCTCGAATACCACCCGGCGCGCCGTCTTCCAGGACGCCCTGCCCCAGGCGCTCGCCGAAGCCGACGGCGTGATCCTCGCCCAGGTCGCGCGCATGGAGCAGCTCCCGCCCGGCGAGCGGCTCAATCCCGGGAAGGTCGTCGCCGACATCGCCGCCGCCGGGCGTCTGGCCTTCTACGAGCCGGATGTCGATGCGATCCTCGCGCGCCTGAAGCCGCTGGTGCGGGAGAAGGACGTGATCGTGGTCCTGAGCAACGGCGGCTTTGGGGACATCCACCGACGGCTGCTCGCGGAGCTGTGACGCGCCCCCACGACTACCGCCATCTGCTCCAGCGCTGGCGCGTGCTCGCACGGCAGTCCGGCCTGCGCATGCAGCGCATCGCCACGGCGGGCGGCTACGGGGTCTTTGCGCTGCGCAGCCCGGCGCTGCGCCCGGAAGGAGGGATCTATCTCTCCGCCGGCATCCACGGCGACGAACCCGCCGCCACCGAGGCGCTGCTCACCTGGGCCGAAGCGAATGCGCAGCGCCTGCTCCGGCTCCCGGTCCTCCTTTTCCCCTGCCTGAATCCGTGGGGCCTCGTCCACAACCGGCGCTCCGACGAAACCGGACGCGACCTGAACCGGCTCTTCCACGAAGACGCGGCCCCGACGATCGCCGCCGTGCGCCAGTTGGTGCGCGGCCACCGTTTCACCCTCGCGCTGCAACTGCACGAAGACTACGACGGCCAGGGCTTCTACCTCTACGAAGTGCAGCGCGCGCGGCCCTACTGGGGCGAAGCGCTCCTCGCCGTGGCCGCCCGCCACATCGCCATCGAGCCGCGCATCCGCTTCGATGGCCGCGTTTTCCGGAGCGGGCTCATGCGGCGCAAGGTGCTGCGGCGAAACTTCACCGAGATGGGTTATCCCGAGGCCATCTGGCTGCATCTCGAACACGCGGAGCGCACCTTCACCCTCGAGACGCCGAGCGAGTTTGCGCTCGAGCAACGGGTGCGCGCCCTGGCGGCGGTGATCGCGGCCGCGGTGGAAATGGCGCTGAATGAAGCCGTGGACTGAGCGTCTGAGCTGAGTCGCGCGACCCGTGAGCGGGCGACGACCTCCGGCCCGCCGAACCAACCGCCATGAAAACGCTGCTCCCCCTGCTCGCCGCCCTGCTCCCCGGCGTCGCGGCTTCCGCCGAGGATCTCGCGGGACCGAAACCCGCGGCCCCGCATCTCTTCCGCGTCCTCCTCCACGTCCCGGGCAGCCCGCGGGCGCTGGACGACACCGACGTGGTGAAGCTCTACTGCTGCGGACCGCAGTCGATCACCTTTGAGACCGCCGACAGCTGCATCGTCGTGCATCCCGGCCCCTACACGCTCTTCGGCCAGCGCCACGAACTCCAGAACCGCAAGGAACTGCTCGAAGGCCCCCGCTTTTACGACCCCAAATGAATCCCACCATGAAACCCACCACCTCCATCGAACCCCTCGAAGCCCGCATCGCCCCCGCCACCCTGCTCCCCGGCAATCGCTCCGTCACTTACTTCGACGGCGATGGCGACCGCGTCACCGTCACCGTCTCCAAAGGCGCGCTCGCGCTCTCGGACTTCACTTTCGTGCCGAGCGCAACGGGCATCGCCGGACGCGAGCAGCTCCGCGTCATCGACCTCTCCGGCCTCCGCGAATTCGACGGCGCCCACCTCACCATCACCGCCGTGCCCGTGATCACGGGACCCAGCCAGGGTGGCGATGGCACGGTGGATATCGGCTACATCAATGCCACCGGCATCGACCTCGGCAGCGTCGTCGTCCGCGGCGATCTCGGCGCGATCGACGTCGGCGACACCAATCTCGCCGATGGTGGCCTGCGCGCGCTCAGCGTGCTCTCGCTCGGCGGCGAAGGCCTGGCCACCGGCGCGCCCAATCTCCAGAGCGACATCGTCGGCGCCGTGGGCGCGATTCGCATCGCCTCGGAGTTGGACGGCGCGCGGATCACCATCACCGGTGCCAATGCCGGCCTTGGGTCGCTCGTCATCGGCGCGTCGATGGTCGGGCGCGCGGGGGTGGAAAGCGGCAGCGTCGTCGTGCTCCAGGGCGTCATCGCCGCAGTGAGCATCGGCGGGGACATCGTCGGCGGGGGTGGCAGCGGGTCGGGCGGGCTCGTCGCCGCGCGGTTCGGCACGGTCTTTGTCGGCGGCTCAATCTATGGCGGGACCGGGGCCGACAGCGGCCAGCTCTTTGCTACCGGGAGTATCGCGCGCGTGACCGTCGGCGGCGATCTCGTCGGCGGCGATGGCCAGGGCTCGGGCATCGTCTCGGCGGAAAACATCGCCGCGCTCTCCATCGACGGCTCCGTCCTCGGAGGATTCGGCCCCAGCAGCGGCCGCATCGAAGTCGGCAAAAATCTGACCGCACTGCGCATCGGCGGATCGCTCATCGGCGGCTCGATCAACGGCGTCGGCAGCGCCAATTCCGGCTCCATCTTCGTCGCGGAAAAACTCACCTCCGCGGCCATCGGCGGCAACATCCGCGGCGGCAATTCCGCGGCCGGTTTCCTCAACGACGGCACCGGCGTGGTCAAGACGGGCAGCATCGGGACGATGGTCGTGGGCGGCTCGTTGTTCGGCGGCTCGGACAATGGCGGCGAGCTCTTTGACTCCGCGGCGATCCTGGCCACCGGCTCGATCGGCAGCCTGACCATCCGCGGCGGGATGTTTGGCGGCGACTCCAGCGCCAACGGCGAGACCAATGGCTCGGCCTACGTGGAGGCCAGTCGCATCACCGCCATGACGGTGAATGGCTCGATCTTCTCCGGCACGGACGATGGGCTGCTCTCGAACAGCGGCGCCATCCGCGCCCTGCGCGACCTCGGCACCCTGCTCGTCCGCGGCAGCCTCGAGGGCAACGATCACCCCGTGATCATCAGCGCCTTTGGCCAGCCCACGCCGACGCCGGGCGTCGATCTGGCGATGCGTTCGGTCACGGTGCTCGGCCGGGTCTTCAATGCCGCGATCCTCGCCGGCTACTCGAATGACACGGGCAGTTCCGTCTTTGGCAATGCCCTCAACGCCGACGCCCAGATCGGTGCGGTGCGCGTCGGCGGCGACTGGATCGCCAGCGATCTCATCGCCGGCCTGGCCACCGGCGGCGACGGATTTTTCGGCGACGCCGCCGACCGCAAGATCGACGGCAGCGTGCCCGGCGGCCGGGACAGCGCGAGCACCATCTCGCGGCTCGTGAGCGTGGCCATCGGCGGGCGCGCCTTTGGCGACGCGGGCGGCGGAGCCGTGCGCCACGGCCTCGGCGCGCAACTCGTGAGCAGCCTGCGCCTCGGCGGGATCGTCGCGATGCCGCTCTTTGCCGGCGCCGGCAACGACACCTTCCCCGCCGGCGCCTACCCGCTCGGCCAGAGCACCGGCACCACCAATCCCAGCGGCTTCAATCTGCACGTCTTCGAGGTCGCCAGGTGACGCAGCGAGGCCCGCGAATCGGATTCCAGTTCACGGCAACTCTTCGCCAAACGCGACCTGGCCGGCACGCAAGAAGGTCTTGATCAGTTCGCCGTCGCCACACACCGACATTTCCGGAAAGCGCTTGAACCAGCGCCCGCCCGGCACTTCGGGATTTCCATCCAGCCACCGCGCGAGCAGGACCAATTGATCGCTGCGGATTTCCCTACCCTTCACGCGATCCCGCAAGTGCTGCATGAGCGCGAGGGGAATGCGCTCGCGGCGGACTTTAGGCATCGATCTTCAAGCCGTAGAATCCGTTGATCAGCGCCTTCTCGAGCGCCGCGATTTCCGCAGGATCGGTCGCCTGCGCGAGACGTTCTCCGACTTCCCCGAGCTGCTCTGGACTCAAGATCGGCACCGCCTCGAACTCGCGCGCGAACCGCACCACTTCGACCTGCTCTTCGGCCGGCAACTGCTTGATCGCGGCGATGATCTGGGCGGCGCTCATGAGGTCGGAGGTTAGCACCGTGCGCCGCCACCCTCAACGCCGGAAAGCCCGGTCGTGCGCGGGCGGTGTAACGGTTCACGATTTTCGCGTTTGGCATTTCCGCGGCGGCTGCTCAGCCTCGCCGTCAATATATGGCCAAAGCACTCGGCAAAGGGCTCGGCGCCCTGATTAGCACCCGCCCCGCCTCCCCGATCGTCTCGCCCACTCCCGTGGCCGAGCACGGGGAGCGCATCCAGAGCGTGCCCATCGGAATGGTCTCCTCGAGCCCGTTTCAGCCCCGCTCGGTGTTTCACGACGAGCAACTCCAGGAACTCGTCGATTCCATCCACCAGCACGGCATCATCCAGCCGCTCATCGTCCGCCAGCGCCACGAGCGCTACGAACTCATCGCCGGCGAACGTCGCTGGCGGGCCGCCCAGCGCGTCGGCCTCGCCGAAGTGCCGGTGATCCTCCGCGAAGCCTCCGATCAAGACGTGCTCGAGCTGGCCCTGATCGAGAATCTCCAGCGCGAAGACCTGAACCCGATCGAAGAAGCGCGGGCCTTCACCCGGCTGGCGCGCGAGTTCAATCTGCGCCAGGAGGATATCGCGCAGAAGGTCGGCAAGAGCCGCGCCGCCGTGGCGAATAGCATGCGCCTGCTCGACCTGCACGAGGAAGTGCAGGGCTGGCTCACCCAGGAGCGCCTGAGCGTCGGCCACGCCAAGGTGTTGCTCGCGCTGAAGTCCCCCGACGAGCAGCGCCTGCTCGCCGGGCAGATCCTCCGGCAGGCGCTCACGGTGCGCGCCGCCGAGCGGCTCGTGGCCCAGCATTTCACCCAGAATGGCGTGACCAAGCCGACCCGCGGGCAGCCTTCCCCACCCGCCCTCGCGCCCGCGGTGCAGCACCTCCAGAATCGCCTCCAGAGCCACCTCGCCACGCACGTCGCGGTCCATCACGGCGAAAAGCGCGGCACGATCGAGATCGACTACTACGGCACCGACGATCTCCAGCGCATCCTCGGCCTTTTCGGCCTGCCACTCGAGCAGACCTGAACGTGGCCCTCCCTGAAAAAACCGGCGCGCCCGCCCGCCCGCGGCACCGGCTTCTCCTCCTGCTCCTGCTCGCGCTCGGCTCCGGCGCGTGCCGCCGCCCCTCCGCCGGGGCTCCGCCTCCTCCCACCGCGCCCGCCACGGAACCCGCCGCCCCGCAAGTCGCGTCCCGAGCCCCTCAGGGAGCGAAACCGCTTCCGCCCGGACCAGCGGAAATCTGGAAAGAGTTCTCTGGCGAAAAGGCCTTTGAGGAAGTGAAGAAACAGGTCGCCGTCGGTCCGCGGCCCGCCGGTTCCCCGGAACTCGAAAAGGCGCGCGTGCTCATCGAGGAAGGGCTGCGGCGGGCGGGTTGGGAGAGCGAGCGGCAGGTCTTCACCGACGAGACCCCGCGTGGCAGGATCCAGTTTTCCAACATCATCGGGCGCTTCCCCGGGGGCGGAAAAAGTCCCGCGCCCACCGACACCCAGCGGGCGATCGTCTGCTCGCACTACGACACCAAGCGTTTCACGATGATCCCCTTTGTCGGCGCGAGCGACGGCGCCTCCAGCACCGGCGCGCTCCTCGAGTTGGCCCGCGTGCTCGCGCTCGATCCCGCGCTCGCCGTCCAGGTGGAGCTCGTCTTCTTCGATGGCGAGGAAGCCGTCATGCAATTCACCGCCCAGGATGGCCTCTACGGCAGCCGCCACTACGCGCAGCAGTTGCAGTCCTCCGGCCGCGCCCGGCAGTTTCAGTGCGCGATCCTCTGGGACATGATCGGCGATGCCGACTTTGGCATCACCCTCTCGCCGGACTCCCCGCCCAAGCTCGCCAGCGACGTGCTCGCCTCGGCCGAGGCGCTCGATCTGCGCTCCTCCTTCCGCTACCACAACGTGAACATCTACGACGACCACGTGCCCCTCCAGAGCATCGCCCGCATCCCGGCGATCGACCTCATCGACTTTGACTACCCGGCCTGGCATACCGCCGACGACAAGCTCGACCGCCTCGATCCCGACAGCCTGCGCAAAACCGGCGCGGTGACGCTGCACTTCCTGCGGAAAAAGTTCCGTTAGCCCCGGGCGCGTCCGTCGTCGCCGGCCGCCTTTGGCACGGCCACCCCGAGGCCGAGGAAACGCTTCCCCGTGCGCCGCTCCAGGCTCTCGTATTGCGCGGTGAATTCATGGAATTCGCACCCTTCCGCGCACTCCGCCCGCACGCGCCGCCAGACCTCGCCGACGCCCGGGACCACGTCGCTCACGGTATCGTGAAAAGCGACCACTCGCGCGCGCGGGCGCACCAGCTCAAAGTCCGCCCAGCAGCCTTCCGCAGTGTGGTCGCCGTCGATCAGCGCGAGATCAAAACCCGGGTGCGCCTCGATCCGCGCGCGGAACTCCGGCGCATGGCTGTCGGCCTGGAGGAAGGAGACGCCGGCGTTTTCCGCCGCATAGGCGCGCACCGCGGGTGCGTCGCCGAGGTCCACCGCGAGGGCCTCGCGCAGCGGCTGGAAGCGCCGCAGATACTCGACGGTGAGCAGGAAGGTGCCGCCGTGCCGGACGCCGATCTCGAGGTAGGAGCAGACGCCGAGGCGCGAGAGCAGCACGAGGTAGCCGGCGAGCTGCCGCGGATACTGCCAGCAGCGCAGCCCCGTGCCGCAGAAGCGGTGCAGCTCGGTCGGGATTTGCTCAAAGCCCTCATCGTTTAGCCCGAGCGCCGGGAGCAGCGTGTGCTCCAGCCAGGCCGCATCCTGGAGCTGCGCAAGCGACGCGGCGCGAACCAGCGCGAGCCGCGAGAGATCGAGCGCCTGGGCGGGCCCGCCGCGCAAGTGCAGCCGCGACCACAGGACCCCGCGCACCCAGTGGCGCATCCCGGCCGGCAGGAAGCGGATCGCGGCGGACTTGAGGAAAACGGCGGGCGTCATCGCGGGGAGCCCGCAGGTCGTAACACGCCGGAGCGCGCCCGGACAAGGCAGCGGGAAGGTTCTCCGCCGAAAATTCGGGCGATTTTCCAAGGAGCTTTCCCCTTTCTCCAAGGTGAACGGGCAAGGCCGTATTTGCTCAGGTCCGCTTGCTGAAGCGTTTGCAGAAGCCACGGCAGCCACGGCAGCCCTCGCGGTCGCGCTCAGCGGAGTCGCCGCGATGCTCCGGACACGGCAGGATTTTTCCTTGCTTCGGCTCCGGCCATTTCCGAAGACCACCCCGCAGGGAAACACTGCGCCATGCTCATGAAGTGGAAAAAAATCACCGTTTTGCTTGGGGCTCTTTTGATCGCAGGCGTCCCTGCTATTTGGATCGGCACGATGCTGGTCCGAAGTTTCCGAGACGGCGACG
>Ga0105049_10008096_pt1 | contig 12191 bp, 12 predicted proteins | sample MAT06_FD_78087 | JGI IMG/M metagenome (GOLD analysis project Ga0105049, IMG submission 78087) | Freshwater microbial communities from Lake Fryxell liftoff mats and glacier meltwater in Antarctica - MAT-06 | ecosystem: Environmental > Aquatic > Freshwater > Ice > Liftoff microbial mat | place...
GCGCACCAGGAAGTAGATCCAGCCGTCCGACCGGAAGTGCGGGTACAGCGCGTACTGGCCCGCACCCATCGTGGTGGGTGACCATGAAGCGCTCGTCGAACGAGATCGCCGCCTTCGCACCCTTCACGCAGTAGCGCGCGACCTCGGTCGTCGAGACGTCGTACGACGCGCCCGCCGGCGTCGCGGTGACCTTGCGCAGCACGTAGCCGAGCTGGCCGTCCTGGTTGCCGAACCGGCTGAGTGTTGACCGACGAGGAGATCGCCGGCGAGCATGACGTCGGGCCGGTGTCGGGTGGCAGGTGTGCATTCGCGCGCGGCAAGCCGCGGACTCGTGCAACGGCGAGGTCGACGCAACCTGAATCGCGCGTCGTCGACGTTCTCGCCCCTCCTTGCTTCACCCTTGCCCCTGTCGACCAGGACATCCTCGATGAAGCGCGCGCCGGTGTGCGGACCCTTGTGGTGCAGCACGCACGCGATCAGCTCGCGACCGGTGCCGTGCTCGCCGCAGATCACGACCGGATCATCACCGTCGGCGTAGGCGTCGAGCTACGCCGCGACGGCACGCATCGCCGCGCTCTCGGTGACCAGGAAGTCCTTGGCCTCGAGACGGCCTCTTGGCACTCAGGCAGCCTGATCGTCGAAGGTGAAGCCGCCGTCGCTCTCGGTGCGCGAGTCGGTCATCTCCGGTGCCAGCCCCAGACGGCTCTGGCGATCGACGAGCTGAGTGAAGTAATCCTCGACCATGGCCTTCGAGGTCGCGAGATCCTTGGTCTCCCAGACCTTGAGGCGAAGCGCGTTGCAGCCGTAGAGGCCGCGCGCGTACCAGGCGCAGGCCTTGCGAACCTCGTGGAGCGTGCGCGGGCCCGGCTTCAGCGTCTCGATCAGCTCGACGTGGCGGCGATAGCCGCGGAGCCGCTCCTCGAGCTTCGGCGGGCCCGGATCGGGGCGACCTTCGGCGACCTCCTTGAGGCGCGCGAATAGCCACGGATTGCCGAGGGCGCCGCGCCCGATCATCACGGCATCGCAGCCGGTGTGCTCGCGCAGGCGGAGGTAGCCCTCGATATCGATCACGTCGCCGTTGCCGACGACCGGGATGTGCGACGGCAAGGCATCGCGCACGAGCTTGATGATGTTCGGATCGCTCTTGCCCGAGAACCCCTGCGTGCGCGTGCGGCCGTGCACGGTGATCATCTTCGCGCCGGCCTCGACGAGCGAGAGCGCGAACTCGGGTGCGTTGAGGTTGTCCTGGTTCCAGCCGGCGCGATGCTTGACCGTGACGGGCACGTCGGCGGGCACCGCGCGAACGACTGCGCGAACCAGATCCTGTGCGATCGCGGGCTCCCGCATCAGCGCCGAGCCGCACTCGCCGGCGACCACGCGCTTGGCCGGGCAACCCATGTTGATGTCGACCAGCGACGCGCCGATCGACACCGCGAGTCGCGCCGCAGCTTCCATCCGCGCTTCCTCGCGACCGAAGATCTGGACGCCGAACTTGCGACCGTTGAGCGACGCCGTGAGTTTCCCGGTGGTCTTGGGATCGCCGACCGACAGCGCGTGCGCCGACAGGAACTCGGTGATCGTGAAGCCGACACCGAACTCCTCGCACACCGTGCGAAACGGCAGATCCGTCACCGCGGCCATGGGCGCGAGGATCACCGGCGTGTCGATTACGAGGTCACCAATCCGCATGTCTGATTCCTTGGGGCACAGTTTGTACCGGATCGGAGTGGGTTAGAGAACCCCGAACAACGTCAGTGAATCAGGTCACCTGGGGCGTTCACGTTCGCCAGCGAGCGCAGCGTGGGATCCAGCGCCCGGATCTCGGCCTCCGAAATCCACCGGACCGCGAGCCCCGCGTCGGTCAGCAGGCGCGACGCCTTGCGTCCGGTCATCCGAGCGAGTGCGGGTAGCGCAGCCTCGACCCGCAGCGCACACAGCAAGGGTTGAGGGAGGCCACCGACCTCGAGGCCGACCGCGTCGTCGCCGAGCCGTTCGAGGATCTGCTCGATCACCTCCGGTGCGATCGAGGGCATGTCGCCGGCGACGACCAGCACCCACGGCGTGGTCGCCGCCGCGAGTCCCGCGGCGATCCCCGCGAGTGGGCCGCCATCGGCGAGCGCATCGGCGACGGTTTGATAGCCCTCGATCGGCTGTGGTGACGAGATCATGATCTCCGCGACGCGAGGGGCGAGCACCGCGACCTGCCGCTCGAGGATCGTCTTCCCCTCGATCACGATCGCGTGCTTCGCGAGGCCGCCGAACCGTGTCGCCTTGCCGCCGGCAAGAATCAGCGCGGTGACGCGAGCGTCCATCAGCGCGACAGCAGCGTCTCGACGTAGTCCTGCGACGGCGTCGTGATCTCGGGACCACTCGTCGCGAGGTAGACGGAGACCTCGGTGCGCACGCCGAAGTCGTTGCCGGCGCCAGAGGGAGAAGAGGATTTGAAGTAGAGGCCGGGTCCGACGGTGAAGCCAGTGCCCGCCGTCAGGATGCGCGAGTCGTTGACCTCGTAATCGTCGAGGTCAGCGCCGCCTCCTTGGAGATCGGTGTCCATCGAGTGCCCGGTGCGGTGCATGACCTTGTCGACCATGCCGGCCTTCTTGATGAACGCGCGGGTCGCGCGATCGACCTCGGCACCCGTGACCGGGCGGTTCTTCTTCGTTCGATCGAGGACGAGTGCGAGGGCAGCATCGCGCGCGAGCGTCACCGTCTCGAACGCCTTCTTGATGTCATCGCGTACCGTGGTATCAGCGACCGCGACCCAGGTGTGCGCCGCGTAGACGCCGTCGGGCTTGTCGACCTTCGCGGCGAGTGAGATCACGATCAGATCGCCGCGACGGATCGGGGCGTTCTTCGTCGCGTTGGGCACGTAGTACGGGTCGGCCGTATTGACGCCCGCGGCGACCACCGGTGCCGGGCCGACGAGCCCGCGCATCGTGATGCTCTTGGTGAGCCGCTGCTGGAGATCGGATTCGGTGACCTGCTGATTCGCCGCGAGCTGCTTCGCGACGAACGCGAGCGTCTCCTTGCGCATCTCGACGAGGTGGTGGACCGCGATGTGATGCGCGGTCCGACCGGCATCGCCCCAGATCGCCTTGGTGTACTGGACGAGTGTGTCGCTCGATCGCACCTGCACGCCGGCGGCGCGGATCATCTCGAGCGTTCCGGCATCGACACGAGACACGCTGGGCACCGCGGCCTTCGGTGAGTACTCGACGGCGATCGTGCGCTGCCCCTTGAGCAACGCGCGCAGCTGCGCGTCGAGATCACGGTAGCCCTTGTACGAGAGCTTGGTGCCCGGCAGGTGCTCGAAGCTGCGCTTCTCCGCGTCGTGCATCAGCGCGACCGGCTGGCCCTTCGCGGGGATCATGTAGAACCACGGTCGCGTCGGGTTGCCGTCGGGCGCGACCAGCCGGCGTGCGATCGGATTCGCGCCATCGCGATCGATCAGCAGCCAGCCATCGAGCCGCTGCACCGCGAGCAGGCCCTGCACGGCCGTGACATCGGCGAGGCCGACACGCGCCGGCACGCCACCGTACGGATCAGCGGGTGCCTTTGCCGTCGGGGTGAGCTTCGCGGGAGGAGGTTTTTCGGGATCGACCCGCGGCAGGTCCGGGTACGGATCAGTTGCGGGCGGCAGCTTGACGGGTGGTGGCGGCTTCTTCATCCCCGGCGGCGGCGACGGACCGAGCACCGGCGCGTACGGATCCGCGGGCGCCGGCGGCGCGGGCTTCGCCGGTTGTTTGGGCGCGTACGGATCGGCCGGTCTCGGCTGTGCGTGCGCGGTGAGTCCGAACAGCAGGATCGTGATCGCGGAGAGGCGCTTCATCCGGCGGGGCTCCAATCAGGACGGACTGTCCTCAGCTCGGCCACTAGCTGGTCATGAATAGCACCGTTCGTCGCGACGACCTCTCCCGCATGCGGGTCGAACCTGCCGCCCGTTGTATCCGTCACGGTCCCGCCGGCTTCGCGCACGATCAGGGCGCCCGCCGCGATGTCCCACGGCTTGAGCCGCCGTTCCCAGTAGCCCTCGAGCCAGCCGCGCGCGACCAGGCAAAGATCGAGCGACGCGCAGCCGAGCCGCCGGCAGGCACCGGCGCGGCGCTGCAGATGCTCCCACTCGGCAAAGTTGTTCACCGGATGCGTCGCGCGATCGTACGGAAACCCGGTGGTCAACAGGCTCTGATCGAGCTGCGACACCGTCGAGACGTGCAGCGGCTCGTCGGCCATGCGCGCGCCACCACCGAGCGAGGCCTCGAACCACCAGCCGAGCTTCGGCGCGGCGATCACGCCGACGGTGGTCTCGCCGGCGTCCTCGAACGCGATCACGATCGACCAGATCGGGAGCCCGTGCGCGAAGTTCACGGTGCCGTCGATCGGATCGACGATCCAGCGACCCGATCCATTCGCGAGCTCGCGGCCGCCCGTCAGCCCGCCCTCTTCGCCGAGGATCGGGACTCCCGGCGTCCGGGTCTCGAGCGTCTTGCGGATCAGCTCCTCGGAGCGGACGTCCCACTCGGTGACCAGATCGCGCGGGTTGGTCTTGCCGATCACGCGCTCGGGGCGAGCGGTCTCGAGCAGCTGCATCGCAGCGCGAACAGCCACCCGTGCCGTCTCGAGCAACTCCATCACAGGTAGGTCCGCCGCGGCCGGCCGCGTCTCACAAGTCCAGCCGCATCGCGACCAGCTGCGAACCGCCGAGCGTCGTCGTGGTCACGGGGCGCGCGAAGGTCTCGTGCGAGGCGACCTGCTTCGACAGCGTCGAGCGATCGACAACGCGGAAGCCGAACTTGGCCGCGAAGAAGTCGCTCGCGCTCTCGGTGATCAGGTAGATCCGGCGCACGCCGCGCCATCGCGCCTGGCTGACCGCCATGTCGGCGAGCATCCAGCCATAGCCGCCGCCGCGATGATCGGGATGAACCGCGAGTGCGCGCAGGATCGCGTCGTCGCCGAGCACCTCGAGCGACACGCAGCCGACGACGCCGCGCTCGTTGCGCAGATCGTAGAAGCTGCCGAACTGATCGTCGCGCGCCGACTCGGTGAACAATCCGACGCGTGAGATCAGCTGGCGAATTCCCGCCATGTCGGCGCGTTGCGCGGGACGCATCGGATCACCGATCTCGTCGAGCAGGCGATCGTGCAGGCCGTCGAAGCTGCCCGACGACAGCACGCACACGACATCTCCGGGTGCCGCGCTCTCGGCGAGTTGCTTGACGATGTTCTCGACCTCGGGCGTGTACGACGCCTTGGTGCCGCGGCGATGCAGATCGAGCGCGAGCCGCTCGGGATCGAAGCGATCGTCGGCGGGGATCTTCGTCGGATCGAAGAGCTGCCCGACGATCACCTCGTCGGCGTGGGCGAACGCCTCGGCGAACTCGCCCTGAAACGTTTTCCGGCGCGAGGTCGCCGATCGTGGCTCGTACACCGCGATCAACCGGCGCTTCGGGAACCGCTTGCGCAGGCCGCGCAGCGTCTCGCGAACGGCCGTCGGGTGGTGGGCGTAGTCGTCGAGCACGGTGACGCCACCAGCGATCCCGCGCAGCTCCTGACGGCGACGCACGCCGGCGAAGCTCGCAATGCCGCGCTGGATCTCGCGGATCGAGAGGCCGCGCGCCTTGCACACTGCGATCGCGGCGACCGCGTTGGCGACATTGTGGCGACCGACGAGCAGCATCTCGAAGCGCTCGATCCGCTCGCCGCGACAGAACACGTCGAACGCGACGCGACCGCTCTTGCCGACCTCGAGGTCCTTCGCCCACCACACCGCCTCGACCGGCGGCGAGTCCTCGACGTCGTCGAGCACGCAGTACTGCTCGACCGTGCACGCGGCATACTTCGAGAGCGCGACCGCATCGGCAGACTCCGAGCACACGACGAGTAAGCCGTCCGCGGGGATCGAGGTGACCAGCTTCTTGAACGTCTCGCGCACCGCCTCGAACGATGGGAAGATGTCGACGTGGTCGAGCTCGATGCTGGTCAGGATCGAGGTCTTCGGCCTGTAGTGCGCGAACTTCGGCCCCTTGTCGAAGAACGCCGTGTCGTACTCGTCGCCCTCGATCACGAAGTCTTCACCGGCGCCGAGCTTGTACCCCTGGCCGAGCCCGACCGGCACCCCGCCGACGAACAGCGACGGGTCGCGCCCGGCTTCCCCGAGGATGTGCGCGACCAGCGACGTGGTCGTGGTCTTGCCATGGGTACCGCAGACGACGATCGCGTGCTTGCCATCGATCAGGCGCTCGCCGATCACGGCCGGGAACGACGTCAGTGGAACGTTGCGCTCCCGCGCCGCGACGACCTCGACGTGGTCCTTGCCGTGGACGTTGCCGACGACGACCAGGTCCGGGCCCCACATCAGGTTTTCGGCGGCGTACGGCATCATCACCGGCACGGCGAGGGCGGCGAGCTGCTCGCTCATCGGCGGGTAGACCGCGGCATCCGAACCACGCACATCGTGGCCGCTCGCAGCGAGTAGCCCCGCCACGGCTCCCATCCCCGTGCCTCCAATGCCGATCAGGTGGATTTTCATCGCGACCCCCCACACGCTAGCCGGGTGCGGAACGCACGGAACCTACTCGGCAGCCCACCGACGGTAAAGCGCTTTGGGACGGTTCGTGGATCGGGCTATCCTTTTGATCTCGCTATGGTCGACACCCGCCACGAACGCCGCCAACACTTCCGCGGGAAGGCCCGACCAGGTCGCATCCTGCCGCTGCGGTTTCGTCCGACAACCGACGCGCCGTGGATCGTGGCGGAGACCCGAAACATCGGGGTCGGCGGTGCCTTCATCCTGACCACGGCGATCCCAGTGATCGGCGCATCGATCCACATCGAGCTCGAGCTGCCGACCTCGGATCAGACTTTCTCGCTCCCCGCTGCGGTGCGGTGGGCCCAGGCCGACGGCATGGGCGTGCAGTTCATCGCCGTCGACGTCGACGTCCTGCTCGAGCTCAACGATTACTTCTCGACCCTGGTCGGTACCGAACCGTAGCGGCGCACGTCGGTCGATTCGAAGATCTTGTCGGCCGACGCCGGCACGAAGCCCTGGAACAGCTCGCCCGACGGCAGCGGATAGCGCCGCGCGAACTCGTAGTAGCAGCTCGGGATCCGGACCGTGCGATCCGAGAACGCGACGTCGATCGCGTCGGCGAGCGTCGACGACTGCTCGAGCCGCTCGGCCTGCGATCCCTTGACCATGCCGCCGCTGACGTTGAGCGCGAAGCCGTGCTCGACCAGGAACGCATCGAGCGCCTCGAGATCGGGGAACGTCGACAACGAGCTGACGTCGACCGTGAAGTGATTGACCCGGAACCCGAACGCCGCGACCCACGCCGCGTACTCGCTCTCCTCGAGCAACGTCGCGTAGTCGGCGTACGCGATCGTCCACGGCCGGCCGGCATACGGGAGATCGGCGCGCGCCGCGAAGCCCTCCGGCAGCTGCGCGATCAGCCGCGCGATGATCGCGTTCGCGCGCGGTGACAGCTCGGCGAGCACGAGCTCGCTGATGAACACCTTCGGCAGCGTCGGATCGGCGTGCTGCCAGTATCGCGCATCCAGGTGCTTGTCGTCGAACCGGTAGCGGTCGCGCGGCGCCCAGCCGAGCGCCTCGAACGGCGCCGCGAGCGCGTCGAGCCCGATCGGTCCGCCGTACGTGCGCAGCGCGATGTGATCGTTCCGGATCCGCTCGCCGCGTGCCGCGAGCAGGCGATGGATCCGCTCGGCCTGTGGTGTCGACGCGACGTAATCGCGCCACAACGCGTCGAGCAGGTGAGTCGTCACGCGCGCGAGTATGTCATGCCGAGCAACACGCACCGAGGTCCAGCAGTCAGGCGTCGATCACGACGCAGTTTCGACCCAACGACTTGGCACGATCGACCCCACGCAGCACCTCGTCGCCGATCGGGTGGCCGTGACGCGATCAGGCGAAGCCGCTCTTCATCCTCGATCGAGAACCGATCCGGCTCGCTCGACGGCGGATCGAAGGACCGAGGTAGTGCGCGAAACCTCAGAGCGAGATCGGATAACCGATCTTGGTCTTCGGCTTCTTCGTCCTGGGGAACATCACGCCGGTCATCGCGTCGTCGATGCACTTCGCGGTGGGCGTGCCGTCGAAGTCGCCCTTCTGCTCGAGCTTCTCGACCGTGCCGTCCGCGAGGATCGTGATCTCGAGCTTGGTCTTGCCCGACATCTTGTACTTGACGAAGCAGGCGCGGGAGGCCGCTGACACCGGCTTCATCACCTCCGACACCATCGCTGGCGTCAGCGCATCGGCGCCGTTGGGCGGGATCACGATGCCACCGGCCTGTGTGCACGCCTTGCGATCGGGCTCGACCGGTGCCGAGGGCACGCTCGAGATCACGATCGCGCCGTCGCACGGGTTGATCACGCGCCACGCAACAACGTCGAGCGCGAGACCCGACTTGCCAGCCACCGCGAACTTTCGCTTCTCCTCGGCCGGAACTTTGACGACGAGCTGGAACTTCGCGTTCCGCATCGCCGTCGCCCACGTGGTCGCGGCCCGTTCGTCGGCGAATCCGCGCGCGTTGTCGTACAGCGTGCCCGCGCGCAGCTTGCCGCCATCCCAGCGCGGGGTGCCGGCACCCATCACGAACCACGGCGTCCCGTCGACATCGACGCCACCGCAGCGAACGCATGCGGTCAGCAAGACCGGGATCGACTTCTTCGCGGCGTTCCACTTGCCGATGTCGAACGCCTGGCCGTCACCGTCGAGCAACAGCGTCGTGCCGGTGACCTGTTTGGCCTTCTGGTCGCGCGTCGTCCGGCACTGCCGCTGCTGGACGTCGTCGCCCTTGTCGCACGCGGCGGTCAGCGCCCACACCAGGTCATCGGTGCGGGTGATCCGGATCGCGCCTTGCGCCTTGGCTTCGAACGAGTCGGCGTGCACTACGTTTGGTGCGAGCATTGTGAGAAGCGCGAGCGCCTTCGGGAGCGATGCTCGGGTCATTGCAGCTTGTGGGTGAGATAGGCCTTGAGGCGGAGCTCGGCGTCGGCGGGATCGTTGATCACGATCGGCACCGTCTTCTTGAGCTCGTCCTCGAGCTCGACCCACAGCGCCTTGCGCGCGGCCTCGTCCTCGAACAGCTGCGTCGGCGTGCGGCCGCGAACGGCCTGGTCGCCGAGCCTCTGGCAGTGCGCCTTGAGCTTGTCGTAGAGCGCGACGCCGAGGAACGCCGAGATCTTCTCGGCCTCGTTCGTCATCCGGTCGAGCGCGATGTCGGCAGCGGTCGACACACCACCGAGGTTGTGGCCCTGCGTGAGCTGTGCGCACACGCGAAGCACCATGATGTCGTCGATGACGCCGATGCCCTCGTTCCAGTCGGGGATCAGATCCATGCGCGAGACCAGATAGAGGAGCGCGGTGCCCGCGAGCTTCTTCGCGTGAACGTCAGCCTGTTTTGACTCGAGCAGCGCCTTGAACGCGTCGATGTCGGCGCGGATGGTCTCCGCCCAGCCCTTGAAGACGTCGATATGAGCCACGTGCCCTCCTGATCGGCGAACGTACGCCGGCCGCGGGCGCGCTGCAACGCTATGGCTGGCAGACCGTGTGCTGCATCGGCTTGCAGATACCGCGGTTGTTGCACGTGCCCGGATCGCCGTTGCTGTCGAGGGGACACGGGGTCGACGCATCGCACGGCTGCGTGCAGACCTGGATGCCGTCCTGGCTGAACAGCTGGCAGTTGCCCGCCTCGCAGTCGGCGTTGACGGTGCAGTTATCGTAGGTCGCGCGCGTGCACGCGGGCGAGTTGGCGGGCGCGTCGGGCACCGGGGTATCGGTGCCGCCGCCACATGCGACGACGAGGACCACGAGGAGGATCCTCACAGCTCGCACTCGTTCGGCGCGGCCGGCTTGCAGACGTCGAACTCGTTGCACACGCCCCCGTCGGGGCATGGCGTGTTGGCGTCACAGGCTCGCGAGCAGACCTGGAACTCGTCGAGGAAGTTCTGGCACAGCGCGCCGACACAATCGTCCTCGGTGCTGCACGCGTCGTAGAACTGACCAGTGCACCGACCCGTCGGGGGGGGTGAGTCACCCGCGCAGGCTGCGAACAGCAGAACGATCAGGATGCGCATGCATCCGATCGTACTACTTCATGAAATTTTCGATCACCTTGGTCGGCTGATCCGCGGTCACCGTCACGGTCACCGTTTTTTTGATCTTCTCGGCGGTGTTCACCAGCGTGATCTTGTGGGTGCCGGCCGCGAGCTTGAGCGCGCGCTGCGGCGTGGTCAGCCCGGTGGCGACACCGTCGACCAGGATCTCGCACGGCGGCTTGCTCGAGACCATCAGCACGCCCTCGCCCTTCGGCGCGACATCGAACGGATCGACGACCTCTCCGTCGAGCTTCGTCGCTTCCAGCTTCTTCGATGCTTCGATCTTCTTGACCTCGGCCTTGGGGGTCGCAGACGACTTGCCAAGGACGACGGCGAGCCGCTTGGTGGTGTTCGGATCGAGGTTCTCGACCTGGGTCGGCTTGCTCGCGTGGCTGAACACGATCTGGTATCGGCGCGACGGATCGAGCACGGTGCTGATCGGCGTGGTGCCGAGGAACGTCGACTTGCCGCGATCGATCAGCGTCACGGTCGCGCCCGACGGCGTCGAGTCAAGCCGCACGTCGACGAACGCCGGCCGGCCAGTCGCGGGCGCGACGCCGGCGGGGGCCACGTCGATGGCGACCTTCGCGGTGTGTGGTGCGAGGTTCGGTGGCGTGGTCGCCAGCTTCGGCTCGGCGATCTCGGGCTTCACCGACGGCTCATGCGCGATCGCCTTCGGCTCGCGCCTGGTCTCGATCACCGCGGCAGCAGCGACGGGCGCCGGCGGCTCGGCCTTGAGCTCGATCTTGAGCTCCGGCTTCTCGGCTCTCGCGATCGGCGCGGTGGGCGTGTCACTCTGGCCGTCGAACGCGAGGAAGCCACCGACAAACATGCCGACGACGATCAGCCCGAGCGTCGGCGCGACCAGCTTCGGGATCAGCGATCTCCAGTCGGAAGCCGAAGACGAACGCACGCGATCGGTGCCGAAGTCGACCTCGATCTCCGCGGCGACCGGCGCCTGCGCATCGAACCACGGCTGGTGCGACGTCATGTCGGCGGGCACGTGCGCGAGATATGGCGCGGCCGACGGATAGCCACCGCTCATCCCGGCCGGGGCAGCGGTCGAGCTCGTCATGACCACGGGTTTGGCGGGTGCTTCGAAGGGTGCGGCGACCGGCATCGCGGGCGGCGCTTCGGTGCGCATCGCGGCGCTGAGGCGTGGCAGTGGCGGCCGCGAAACCTCCTGGTTCGCCGCGAGCGCCTTGTTCTGCACGCCGGTGATCACGTCGGTCTCACCGGTGCCTTCGGCCGGATACCACAGCTGGATCACCGGCATCGACATCGACCTCAGCGCGGTGCTCATCCGCACCGACGGCTTCACAGGCAGCTCACCAACCACTGGTACGCCGCGTTGTGTCCCTTGCGGCGCGCGCGTCCGAGGCAGCGGTGGAACATCGGCCTTCATTGATGGGACCGTGGCCGTCATTCGCGACCGTTGCTTCTCCGGCGCCTTGAACATCAGGTCCTCGGACGGGTCCGGCTTGAGCGGCGTCGCGGTCTGCATCAGCTTGATGAGCTGATTGACGGCAGTCGATTCGGTGTTGCCCATGCGTGATGACCCCTCGGCGGTTGGTGCGCGCGAAGAATCGCGAAAACGATCGAGGTGCTCAAGCGAAAACAGCTCGGTCACCGAGCTGTTTCCTGCGGATGTCTGGCTACTTACGAAACCAACAGCCGGTCGCGATCGATGCGCGCAACGCGCAATCGACGAGCAGCAATCGGTCAGGTCATGTCGGTTCGAGGCAAATGTAAGGGATTGCCGGGAGTGGAGACTAACCTGGCAATTTTATTGACGCCCAATCGTTGACTTCAGTAAGGTGCAACCAACGTGGCCGACGACTGCGCGTTCGCAGATCTCCGGAGGCTCGCGGACTCCCTGTCCGCACTGGAGACCCGAGCCCTGCGCGCGGCCGCGACGAGATCGATCGATCAACTCGTCGCCAAGCTCGACACGCTCGCGGTGCCGCTGCTCGTTCGCACGCTGCGCGACGGTCATCCGGTGATGTGCGAGGCGGCACGCGCGGCCCTCGTCACGCTCGCGAATCGATCCACGCCAGCGCGTGTGCGCCTGCTCGAGGCGC
>Ga0105049_10008097_pt1 | contig 12190 bp, 13 predicted proteins | sample MAT06_FD_78087 | JGI IMG/M metagenome (GOLD analysis project Ga0105049, IMG submission 78087) | Freshwater microbial communities from Lake Fryxell liftoff mats and glacier meltwater in Antarctica - MAT-06 | ecosystem: Environmental > Aquatic > Freshwater > Ice > Liftoff microbial mat | place...
GACAAGTATTCCAATAAACACCAGTACTTTTCACCTTCCAGACTGACCATCGCGCAATGCCACACTCCATCCTCACGAAAAGCCATCATCTTCGTTTCTGCGCGCCAGGATTTTGGTGCCCACCACTGAGCCAGAATTTCAGTTTCCTTCCAGGCCTACAATACGAGCTCTAGCGGTGCATCGAAGTCTCGGTCAACACGAATCTGTTTGTTTTCCTTAGCGATATGAAAAATGGTTTCGTGGCTCATTTCTTTTTAGATTGTAGTTGAGTAAGTACGTTGTCGAGTTGATTGAATCGGGTGGTGAAAAGGGCGCGGAATTGCTCGAGCCATTGATCAAGTTCCTTCAGTTTTTTTACTTCCATGTGATAGTGAATTTCGCGACCGACTTGCTCTTGCTTCACGAGTTCACACTCTACCAACACCTGAATGTGTTTGGAAACTGCCTGCCGCGTACTGGCAAAATGCTCGGCAAGCGCATTAGGAGTCATGGCTTGCGAAGAGAGCAGCACGAGGATCGCCCTTCGGGTAGGATCGGCGAGCGCTTGAAAGACATCTCTTCTCATTTCAACAAGGATTATAGGTAAGTTCCACAATTCCGCATCCAAAGCTGATTGCTGAAACCAGCGCATAGTCTTGCTTTCCACTGACCCCTTGAAAAATGGGTATGCCGTTACCGAGCACCACCGGATTAATGAAGAGATGCCCCTCATCGATTAGCTTTTCGGAAATCATTACCGACATCAGTTCTCCTCCACCGTACACCATGATATCGCTTCCTTGTTGTTTCAATGCCTTAATTTCTGGAACCAACTCACCGTTGAACAGAGTAGTGTTGTTCCAAGGTGATTGGTTGATGGTCTTGGAAAACACAATTTTGGGCGTTTCCACAAACTTCTGTGCCCCGGGCTCAGGCGCTGGCCGAGTCAGCGCAGCCGTCTAATGTGGAATAAATCCTCCAGCCAGCTTTCTACCCAATAGAATTGTATCGAAGGAATTTGTCAGTTCGGTGACATGCTCAATCAAGTCATTCGACCAGTTGGACGTCAACCAATCCATTTCACCTTGTGGACCAGCTACGAAGCCCTCCATAGATAATTGCATTTGCGGTTTGAGTTTGCTCCTTATACTTTTTCATTGATTTACGAAATCATTTGGTTGCAAATATATATGCAAACGAATGGTTGCATTTTTTAGATAAAAAAAAACCAGCCTCTCGGCTGGTCTTTCAATGTGTTGGTTCGTCTTGCTTATTCGGCAACGACTTCGAACTTGAGCACTGCACTTACGTCCTTGTGAAGTTTCACTTTGGCCTCGTAGGTTCCGAGCATTTTGATGTGCTCTTCGTTGATGCTGATACTCTTGCGATCGATTACAAAGCCTTCCTTCGCGAGGGCCTCCGAGAGCTGAATGGTGTTCACGCTACCGAAGATTTTTCCGCTTTCAGAAGCCTTTGCTCCGATTTTGATTTCGAGTGCCGACAGCTTAGCTGCAAGTCCCTGAGAATCATCGAGGATCTTGGTTTCTTTGTGCGCGCGCTGCTTCATGTTCTCTGCGTGCATTTTGCGCATAGATGTGGTGGCCGCTACGGCATATCCGCGTGGGATAAGGTAATTGCGGGCATAACCGGGCTTCACATTGACGATTTCGTCCTTGGCTCCCAGTTTTTCAATATTGGATTTTAGAATGACTTCCATGGTGTGTTTCCTCCGGGTTTATTTAAGCATGTCAGCTACATAAGGCATAAGGGCCAGATGGCGCGCCTTCTTGATGGCCTGAGCCACTTTCCGCTGGTACTTCAATGAAGTTCCGGTAAGTCGGCGTGGAAGGATTTTTCCTTGTTCGTTGCACAATTTCAAAAGGAAGTCAGCATCCTTGTAATCAATGTACTTGATACCTGACTTTTTGAAGCGGCAATACTTGGCTTGTTTGGTTTCAATCTCGATTGGATTGAGGTACCGGATTTCTGAATTATCTGCCATGACGTTGTTTCAATGGGGGGTTTTAGGATCAGGCTTCTGCTTTGGCAGGCGCTGGTGATTTTTCTTTTGATTTGTTTCTGCGGCTCTCGGCATACAAAACATGGTACTTGTCCATGTTCGTGGTCAGGAAGCGCAGAATGCGCTCATCACGGCGAAACTCAGTCTCGAATGGAGTAATAGCTTCACCATCTACTTCAAACTCCATCAGGTAGTAAAATCCGGTCGATTTCTTCTGGATAGGATACGCCAGTTTTCTCAAGCCCCAGTTGTCCTCGTGCTTGATTTTAGCGCCTTTACCTTTCAGAAACTTCTTGAACTTTTCTACTGTTTCCGCTGCCTGCTCTTCAGACAGCACGGGAGTCATAATGAAAACAGTCTCGTAACGGTTCATTGGTTTTGAATAAGTTGTGTTTTAAAAATGGGACGGCAAAGATAGTCGGAGAATTGGTTTGTGCAACAGAAGTTGGGGAAATGTTGACTTGCTTTAGGCTCTGGCAGATGAAATGCTGATTTGATCAAATGCTGAAATGCTGATTTCGCTTGCCTGAGCGGGGAGCGTTAGATTAGACGATCATGTGGATTGGGACGGTCCGTGCAATCCCTCTTGGAGGATCTTGATCTTAATCTGTTTTCCTGAATGTTCTAGAGTTCCACCCCTAACGGGGCCGGAGAGAAACGCCTTTCCTCACCTGCTGCTACCGAACTGAAGCACTTGCTGCAAATGGCGGCGCTCCTCCAAATTCCAATCTTTCGAGCCAGCGCGACCAGCATTATAGCACATCCGCCTTTCAGCATTTCATCTACCGTACTTCAGAAAATCACCATTCCAATCCACCTCTCCGCCATTTCCATGGCTTGAAGATCCAAGAGTTGTCGCGCCAGAATTTGAGCACGAGGTAGATGAAGATGGGTGACCCAAAGGTCAGAAACGACAAATAGATAAAGCTGAGACGTATCTTCTGTGGGCGCAATCCCATGCGTTCGCCCAGCCAAGAGCATACACCGTATGCGCGCTGTTCGAAAAAATTAAGTATCAGATTCAGCATGTGTTCCACGTATCAGTTGAAGTCCAATCATGCACTGCAAACAGCCTTTGCGCAGGCAATACCGGTTGGTTAACTGGATAAGCGCCTGACTGTCTGCGGCATGGTTCGCGGCTACCCCATACCCTTTCCATCGGGTGAGGAGGCCATTTTTCTCCGCTTCACAAAACTCTAACATTTTTAGTGAACTATCAAGAATCTTTTCATCCTTTACCATTTGACCATAGGCAGAAAGTGCCACTGCCACTCCATTAATGAGCAGATTTTCGAGACTCGACTTGCCCATTCTCCCCTCTCCGAAGCGCCGTATCTCACGCGATCCATTGGGGTCATCGAAGAAATAACGGTCCCACCAATACTCCGCCACGGGCGCCCTTAGTGACTCCATCCATTTTTCCGGAGGTAATGACTCCGTTAGCCAAGTAAAAAGCCCATAGTCCTGCCCCACTATTCCGGCAAACTGAGCGATTCGGAGACACGGATGATTGTTGGGGCGCACCCTTCCAGTGTTCCAGACACCCGGCTCCAAGGTGATCAGGCCGTATTTTTTCTGTAAAAAAGAAAACTCGCGGAGCAGATTGCAGGGATAATCATCTTCGGGGGCCATGGGCAAAAGTCCGGAAACGCCAAACAGCAGGGCTTCTATCTGAAAGGGTTGCCAGCGGTGATGCTTGAGCACCGACAAGGGAAGCGCCTGAGCCAATCGAAAAAACGGATCCGCATTGACCCGAAATCCCATGCTGCGGGCGATAAAACGGTAAAACGCCTCTTCTCTATCGCCGTTCAATCTCTCCATATCCTCCAAGAAAACCGCCGACTTCTCTTCCAGTCGCTCAATCAACAGGCGATCTTTCCAGTTCGTCCAGATCAGCTCATCCACCGCAGACACACTTCGGAAACACGGAATTTCATTTCCTGAGGTGAGCCACGATTGATAGCGCTGCCACTGTCGTTCATCAATGTACGGCTTCAGACTGAGCACTGGCAGATCGCCGGGAGCGCGCAGGAAAACGGGGACATCGTTGTCGTACACCACATGCAAAATGACGTTTCCATAGCGCGGATCACCCTCGTGTTGGTGCCGATGCCAGTCAGACGATTTTAAATGAATCTCCACAGGCCCAGCCCATAGCGTATCGCCGATGCGAATCCGGGCATCCGAAAAATCAGGTCCGGCGTGGTGGTTATGTCGCCCCGGGTGAAGCACCGCAACCCTTTCGCCCGTCGCGGTAATCAATTCCGGACAGGAAAAAAGACGGTACTTCCACACGTAATGTAAAAAGTCCTCAGTCATCATTCAATTTAAGACTGCCAAAAGTCATCACGTTGGATGTCAAATTCCAAGGAATAAATTATACCTTCGTATGCGCATCTAACCAAAAACAATAGACTAAATGATTACCCGCGGATTTCTTTCGGCTCTTGTATTCGCCACCTTTCTTTTCTCCGGCTGTTCCAAATTGGATAAGAAGGAATTTAATAAAACAGTCATCATGAATTTCGAAGTGGACCTTCAACCCGGCGACCCCCTCACACTGGATATGATGCAAGCCTTTGAATTTGCCACCGGTGATTTGGCGGAATTCAAAGAGAACATCAAAAGCTATGAACTCACAAGCTTGCGCTACAAGGTGTGGGAATTCTGGACTGATGAAGTGGATGAGGACGTTCTTCTCACTGGCTCCTTGGGATTTGGAAACAAGAATTCAACTCAACCCGGCTTTTCACTTGATCTGACGGATGTGAGTTTACTCGCACGCAGTCTCGATCCGAATCATGTGGAATTCACACTGAACTCAAGTGAACTCCGCAAATTCGAACAGTATTTGCTGGATACCAACGCATTAAAAGTTTGGTTAAATGGCAATGTAGGTTCCACGCCAGTGCATTTCAAGTTCCAGATTATCGCGGATGTGAAAGTAATGACTGAAAAAGAGTAGGCCAACGGCACTTCTTTTTTTGTTCAGGATCACTCGTTCAGGTTGACATTGGGTAATTTGCTTACCGCAAAAGGGGTTAGATTTATCCCCGTCCAATGCAAAATCTACCTGAATGAAATTTTTGTACCCTTTCGTTTTCTTCATGCTTCTGACCCTTTGGTCTTTTGCCCAACCGGGCGATACGACCGTGGTTCAGACCTACACCTTCGAAGCCCAAAACAACCCACTCACGGATTACGACAGTCCGGGGCGTCGCTGGTTCGAATTTCCAGCCGCTGACAATGGCTTAGAATATCAGAAAATCCTGATGCTTCATACGCTGAAGTGTTTCGAAGAGGGCACTGCTGGCGGTCTCGGCTACGACTGCGGTGAATGGGATTATTTGTCGTACAACCACCTCTACAAACACACCGGAATATGGGATTCATTGGCGGCGATACACCCGAGGTATCTGATCAATCAAACTCCATTTGTTGAATCAGGTGTGGTTTACTCTGCAATAGAGGACATCTTATTTTACACTCAGCAGACGCTCCAAATCAATGAACTAGTGGATGAGTCTGGCTACCTCGTTGGTGCAGATGAATTAATCTCGGATGGCCCTTTCGCATCTGTCCGCACGATGCGAGCGCAATACCTGTATACCGCGGAAGAATTAATTGCTTCAGGATTAACTGCTGGTCCCATTCATCGATTGGGACTTGAGTTGATGCAAACGACAGAGCTTTATGAAAATTTCTCAGTACAACTACGCTCCACCGCAGCTACTGAGCATGCCGAATTTACTGCGGGAGGTTGGACCCTTGTGTACAATCAGCATATCAATGGAATTAGCGGAGAGAACATTTTCAATTTCTTGACACCCTTCGAATGGGATGGCACCTCATCCATTCTGGTGGAATGCGCATACGATCTTCATGTAGCTGAATTCTCAGACAACACGGCAATCACCGATCCTGCACCCCGCGCCGTGCGTTCTTTGGCAAATGATCGTTATATCCGTTTCGATGGAAACGATCAGGTTGTTGTACCACCATCTGCTTTTGATGCGATTACAGATCAGGTTACTATTATGTGCTGGGTTTATGGTACTCCAGAATTCCAGCCTGAAGACGGGACCTGTTTCGAGGGCGTCAACGCAAACAATCAGCGCGTGCTCAATGTCCATTTACCTTGGAGCAACGGCAGGGTTTATTGGGATGCAGGTCAGAGCGGTGGCTTTGATCGAATTGATAAACTTGCCGCCACTGCGAATTACGAAGGGCAATGGAATCATTGGGCATTTGTGAAAAACAGCACTACTGGCGTGATGACGATTTATCTCAATGGGGTGCAATGGCACACTGGAACGAATCGTTTTCGGACCATGGAAGACATTACAAAATTCACCTTGGGATCCGCAGCAGGTTGGAGCAATTCTTACCGAGGCTCTGTGGATGAATTCTCGGTTTGGAATGCTGCGCTGCCAGCCGCCACTATTCAGGAGTGGATGAAATATAGCATCCCTTCAGATCATCCTTTCATCGACAATCTCCAAGTGTATTACACCTTTGATGAAGAGACAGGACCTGTGATCGATCACAGTGGAAATGAGCGTCACGGCTGGATGCTTGGTAATGCCCAGCGAATCCGAATGAAGGGGCGCGATCTTTTTCTGAATCAATTTGCGACTACCACGCGCCCAAGATTTACCTTTTATCGCGGCTCATATAGTTCCGAAAACATCACTCAGCAAGTAAGCACGAATGTGCCTCAGCCTGCCGTGAGTCTGGCGGAGTATGCAGTGAATGGCAACTCCATCGAATTGGTGAATGTGGAATATGTGTATCTCCCTTCAAACGCAAGCGTTATTGGAGTGGACGGAGAAATTATCAGTTCCATCTTCATCGATGCGGATGAAGTGATCGTGAACGAAGATCTTGCTTACTACAATCCACCTTTCGAAATTCTCGAGCGTTACGAACTGGGCCGTTATATCACGCCGTATGGCATTCAACTCGATATGGGAAGCGGCTGGACGTGGGTATATGATGTGACCGACTTTGCGACCTTGCTGAGGGATTCTGTAGAATTAGAATGCGGCAACTGGCAGGAATTACTTGACCTTAAATTTCTCTTCATTGAAGGCGAACCAGCACGCGAAGTGAAGCGCATTGAAAATGCGTGGACTGGCAATTGGGGATTGAGTGGTTTTAATGATGTGGTGCAGCCGCTCACCTTCACTACTCAAGCCGGTGAGGTTGGGGTAAAATTGCGGACTACACTTACCGGACATGGTTTTGGAAACAACGCCAACAACTGCGGTGAGTTTTGCTACAACACCCACAATCTGGCTGTGAATGGAAGCGCTCAATGGAATTGGCAAATTATGCAGGAGTGCGACCAGAATCCGCTTTTTCCCCAGGGCGGAACGTGGATTTACGGGCGCGCCGGTTGGTGTCCGGGTATGGAAGGACGCACGGAAGAATTCGAACTCACTCCATTCTTATCCAACGGACAAGTGACTGCGGAGTACGGTATTCAGACTGATCCATTTGGGAATTACGTGACAGAGTCGCAGGTAGTTTATTACGGCCCGATCAATCATTCGGTAGATGTCGGGGTGGAACAAATTCTCGCTCCGAGTGATTTTCTGCTCAATAGCCGATTTAATCCCATGTGCGATAATCCACGCTTTGTGCTCATCAATAAAGGCAGCACGCCACTATCGGAAGTTACTATCCAGTATCGAGTAAGTGGAGGAACGGTGGAGTCATTCACGTGGACAGGCAACCTCGGCTTTATGGAATCCGAAGAAGTAGAATTGCATTATGTGCAGCCCATAATCTGGTCGGGCGATGATGCCACTCCAATGCGGTTCTATTTGGACGTAGTAGCGGTAGGTGATGCAAATCTTTCGAATAATCACTCCGAATCGAGCTTCCTGCGTCCGGTATTCTATACCTACATGGAAGATGAAAACGACGAAGACGACAATCGGGTTATTGTTATTTTAAAGACTAATCTGGCCAATCAGGAAACCTCATGGACCATTTTTGACATCAATGGAAATGCGGTTCACAGTCGGAGTAGTTTCCCACAAACCAATACTATTTACCGTGATACGATCGCGTTGAATGCCGGGTGCTATACCTTTCATTTGTTTGACGCCGGAGGTGATGGCATGTCCTTCTTTGCGAATAACGACGGAGCAGGCTATTGCAAATTAGACCGCGTATCCGGAAGCGACTTCATTTCATTCGAGCGTGATTTCGGTCAAGACATTCTTCATTCGTTTCAATTTGGAACCGAGTTGGTTTCGGTCACTGAAATGATGACTGAAGATTTACTTGTTTCAGTTTATCCGAACCCTGCCAATCATTCATTTACAATTAAGCCCGGAGGGTTTGACCGGGAGTTTGAAATACGAGTGACAAATGTATCCGGTCAGCTCGTGCACACGCAATCAGTGCAATCGAATACACCGGGAGAAGGAATTGTTGTGCCTTGTGCAGATTGGGCGCCAGGGATGTACCAAATCAGTGTCAGCGATTCTCATCGTCAAGCTTCCTCCCGACTCATCCGAAATTAACAATGGATACAACCACATACCGGCAACATATCGAACGCCGATTGGTCATTACTGATGAAGAGTTTGAGACCCTGCTGCAATTTGTAACTCCGCGTGTTATAAAGAAGAAAGAAACACTCGTGCGTGCCGGTGAGGTCTGTCATGATCAGGCCTATATCGTAAAAGGTTGTATGCGCGCATTCCTGTCAGACGAACGGGGAGTAGAGCATGTGATTCAATTTGGATTTGAAGATTGGTACATCGGTGATATGGCCAGCTTTCTCACTGGAGGTCCGGCAGACTATACCATCGAGGCATTGGAAGATTGCGAATTACTCGTTATCAAGCGCGACGAAACCGATGCGTTGTATGAGGCGCTGCCCAAATTAGAGCGGTACTTTCGGATAATGATTCAGCAAGCCTTCATTGCGATGCAGGCCCGCATTGTATCCACTATGAGTCAATCGGCAGAAGCTCGCTATTTGCAATTGATTGAAAAATATCCCAAGCTAGAGTTACGTGTGGCGCAGCACCATATCGCATCCTATTTAGGTATCACTCCGGAAGCATTGAGCAGGATTCGCAGGAAATTGGTGAAAGGCAATGCGTAAGAAACATTGAATTGGTTATCTCACTTCTTCTCCCACTCTGGCTGAAGGATCGAATAGCATTCTGAGTCTTCGCTGATTCCGTTGACCACATAATCTTCGCGCGTCGTTCCCTCCTTCACGAATCCATTGCGTTCGAGAAGTTTCACTGATGGAATATTGTCAACAGCCACTAGTCCTGCAATTCGATGCATTCCCAGTTCTGCAAATCCATAGGTAATTGCGGTGGGAAGCACTTCAGACATATAACCTTGGTGCTTGTCTGAATCTTGGCGCAAGGAGTAGAATAACTCCGCGCGTCGGTGGGTTCTGTTCCAAGTATGAAAACCACATTCACCAATCACACGATTTTCAGATTTTAGAATAATCAAAAAATAAAACAAGGAAATGCGATGAGTCTCCATGCCTTGTTCATGCATGGTTTTCAAATTCTCGAAACCCGCGTCATCGGTCTCAAAAAACTGCTTGATTTCAACGCTTGATTTCGTTCTGAAAAGTTCATTTATTAGCGAAGGAGTGACGCCTTTGAGAAGACTTCGATGTGTGGATAGAAAGATTGAATCTGACATCACTAATTAGACTTGAAAAAGCTCATTTGCACATTAGCACATTACCCCACTCTCCCCGGATACACTTCCAGCGCCCTTTTGAGGCATTCGACAGCATTCACGAGAGATTCCTGGTTCAACACGTAAGCCAACCGCACCTGGTTTTTTCCTTTGGATGGATTGGCGTAGAATCCGGTGGCCGGCGCCATCATCACCGTTTGATTGTTGTATTCAAACGACTCGAGAATCCATTGACAAAACACATCTGCATCATCGATCGGAAGTTGAGCGATGCAATAGAATGCACCTTTCGGCTTCGGACAGATCACGCCGGGAATAGTATTTAATCCATCTACGAGAATATTTCTGCGTTCAACATACTCCTCCACTACTCCATCGAAATACGACTGTGGTGTATCGAGAGCTGCCATCGAAGCGAGTTGTCCGAAAGTCGGCGGACTCAATCTCGCCTGCGCAAATTTGAGTGCTGCAGCCATCACCACTCTGTTGCGGGTAACCAATGCCCCGATACGCGCGCCGCACATGCTGTATCGCTTGCTCACGCTATCAATCATCACGGCATGGTCAGATAGGCCCTCAAGATTCATCACACTGTGAGAAACCGCACCATCGTATAGAAACTCTCTGTACACTTCGTCAGAGAATAGAAAGAGATTATGCTTGAGAACAATGTCGCGCAATTGCTCCAATTCATCCTTACTATAGAGGTAACCAGTTGGATTACCTGGATTACAGATAAGAATTCCTTTCGTGCGTGAGGTGATGAGCTTTTCAAACTCCGCAATTGGAGGAAGGGCAAAACCTGTTTCAATAAAAGCCGTGACAGGAATCACCTTCACACCAGCCATTACCGCAAAACCATTGTAGTTGGCATAGAATGGCTCCGGCACAATCACTTCGTCACCCGGATTGAAACAGGTCATGAAGCCAAACACGAGCGCTTCTGATCCCCCTGTGGTAACCATGATGTTTTCAGTGCCCAGATTAATTCCCTTTGAGGAATAATAATTCACGAGACCTTCGCGATACGGCAGCATACCCTCCGAGTTGGAGTACTCCACTACTTTCAGGTCGAGTTCCTTCATACGATCCCGCACAATTTGAGGTGTTTCGATATCCGGCTGACCGATGTTGAGGTGATACACTTTGCGTCCGGCCTTTTTTGCTATTTCTGCAAAAGGCACCAGTTTGCGGATGGGAGACGCAGGCATGATATGAGCTTTTTCGCTGATGGTTGGCATGGGTGAGTAATTTCAAAAAGTAAGGGGGCAAAGGTAACAGCGATCGCAGGAAGGATCAATCTTCTCCTTTAAGGCATGTGGAAGCAAATGTTTCGGAATGCCAATTCGACTTCGATAACAACCCTCTAGAAGTCCGAATTAAGTGATTGATGTAACAAATCACGTCGCAGGTATAACTCCACGCTCTTCTCAGTAGCGCAGATTTACCCCAAACTAACTTTAACCATTATGAATAAATTTATATTCCTGTCATCATTAGTAGCAATTGGACTTTTATTTCCAAATAAGCATTTCTCTCAAACACCTAATCTCGGAACCACTTCTTCTTTTGCCCTTTTTACAGCCGTTGGTGCATTTGAGAACTCAGGAGCCAGTAGTGTAACTGGCGACATCGGCACGAACGCGGGTGCATTTGCCGGATTTCCTCCGGGAATAGTCAACGGCGCAATCCATGTTGTCGACGGTGTATCGGCCACTGCCGCTACAGATGTAGATGTCTTATATAGTTATTTGAGTGGGTTAACATGCGGAGCGGGCATTGGCACCACACTTGGAAACGATCAAGTCCTTCTTCCAAACATCTATTGTACAGGTGCAGCCTCTACGATCAACGGAACGTTGATTCTCGATGGACAAGGTGACCCGAACTCGATTTTCATATTCCAAATAGGCGGAGCCCTTAGCACAAGCGTGCTTTCTCAAATCGTATTAATCAATTCAGCTTCGCTGTGCAATGTGTATTGGCAAGTCAACGGACAATATTCATTAGGTGAAGGATCCATATTCAGAGGTACCCTAGTAGCCAATGGTGCAATTTTTCTCTATGAAGGAGCCTCCTTATATGGTCGTGCACTGTCCCGTGAAGGAGCCATTTCCACATTCAACAACATTGTAGAAATCGCTCAAGAGCCTGTTGCGTCCACTATCTCTGCGGGCGCTAATTCCACTAGCCTATGCATAGGAGAAAGTGTGACGCTTTCCGGAAACCTTGATGGCGTTTGGAGCACCGGAGCGACTACTGGTTCAATCACAGTGAGCGCAGCAGGGGACTACTTCGTAACCAACACCGAAAACTGCGGAAGTATTGAGTCAAATCATATTGTGGTAACTGTGAATCCTCTTCCCATTTGTGAACTCACAGGCGACCTTTCTATATGCGACGGTGAGTTCTCTCAACTCTGCGCATCACCCGGCGCAGCGAGTTACCTATGGAGCAATGGCGGGACAAGCAATTGTATCTCTGTCGCAACAGCAGGGC
>Ga0105049_10008098_pt1 | contig 12190 bp, 8 predicted proteins | sample MAT06_FD_78087 | JGI IMG/M metagenome (GOLD analysis project Ga0105049, IMG submission 78087) | Freshwater microbial communities from Lake Fryxell liftoff mats and glacier meltwater in Antarctica - MAT-06 | ecosystem: Environmental > Aquatic > Freshwater > Ice > Liftoff microbial mat | place...
GAATCCAGACCGTCGAAATCGGACGTAAGTCGTTAGTGGGTTAGGTTGGTTCCGAAATTCGGGAATGAGTCCACGGATGGGTGGGTGGGAAGTGCCTGGAGTCAATCAGCGGCTACCATGGACGGAGAAATATGACGGTGAAAGCTCGTAACCGCGTCGTCGATTATCTCGTGTATTTGGCGGTGCGTTCGTTCGTTTGCGTCGTACAAGCCGTGCCGATGCGTGCCGCTATCGGTTTCGCATCGGGTATTGCGTGGGTCATTTATACCTTCAATAAACGCCATCGGGTTGTGGCCGCAGAGAACTTGTCTGCGGCGTTCCCGGAGAAGCACGAAGCGGAAATCGATCGGCTCGTTCGCGGTTGTTATCGGCACTTTTGCTCGTTGCTCATCGAGATCATACTGCTTCCACGCAAGCTCTCGATCGATTCGTGGCGCAGTTATGGCAAGCTCGTGAACGCGAACGCGATGATGAGCCTGCTCATGTCCGACCGCCCGTTATTGATGGTAACGGGGCACTTCGGCAACTGGGAAATGGCCGGTTACACGCTCGGCGCTCTCGGATACAAAACGTACGCCATCGCTCGTACACTCGATAACCCGCACCTCGAAGGTTACATGAAGACGTTTCGGCAGCGAACGGGCCAAACGATCATTGCGAAGAAGGACGATTTCGACCGGTTGGAAGCCGTCATGCAAGGCGGCGGGAAGGTGGCTACGGTCGCCGATCAAGATGCGGGGCCGCGTGGCGTGTTCGTAGATTTCTTCGGTCGGCCTGCATCGGCGCACAAAGCCGTTGCACTTATGGCGATCGAATTTCAGGCCCGCATCTTCGTTATTGGCGTACCACGAGTGGCGTTGCCAATGCGATATGAGTTCATCTGCGCCGATGTCATCGACCCCGCTGATTACATCGACAGCCCCGACCCCGTAAAAGCGATCACGCAGCGTTACCACACGGCAATCGAATCGCTCGTTCGCAAGTACCCCGAACAATACTTCTGGCTCCATCGCCGCTGGAAAACCCGTCCGAAATCCGAGCGTATTGCAGGCACGAACTGAGGAAATACTATGGTTCATTCAACTCTTACGCTCACGCGCCGAAACTGGCTTGGTGCGGTGACAGCGGCTGTGGTGGGGACATCGGTTGATGCCGGTGACAAGCCGAAACTGCGAATCGACACGCACACGCACTTCTATGATCCCACTCGCCCGGAAGGCGTGCCATGGCCAGGGAAGCAAGATTCCACGCTGTATCGGAAAGTGATGCCGGCGGACTACGAGAAACTCGCAAAGCCGCACGGCATTAGCGGGACGGTTGCCATCGAAGCGAGCGCGTGGGTGGAAGACAACCGCTGGCTGCTCGAAGTCGCCGAGAAAAACCCGATTGTCGTCGGGGTCGTTGGCCGATTGATTCCGGGCGATGCCGACTTCGCGATCAACCTCAAAAGGTTCCATAAGAACCCGCTGTATCGGGGTATCCGCGTCACGCATGAGGAAATCCAGCTGGCAGCGAATTTTCCTCGATTCCAGGCCTTCGCGGACACCGGTCTGACACTCGATGTCAACGGCGGACCGGAGATGTTAGTCGATGTCGCGAAGTTGTCGGATCGGTTGCCGAAACTGCGAATCGTAGTCAATCACATGGCGAATGTGTTGATCGACGGCGAGGAACCGCCGAAGGTGTGGCTCGACGGTTTGAAAGCTATCGGCAAACGCGAGTTCATTTGGTGCAAACTCTCCGGATGGATGGACAGTTCCCGAAAACGCGGTGGTAGGGCACCAAATACCCTCGATTTTTACCGCCCTGCCGTCGATGCGGTGTGGGCCGCGTTTGGAGTAGAGAAACTCGTTTTTGGCAGTAACTGGCCCGTTAGCGATCTCTACGCGCCGTTCGCAACAGTACACGATTTGGCCGCGAAGTACCTCGCAGAAAAAGGACAGTTGGCAGAGGATAGCGTTTTCGGGACGAACGCCTATGCTGCGTACCAACTGAAAAAGTGACCTGGAATTCGCCGTGACATCTCGAATCGCGTGATGTAACATCGTGCCATAGGACCCGTCCTCTCGGCACACACCTGCGCTCGACTCATTATCGAGTGCAATCTGCGCCGACGAGTATGACGGGTCCGACTTTTATGCAATTTAGGACAAATCGAGAACGCGGTTCATACGATCTGCGACGTCTTTTAGAACTTTCTCGCCACCGCCACCGACTTCTGCCGTGGCCCAGCCGTTGTAGCCGATTTCGGCGAGTGCCTTTAACACTTCAGGCCAATCCTCATCGCCCTCACCGATGTCGACCCACTTCTTGGTTTTGCTGTAACCTTTGAAGTCGAACTTCAGCATTCGCTTGTCGAGCTTGCGAATCCACTCGGCCGCTGGCACGCCGTACTTCAGCATGTTGCTACAGTCGAAATACGCACCGACGAACTCGGACTTAAAGTCGTCGACGTACTGAATGAGTTGCTCGGGTTTCGTAATGAAATCGTTCCAGACCACTTCGATTGCGATCTTCACGCCGAGCTTTTCGGCTAATGGTAACGCCTTCTTGACCTCAGCTTGCGAACGGGCGTAACACTGGTCGTACGTGACGTCTTTATTGACGACGCCAGGAACTAGCAGCACGGTATCTGCTCCGACTTTCTTTGCATCGCGAAGCGCCCCTTCGAGTGCCTTCAATCCCTTTGCCCGCACCGCTTCATCGGGGCTGGAAAGTGTGTCGTTCCAGTGAACCGAATCAACGACGCCGTGAATCGCGATCCCCGTTGCCTCTTTGGCTTTAACGAGATTGTCGAGATCGACGCCACTGGGGCTGTCGATTTCCACGCCTTGGAAACCGAGCTTTCTCACGAGTTCGAGCTTATCCAGGTTCGATCCTTTGATACTGATCATCCCGAACTTCACGGCCTTTTTGAGCTTCGCTTTCTTGCTCGGTTCCACGGCCCAGCCGGCTTCTGCGGCAACGATCGCAGCCGTCGTGGCCGCTGTGGTGCGTAAAAAATCGCGACGTCCAATCGGTACGGTCATTCGTCACTCCTGGTATCGAGGGAAAACAAGAACCCCGATGCTACAGGGCGGTTCGTTTCTGAACGCGCGTTGCGGAATCGGGGTCGGCGAGTGGATTAGACTTGGCCGGGCTTGGCGACGCCGGGAACGACGTTCTCGCCCCATGCGTATTGCTTCGGCGAGAGATCTTCCTTGTTCTCAAGCATCTTCTTCCACGTCAGCCGTTTGCCGGTGTAAGCCGACTGCCGGCCCAGGATCGCCATCATCGTGCTGTTCGCGGCCGATTCCATATCATTAATCGGCTTGCCCGCGCGCAGGGCCTGAATGAACTCGACGTGCTCCTGATAATACATATTCGGGTTTTTGCCCTCGAATTCCCACGTCGTGCCGCCGGTCTTGATCTTGTGATCCATCAGTTGGGCGGAGCCTTTCGTCCCGAAGATATGGTCGCTAACGTCGCTATCGCAGCGTGGCATCTGGCGACAATTCGAGAACAGCTTCTGCCCGCCCGCGTATTCGAAAATGATGCTGAAGTGGTCGTAAATGTTGCCGTACATCGGATCGACGCGAACCTGACGCCCACCGAGACCGGTCGCTGCAACGGGCATTTCGCCCTTCATGACCCACGCGGCTTTGTCGAGGTTGTGGCAGTGTTGCTCGACGATGTGATCGCCCGAAAGCCACGAGTAGTAGTACCAGTTGCGGACCTGAAACTCCATTTCGGTCCATTCGGGCTTGCGACCGCGGTGCCAAATGTCGCCCGTGTTGTAGCTGACGTGCATCGCGGCCACATCGCCGATCTGTCCGTCGTGAATCCGCTTCACCGTCTCGCGTTTGGCGAATTCATATCGGTAACAGAATCCCGACGCGCACATCAGGCCCTTCTTGGCGGCTAACTTTGCGGATTCGATTACCGACTTCACGCCGGGAATATCGACCGCCATTGGCTTCTCGGCGAAAACGTTCTTGCCCGCTTCCACGGCATATTTCAGGTGAACGGGGCGAAAGCCGGGCGGCGTGCAGAGCAGCACGATATCGCAACCGGCGTTGTCGATCAGTTGCTTGTAGCCATCGAAGCCCGAATACAAGCGATCCCCAGTGTCGACTCGCTCCTTGAACTGCCCTTTGACTACATCGTGTGCTGCTGCAAGTACATCGGGGAAAATGTCGCACATCGCGACGAGTTTGACTTGCGGGTCGGCCTTCAAGGCATCGCTGGCGGCACCGCGACCGCGACCGCCACAGCCGACGAGGCCAATCTTGATGACATCGCTGCCTGCTGCATGAACCGATGGCGCGAGCAGACTCGTTGCCGCTGCGGTTGCAGCCGTGGCCTTCAGAAACGAACGGCGGTTGCTGCCGTGTGAGTTGGCGTTCGGCATCTTTTTCCCTAAATAGTGATCGAAAATGAAACGAGAGTAGGTTCTTACAGAATACAGCCATCGTTCCGGAATTCACAACTGTTTTTTGTTTAAAAACGGTTTAAGTAGCAGAAAAAGTCCGTTACGAATTGACGTAAGTCACAATCGTGGAGGCTTCAAAACCGGTTTTTCGTGTGTTTTTCGGGCTTTGGAGACACCAAAAGTCGCCTTTTTGATCGCAATCCACTGATTCGTTTGCCGTATCTCGAACTCGGATATTGGGTTACGTCGAATGCCATCGATCTGAGAGACGGCGCAAGTACCGACATTTTCGTGACGTCTATCGACCGACACACGACATCGAGACGACCGACACACGACATCACACGACATTTTGGAGACACTTTTGCGCACGTCGCGAATTCTGACTTACGTCACATCGCCTTGGATTTTTTGACTTTGCGAATTCGTGTGGGTGGTGCCAAAGTGAGATTCGTTTCGGTGCCATCTGGCCTTCGGAGCGTATCGCAACTTGGTGCCCCGCGCTTCGTTACGCAAAGCCTCCGTGGCGCGGCTAAACGTCGCTTCAATTTAACCCCGTGCCAATGTCGCCTTCGCGTTTTCCGGTCAGTAGGGACTTCACTGCGGCGTTCATTTGCAGTTCCGCTAATGGTGCGGTCACTTGGCCGAATTCATCGACGGCGCGTTGTAATTGCTCGACATCGTCTCCACTCATTGCGGTTCGCAGGACATTGATCGCTGCGACGACGCCCGTTCGTTCGTTTGCGGGGAATGCGTCGCCGACGAGGGTAAGGGCTTTCTCCGCGTGTTTTAGATCGGCCTCGGCTTTATTCTTCAACTCGATGAAACGTCTGGCCCGGAAGTCCGAATGCGCGTGTTCGACGCTTTCGAGAACGAGCGATTCGACTTCGTCTTGCGACAGGCCGTGTGCTGCTTTCACCTCGACCGATGCTTGTTGCCCGCTGCGTTGTTCCTTCGCGGTCACGGTCAACATACCGTTGGCATCGACGAGGAATGTGACATCGACTTGCGCCATCTGTGCGAGCATCGGCGGGATGCCTGCGAGTTTGAACTGACCGAGCAAGCGACAGTCCTTTGTCAGTTCGCGTTCGCCCTGATAGATGTTGACGATGATCGCGGTCTGATTGTCCGCAGCCGTCGTGTATCGCGTCGTTTCGCGGCAAGGGACCGTCGTGTTCCGGTGAATGAGTTTATCGACGACGCCGCCAAGCGTTTCGAGACCGAGCGATAATGGTACGACATCGAGCAACAGCATGTCGCGACGGCCGCTCGTAAGAATGTCCGCCTGCACGGCGGCCCCCATTGCGACGACTTCATCGGGGTTCAAATCCGAGTGTGGCGTACGGCCAAAGAATTCGCCGACGCGTTGCCGAACGTACGGGATTCTCGTCGATCCGCCGACGAGAACGACTTCGTCGATCTGCTTCGTCGTGAGTTGGGCATCGCGTAACGCCATCCGGCATTTCTCGAGTGACCGATCGATATGCGGTTTGAGTAATGCTTCGAATTCGCTTCGGGTAAACGTCCGGGTATACTGCTTCAGCGGCAAATCGAATGTTGCGGTTTCGCTACTGGATAAGGCGATTTTGAGTTTCTCGGAGGCATCGCGAAGGTGCTGGAGTAATTCGGGTTCACGATTCGAGAGTTCGAGTTTTAACTCGGATGCCACGACTTCGGCGATGGCACGATCGAAATCGTCGCCGCCGAGGTAGGTGTCACCGTTGGTGCTGAGCACCTTGAATACGCCATCGGAAAGCGTCAGAATCGAGCAATCGAAGGTACCGCCCCCGAGGTCGTAAACCGCCACGGTACCAGTCGTTTTCCGGTGTAGTCCGTAGGCCAACGCCGCGGCAGTCGGTTCGTTGACGATACGCAGAACGTCGAGGCCGGCAATGCGGCCGGCATCGCGCGTCGCCTGCCGTTGTGCGTCGTCGAAGTAAGCGGGGACGGTAATCACCGCCTTCGTAGGGCTGCCCGCCCGCTTGCGGATTTCCTTCAGAATGATCGCGGAGAGTTCTTCGGGCGTGTGTTCCTTGCCGCCAATCGAAACGCGTAGGACTTTGCGGCCGCCTTCGACTTCGCGTTCGACGATCTGGTGCGGGATGTGTTTCAGCTGCCCTGCCAAATCGGAGAGCGTGCGGCCCATCAACCGTTTCACGCTGAAGATCGTATGCGTCGGATCAGCGAGCGCACGCTCCTTTGCGGCGGTGCCAACGAGCACGGTACCATCGTCGTGAAAGCTCACGCAACTCGGCACGAGGGCAGTGCCTGCTTCATCGCGAACGACGACCGGCATCCCGTTCTTGACGTATGCCGCCAAGCTGTACGTCGTGCCGAGATCGATCCCAACCACTTTCGATTCGCTCATGATTGTGCGTCGCACCGTCTAGAGGAACGTTGACTTTGTCGCTATCCCTCATCTTAGGTAAACCGTAGACTGTACGGCGAAGCCGCCCCGAACGATCGAGACTGAACATGTATCGCTACCTGCCGTTCGCGATGCTGATTGCGATCCTATTGACCGGGTGTTCCGGTGAGAAAGCCATTCCTCCGGTCGCCAAAGACGATTCTTCAAAACCGGAAACGGCGTTCGGCCCCGATTGGTTTCGCGATGTGACCGCCGAGTCCGGTATCGATTTCATTTATAAAAATGGCGAAGAAGCGAACCATTTCGCGATCATCGAATCGCTCGGCGGTGGCGTGGCGCTGTTCGATTTTGACAGCGATGGCTTGCTCGATATTTTCTTCCCCAGTGGCGGTTTTTACGAAGGGAAAGTCGTTCGCGGTCACCCGTGCCGCTTGTACAAGAACCTCGGCCGGATGAAGTTCAAGGATGTCACCGTAGAGGTCGGGCTAACCGGAAACTGGCAGTATTCCCACGGGGCGGCGGCGTTCGACTACGACAACGACGGTTACCTCGATCTCCTCATTACCGGCTATAACCGCTTGATTTTGTGGCACAACGAACCTGACGGCAACGGTTCGCGACGGTTCGTAGAAGTCACCAAGAAAGCAGGCCTGAACGATACGCTCTGGAGTACGAGTGCCGCATGGGGCGACCTCGATAGCGATGGCTACGCCGACATCTACGTTGCGCACTACGGCGACTGGGGGTTCGACACCAACAACCCCGAATGCAATTACGATGGCAAAACGCGAGACGTCTGCCAACCGCGAAAGTTCAAGCAATTACCGCACAGCGTCTATCACAACAATCGCGATGGCACGTTTACGGACATCAGCGCAAAGCTCAAATTACGCACCGATGGTAAGGGAATCGGCGTGACCCTGTTCGACGCGAACGGGGACGGCAAGCCCGACATTTACGTTGCAAACGATACCGACGATAACTTCCTGTACATCAATCGCACCAAGCCGGGCGGGGAAATTATGCTCGAAGAACTCGGCATGAACGCCAGTGTGGCCCGCGACGATCGCGCGACGCCGAACGGCAGCATGGGGCTCGATATTGCCGACTACGACCGGGGTGGACGGCCTTCGATTTTCGTAACGAACTACGAGCAAGAACTGCCGGCACTCTACAAAAATCGCTGCGAAGGCGATCGGATCACGTTCAACTACGCGACGACATCGGCGGGCATCGGCGTGATCGGTGCGATTTACGTCAGTTGGGGCACGGGCTTTGCCGACTTCGACCACGATGGCTGGGAAGATCTGTTCATCGCCAACGGGCACGCCATCCGTTTTCCCGTCGCGAAATTTGGCCGACAGCAACGGCCCGTCCTACTCAAAAACAACGCGGGCAAGTTCGTGCCGATTACCGAACAGGGTGGAAAATACTTCGCTGACAAGCACAACGCACGCGGTGCGGCGCTCGGCGACCTCAACAACGATGGCAAGACCGATATCGTATTCAGCCATCTCAACGAACCGGTTGTCATCGTGCAAAACGTCTCGCCCGGTGGCAATCACTGGCTCGGTATCGAGTTGGCGGGGGCGAAGAATCGCGATAGTGTCGGTGCCAAAATCAGCGTAGAATCGGCGAATGGCACGCAGCATCGGTTTGTCAAAGGCGGTGCGAGTTACGGTTCCACGAACGATCCACGGCACATCGTCGGCCTCGGAACCACAAATGCGGTTAGCAAAGTGATCGTGCAATGGCCATCGGGTGCGAAGCAGGAATGGACCGACATTCCCATCGATGGCTATTCGCGATTGAGCGAAGGCGAAGCCAAGGCCACGCAACGACCGCGAAAATGAATCAATGCCCGCGTCGGATGTCCGAGGGAGGGTAGCGAACCTCAATGCGGTAGACTTTTTTCACTCGGCAACAAATTTCCCACGTTACCGGATCGACGCGTTCGGGAACTTCGACGCGGTGGATATCGACCATCGCGTGGAAACCGCGTTCCCAAAGAATGTCGATGACCATGCGCAGTGCCAACGGGTCGTCGAGCAGGCACTCTTCGCTATTGATTTGCGCATGACCGGACATCGCGTGTGCGTGGACGATAGGGATGATTTTGCTTTCGACCAGTTTCACGACGTTGCGGAACGTGTCTTCGTGGAGTTCGACGTATTCTTCGAGCCGCGTCACGAGTTCTTGGCGTGCATGTAACCCAAGTTTCGTGGCCACGGGAATGCTGCGAATGAGGTCGAACACTTCCGGACTGAGTTCGAGCGAACTCTGGTACGCGAATTCGCGGAGTATGTTCCGCTGCACTTCCGGCAGGTCGCCTTCGGCATCGATAAAGTGGAAGTGGAAGATCTTTCGCAGCGACTGCAATGCGTCGAAGTTCGTTTCCTTGAACACCTTGTAACGCTTGCGGCAAAGCTGTTCGTCGAAGTCCGTAACGCGCTCTTCGCGTTCCTCGCCAATACCAGTTTCGCGTACCTGGCGATTATGCTCGCGAATCTGTTGCCCGCGCGTAAGCTGACGCCGCACGCTGACATCTTCCGAAACGAACAGCAAGCTAATGCGGAACATCGGCTTGCGGAACGCGCGTGAAAGCTCGCCCGCGCGATGCTCCACATGGAGTTCGAGCATCGCGTTGTAGAACATTTTGAGGCATTCGACTTGAACTTTCGTGCGCGGGAAGCCATCGACGATGACGCCATCGTGATACTCCGGGTCGAGCAGTTCTTCCAGCAATAACCCGATGACTTCGCGGTCGCCGACCATCTGCCCGGAGTTCTTGATTGCGAGTGCAGAAGGGGCGGTAAGGAGTGCGCTGATAACGATGGGCGGCGCGGTGATATCGCGAGCTTCGGCAATGAACGCCGCGTTCGTGCCCTTCCCCGCACCGGGCGCGCCACCGAGCCAGATGAACTCGCGCGGGAACTTCAAGTTATCGCGGCCAAAACGTTCTTGCAGGTCGATCCAGATCGCGGAAAAGATCAGGAATGCGTCTTTGATTTCGAGGTCCGCGCTCGGCAGCATCGGTGGCTTGGTCGCGATCGCTTCACTCATGACAATTCTCCGAGATTCAAAACGCCGTACGCTCGTTGTACGCGACGAAACGATTCTAGATCCACTTCTTCCAGCGGAATGCCGCGAGTGAGACGACGACCACGATAGCCATCAGCGAGAGAGCGAACGGGTAGCCGTACGCCCATTTGAGTTCGGGTATGTGCTCGAAGTTCATGCCGTAAATGCCCGCAATCAGCGTGCAAACCGCCCCGATCAGCGAAATGACCGTGAGCGCCTTCATGACTTCGTTGAGGCGATTCGACGCCGCCGCAAGGTGCGTCTGCATCAAGTCGCTGACCATTTCCCGTGCGCCTTCGATCAACTCCGTATAGCGCACGAGATGATCGTAGACGTTACGATAATATACGATTTCGTGCGATTTTACCAAATCGAACTCGCCGCGAACGAGACGTGCCAGCACTTCGCGTTCGAGGATCAGCGTCTTGCGGAGGAATACGACTTGCCGCTTCAACCGCAATAACGTCTTGAGTATCTGCGGCGACGGCTTCGCGAATAGTTTCGTTTCGATGCGGTCTAGTTGTTCGCCGAACCGTTCGACGACGGGGGCGTATTCGTCGACCATTTCATCGAGAACGAGGTGGAAGAGAAAATCCGGCCCACGGCCCGTCGTTTCCGCACGGCGACTGACATAGCCGCGTACCTGGTTGACGCACGGAAGTTCGTCGTAGTGGTGCGTGATCAGGATGTTGTGCGTGAGGATGCCGTTGAGTTGCGGGCGAATCCAGTTGGATCGCAAGCGCCGCGGCTTCTGGGCATTGGTCTCGGTCACATCGGCAGCGGTCGGCTTGTCGGGGCTACAGACTTCCATCGGGAGCGGGTTCGCTACGACGTAAAGATACGCTGGGAATTCCTCGACTTTTGGCAGGTGTGCCATGCCGTCTTCGAAGCGTCGCGGTCGGGTGATGTCTTCGAGTGTCAGCGGGTGAACGGGAAGGAAATCGCGAAAAATCTGTCCTTCTTCTTCGGGCGTCGGGTTCTCGAGATCGATCCAGATGATCGTACCTGCGGCCAAATCAGACGATTGTTTCGGAATCTCAGCCTCAAGTGGGCAACTGGCCGTATTCGTTGCCGAATCCCAACGATAGAAGCGAATCATGGCGGTTACTTCGTGTTGGAGAACGTACCGCCGGAGCTTTCCGAGCCGCTAACTTGGCCGGTTTTCGTGTTGTAGACGAGAGGGTTCCCGCTCTTGTAATCCTTCTCGCGGCCCACGCCGGTTTGACGGCGATACAGCGTCGCCTGGCCGTCGCCGTAGCCTTCCAGAATCACCTGGCTGCCATCGTACTTGATGATGTGGCCGAGGCCGTAATATTCGTCGGTGCGAACCCGTGCGTCACCCTCGGCGATCATCTTTTGCTCGCCTTGCGCACCGGCTTTGTCCTTGTACGACGTGGCCGTCAGCGTGTCGGTACATTGCAGCACCGTGGTTTTCGGCGGCACGTTGTGAGCTTCGATCTTGAGGTTGATATTGTCTGTGGGCAGGTTGAACACGACGATCGATTCGCGGAACACGGCTTTCTGGAAGATCGATTTCCGGTCTTCGATGTCCAGCCGTCCCGCGAATTGCACGATGGTCAATTTCAGCTCTTCCTCTTTCGGCTTCGTGAATGTGGTTGCAGGTGGCGCAGGTGCCGATTGCGGTTGGTCGTCTTTCGCGGAAAGTTGCAGGCCGCGCGTCTCGCCTGGCCCCGTGGCGAGGATCAAACTGCGGTCGTCCTTCACGCGGACTTCGAGCAATCGCGCCTTGATTCGCTGGGCTTTTACCGTCTTCCCACTTCGCGACTCGAAGGTTTCGTCGACGTAATACACATCCCCTTCCGGGCGTGGCTTGCCCAGAACGGCCTCGGCATCTTCGGGTATCGGCTCGCAGATCACTCGCTCGATTTTCGGATCGTCGGGGTTCGGCGCGTTCGGTGACGTTGGCTTCGCTCGCGGTTTTGCCGGAGTGGTTTGTCGCATCTGGTTGAAGTAAATCGGGCGGTCGAAACCAACGTCGAGATGGTGGCACAGCACGTAAGAACGCGACCACGTTTGCTGGGTCGCGACGGCACCCGGCAACGGTTTCGCGGGCACTTTCGACGGCGGTTGCTGCACCGCTTGTACCAGTCCCGTGAACTCGGCGAAGCGTCGCTCGCCGCGGAAGTTCATGCGTTCCTGCCAGAGCACGGTGAGGTCCGAACGCTCGTTGATTGCCGCGCCGCTGAGGTCGCTCGAACTCGGCATCTTTAGCCAGCCCTTCCCCTTGACGGCCACGGAGTTATTCGGCTGATCGATGACGACGTCCGGCCCCGCGAGCTTGATATCCTCGAAGTGAACTTCCGCGAGCA
>Ga0105049_10008099_pt1 | contig 12189 bp, 15 predicted proteins | sample MAT06_FD_78087 | JGI IMG/M metagenome (GOLD analysis project Ga0105049, IMG submission 78087) | Freshwater microbial communities from Lake Fryxell liftoff mats and glacier meltwater in Antarctica - MAT-06 | ecosystem: Environmental > Aquatic > Freshwater > Ice > Liftoff microbial mat | place...
ATTCAATGATTCTGTTGGATGTGTTGCTGCCATACGTCACCGGTTTTGAGCTGTGCAAATTGATTCGTGAAAAGGATAAAAAAGTCCCCATCTTAATGCTTACGGCCTTGGGCACTACAGAAGATAAACTTAAAGGTTTTGATTCCGGAGCCGATGACTACCTGGTAAAACCATTTGAATTTCAGGAATTGGTTGCAAGAATAAAGGCGTTGACCCGGCGCAGTTCGGAGCCCGAAGATGCGGGTAAAATATTGGTGGCATTTGATCTCCAATTAGATTTAGAAAAGAAAAGGGCCATCCGGGGTGGCAAAACTATAACCTTAACCGCAAAAGAGTTTGGTCTGCTGGAGTTTTTGATGCGATCCAATGGTCGGGTTGTGGCAAAGGATGAAATTTCTGCCAAAGTATGGGATGTCAACTTTGACACTGGAACCAACTTTGTGGAAGTCTATATTAACCTGTTGCGAAAAAAAATTGATAAGGACTTTGATCTAAAGCTCATTCATACCCGATTTGGTTTGGGCTATTGCTTTACAGATAAGCCATGACCATCCGCAATAAGCTGACGCTTAGGTTTTTTCTTCTTGTTTTAGGAATCATAGTGATCTCTTCTTTGGTCATTTACTACTTTTCTGAAATGCACAGAGAAGAAGATTTTTATAAACGATTGAGAAACAAGGCCGAAAGCACGGCTAAACTGTTGATTTCTGTGGACGAGGTGAATGTTGAACTTTTGCACAGAATAGAAAAAGACAACCCTTTTACCCTTCCTGCAGAAGGAATCGTGGTCTGGAATTACAAAAATCATGTTTTATACGACACGGACAAAAAAGGAGTTATTGATTTGGACTCAAATCTCCTCGATCGAATCCGGTTGGAAGGAGAAGTCCGATTGGCTAAAGATGGATATGAAATTTTAGGCTTTTTATTTTCAGACAAATACGACCGTTTTGTGGTGATGGTGGCGGCCAAAGATGTTTATGGCAAAACCAGAATCAGGGACCTGAAATGGGTAATGATCTCTGTTTTTGTGTTTAGCCTGGGCTTTATCATTGTTGCGGGTTGGTTCTATGCAGGAAGGGCTCTTTTACCCATTTCAATCATCATTAATCAGGTTAATAGAATAAGCATTTCCAGCCTGAATCTGAGGTTGCAGGAAGGAAACAATGTGGATGAATTGTCTCAATTGTCTCAGACTTTTAATTCTATGCTGGAGCGACTGGAAAGCGGAGTAAAAATCCAGAAAGACTTTATCGCCAATGCCTCCCATGAAATGCGAACCCCACTCACTGCCATGACTGGACAATTGGAAGTGGCACTTTTAAGCAATAGAACAGCAGAAAAATACAAAGCTGTCATAGAATCGGTGCTTGATGACATAAAGAATCTTAACCGGACTTCCAACAGGCTTTTGTTGCTTGCACAGGCCAATACCGAAAATCTGGACATAGAGATGGAAAACCTTCGTATTGATGAGATTGTTTGGCAATGTCAGGAGGAATTGAACAAGCTTCAACCCAGGTATACAATCGAAATCCGAATGAATTTTGATTTGGAACATGAGGAGGAACTTTTAGTTTATGGAAATGGTCAGTTGTTAAAAACCCTGATTACCAATCTGATGGAAAATGGCTGCAAGTATTCTCCCGATCAAAAAATGAAACTTGAAATAGGAACGGATCCTCAGGGCATCGTATTGTTATTTTCAGACAAAGGCATTGGTATTCCCGAACAAGACCTGGGCCAGATTTTTCAGCCATTTTATAGGGCATCCAATTCCAGCAATTCCAGAGGGCATGGTATTGGCCTATCGCTTGTGTATAAAATTACTCAAATTCATAAAGGAAAAATTGATGTGAAATCGAAGCTCGGATCGGGCACCACTTTTATACTTCATTTACCAGGAAATACATGATTTTTTTAATTTCGTTTTAAGTCCTTTTTCATGACTTGATTCTGTCGGTATTATACTTTTGTAAATAATAAAACAGGCTTCAATAATGAATAACAAAGCACCTATCTATCAAATCCTTCTGGGCACCTTGGTGCTCATGCTTTGCATAACTTCAATTGGTACAGCCCATCTTTATTCCAAAAATGAAGTGGTTCACGAAGAACTGAATAAGAAAAGATTGGCGGAAGAATTTTTGCTCTCCTCCAACCTACAGTTTGAGAGAGAGGCCAATAAAATTTGCCAATCGTACGACAATCTTGCAAAGGAAAACATTGCACTTAGGGCCCAACTGAACTCAAAATCAGTCCCAAAAAAGCACACTTCACAAATTTCGAAAAAAAAAGATTAGATGTTTAGATACTTAAATCTCCACAACATCAAATCAAAAAAATAAATTCATTCGTTAATGCCATGAAATACTTAGTCGCTATCTATCAGGAAGAAAATGAAAAAGGAAGTGCTGTATTGAAGGATGCATTTACTAACGAAGAAACCATCATCACCATGCCCGCTGACCGTTTCGAAAAGTTTTTTCGAAAATTCAGGCACCTGATAGGTCAGCGGGTGGAGGTGGCCAATGGCTGGATATTTTCACAAAGCCAGGAGCCTCAAAATTAATTGTGTTTATTTATTATTTACCCTCTTGCATTGAAGGCTTGACAGGGATAGGAATGATTTCATTCAATAAATTGATTTATTTAAGAAGAGTAGAATCGGATTCCGGATTTGATTCAAGATGGTATTGGGCTGATAGTTCTTTGTTCTCTTTCAGCCTTTCTTCCATGTATATGAAATTCAATGGCTTTACATTTCCTGTTCGAAGGCTCAGTACATATAAATTCCTTTCTACGGCACGTTTGATAGTCGCAACACCACCACCTATGGCACCGTATGCCATTAATGGATCATTTTTTTTGAAGTGAGGAATCGTACTTTCGAAAACAATAAAAGTTCCCTGAGTCAATCCCATCGCATACCATTTATGTAATTTATGCTGATAACCATTCAAATACAAAGTGTCTCTTTTTACATAGGCAAATACCTTGGTCATCAAATACCAACGATTAATGGAATCTATGTCTGAGTTTAAGGAGTAGTCATTTCCTCCCCTGCTTTGATTTCCCGGTTTGATCGTTTATGTACCTCTAAATCTGCTTCATATTCCGGTGCTCTATTTTGTAATTGTGCAAAATTCAAGTAAATACCATTTGTAAATTGTTGAGATTGAGCCAAACAGTTGGTTGATAGAATTAGAAAACTATACAGAAGAATTTTGAGTATCATACTTTGGAGTTTTACTGTTATTTCAACCCCAACCTCTTCGTCGTTTCCTTCTTACAAACCAGAAAATTGAAGTAATCGCTTTTTTCAAGTCCATTGGTTTTGCGGATGCTTCCGGCTTCATCGATATTGAAGAAATCGTAATCAATTCCAGCTATGAGTTCTGATACCTTTCTTCCGATCTCGTCATTTTGAATTTCGATCAGCAAATCGGGTTTAAACTGTTGGAGATAAACGCCCATTCCTTCCAAAACTTCAAACTCGTGGGTTTCCACATCCAGCTTAATAAAGTCGATTCCTTTAATCTGGTTGCGTTCTATAAACGAATCCAGTCGTTCCGTTTTTACTTTGATTTCGTACGTTTTTTCCTTGTGGCCATAATGGTCTTCATTTACAGTCACACTGTACACATGGTCCAGAGAGGTAGGAAACAAACTTGCGGTACCGTTATAATTCGAAAGAGCTTCTTCGCAAAGGTTCATCGAAAATCCATTCAATTCCACATTCCGTTTCAGTTTATCCATGATTCTGGGGAGAGGTTCAAAGGCATAAATCTCCGCCTTCGGATTCACCGACCATGAAATGAGCGAAAACAGACCGGTATTGGAACCAATGTCAAAAATCACTTTTCCTTCTTCGCATAACTTCGACCAGATATCAATGGAAACTTTTTCCCAGCCATTTTTCATTCCACCCCAAAACATTTCGTTTTCCACATGGTATCGGAATCCGTAATTGTACATCCGGATTTTCTTTCCTTTCATGTCAAATGTAAATTCTCCTTCAAAATGAAGGTATTGCATATACTTTTTAGGAATGGTAAGAACCGGACGTAAAACACTGAAAATTTGTTTCCTGAGAGGAATCATCTGGTATACTTTTCTGAAAAGCAGACGGAGAGGATTGGTTTTTTCCATAAGAACGATGTGTTGTCTTTCGATTTAGAAGCAGGGTTATTTTGTTTTTCGGGTTCGTTCAAGAAAGTTTATTATCGGAGCCAATCCCTTTGTAATAGAATCCGCCTGGTACGCTTGTTTGAGTTTCACGGCAGCCGCATCTATATAGCTGTAATCCACTTTACGAATGGGTTGGAAATTGGAAGTGGTATTTCCTTTCGTAGCTACTTTCGAAATTTTCTTATTCAGAATTTTTGCTTTCTGGCTGGGAGAAATGGTGTGATTGATGCCCACACTGGATTTCTCGTCGTTCCATAAAAAGGATTCTGATTCTCCTACAGCAAATAATTCGGACTGATCTTTATTTTTTGTGAGTTGAATAAATGCAGCTGAAATGGTATTCACACGATTTGGTTTGGTAATCATAATCATCAAGGCATTTCGCTTTGCCCGGATAATGTCGTGAAGTGAATCCTGAAACATTTCAAGAGTATCCCCTTCAATGTATAAAGAATCATTCTGCAGATGCGCATTCCTGTAAAAGAAAGTCTCTTTTATAGCTCCGGTTTTGCGGACAAAAATACTGTCGGCATACCCATCAAACTGGCCCCGGATATTGGTTTGGTTGAAGAAGTGGTATTGTTCCACACTGTCTTTCTTTGTAGTGATTAATTGAGGAGCGTAAATAATAATTTCCTTTTTTTCTTTATCCACAATATGGGTCACAGTTGGGCCTGTCATATCCATTCCTTCCTTTCGAATGATGGCTTTGGTTCCTTGAGACCTGACAGAATTATCTTTTGATGCTACATCTACATCTCCTTGAAGATCATAATCTTCCCCTATCTGTTTGATTTTTTTTGCTTTTAATACCAGGTCGTCCCGCTTGATTTGCGATCCTTCGATACGGGTTATTTTATTGGCATTCAAATCAAGCTCAATGTAAGAACCAGCAATTTCATCTTTCTTCTTTTTGAAAATGATTTTAGCCTTTTTGCTCATTTTCATCAGTCCGTTGGCTTTGTCGAGATAGATGGTGTCAGCTATCCCTTTGATGGTGTCGTTTTCCCAGAAAGCGTGACCCACAAGTTTAATGTTTTTGGTGCCGGGATAAATAACGGCTCTGTCCGATTGAAATCGAATTCCATTCGCAGTTCCTTCGGTGGTAGAAAAGGAAGTCAGCTGTTTGGATACCATATCGTATTGAAAGAAATTGGACCGGATCTGACCTTCCGGTGTGTCAATCACTCCATGGCCAAGGATATCTGCCTTTTTTGTTTCAGGGTAATAGATGCCGGAATCGCCGGTTACAGTTGCCCCTTTTCTGACCAGCGATAAATTACCTTTCAAAATTGCCTTTTTCGGTTTGTTGTACAGAATGGCTTTAGAGGCCTTAATTGTATCTTCCGCTGTTCGGATGGTGATTTCGCCTTCGATGGTTTTATAGTTTCCTGATTGCAGTTCTTTCCCCTTCCAGAATATTTCCTGTGCAAAGCCAGTTTGGACGGCCATCATAAAAAAAAAGAGGCATAAAGCCCCTTTTTGGATGTGAAAGAAAGTTTTCAGGTTATGAAAATAACTTTTTGAAATCTTCCGGATGCTCAAACGCAAGATAAGCGAGTGCTTTTCGGTTTAAGGCTATGTTTCGTTTTTTCAGATCGCCAATAAATTTGGAATACGACATTCCATTCTGGCGGGCAGCGGCATTAATACGTTGTATCCAAACACCTCTGAATTCTCGTTTTTTGGTTTTCCTATCCCTGTAGGCGAAAACCATTCCTCTTTCAACCGCATTTTTAGCAACGGTCCAAACATTTTTTCTGCGTCCAAAATAACCTTTGGCCAATTTCAGAATTTTCTTTCTTCTTGCCTTCGAGGCAACGTGGTTTACGGATCTTGGCATGGTTACATCATTTTTTTAATGTTGGCCGCTTCAGCAGCGGAAACGAGACCTGTGTGTGTCAACGCTCTTTTACGTTTTGTTGACTTTTTCGTCAAGATATGACTCTTGTACGCGTGCTTTCTTTTCACCTTGCCGGTGGCGGTGAGGGCGAAGCGTTTCTTCACGCCTGATTTCGATTTTAACTTCGGCATTATTTCTGTTTTTCTATTTTTTTGGCCTTGGGGCCATGATGAGAAACATTCGTTTTCCTTCCAGCTTTGGTTCCATTTCTACTTTACCGTCTTCGGTAAGAGCAGCGGTAAACCGTGCAAGAAGGTCCCTACCTCTATCAGAAAAAACAATAGAACGACCAACGAAATGCACATAAGCTTTAATCTTTGCTCCTTCTCCAAGGAAAGATTTAGCGTGCTTGACTTTAAAATCAAAGTCATGTTCACTGGTATTCGGGCCAAAGCGGATCTCTTTAATTACCACTTTTACAGCTTTGGCCTTCAGTTCCTTGTTTTTCTTTTTCTGCTCGTATTTGAATTTCGAAAAATCAACGATACGACAAACAGGTGGACTAGCACCAGGTGCTATCTCCACTAGATCAAGACCTTGATCCTGCGCCAATTTAAGGGCAACATCAATTGAGTAAATACCCACGGTCACATTTTCTCCGGTTACACGAACCTCTTTGGCGGTTATCCGATGGTTGATTCTGTTGCTGACTTCGTCTCTCAAGCAGTTAAAAATAAGGGCCGCAAATATAGATATTTTCAGTGAACTGCCTTAATCTCAAAATTAATTTTCAAAAGTTCTTTAAAATCCTCGCCCAATTGCCTCATATCATCATCTTCTACTTCAAATTCCCAGATGATTTCTGCCTCATTTCCGCCCGATGCAATGGATTCGATCATTTTGCACAGCCGAAAAATATACTCATTCGAGCTGGAATTGAAATAAGTTAATCGGAGGATAAGAGTTGTTTTTGCGGCCGGAGCAATAGAATAGGATTCAACCCAGGAGAGGATTTTAGAAAAAAACTCTTTTGGATTCTCGGGAAAAACTCTTCCACTCATTTTCAATTCACCTGATTCAGGGCTGAATGCAATTTCCGGGGTTTTAAAAGTTGAAAGGATGGTTAGAAGATTCATATAGACTTTTGGTAAAAGATTAAACATACCAATGCAAGATCAGATTCCCGAGGAATCACTTTTAATTTTGACAGTTCGGTGTGCCGGAAACAAATTTCAAGCCCAAGATCTCCCTGGTCCATACCTGGATTTTCAGCTTTAAAAGCTAGTTTCTTGAGGTAATGCTCTTTAAGATCCATAGTATTTTGCAATAAATGAAACTTTCTCTGCAGTTTTTCCGAACTAGGCATTGAAGTCATATTACAAGTTAAAATCGAAAGATGGCCGTTTGGTAAATTTCGTACTCTAAATAAAGATAAGTGTTTACCAGAACGGTGTCGGATCAAATTTTGAAATAATTCCATTGCAACTGATCGGAACCGTCTTCGGAGAGAAGTTTTGATATTCAGTTTTTCAGCCTGAGAATCAAACATTCTGAAAGCATCCTCATCAGAAATTGTGTCTGTTGCTGGTAGAAGGATTTCAAATTATAGCGAATTCATCCAAGGTTTTGGTGTGATGAACAAAGAACATTACTTTTGTCAAATATTTAAACTTAATTCTATGAAAGTGTTAAATTTAATGTTAGGTTTACTAAGCATCTCAGTTATGCTTTTATCTTCCTGCAATGAACTGGAAAATATTAATCTCACGGATGTTTCAGCCCCTCTTGAATCCGAATTTGTTGTTTTCACAACAGACAGCACGGTGGAAAAAGTCGAATTTATTGATGCGTCAACCAACAGCGATTACGTAAATAACCGTAGCAAAATTGATGATGTTGAAATAACCCGACTTGAATATCAGATTAAATCCATCAATCCTACTTCTGCCGATAGTTTGATTGAAGGGCGTTTTGAATTCCTTAATCCGGTAACAAATGCCTACGAGACATTGTCTAATGTCAATAATAAAAAACTGAAATTGAATATAAGCTATGAGATGCCATTTGATCCCATCGTGGCGCAAAAAATGATCGGAGTTTTTAAGTCTTCCGATCCAAAAGTTCAAATACGTTTTAAGGCCAGTGCGAACAAAAAACCTGTTGATTTTCTGATTGCACTTAAATTATACTTGAAATTAAAAGTTAAAATCTAATCCTTCATGTTCAAAACTAGTATCAAACTCTCTTTACTGTCTTTTTTAATCGCATTTGGAGCCCAGGCTCAGGAAGTATTTAAGTTAAATTCTTCCGGCGGTGGTTTCAATGTAATGATTGGTTACCAGGGTTTTAATGGTTCGGATTTTTTTGCAAAAGGTAAGCCATTCGATTGTGGTTATCGTGAAGAAGTGCGATCAGACGCTGCTGATAAACCTGCCAGTCGAAATAAAGCAACGTATACCCAACCCTCTGGTGGTGTGATCACAAGTGGTTTTCAAGGGTACGGAGTTTTTAATAGTTTTATCATTGGAGGAGAATTTAATACCTTTTATGGTTCATCTTCTTCGGGAACTCAGAAAGATTCATCGTATGCTACTGGTTTTATTTCTTCTTTTGGCACAACATCCCGTTATGCCGGAGGAGATGCTCTTTTAAACATTGGATTTGTGGCATTTAGAAAGCGTGGATTTATTGCCTATCCAATGATTGGTGTAGGTTATGGTGCTTCTGGATTATGGCTTCAATCTCAAAGTAACCAACGTTCGTATCCTCTTTTAACAAAAGTTGTTACCGATGGCGATGATAACCTTCAAAATATGATCATTTGGACTCGCAATACAGTTCTTGATTTTGGAATAGGTGCCCAATATATGTTAGGTGCTTCCACCGAAGACAGAGCAAAAGGTTTCAGTCTTGGACTTCGATTGGGATATAAAATGCAACTGGCAACCGATAACGTTCTTGTTAATGCCAACAAAAAAGCAAAAGACAGTTTTACGAAAGCGGATTATCCGAATGGGGTAACAATTCCCTCAATTGGATATTCAGGGCCTTACATAAAATTATTAATTGGGTTTGGCCGTGTAGGTGAGAGCCGGTAGATAATTTTGAATCAACAAGACAAAAAAAGGCGGTTTATCCGCCTTTTTTTGTTTCAATGGCTCTAAAAGAGACTTAAGATCAGTATCAAACACCTGCCAGACACCACACCAAATCAATGAAACACTCAAAACAAATTCCTTTCACTTCAGATTCTGCGTGAAACCTCAATTTTGACCCTGCGTTAGCCCTCCCGAAGCTAGTTCAGGACAAGTATTCCAGTGGAGTTTGAGTCTTAATTATCAGTGGCTTAATATTTTTTTTGAGGTCTTTTCGCCGTTTTAAGTTGGCTTGCTGAATTTTATTATTCAACGAGAAACTTTCTAAGATTTGAAATTCAAAGTGGTTTGGATTTGCCGGCAGTTCTTTCCCCCGATGTATTTACGAAATTGCTGATTTTTCGCCTGGGAATTATCTAAAGTATGCTTAATTTTTGCATGGGAAATTTCTGAAATCCACAAAGCGGTTCCCTATTGAACTGATAAATTTTTAAGGCGAAGAGTTGACAACCAATTATTTGAGGGGAAAATATAGCTGTGCCAACACCTTTGACTTTTGAGAGGTGCCAGGCAAGTAAGAAAATCATCCGCAGACAGGCAGTTGGCTCAACAATTTGAATCCTTTTTTGAGGTAAATTTTGAGTCCGCTCCGAATCTGAAATTCTTTTTTCAGGATTTTGGAAATCTTGACCTCCGTTCCTCCAGACAACTAAAAAAATAACTCCAGAGAAAAAACCATCTACCAAAAGCGGGTGTTTTTTTTGTTTTATACCTGATAAACAATTGAGAAGCTGGAATAAGAGGTCTACTTTAGCCGGATTGCAGATATGAAGTGATTAAGAAACCGCTTTTATTCATTTTTGGGTCTTGTAGGGTTTGGAAGATGTGTGAGGGCTATCAACCAGCATAGACCAGTTTGCCGTTTGGCTCTCAGCTCCGACGTTTTGATGCAGATTTTTTAGATGTTGTTTGTTTTTACATCTCGGTGAAACCCCAAAAAAACCATTCTAAAACTACAAGGCTGCGCTTAACTTTGCATCTACTAATTGATTAAAAAACAAATAGAAATATGCTTATGGATGCCGGAAAACCTTTGACACTGGAAGAAGTGATCCGCTCAAATCTTAAACCCAAAGCGTTGGAGGCAAGTAATTTGGAGCAATTTTATACAGATATTTCTGCCGGGAGAGGAGATAACCCAATGAAAGTTCTTCACAGGCTTTTTGAGGATGCTACAGAAAATCAGCAAATTCTTTTTTCTGGCTATACCGGCTGCGGAAAAACTACTGAACTTAATAAACTTCAGAAAGAGCTGGAAACTGATTACTTAGTTTTGAATTATTCAGTTCAACAAGAATTGAACATGGCGACCTTGAATTATATTGAGCTTTTCATCACCACCATGGAAAAGTTGTTTCAGCTCGCTCAGGATTCAGAAATTCCAATCAACGAAACCCTGTTGAAGAGTATTATTTCCTGGACTGAAGTCAAAGATCTGGAAAAAATCAAGGTTTTTACAAGGGGAATTGAGGTTGAAGCGGGTCTTGAAACCAAAATAGGTCTTCCTTATTTGCTTGCGTTTTTTGGAAAAATGAGGGCTTCGGTGAAAAGCAATTACGATAACAAGGAAACAATTACCCAAACCATAAAACACCGGCTTCCTGAATTGGTGCAGCATTGCAACGACATGATTTTGGAAATTAAAAATCATGTGATTGAGCACCAAAATAAAAAGGGCCTTATCATAATCGTAGAAGATCTGGATAAAACGCCTCTTGAATTTGCGGAAAAAGTCTTTTTTGAAAACACGCCTGTATTATGCAGCCTTGAAACACATATAATATATACGCTGCCCATTTCATTGGTTTACCATCCAAAATCAAACGTGTTGAGAAACAATTTTGAGATTTTTGATTTACCGATGGTCAAGGTAAAAACCAAAGAAGGTGAAAATTTTGAACAAGGAAGAGACCTGTTGTTTAAACTGGTTTTAAAAAGAGTCCCTGAGTTTTTATTTGAGCAAAAAGAATTGATTTACAAATTTATAGACCTCAGTGGTGGCTGTATAAGGGATATTTTTATTATGCTGAACAAAGCAGCAAATACAGCTTTGAACAGAGGCGTACTAAAGATTGGTGAACAAGATTTTCAAAGTGCAAGGTCTTCCCTCATAAGCGGCTACAGGAATACAATATCAGGAAGTTCAGTATCTAAATATTATAAAATACTTGAAAATCTTTATTCTAGCAATGAAAAGCAGGTAGAAAATCCACCAGAAGTCCTGGACCTGAGGCACAACCTATGCATTTTGGGTTACAACGGAGAAAATTGGGTTGACCTTCACCCAGCTGTTCGGGTCATCATTGAAGAACGATTGGCGGCAAGAGCTTTAAAGTAAATTCATTTTCCAATGGAATCCACCGAATACCTGAACCAGCTCCGAACCCTTCATCGGATTTTCAGGCTGTCGGATGATGCTTTTATTTTTGCCTCGGCAAAAGATGAAAAACTGATAGACCAGATCAACCAAAACCTGATTGAACTTTCTGCTCAAAACCAGAAGATTATTTTGCAGGTAGATTCGGCTAAAGATTTCAATATTCCATTTTTTACAAGCTTAGAAAAGGATATTGCCAAAAAGGGCAAAGTGGATGGCTTGATTGTCAATTCCTTACAAAGGGCCTTTCAACATAATTCACAAATTCTTTTGGAAATCAATGTGCAAAGGGAGAGTCTTACTGCACTTGGCATTCCTATTTTATTTTGGTTAAGTCCTGATATGATTTTTGATGTTACCCGGTTGGCAAAAGACATTTACAGCCAAAGAGCAATTTCGCTGATAGACTTTAAAGATGTAAAGGCGGAAGAAATAGGAACTTTTTTTGCGAGGGATGCAAATGAGTCGGGTAATACCCCTGAAAAGTTCAATCCCGGAGAAAAGATTTCTATCCAGGTGCTTAATCGGTCTTTCACCAACTCAACAGATCTGCTTGCCATTTCCAATAAAATCGCCTGGTTAGAAGAACAACTAAGCATTCGGGAATCGAAAGGCCCTATTTC
>Ga0105049_10008101_pt1 | contig 12188 bp, 13 predicted proteins | sample MAT06_FD_78087 | JGI IMG/M metagenome (GOLD analysis project Ga0105049, IMG submission 78087) | Freshwater microbial communities from Lake Fryxell liftoff mats and glacier meltwater in Antarctica - MAT-06 | ecosystem: Environmental > Aquatic > Freshwater > Ice > Liftoff microbial mat | place...
CCGCTCCGCCCAACTGCCATGCAGTTGAATCCCTCGCCGCTTGAACCGGCAAAATCATGCGGAAATCACTCCTTTGAACTGCATCGTTCCGGCTGAGAGCCCGAGCAGGGCAGTTGCAGTCTTTGACAACGGGCGCCCGGCGTGAGCGATCTCGATCTCTAGGCCGACCTCTTCACCCGCAAGCTCATCTCAAGGGATGGCGGCGCGGTGACGCTTTCGCCGTTCGTTCTCGGCGACCAGGTGCGCTGCACGCTGCGGACCTACGAGCGCAGTGAGAGCGGTGATCTGCGTGAGCGCGACCTGCGCGTCCGCACGCTGCGGGCGAGCATTGGTCGCGTGCTCGCAGCGCCGACGACCGGCTGGTTCAAGCTGTGGATCGGCGACACAGGCACGCCGGAGATCAATTTCGACGACACCGCCGATGCTTTCAAAACGGCCGCGCAGGGATCGGGCATTATCGACACGGTGGACAGCCCGGTGACGGGAACGTGGGTGGTGAAGACGACGCGCGCGGATTCCGAGGGACCGTGGCCGATTCATGTTCACACGAACAAACTCGGTCCGATCTCCTTCGTGCGTGTGCGGCAGTTCAAGCAGCTTGGGCATTGGTGGTTTGAATGCCGGCTGATCCAGGCGCCGCTGGCCTTCAACAGCGGCCACGAGCGCGTGCTGCCGGTGCCGCCCACCATCCGCCGGATTCGTGAGGGCGATGCGGGCAACGAGACGCAACCGCAGAGCAACGAAATCCAGGCACTTCATCTGCCGCCGGATTTCCGCGGCACCTATTTCCTGCGCTGGAACTATCGCGTCTCGAAGCTGCTCGGCATCGAGGACGGACCCGACGAAATCGCGGCGGCGTTGAACGCGATGTTCGAGAAGGGCAAACGCTTCGAGGCGACCAACCCCGAGCCGGACAATGCCTACATCGAGTTTGTCGGCGAGTTGGCAGGCACGTCGCAACCGCTCATCACGGTCGAAGTGAATACCTTCGCGCCGGGCGCGCTCACGTTCACGCTGGCGCTGGATCGCGCGGAGATGGCGGCGGCGCTGCGGGCCGTGGCGGAGATCGAGGTGCCGCTTGAGGTAGAGGCGGAGATCGTCGAGGACGGCAAAGACATCGCCAATCCCGCGGTGCCGTGCCGCATCATCACACTCTTCCAGCAGCCGGTGAAGGTCGTGCGCGAGCAGATTTGGGAGGAGATGGAAACGGTGCAGCCCATCGACTGGCTGCGTCCTCCGCAGCCGCGGGACTATCTTCCGTTCACCCCAGACCAGATCATTGTCGGTGTGCAGCACTACGTGGCGGTGTTCGGCGATGGCGAAGCGCACTCGTTTTCCTTCCCTCACCATCTCGGCACCGAGGCGTTCCACCTCGCCGTGCGGGAGAACAAGGCGGCCGGGCGGGTACTCGTGAATGGCGAGGACTTCACCATCACGATTCCCGTCTGCGAACGAAGTGGTGCTCGATTTCCCCACAGCCAAACCCACACCGGCGCTCCAGAGCCTTGCGCTCGTGCTCTCGAGCGCCGGACCGCGGAGCGTGTTCCTTGCCCACACCCACGCGATGGCGCAAATCCTTGGCCTCCTCGATGCGCTCGCCAGCATCTACGGACGGATCGAGACCATAGAGGATCTGCTGCCGACCATCTCGCTGGCCTTGCGCGGGCGCGAACGGAAGCCACGCGCGATCGAAATCCCGAGTCGCATTGAGCTGTTCCCTGGCAGGCTGCCGGCGGACTTCGACGTGAAGAAACTCACCGAAGCAAAGGAACAAGTGACGCTCCCGCGTCCGCCGGGTCTGCTGCCCGCGATTCACGATGCGACCATCGAACCGATCGGCGTGCCGTTGCCGGCTGCGGCGTCGAAAGCGGGCAACGTCTTTCGCAATGACACCACGACACCGTTGCTCGTGCCGGGCGGGCTGGGCCGGCGCGGTGGCTCCCTCGAAGCGCAAGGCTTTGCCGGCAGCGACGGGCGCGTCTGGTATCGGCTGTCCCGCGCCGCCGCGACGAATTCGTTTTATCCCACCGACTTCGAGCGGCAGTTGTTTCTGATCCACGTCAGCGAGGCGATGTGGCAGCCGGGCGAAACCTCTGCGGTGAGCTTCGAGCTGCACCTGCAACTCGTCGCCGCCAACACCCGCGGGCAATACGTGCTCGTCATCGAGACGGGGAATGCACCGGGCCAGACCACTCCTTCGCCAGTCGGGACGAATCTCGCCGACGTGATCTGGAATGCGCGACCGCTCCTCGAACAGCGCATCGTGCTCACGGACCTGTGGCGCAAACACGAGTTCGGCGCGCTCATCCGGCGCGGCCTCAACAAGGTGATGACGGCCGAGCGGACCATTTACACCGCGACCCTGCCCAGCGATGCGCCGCCGCCTGAGCCGGACTTCCTGCTGCGCGCGCGGCCCGTGCAATTCGACACGGAGAACTCCGTCAGAGGAGCCCGCGGGTTCGTCCTCTACAGCCTCACCGATGCCCGCGCGGATTTTCAGTAGCCATGCCGACACCCGCTCCCACCGCCAAGCCGGTCATCAGCAGAATCCAGTCGGTCATCGGCTACCTGCAATGGCAGGCCTTCGAGTTCCAGCCCACGGCCACCAACGCGCCGACCAAGTGGGCGTCCACACCGCTCGCACCGGGCCTCCTCTTCGACGAGGACAGCGGTGCGATTCTCGGCGCGGCGACGATGCCCGGCGTGTATGTCTTCACGCTCCGAGCGGAAAATGCCGTCGGCATTTCCGACCCGGAGACATTCGTCATGGGCATCGAGGCGAGCGGCTTTGTGCAGCCCTCCAACATGATCGAGATCGTGATCGACCTGGCCACGCGAAAGGTCGCACTCGGAAGGGAATCCGGCGCGGCCAGTGGCGACGGCGGCACACTCGAACCGCTGTTCTGGGTCAAGGCCGGCGATCATCTGCTGATGAACGTGCGCTTCCTCAAGGGTGGCGTCGTGGCGGACCTGGAGATCACCGGGCTGAAGTTCGCCCTCAAGGAACTCGAACCCGAGAACGTGCTCATCAGCAGCCTTGCATGGGCGCGCGTCGGCTCGGGCGAGAGTGCTTCGTTCCGCATCCTGGCGCATGTCGAGAGCCCGGAGCTGCGCGGCGCGCTTTCCAACTACGAAGACGATCTCGCCACGCAGTTCCTCGCGCTGGGCGAATTCGAGTGGACGGAAACCAACGCGCTCGAACCCCGGGTCGGCCCGCCGGAGCTGCGCTCTTCGTCGCGCACCTTCGGCGTGATGCTCCCGCGCGATTTGATCCCCAATCCCTGACGCACCCATGGCCCGGCAACTCAACTGGTTCCAAGCGCGGCGGCTCGCCCGCGTCGAAAGCAAACCCATCCGCCGCGAGGCCTGGCGGCACTGGATCGTCTTCAGCCGCGAATCGTTCCTCTGGTTCAAACTCGTGCCGGTGGCTGTCGATCCGCCGGAGGCCGAGAACGCGCATGTGCTCCTCAATGCGGAGTTCAAGGACTTTGAATTCCTCGCCGGAGATTAGACCGACGAACATTGGGATCAGCCGCAAATCGACCCGTGCCCGCCGGGTTACACTTATGATCCCGTGTTGCAACGTTGCGTCGCCGTGGCCAACCCGGGTGGCGGCACTGGCAATCCGGGCGGCGGCTCTTCCGGAGGAGGAGGCAGCACCAATCCGGGCGGCAGCGGTGATAGTTCGGGCGGACAAGCCGCTGGCGGTTCCAGCGCTGGCTCTGGCTCCGGCGGCGTTGGCGGCAGCGGCTGGGGTGGTGACGGAAACCCCGGCGCAGGAAATGGAGGCGGAGGCACGGGTGGAGGCGGCTCGGGTGGAAATGGCGGCGGAAACGGTGGTGGCAACGGTGGTGGCAACGGTGGTGGCAACGGTGGTGGTGGTGGCGGTAATGCGCCCCCGAAAACGAAACCACCGCCGGGCAACTACACGCCTTCCGTCGAGGTCATGCTCGATCCAGGCTTCGTGGATGGACCAAACTGTTACATCCTCGTGCCGCCGCGAGGGACGGCGAACGTCAGCGTCAGCCTTCCTAGTCCGCCCGACGGCAAACTGCGGCTCGCGACCCTTTCCGTAACGTGCTTTGGGCAAACGAGGCTCGGAACAATTGCTCCCGGTGGCAACAACGCGTTTCAGTTTGAAGGTCCGATCAATCCCGGCGGCACCGTCACCGCGACTGCGACGGCCTCCGATGGCAGCCACAACTGGACGGGGCAGGGTAGCGAGAAGTGGCTGAAGCTATGTCTGCTGCCGATCTACTCCTGGTCGGGAACCAAGAATGTGATCCACCGGTGCGACCCGCCGCCGAATGCCTCGGGCGATCCGCCGGTGACCGGCTACGACGAGACCCATCACTACACTACCACCGCGCAGTATGCGGTGAATCCCGAGAAGGGGGCCAAGTCCGGCATGAATACGGGCGCCGACTTTAACAACGGCAACAACGCACAGACCGTGATCACCGATTACCCAAAAGGCACCCCGCAGACTACCGATTGGTTCGTGCCCGCGCCGGGCGGGATCACCTGCGACGTGGACGCCAGTGGTAGCATTTCCAATGTGCGGCCGAAGACGCTCAACATCTTTGGCGAAGGCAGCGATGAGACCGCCGGCCATTGTACAACGACGACAACGACAAGCGAGTCCGGCCCCTGATGGACGTCAGCAACACCATTGCCCGCCTCGCGCGCGAGTGCTCTGTCGGCACGGTGGCTCTGACTGGCGCGTGGGCGAAGGGAGCAGCCTCGGAACTCGATCCGGTGGAAGTCTTCGCCACGGTGCCGCTCGACCGGGTCACGATCTTCGGAACGATGCTCGCGGATGAAACCGGCGGGCTCGTGCGGATCTATGAATGTCGGCTCCTGGCCTGGGCGCACCCGCTGCATCTCTGCGCGCGCTGGCTGAATGTGGATCGTCTGCCGTCGCTGCCGTGCCCGCGAGGTGCGGTCACGCGGTGGAAGTGCGCGCGCACCGGCGCCAGTGCCTCGGTGCTCCTCGAAACCCTGCCGCACTTTCATGCAGTGGACGGTTATATGCCCACACCGCGCGGCGAGTTTGTGCGCGTCTTCGGGCCGCCGCCGATTGGCGGGTTCCTGATCTAAAGAAGCACGCGGTCGCGGAGCCGTTGACACTGCCTTGGAGGCATGTCCGCACGCCCCGTTTTCGATCGCTTCTACACACCTCCGCTGCCGCCCGTTTCCCGCGCGGTCTTTAGTCTCTGGACCCGCACGCCGATGTTCCGCCTGGAGCACGGGCCGCTGCTCGTGCACACGCTCGCCGTGTGTCTGGCAAAGCAGCACTTCGCGGAGGTGGATTTCGTCACCGATGCGCAGGGCGCGCATCTCGCGCAGACGCTGGGCTGGGAGTTTTCCTCGATCTGGAACGGCTTTGAAGGGCTCGACCTGCGCGGTTACGAACACATCTGGGCGCTGGGCAAACTGGTCACGCTCTCGGGGCAGGAGCGGCCGTGCATTCATGTCGATGGTGATGTGCTGCTCTTCAAACCGCTGCCGGAACATCTGCTCCGCGCGCGGCTCGTGGCGCAATCGCCCGATCTGCAAACCCACTACACCGGCGCGGACATGGATCGCGGTTTTGCACTCTGCGGGTTGCCGCGCGGACACACGGCCTACAACGCGGGGCTGCTGGGCGGCAGTGCTCCGGCGCTCTCCCGCGCCTTTGCCTGGGCTGGGCTGGAACTGGCCCGCGCCTTTCACTGCAGCGATCTCAACGGCACCACCACCAGCATGTTGATCGAGCAATATCAGCTCGGTGTCTTCGCGCATCGCAGCGGCGTGCCGGTCACGCCGTTGCTGCCGCTTTCTCCCAAACGCGCCGAAATCACCGAGGCCGGCTACGCGCATCTGGCCGGCGCCAACAAGCGCAACCCATTCTACCTGGCGCGTGTCGAGGCCCGGCTCACGCGTGATTTTCCCGCAGCTCATGCGCGCTTCATCGAAGGCTGGACGCGACTCATGCAGGGAGACCAATGCGGCTCGTCCGATCCGGCAACTCCCACCTCGTCCTGCCCATCCACTTCGACGCCATGACGCTCCCAAACGTGGACAAGGTCTTTGTCGTCTCGCTGGCGGGCCGGATCACGCAGCGGCAGCGGGCCTGCGCGGAACTGGGCCGCATGGGCATCACCTATGAAGTGTTCGACGCCTTCGATGGCGCGGCGCTGCAATTGCACACCGACGTGTGCAGCCGGTATCTGAAAGGCAAACCGCTGCCTGTCGGACGGCTCGGCAATTACCTCTCGCAGGTCGCGATCTTCCGCGAATCGGTGCGGCGCAACTACGGCAATGTCCTGATCGTCGAGGACGATGCCTGCTTCTGCAGCCGGTTCGTCGAACGCGCGAGCCGCGCCATCGCCGACCTGCCGGCCGATTGGGATATGCTCTCCTTCGGGGTGTGGGATTGGAACACCCGCGTCGGTCAGCCGATGAGTGAAGCAATTTATCGCCCCGGACGCCCACTGCTCCGGCACGCCGTGCTGCATTCCGCCAGGGCGCTCCCGGTCCTCGTGGAGAAGACCCGGACGCTCACGGAGACCATCGACGTGACCATCTCGCGCCTTACGAACGACCTGAACATCTACGCTACGCGCGCGCGCCTCGCGTGGCAGGCGGAGGCATGAAGAACCTGGCTTGTTGCACCGCCATCATGAATCGGCTTCCGCAGTTTGCGCAGGTCTTCGAAGCCAATCTCGATACCATGCGCCAGCACCCCGACTGCGAATGGGTGATTCTTGATTATGGGTCGAGCGACGGCCTGGCCCAATTCCTCCTCAGCCGCCAGCTCCCTGAAAACGTGCGACCCTTTCGCGCAGAGGCGTCACGCTGGCATGCTTCCATTGCCAAGAACCTGGGAATCGATTGCTCCGAGGCGTCCCTCGTCATGACTCTGGATGCCGACAATCGCATCGGCAGCGCCCCTGCGCTCGTCGCTCGCATGCACCCGGATGAAATCGTCCACAATTGGAGCGGGCGCTACCTCGACGGCACCTTTGGGCGCATCCTCCTCTCTCGGGCAACGTTCTACGACCGGCTCGGCGGCTACGATGAGAGCTTTCTCCCGATGGCCCACCAGGATTCGGATCTGCTGCAGCGCGCTCGGGCTTTGGGCATGGTGGTTCGCCACATCCCGTGCGACCCGGAATCCGCTGTGAATAACACCAAGGGCGACTCCGTGGCGAACTGCCAGGGTGTGAGCTGGGGAGAGATGAAACGCAGCAATGCCATCCGTTCGCGTTACCACATTGCCAACGGCCAGCTTCGCGTCGCGCGGGCCGCTGCTCCTCCGGCCTGCTCACCCCTTCGCCGCGCATGAAATTCGACGATCTCACCGTCACAGCGAAAACGCCGCCGCCAGAAGGCCTCGACGCGCATGAGTATTTCAGCGCCGCGCCGTATCTCTGGGGCACCGAACATCGCAACGGTGATCGCAACCCAGACTGCATGAGCGAACGCTTCGACCGCGCGCGGGTGGAGCGGTTCTGTGCAGTGCTGGTCTCCCATCCGGAGCAACGAGACCGACTGCTCCGGCAATGGTACGTAAGCGAAGCCACGGCAATGCGGCCCCACCTGGAATACGCCCAGCACAATCGCGCGACCGCAGGCATGGTCGAAGCGCGCTGGGCCACGTTCCCGTTCACCTTGCCGCTCGGCACCCCAACCACGTTCGCTGGGCGTCCGTGGGTGGAACAGTTTCTTGGCTGGCTCGAACACAGCCCAAAAGGTCGGCGGGGATCCGCTCAACCAAATAACATCGGCACCTGGTATGACGTGAGCAGATTGCGCCTCGCGCGCTTTCTCGGAGATCAGGAGCGGATCGCTGCCGTCACCGCGTCCGTGCTGGCACGCGCGCAGGCGCAGATCGAGAGCGCCGGACGCATGCCTCACAAGGCGGGTCGCGCAAACGCCAGCCATTACACGCGCTTTGCTCTCGCGGCTTTCGAGGAAGCGGCCGCTCTGGCCGTGAACGAAGCCTCCTCTCGCTGCATTCGCCGGCTCATCGCGCCCGTTTATCGACGGCTGGAAACCGAGCACGGCACTGATCCAGTGGTTTGATCGCTTTGACAATCGGACAAGCACTCGAACATCCGCCTTAGCTATCTCGCGATCCCGGCCACCCGCCAGCCATGAACCTCGACCACGCAATCACCGCCATCGATCACGCCGCGCACCAGGACGACCGCTGGATGTTCGTTGAGCTGCTCGTCATTGGCTTGGTGACGATCTACTTCCTTGCACGCTACTTCATGCGCCAGATCGCGGATCTTCAGGGCGAGATCGCCGCGGTGCGCACCGAGTTCGAGATGCATCTGCGCGCCGCGAATGCTGACATGGTCGCCGCGCTCACCAAAAGCACCGAGGTCATCGCGCACAACTCGGCGGTCATCGAGCAGATTCAGCGGAAGCTGACGGGCGAGTTCATTGCGCAATGAACCTGCCCTCCGTTCAGCCGAAGTGTGGAAGGTTATCGTCCATGATGCGCACCTTGCCGCCACTCCTTCGCCGAGACGTGCGTCTCTGATTGGCGCAGACCGTGATTCACGAAGAGCGGCGGCTCGGATGACGCACGCTCACCCAGCTTCGAGATCATTCGCAACGGGGGTCGCGGTTGCAACCAAGGCCGGCGATTCCGATGACACAATTTCGATCTGGTCGCCCTCGTCGCGGTAGATGACTTCGCGGTTGTCGAACGTCGTGACCTTGAACGAGCGCTCGACGGGATGCACGTCGATGCGACGGATCACGGCTCGGGCGTTCTCCTTGAGGCGCTCCGTGTCCCGCCAATCGATCTGGCCGAGGTCCAGTTCGGCGGCATTTTCCTCCGCGCGAAACTCGGCGATCCGCTTTTCAAGGGCGGCTTTCTCCTTCTCCAACTCGCGCATTTTTTGATCCACCGACGCGGAGAAGCCCGAGGCGATGAAATCTACCAGCCGCGGAATCTGAGCCTCCACTTCATCGAGCCGTTTGAGCGCCGCTAGCATTTCGGGGTTCTGCCGGTGCGGCACCGTCGGCGCGGTGGTGATAGTCTCGCAAACGGTGAGCAGGGAGTTTAGAAATTGCTCGAACTGCCACGTCTTGTAAGGAGCACCGCCGGTGGGTGCGGCGGCGTCCAGCAAATAGGTGAACTTCTTTTCTTGCCCTTCGAGACGCGCATCATCCGATTGCCGGTCATGACGTTGAAAGTCAGACCGGCGATGGGGTTGGTCTGCCCCCGCCCACGGTAAGACGGGCGCACCCGATGGAGGCGCTGCACGGCCGCATACAGATCCATGGGCACCGCGGCTGGGAAGTAATCCGGCACCCCCTCAAGCAAGGTGCGCCTGCCTCCGACCATCTTGCTCGGCTGGAACTCCCCGATCACCGCGCGACTCCGCAGGATGTTTTTGACCGTCCCAGCATACCATCGCCGCGCCCCCTCGCTCATACATGGTACCCGCTCCCGGGTGAAAGTCTTGGCGATGTGAATCTGGCCCTTGCCCGCCGCAGTCATTTCAAAAACCCGCCGTACAATTGCGGCCTTCTCGGGAATCAGTTCGAACCCAGACTTGTCGGGTTTCATTCGCAGCCATGAAGGACAGCGCGCGGTCATTTTCTCCACACCAGCCCGCTCCCGCTTGTTCGCCCAAGCCGCGCAGAGCCGGCTGGATTTGATCCGGCTTTCCTCGTTCGCGCGGCTCAGGATCGTCAGACTGATGATGATGTCGGTGAAATTGCCGTCGTTGATCCGCTCGCGATCATAGACGCGCTGATCGGCGAGCGTGACGACGACGATCCCGGCATTGATCAGCCCGAGGAACATCTGGAGCGCGAAGGTGATGTCGGTTCGTGACAATCGATCCAGACTTTCCACGATGAGGTATGAGCCTGGCTCAATCACTCCGCTCTCGACCCGGTCGAGGAAGGCCTTCAGGGCGCCCTTGTCGGCATTGGCCCCGCGGAAGGCCGAGACCCCGAGGTCGCGGTAGTTGTCGACCAGCGGGACGCCGGTCTTGTCGCACCACGTCCGCGCCAGTTCAGTTTGCCGCCGGAAAGAATCTCCGCGGATCTGGTCCGCCGTCGAGAAGCGGAGGTACGAGTAGGCCTTGGGCTTGCGGGCAGTGTGTCCGTCTCTTGCGGGCTTCTCCCGGCTTGAGTGGGGTGACGGTGGCTTCAACATACCGCAAATATGCCTGCCAAACCGTTGGTAGTAAATACCGCGTTATGAGCCAGTGGCGCCAGCCACCGGAACGCGGGAAGGAACGAACGTGCTCCGGGAGGGGCGCCGGAAACCCCGCCGTGCTGCCGCGCCTGCCGGGGCGCTTCGCTCTTGCGTCGATATCCCGTCCGCTCTCCGGGCGGCACAGGGACACCAACCACTTTCGCGAGACTCCATGGGAGAAAAAGGAGCGCGGGTGGAGCGGGCACCCCGCGCTCCCTCAGCGCACGCCGAGGAGCCGGGTCTGGAGCAGCCAGGCGGCGAGGCTGGCGGAGCTGATGCGCTTTTCCGCGACGCGCAGATAACTGGTGCGCTGGATCGCGGCGTAGGCCGATTTCACGAGCGGATGCGGCGCGCTGCCCTCGCCCATGAGATAGAGCCGCGGCACGGTGCGTGGCTCGCGCGCGGCGGCGGCGAGCGCGCCAGGCACGTCGCCATAGCGGGCCGCAGCCGGGAGAAAGGCTGGCGAGCGCAGGTCGCGCAGTTCGCCGAAGCGGAAGCCGCGGGTATCGAGCGCGGCGGAGTCGATGCCGCTCTGCACGGCGAGGGTCACGGCGGCGATGGGCCCGGTGCCGTCGAGGGCGACGAGAGCGCGCCGGCCGGTCGGGTGTTGCTCTTCGCAGGCCTGAAGCACGGTGCAGACATCCTGCACCCGCTGGGCAAAGAGCGCGTGATTGTACCCAAAGGTGAAGGCCGGCGCCTGGCGCGGATTTTTCGAAAGCCGCGAGCCGGAGGGCGCGTCGCCAGGGATCACCGATTCGCCCTGGCCGAGGAGATCGACGCCGAGGACCCGGATGCCGCTCTCGAGCATCTGGACCACGTCGGCGTGGAGCTTCTGGCCGATGAAGAGCCCGGCCTTGCCGCGCTCGGTGAGATAGACGGCGGTGATGCCGCCGAAGAGTTGCGGCTCCAGGGAGAGCACCGGGATGTCGCAGCCGCCATCGGGCGCGGCGAGCGTCCGCACGGTGGCGCGATACTTCCGGTCCGGGGCGTGCGCATCAAACGCGGTGCCCGTGCTGGCTTGGGTCGGGCGGCGGGCCGCACCGACGATCACCGGCCAGGCGGCCCCGGCGATGCGCGCAAATTCCTTCGGCGACTGGGCGAGCTGCGCTGCGCTGTCGTCGAACCACCACCGCAACAGTTTGCGCTCAAATTCCCCGCCGCCCGCCGGCGCGGGGTGCGCGGCGTCCCACACCGTGAGTTGCTCGCGGGTGCGCACCGGGTAGTCGCGCTCCTGGAGCCGCTCCGGGGGCAGCGCGAGCGCAAAGTGCCGGCTGAACCACGCGTAGATTTTCTCGCGGGAGGGCAGGTTGTAGTTGTGCGGAAACTCCAGCCGCGCCCACAGCTCCACGTGCTTCGGCGCGCCGAGCAGCGCGTAGTGCGCCTGGAGGTCGGGGAAGCCCTTGGTCGCAAATTCCCGGGTCCAGTCGTTCGCCGCGGTGAGGCCCTGCGGCTTGGGCGCGAAGAGCGCGGCAAACTCGACATTGCCGGTGTCCACGCGGAGCAGCGACGCATTTTCACAAGTGCAGCCGCCCTGCATCGCCGTGGAAGTCATCACCGCCGGGCACGACACCGTGAGCCGCGGATCGAGCGCCGCGAGCATCAGCGTCTGCGTGCCGCCGCCGCTCGCGCCGGTGCAGCCGAGCCGCCGGCCATCGACGTCCGCGAGCGCGGTGAGGAAGTCGAGGGCGCGGATGGAATTCCACGTCTGGAGGCCCATGACGCCGTGCGCGTGGGTCTCGGCCTGAGTGCTGAAGAGGCCCCAGTATTCGCGCGTATTCATCTCGGGGCGCTGGGTGGCGAATTTGTGGACGAGGTCGAAGCTGAGCTGCTGGCTGTCGCAGTAGCCGAGCATGTCATACACGAAAGCCACGATGCCCATGCGGGCGAGCTGCACGCCGAGCGATTGGAAAATGCTCCGCCCGCTCTCCGGGAGCCGCTCGCCGCCGGAGTCGAGTTCGCGCTTCATCTCCGCCTC